>Ga0070672_100003256_pt1 | contig 10508 bp, 6 predicted proteins | sample KBSM13metaG_FD_66151 | JGI IMG/M metagenome (GOLD analysis project Ga0070672, IMG submission 66151) | Miscanthus rhizosphere microbial communities from Kellogg Biological Station, Michigan, USA - KBS M1-3 metaG | ecosystem: Host-associated > Plants > Roots > Rhizosphere > Soil ... | reverse complement strand
AGCGTCGTCGAGGGCGCGTTCGCGCGACAGACGATCGTGCCGGCGCCATTCGGTTCGGTGTTTCGTGGACGTGACTCGCTGATGCGCTGGCTCGAGCTTCACTACTTCACCCTCATCGAAGCGGTCACGTTCGTGGCCGATCGCGCCATGGCGCGCGTGACGGTGTCATACGGCGACGAGCCGGATACCACGACGACGATGGCCATCGACGCGGATCTCGTCGAGAACGCGGCGAACGAGAGCTTCCGCGTTCTTCGCCGCCACGCGGTGACATCGCTCGTGATCAACAATCACGCTGGCGAGTCCGGGCCGGCGGCGCGCGCGTCGTTTCTGATCGAGCGCGAGCGCTGGGACGCATTCTACGACATCGTTCGCGAGGAACAGAAACGACTGCGCGAGATGCAGCTCGAGTGTACGGGGCCCTGGCCGCCGTACGATTTCGTCCGCATGCAGTTCGGAGCCTGACGTGTTCTGTCCTGACTGCGGCACCTGGAATCGTGCCCGTGCGGTGCGCTGCACGCGATGCACCACCGAGCTCCCCGAGATCGCGGACGCTCCGCGTGAGCGTCCCGAGGAAGAGTTGAGCGCACTCCGACGCCTAACGGGAAGCCGCTACCGCGTGATCCGCCGCCTCGGCAGCGGCGGCATGGCGAACGTCTACTACGCCGAGCATCAATTGCTCGAGCGGCCGCTCGTCATCAAGGTGCTGCACACGCACCTCGCGCGTGACGAAGAGATGCGCGAGCGTTTCCGGCGAGAGGCGGAGTCGGCGAGTCAGCTCGTGCACCCGCACATCTGCACGATCATCGACTACGCCGAAGCCGCCGAAGCCGTGTTCATCGTCATGCCGTATCTCGCTGGCGGGTCGCTGGCGGACGTGCTCGTGAAGGAGCGGACGGTAGGCGCGGGTTCGGCAGCGGCAGTCTGCGCACAGATCGCGACCGCGCTCGACTACGCGCATCGCCGCGGTGTCGTCCATCGCGATGTGAAGCCGGACAACGTGCTGTTCGACGAGGACGGCCACGCACTGATCACGGACTTCGGGATCGCGACGGCTCGCTTTCACGGGCGCCTAACGGGAACGGGCCGGGCGATGGGCACGCCGCACTACATGTCGCCGGAGCAGGCGATGGGCAAAATGGTGGACGGCCGCAGCGACATCTACGCCGTCGGCGTCATGCTGTACGAGATGCTGCTTGGCTTCCCGCCATTCGATGGCGCGGATTCGTATTCGGTGGGCTACAAGCACGTCCACGAGACGGCCGCTGCGCCCGACATCGTGGACTCGCGCGTGTCGCCCGAGCTGTCGGCGCTCGTGATGCGCTGTCTCGCGAAGCCCGCTGATGTGCGCTTCCAGACCGGAGCCGAGCTCGCAGATGCGCTGCTCGACTTCCTCATGACGGTTGGCTCTCCCGGCGAAACGCGCGCGGCATGGTTCGCTCGCCGTGGCGGCGGAGCACCGGCGACGCCGATATGAGCACACTGAGGCTCGAGCATGAGATCATGACGGTGCGAACGCGAACGCCATTCGTCATCGCGCGTGGGGGCGCGAGCGAGTGGCGTCTCGTCTGGGTTCGCATCATCGACGACGACGGCGCCGAGGGCTGGGGTGAAGCTGCGCCAAGTCGCTTCTATGGAGAGACGACGGAGACGGTGATCGCGGTGATCGACCGGCTTTTCGCGGCGCTGCATGGCATGCATGCATGGTCGCTCGAGGCCATCGAGGCCGAGATGCATCGCGTGATCCGGTTCAACGGCTCGGCGAAATCGGCCGTGAGCGCGGCGCTGCATGACCTCGCGGCCAAACGGCTCGGCGTGCCGCTGCATCGCATGCTGAGCCTCGATCCCGCGCGCGCGCCGCAGTCGAGCTTCACCATCCCGCTCACCAACGATGACGAGGGGCTGCATCGCGCGCTGGAGGATGCGGCCCCATACCCCGTGCTCAAGGTGAAGCTCGGTGGCACCCGTGATGCGCACACGATTGCCGCTGTTCGTGCGGCCGAGCCAGACAAGATTCTTCGTGTGGACGCGAATGCGGCGTGGACGCCGAAGAGCGCGTTGCGCATGATCGACCTGCTGTTGGACTATGATGTCGAGTTCGTCGAGCAACCTGTCGCTGCGCACGACATCGAGGGACTTCGCTTCGTGCGCGACCGTTCGCCGCTCCCGATCATCGCCGATGAGTCGTGTCTCGTCGCGACGGACGTGCCGAAGCTCGCCGGCGCGGTAGATGGCATCAACGTCAAACTCGCGAAATGCGGCGGGATTCGGGAAGCCATGCGAATCATTGCCGCCGCGCGGGCGCACGACATGTCCGTCATGGCCGGCTGCATGGTCGAGACGAGCCTTGGGATCACGGCGGTCGCGCACCTCGCACCATTGCTCGACTACGCGGACCTCGACGGGGCGGCGCTGCTCGCGAACGATCCCTTCGAAGGCGCGTCGATCGCTGGGGGCGTTATCACGCTCCCGGCCACCCCCGGGCTCGGCGTTAGGCCGCGCCACTCTGCGAGCGTCGACCACGGCCGCTGACGTGCTCGTCGAGGTCGCGCTGGCGCTGCCGCTGTTCAACACGTTCTCGTATCGCGCTGACGATCAGTACGCGAACGCCATCGTGCCCGGCACGCGCGTCGTGGTCCCCTTCCGGAACCGGAAGGAAGTGGGTGTGTGTGTGGGCTTCGTCGAAGAGATCGACACGGCGCGCCGCTACAAGTCGATCATCGAGGCGCCGGACGCCGAGCCGGCGATCGACGCCGCGATGCTGGAGTTGTGTCGCTGGATGGCGGCGTACTACGTCGTTCCGCTGGGCGTCGTGCTTCGCGGAGTGCTGCCCGCGCTCATGACCGGCGCGGCGGTCCCGACGCCGCAGCAGAAGGTCCGCCGGATTGCCGTGATCACGAACGAGCTGTCGTCGCTGATGCATCGCGACCGCATCTTCGCCCGTGCGCCGCAGCAGCGCGCGTTGTACGAGCTCATGGAATCGTTAGGCGGCCGATCGCCGGTCGAGCATCTCCTCGAGCAGCTCAGCTTCTCGCCGTCGGTGCTCAAGGGACTCGTCGCGCGAAATCTCGTCACGGTCCGCGAAGAGATCGTGCAGCGTGATCCATTCGCCGCGCGGCCGCAGATCTCGACGCGTCGCCACGCACCAACGGCCGATCAGCAGCAGGCGATCTCCGCACTCGCGGCGGGCGCGCCGGGCGAAGTGTTTCTCCTGCACGGGATCACGGGCAGTGGCAAGACGCTCGTGTACATCGAGCTGCTCGAACGTGTGGTGCGCGATCGCGGACAGACGGCCATCGTGCTCGTGCCCGAGATCGCGCTGACGCCACAGACGGTCGATCGATTCCGCCTCGTCTTCGGAGATGACGTTGCCGTACTCCATTCAGCGCTGAGCGACGGCGAGCGCTACGACGCATGGCTCGCTCTTCGTCGAGGCGAGAAGCGTATTGCCGTCGGCGCGCGGTCGGCCATCTTTGCGCCGCTTCGCAACGTCGGCGCGATCATCGTCGACGAGGAGCACGAGGGCAGCTACAAGCAGGCCGAATCGCCACGCTATCACGCGCGCGAGGTCGCGATCGTGCGCGCGCGCAATGAGGGCGCGGTCGTCGTGCTCGGTAGCGCGACCCCGAGCCTGGAGAGCTGGACGAACGCGACGTCGGGGAAGTACAAACGGCTCTCGTTGCCGGAGCGCGTCGGTGGTGGAAGCCTTCCGAAGATCGATGTGGTCAACATGCGCCGGTTGCCGGCGCGTGATTCTCAGGCGCCGCCCGATCCTTTCACGCTCGTCGTGAGCGACCCGCTCGAGCGTGAGCTCGTCGACTGTCTCGCCCGCGGAGAGCAGAGCATTCTCCTGCTCAACCGCCGCGGGTACGCGTCGTTCGTGCAGTGCAGTCAGTGCGGCGATGTATCGACGTGCCCGAATTGTACGATCTCGCTCACGTACCATCGCACGCCTGAGCGGCTGGTCTGCCACTACTGCCTGCACAAGGAAGAGCCGACACCACGCTGCAAACGGTGCGGCGGCGACACGTTGCGCAGGCGTGGACTCGGCACGCAGCAGGTGGAGCGTCTGTTGTCCGAGCGCTTTCCGTCGGCGCGGATCGCGCGCATGGACGTCGATACGACGACAGGGAAGTGGGCGCACGCCGACATTCTCGATCGTGTCGGCCGCGGCGAGGTCGACATCCTGCTCGGCACGCAGATGATCGCGAAGGGACTCGACTTCCCTAACGTGACGCTCGTCGGCGTGATCGATGCGGACGTCGGCATCAACCTGCCGGACTTCCGCTCCTCGGAGCGTTGCTTCCAGCTGCTGAGTCAAGTGGCTGGGCGCGCAGGCCGCGGGCCGAAGGGTGGGCGAGTGCTGATTCAAACGCGCGTGCCAGGGCATCACGCGGTCGTTTGCGCGGTCGCGCACGACTACGGGGGATTCGTCGAGCAGGAGTTAGGCGGCCGCGGTGAGCCGGCGTATCCGCCGTACACGCGTCTCGCGAACGTGATCTTTTCGGGGCTCCACGAGAACGAGACGCAGAAGCTCGCGTCGACGACGTCGGATCGCCTACGTCGAGCGGTCGCGAAGTACGGCAGCGACATCTCGGTGGTGGGTCCGGCACCGTGCCCGATCGAGCGCGTGAAGACCCGGTGGCGCTGGCACCTCCTGCTCAAGAGTACGAACCCCGCGCTGCTGACGCGCGCGTGTCGCTTTCTCGTCGAGCGTCTCGAGGTGCCGAAGAACCGCAGTCAGCTGCGTGTCGCGCTCGATCGTGATCCGGTCAGTCTGTTGTGAGGAAGGAGGCCGGGGAAGAGGCCAGAGGAGACAACCTCCTTCCTCAGGCCTCCTTCCCGCGGCCTCCTAATTGTCCGCGGTCGGCGGTTTCTTCACCACTGTGATCTTGATCGACGACGGATATTGCTTCGAGTGGTGAATGACGTTTTTCGCCACCAGTCCCGTCGTTTCGTCGTAGTTCTTCCCGCCCGTGTTCAGGTTGCGATCGAAGCGCGGGAAGTTCGAGCTCGACACCTCGATCCGGATGCGATGGCCCGGCGCGAAGTAGTTGCTCGTCGTCATCGGCTGCAGCGCGACCTTGTAGACCTTGCCCGGCTCCATGAACGTCACCGGTTTGTCGTAGCCGTCGCGATAGCGCACACGCTGGATCGTCTCGTCCAGGTTGTACGCTTTGCCGTCCGGGTACACGTCGATGATCTTCACCGTGACATCCGTGTCCTTCCGGTCCGACGAGAGGTAGATCGTTGCATCGATCGGCCCGCTCATCTCCATGCCTTCCTTGAACGGCTCCGTCGTGTACACGAGCACGTCGGGCCGCAACTCCGTCTCCTGCTGATCGAGCGCGCCACCCGCGAGCGCATTGCCCTGGCAGCACACGTTGCCGCCGTGTGACATCACCGGGTGCATGGGGTCATACGCGAACGTGTCCGGCTTGTCGTCGGACGGTGCCTTCGTGGTCAGCACGCCGTTTCCATTCCGCGTGTTGGCGCCGCCTTCACTCGACAGATAAAACGACATGCCCTCTGCGCCACGCGGCGGCCACGTGTCCGTCGACTGCCATTTGTTCGAGCCCATCGTGTAGTAGCGGATCTTCGGCAGCGTGTCGAGCAGCCCGTTCTTCTCGCCTTTGAGGAACATGTCGAACCACCCGTACGTGAGCGCGTCGTAGTCGAGCCGCGCGTCACCAACGCTCCGCTCACCGACGATCGTGTTCTCCGTGGCGCGCTTGTACGAGCAGTGAAGCGTCGGCGCGATCACCGCATACTGCTGATTCGCGATAGCCGGGTCGGCTGTGCGGCGCACGTAGTTGTACGTCGCGAGGTTCGGCCCGACGGACACGTCGTACCACGACATGAACCACAGGCCGGGCACGTTGATCTTCATGTCGTCGTTGAACAGCCCACCGCGGTACCACGCCGGATCGTTAGGCGTGCGCTGGATCATCGCCCCACCGGTCGCGATCCCCGGCATCGAATCCGCGAAGATGCCGCGCGGGCCACCGACGGCTTTCAGCAGATCCTTCTCCGGCAAATGCCAGAACGCCTTGTCCCAGTCGACCGGCGGCTGATGGTCAGCGAGGTCGAACGACCTGGCTGCGCGAATGAGATCTTCCTGCGACGTGTTCGGCGGAAAGGTGGGTCGCACCTGGTTCTGCTCGCCGTACAGCCAGTCGATGAACAGCATCTGCACCGCGCCGCCACGATACCAGTTTCCCTGCTCGTAGTAGGGCTTCACGCGACCGACACCGGCGCCGAACCCCTGCGGGATGATCGTCGCGAGGCCCTTCGGCGCCTGCGCCGCGACGGCCATCTGCCACTCCGCGGTCGACGAGCAGCCGATCAGGCCGACCTTGCCGTTCGACCAGTTCTGCGACGAGATCCACTGGATCTCATCCGTTCCGTCCGTGGTCGGCGGTCCGAGAATGTCGTAGTTCCCCTCGGAGAAGAAGTGTCCGCGCTCGTTGGCGCCGACGTACGCGTAGCCGCGCTTCACCGCGTCGAGCTGCGCCGTCATATCGGCCGGGGCGCCGAGGGTGACGTCCCAGAAATTCATGTTGTAGGGCGTGCGGACGAAGATCGCCGGCACCGGCCCATTCGCGTTCTTCGGGCGATACACGTCGAACTGCATCTTCGCCCCATCCCGCATGGGCACCATGAGCTTCCGATCGACGACTGCGATCCGCTGCAGCTCGCGCTCGAGCGAATCGCGCCGCGCAACGAGCGCCGTGTCCCGTGGAGCGCGCCCTTGCGCCGCTGCGTTGACGGCACAGGTGACGGCCAGCGCGAACGCCAGGCCAGGCAGCTTGCAGCAGCGATGCGCCGTACTCGCAGTGCTCATGCAATCCTCCGGACGCGGATCATGGATTCCCCTACCTGAACTTACGCCCGAGGGGCGCAGGGGGTTGGCCCACCCGCTACCGGCTGAGCATCTTTCCCCCCGTGACGACGATTCCACACCCCGATTTCAGTGCGGCGCGGTTCTCGACTGCGCCGGATGCCCGCTTCGTCCCGGCGCCGGCGGACGGCGTGCTGCCCGAGGACTTTTTCTCGACGACGAACCTGCCGACCTACGTCCGTGTCCGCGGCGAATGGCGCCTTCCGCGCGAGCCCCGGATGGACTCGGCCCTCGTCATCGACCGCGAAGGCGTGCTCTGGGTCCGCGAGATGCGACGCGTCCGCTCCGGCGACCTCGTCGCCGTCGGCAAGAAGGAGGACGGAACCGAAGGCATCTACGTGCACACCGAAGCGGCCGGCGGGCACGACGATGGCGAGTTCAAGTTCATGGCGAGCGAGGTCTCGCGCGAGAAGCCGATCGACTACGTGCACCTCGCGAGATTGCTCATCGAGGAGCGCGAGCGTGGCGGCTACGTCGTGTGGGTGACAGGTCCGGCGCTCGTGCATTCACGCGCGCGGTCGGACATGACGTGGTTCATCATGAACGGCTTCGTCCACGCGCTGCTGGCGGGCAACGCCGTCGCCGTTCACGACATCGAAGCGTCCATCTTCGGTACGACGCTCGGCATGACGGGGAAGGGCGAATCCACCGTCGGCGGACACGGGCTGCACATGCGCGCCATCAACAAGGTGCGCGCTGCCGGTTCGATCGAGCGTGGTGTGGAGACCGGCGTCATCACCGACGGCATTATGCACGCGTGCGTGGTGAAGAAGATCCCGTACGTGCTGTGCGGCTCGATTCGCGATGACGGCCCGCTGCCTGGCGTCTACACGGACACGGCGGTCGCGCAGGACGCGATGAAGCATCACACCACGAAGGCGACGATGGCCGTGATGATCGCGACCGCCCTGCACGCCATCGCGACGGGCAACATGCTGCCAGCATTCGTGACGGAACCCGACGGCACTCTGCGCGAGATGCCGACCATCTGCGTCGACTCCGCCGAATTCGTCGTGAGCAAGCTCAAGGATCGCGGCACTCATCAGGCTTTCGGCGTCGTCACCAACGCTCAGGACTTCATGCACATCCTTCGGCTCTTCGTGGAGCGCGAGCTCGACAGTCGTACTGCCACACTCCCGTCGGCTCGACCGGCGGCGGTCGCGCGATGACGGAAACGCAGCAGCGATTCCTGCGCGCCATCGCGCAACGTGTGCCGGTCGAATACGTGATCGAGCTTCACCTCTTTCCGCCCATTCGCCAGGGCGGCGTGGAGACGGGCGTGGCGGTCGTCGCGGAAGATCCTCGGCGGCCGGCTCCAGTACTGGCGTCAGCGGAGCCGCAGGCGGAGTTGTCGGAGGCAGCCGACGTAGTCATCCTCGCCGAGCGCGAGGAGATCTCGCCGGCGGTGGCTCATGTCGCGGAAGTCGAGAGCGACGAAGTCACGGAAGTCATCGAAGTCATCGACGATGATGAGCATGAGTCGCCCTACGCGCGTGATGATGACGATGAGGACGACGAGGAGTACGACGGCGACGAGGATGGCGAGGATGCCGACGGAGACGAGATGGATGACGATGTCGATGTCGATGATGCGGATGACGACGATGTGCTGACCGGTTCCGCCGTCGCGAGCGCCGCGCGCGTTGCATCTCGATTCACGATCCACACCGCCCGCTACCGCCTCACGCTCAAGGGCGCCGACCGCGGCAAGTGGGAGGTGGACGTCGTCGCTGAGGCGGATGCGCCGCTCGACGCGCTGGACGCGGTCGTTCGTGGCGTGCAGCGCCGGGCCGGCGAGGGCGCCGAACCGGACCGTCTGTCGACCGAAGCATTCCGCGATGCCCTCGAAGCCCCGCTCGCGACGCTGGAGCGCTGATCCGTTCTTGAGATTTGACGGATTGACTCCATGCAAGCGATGGATGCTCTCGCGGCGGGTGTGAAAGTGAACGTCGTCAGGATGCGCCAGATTCATGTCCCGAGGCTGTTCCTCTTCAATTCGGCTCGTTGCTGTAGCGTCCTTCGCGCTCGAGGAGCTAATCCGCCAGATCAGACGAATCCGTTCGCTCCCCTCGTCTGAGATGGTTGTCGAAGCCGTCCTCTGCGGTGAATTGCCGCTGTCGTCGCCGGCCAGCCGCGTTAGGCTTCGAGTAGCGACACGTTACCCCGATCGCTGATCTGCTCCACTGGCTGCTGCCTGTTCCTCATCCGGCTCCAGCACGTCTTCCATCGCGACCGGCTCGCGCGCATAGCGCCGCATGATGACGCGGTGGATGTCGCGCGCATTCTCGATGCGCTCGCTGCCGATGCCTAACGCCCCAGGCGCGATGAGGAACGGCCACACCTGGTCGCCGCCCGCCGAGCCGTGCGCGCCGATCTGGTCGTCGAACGAGACGATCTCGTAGCCGTCGTACGCACCGAACAGCACGAGGTCTCCGGCGTTCGGTTGCCTGACGAGCGACTCGATCGCGCGGACGGTGAGCGGGTCCGCCCCGTACGGCTCCAGCGGATTCTCCCCGTCCAGCACTTCCACCGCGCCGTCGATGATGCGAGCGCGACCGGCGCGGCTCTGCACGTGAACGCCGCGCGCGTCCAGCGCCGCGATGAGGCCGATGCCCGGGTGCTCACGCAGCGCGTCGTACAGGACCACGTGCCGTGCATTGCGGGCGATGTCCTCGAGCGCGAGACGCGTTTCCTCCTGCGCGAAGTAGACGAGCGCGAGGCACGAGCTGTACGTCACCACGACGCCGTGCTTCGCGTCGACCCGATACTTCTCGGGCAACACCAGCTCGCGCAGGCCGTAGCGCGACCGCACCCAATCGCGCAGCCGGCGCAGCGTGCGACGCCCACGACGCGATGTTGTCACGCCCGCCACCGACTCCACGACGCGTGGTCCAACGTCGGCATACTCGCTCGTCTCGGCGAAGCTGGCGAGCGAACGAATCGGCATCTCGCCCGTGCGGAACGCATCGCCGTCGAGAATGTGCTGGACTGTCGTGCCGAGCGTTTCGCGAAAGCGCACCCGATAGCTCACCGACGGCGTCATGCCGTGATCGCTCAGGATCACGAGATCGTATCCGCGGCCGCCCGCCGCGAGCGCCATGCGTTCGATCTCGCCGATGCGCGCGTCCGTGCGCCGCAGGTCGGAGAGCGCGAACCGGCTCGTGGACCCGAAGTGATGCGCGAGCTCATCGTACTGCATGAACGTGCTGTAGATGACCGGCACGCCGAGGTACACGTCGAGCAGGATCGCGATCGTCTGCAGTTCGCGCACGACGACGTTCGTGAGGATCCGCAAGAACGGGAAGATGCCTTCGGCGTGCGTGAAACGTCCCGCCCATTCGCCGCGCGCACGCTCCCACTCCTCGCGCAGCCACTCGCCCACGCCTTGCAGCAGCATGCGAACGACGCGCAGCGGGTGGAGCAGAATCAGCAGCGCCATGCGCGTCCCACCGAGTCGGCGGTACACCGACATACGTTCCCGGGTCGCGACCGTGAACGCGACCGTGCGCGCGTCGCCATCGAGCAGGTTCACGTAGCTCGACCCGTCCGCCAGAGCGCCGGGGGCGCGGATCCGGTCGCGGATGTACTGCACGCCTTCCGGCGCGTT
>Ga0070672_100003247_pt1 | contig 10527 bp, 3 predicted proteins | sample KBSM13metaG_FD_66151 | JGI IMG/M metagenome (GOLD analysis project Ga0070672, IMG submission 66151) | Miscanthus rhizosphere microbial communities from Kellogg Biological Station, Michigan, USA - KBS M1-3 metaG | ecosystem: Host-associated > Plants > Roots > Rhizosphere > Soil ... | reverse complement strand
TATCCATAGAAGCTGTTAATTAGAATCTTGAAGGTGTTTTGCAAAGCGTGGAGGTGATGCCACCCGCCGCGGTTTTCTTCTCTGCTAGCGAGCTGCATCTGCCCTTTGGCTTCGAGACGGAAACTACGCAAATCGGTAAGCAAATGCCGGAAGATCTGGAGTTGGTCGGTGACCGGAAAGCAATCGAACTGCAACATGATCGATGGGTAAAGTGAAGCGACATCGCAGTGCCAGACGTTGCGCGCGACGCCAGTGAAATAGATTGCGGTGAAGCCACCTTCGAAACTGCGTGCCATCGGCATTTCCGGAATGCTGTGGCGCTGCCGCAGATACTCGCGCAGAAAAAGGGCATTGATGCGGGTGGCGTTGCCGCGCACGATCACATCCTGATAGTTGTAGGGGAAGATCTGCGCCTGGATGAAATAGCTCGGGCTTAGCAGGTCAGCTAAGGCACGGGTCTCTCGGACAGCACACAAAGCGCGTTTCCGGAAACGTTCGCTTTTCCTTAGATATTCGCGCTGAAGTGCCTTGCCGGTGAGCGCGGAAATTTCCGCCGCATCGCAAAAGCCGAAGTGCTGCGCGACGTCAATGCGCTCGAAACCGGTGAGGGAGCGCATGCCCACGTCATAGAACTGGGCGAGAAGAAAAGTATCGACGAAGTGGCGCCCATCGACTTGGAACTTTGGATAATCGATGGTTTTCTCCGCGATTTGCAGGCGCGACGGGCGTGAGCGCAGGAATCCGCCACTGCGCCCCCAATCCAGCTTCACTTTGGCTTTGCGGGCCCGCGCCACCAAATAGGGCAGATCAAACCGGAAAAGATCGTGCCCTTCGATTATGTCCGGGTCGCGTTCCTTAATAATTGCCGTGAGTTGTTTGAGCGCGTCACGTTCGGACTCCTCAGCATTCTCGGGATCAATCACGATGAGCTGTTCCCAACCGCTGTTATCAGACAAGGCGATGCTAGCGATGGGGTTTTGCGATGCATCAGCCAGATCGCTTTCGCCAGTTGGTGAAAGCACTTCCAGTTGGACGCGCTTTAGCTCTTCAAACGGCAGTTGCTTAAACAAGGTTCGGCCGGTCGCGCTGAGATAATGCTGCACCGGATCGCTCAGGGCAAAGAAACTGCGCCCCGCTTTTTTTAAGCCGTTGCGCAACGCGATCAACTCCTTCCAGCTATCGACGGTGACGAGCCAATTGTACCTCAAGTCACCGGTAAGTTTCTGCGCGTTCTCGAGCCCGAGATCGGTGACATCGCCATCCGTCCAAACAAAGGGATGAAACGGCTCAACATCCACTGCGGTGCTGCCGTCTTTTTCGCGGCGGTAGACTTTTACTGTTCCGGTTTCGCCCAACTCTATCGCAACGATGCGCGGCGCAGGATCGGCGCCGAAAAGTAACGTGTTATCTTCGAAAGCCATCCCCGTTCAAGAGAGCCGGAAAAGCAAATCGCGAAAGCAGGAAAATCCAGAGGCAGGAATCGCTGCCTCCAAGGGGGTGGAAGCAAACGATTTCTATTTGAGGAAAGCGAACGATTTTCGCAACCGCGCACAGGTTTCTCCTGTCATAACAGAGGGACTGGTGTGCCCTCGCGGCATCACTTGATGAAAAATATGTCGAAACGAAGCCTTTTTGTCATCGCCGGCTGCCTGTTACTGGTGCTCGGCTGGTGGAGCTGCCACCATCGTACCGACACTGCTCAATCCAGTCCGTCGACGGGAGGCGGCCGCCGTGGCGGGGCCGGCGGTCCCGGCGGTCCGGTGCCGGTCGTGGCGGGAAAAGTTGAGCAAAAAGACGTTCCAATTTTCTTGGATGGCCTCGGGACGGTGCAGGCGTTCAATACCGTGACGGTCCGGCCACGTGTCGACGGCGAATTGACCCAGGTGCTTTTTCGCGAAGGAGAGGATGTTAAAACCGGCGACTTGTTAGCGGTCGTCGATCCCCGGCCATATCAAGCAGCGATGGACCAGGCCGTGGCCAAGAAAGCGCAGGACGAAGCGCAATTGGGGAACGCGCAGGTCGTGTTAAAACGCAACACCGATTTGCTGGCACGGAAAGTCCTCGATCAGCAAACTTTTGATACCTCGAGGTTCACAGTCGATCAGTTTCAGGCAACCGTACAGGCGGATCAGGCGGCGATCGACAACGCCAAGACGCAGCTCGATTACACCCAGATCAAGTCGCCGATTGATGGGCGCATCGGAATTCGCCTCGTCGACGTTGGCAATGTCGTACACGCGACTGACACCAGTGGCATCGTTGTCATCACTCAGCTTCAGCCGATCTCGGTTGTGTTCACGTTGCCCGAACAAAGTCTGCAAGCGATTCTGAATCAGGGTGGCGCCCACGGCGGCTTGCCGGTCTCGGCTTTGGATCGCGGGAACACGACTGCGCTCGATCAAGGCTCGTTAACGGTTGTGGATAACGAAATCGATCAAACGACGGGGACGGTAAAATTGAAAGCAACATTTCCGAATAACGACCTTAAACTTTGGCCGGGAAAATTCGTGAACGCGCGTTTGGTTTTGACGACGCGCAAGAATGCGACCGTTATTCCTTCGAGCGTGGTGCAGCGTGGACCGCAGGGGACCTATGCTTACGTCATCAAGCCAGACAAGAGCGTGGAGATGCGTCGGATTAAAATTGCGCAAACGGAGGCAAGCCTGGCTTTGGTCGACAATGGCTTGCAACCCGGGGAGGAAGTTGTTGTCGACGGGCAATACAAATTGCAGCCCGGCGCGCATGTTGAACTAACAACCCCGCATGCGTCGTCGCCTTCGCCAGAAAGAAAATCTCAGACACGTACGGCGAAAACGACAAAGTCGTGAGTATCTCCGAGCCATTCATTCGCCGGCCGGTGGCGACTTCGTTGATGATGGCCGGCGTCATTTTGTTAGGCGCGCTCGGTTATAAATTGCTGCCAATTTCCGCGCTGCCGACAGTCGATTTTCCGACGATTGAAGTGACGACATTCTATCCGGGCGCGAGCGCGGACGTGATGGTTTCGGCGATCACGACCCCGCTCGAACGCCAGTTCGGACAAATCGCCGGCCTGGCTTCGATGAATTCCACCAGCTCATTCGGGACCTCGACGATCACGCTCCAGTTCGTCCTCGACCGGCCGATCGATGTCGCCGCGCAGGATGTACAGGCAGCGATCAATGTTGCCGGCGGATTTTTGCCGAAGGACCTGCCGAACCCGCCCAAATACAACAAGGTCAATCCCGCCGATACGCCGATCCTTACCTTGTCGATCACCTCGGACAGCCTGCCGCTTGATCGCGTGAACGATTTCGCGGACACGCTCCTCGCGCAAAAGTTGAGCGAAGTAACCGGCGTCGGTCTGGTCACGATTCAGGGGAATCAGAAGCCCGCCGTGCGCGTCCAGGTGAACCCGGCGGCGATCTCCTCACTCGGACTCGGCCTTGACGATGTGCGCACAATTCTTGGGCAGGCCAATGTCAATGCGCCGAAAGGGAGCTTCGACGGGGCTCGCCAATCGTTCACCATCGGATCGAACGATCAGATTTTTTCCGCGGACGCGTATAAGCCCATCATTGTCGCTTACAAGAACGGTGCCCCGATTCGCCTGGGCAACCTGGCTAACGTCATCGACAGCGTGGAAAACGATCAGCTCGGCGCCTGGGTCAGCAACAGGAACGGCGAACAACCGGCCGTGTTGCTCGACATTCAACGGCAACCGGGTGCGAACATCATTCAAACGGTCGAGCGCGTGAAACAATTGTTGCCGCGCCTGACCAGCACATTACCCCCATCGGTGCATGTCGAAGTGCTGGCCGATCGCACCGAAACGATCCGCGCCTCATTCAGCGACGTTCAACTCACCCTCCTTCTAACCATCGCGCTCGTTGTGATGGTGATGTTTCTCTTTCTGCGAAAACTGTGGACGACCGTGATCACGAGCGTGGCCTTGCCGCTCTCACTCATCGGCACATTCGGCATCATGTATCTCGCCGGATTCAGCCTCGATAATCTTTCCCTGATGGCGCTGACCATCTCGACCGGCTTCGTCGTCGACGATGCGATTGTGATGATTGAGAATATCGTGCGTTACATAGAAGCGGGCGATACGCCGCTAGAGGCCGCCCTCAAAGGCGCGAAGCAAATTGGATTCACCGTCGTGTCCCTGAGCGTCTCGCTCGTCGCCGTTTTCATTCCGCTTTTGTTCATGACTGGCATCGTCGGGCGTTTGTTCCGCGAGTTCGCGATCACGCTAAGCGTAGCAGTTGGCGTCTCGGCCTTCGTTTCGTTAACGCTCACGCCGATGATGTGCGCGAAACTTTTGCGATCAGAGAGCGAGGATGAGGAACACTCCGGCGAATTCTACCGGCGAACGGAGGAATATTGGACCCGGTTCCGCGATTGGTACGAACGCGGCCTGCGCTGGGTGCTCGCGCATCAACGTTTCGTCTTGAATGTCGCCCTCCTTACGCTGGTGGCGACGATTCTCCTTTACGTCATCGTCCCCAAGGGATTGCTGCCGCAACAGGACACGGGCGTGATCGTGGGCGTGACCGATGCCGCGGAGAATATTTCCTTCAAGGCCATGATGGAACGCGTCCACGCCGTTTCCGAAATCGTGCGGCAGGATCCTGACGTCGCTAGCGTTTCCGCTTCCGTCGGCGCGGGAACGGTGAATGCCACCGTCAACACGGCACGACTTTACATCGTGCTCAAGCCACACAATCAGCGCGCCAACGTGGAGAAAATCATCGAACGATTGCGGAACGCGACGCGCAACGTCGAAGGAATTTCGCTCTTCATGCAAGCGGCGCAGGATCTGCAAATCGATTCCAGGATCAGTCGCACCCAATTCCAATACATCCTGCAGGATGCCGACGCGGCCGAACTCGCGGACTGGACGCCGAAACTCGTGCAGAAGCTCGGCCAACTGCCGCAACTGAGCGATGTGGCAAGCGATCAGCAGACCAACGGCCTGCAACTGAATGTCGACGTTGACCGCGAGAAAGCGTCACGCCTCAACGTCCTCACCCAAGCGATTGACGACACCCTTTACGACGCATTCGGGCAGCGGCAGGTCTCGATCATTTTCACCCAGCTTAATCAGTTTCGCGTCATTCTGGAAGTCGAACCGAAGTTCCGCGAGTCACCGGATTTGCTCGACAAAATTTACGTGAAATCGAGCAGCGGTCAGCCAGTGCCGCTAAGTGCCTTCGCCTCCGTGCATGTGAGCAACGCGCCACTTTCCATTCCCCATCAGGGTCAATTTCCGGCAGCCACGATCTCCTTCAATTTGCGCAGTGGCAGTTCCCTTAGTCACGCCATTCCGGCAATCGAAAAGGCGGAACGCGAAATTGGATTACCGAATACGATTGCAGCTACATTCACGGGGGCGGCGGCGGAATTTCGTTCATCGCTCACGAGCGAGCCGTTCCTCATTCTCGCGGCAGTCGTAGTCATCTACATTGTGCTGGGAGTCCTTTACGAGAGCTACATTCATCCGATCACGATTCTTTCGACCCTGCCCAGCGCGGGCGTGGGCGCGTTGCTCGCGCTTCTCATTTGCCGCATCGATTTCTCGTTAGTCGCGCTTATCGGAATCATTTTGCTCATCGGTATCGTGAAAAAGAACGCGATCATGATGATCGATTTTGCGCTGGAAGCGGAACGTAAGGAGGGAATGTCGCCGGAGGAGTCGATTTATCAGGCATGTCTTTTACGCTTTCGCCCCATCATGATGACAACGGCGGCAGCGTTGTTAGGGGCATTGCCGCTAGCGCTTGAGACCGGCAGCGGCAGCGAATTGCGTCGGCCGCTCGGTATTTCCATTGTCGGCGGGCTGTTGCTCTCACAATTTCTCACCCTTTACACCACGCCGGTAATTTATCTTTATCTGGACCGGTTTGGTTCCTGGATAGGGGGACGCCGCAGTCACGGTCGCATCGCGCAGGCCGAATTGCCGTTGCGATCGACATCGGAATTCGATTCTGAACCGGAACCGGAGTTTGCCGGCGTGGATGGAGAAACTGATCGACTCGGCTTTTGACCATGAATGTGTCGGAGCCATTTGTTCGCCGCCCCGTTGGAACATCTTTGCTGGCGGCGGGAGTGTTACTGCTGGGTGCGGTCGCTTATCATTTTCTTCCGGTCGCGCCGCTGCCAAAGGTCGATTTCCCGACAATTTCGGTGAGCGCACAGGAGCCCGGCGTTGATCCCGCTACCGCCGCCTCGTCGCTGGCCGCTCCACTCGAGCGACGCTTCGCACAAATCGCCGGCGTTTCTGAAATCACGTCCGTCAGTTCTTTAGGCGGATCAAACATCACCATCCAATTCGACCTCAATCGGGACATCAATGGCGCTGCGCGTGATGTGCAGAGTGCAATCGACGCTGCTTCGGGTGAATTGCCCAGCGGATTGCCGCAGCCGCCGTCATATCGCAAGGCGAATCCATCGGACGCACCAATCATGGTGCTGGCAATGACATCGGATACGCAGCCGTTGTCGGAGGTTTATAATCTTGCCGACCAAATCATCGGGCAGCGCATCAGCCAGCTCGACGGAGTGAGCCAGGTAACAATCGGCGGCGGCGCGAATTCCGCCGTGCGAGTGCAAATAAATCCGGTCGCGCTCGCTTCGATGGGACTTAGCCTCGAAGACATTCGCGCCACGCTTTCCCAGGTGAACGTTCTCTCACCAAAGGGTGCATTGGACGGACCGGAGCAGCGCTTCGTCATCGCGAGCAACGATCAATTAACACACGCCGAACAATATCAGCCTATCATTGTCGCGCAGCATAACGGCGCAGCGGTACCTCTGCGCGATGTCGGCACCGCAATTGACGCGCAGGCAAATCGCGATCAGGCCGGCCTCTTCAACAACAAACGCGCCGTGCTGCTGGTCGTTTTCAAACAACCGGACGCTAACGTTGTTCGCACAACCGATCTGATTCACGAAATCCTCCCGCAATTGCGGACCTGGCTGCCGCCAAGTGTGCATCTGGATGTGATGAACGATCGAACAATTACGATCCGATCGTCCGTTCGTGACGTGCAGATGACTCTCGTGTTTACGATGGCGCTGGTCGTCATGGTCATGTTCCTTTTTCTGCGCCGATTCTGGCCAACCTTCATCTCGAGCATCACCATGCCGCTCGCGCTTGCCGGCACTTTCGGCGTGATGTGGCTGTGCGGTTACAGCCTCGACAATTTGTCGCTCATGGCATTGACCGTTTCGACCGGCTTCGTCGTCGACGATGCCATCGTCGTGATCGAAAACATTGTGCGCTTCATCGAGAAAGGTGAGTCGCCGCTGCAAGCGGCGCTAAAAGGCGCGCGCCAAATTGGTTTCACGGTCATTTCGATCAGTCTTTCGCTCGTGGCCGTTTTCATTCCGCTCCTGTTTATGGGCGGAATTATCGGCCGCTTGTTTCATGAATTCGCTGTCACCTTGAGCGCGGCGATTCTCGTTTCTGGCGTCGTTTCATTAACGCTTACGCCGATGCTGTGTGGACGTTTTTTGAAGCGGGACGAAACGCATTCACGTCAAAGTCGGGTCAGTGCGATGAGCGAGCGCGCTTTCAATGCGATGCACCAATTCTACGAACGCACCTTGAAATGGGTTCTCGACCGCCAAGCTATCATGCTCATCGTCACGCTCGTCGTCATCGTTGCTACGGTGGGACTCTACTACTACGTCCCGAAAGGATTCTTCCCGCAACAAGACACCGGCCAGCTGATGGGAACGACTGAAGCGGCGCAGGATATTTCGTTTGCAGCAATGAAAGAAAAGCAGGAGCAGGTCGTGCAAACGGTCATGCAAGACCCGGCCGTGCAGGCCGTTGGCTCTTTCTTCGGTGGCGGCACTGGATCGGCCCTGAACAATGGCCGCATGTTCATCAGCTTGAAACCCAAAGGTTGGGGCAAAGACCATCGCAGTGAAGACGCTGGCACAGTCATCGCACGGCTCCGGCAGAAGCTCTCGAAAATTCCCGGTGCCCAACTTTTCCTCACTGCCAGCCAGGACATCCGAGTCGGCGGAAGATCGTCAAAAGCGCAATATCAATACGCGCTGTCCGATCAAAACATCGACGAGCTGAATTCGTGGGCGCCAAAACTCGTGAACAAGTTGCATGAGTATCCTCAGATCAAGGACGCTACCAGCGACCAGCAATTTCGCGGCTTGCAGGAGACTGTCGTCATCGATCGCGATGCAGCCGGGCGGCTTGGGATTCAACCGCAGGCTGTCGATAGCACGCTTTACAGCGCGTTTGGGCAGCGACAGGTCTCGATCATTTATACACAGCAGAACCAGTATCACGTCATTCTGGAAGTCGACCCGCAGTTCTATCTCGACCCGAGTTCGCTCGACAAAATTTACGTCAAATCAAATTCCGGAAGCCAGGTGCCGCTCAGCACGATCGCCCATTTTCAGTTGGATAACACGCCACTCTCAGTCAATCACCAGGGACAGTTTCCGTGCGTGACTGTTTCCTTTAACACCGCAGAAGGCGTTTCCTTAAGCGAGGCGACGCAGATCGTCGAACGCGCAAAGCGCGACTTGGGAATGCCATCAGGTATTCGCGGTAGTTTCGCCGGGACAGCACAGGTTGCGCAAGCTTCCTGGACGACGATGCCGTTGTTGCTGCTGGCGGCGCTGCTGGCCGTCTACATTATTCTGGGGATGCTCTACGAAAGCTTGATTCACCCAATCACGATTCTTTCAACGATACCTTCGGCGGGACTCGGCGCGCTCCTAACCATGCTCTTGCCGAACAACGAACTCGATCTCGTGTCGATCATCGGGATCATCTTGCTCATCGGTATTGTGAAAAAGAATGCGATCATGATGGTCGATTTCGCGTTGGAAGCAGAACGGCAGGAGGGACTCACTCCCGAAGAGTCGATCTATCAGGCGTGCCTGGTGCGGTTCCGGCCCATCATGATGACGACTTTCGCTGCTATGTTCGGCGCATTGCCACTCGCTATCGGGATGGGTGTCGGCAGTGAACTGCGTAAACCACTCGGTTTCGCCATCGTGGGCGGCTTGATCGTTTCGCAAATCCTTACCCTCTACACCACCCCCGTGATTTACCTCGCGCTTGATCGCATGCGCGTGCGCCGAAAAAGTCGTTCCGCAAAGCCGCGCGCGCGAATGCACGATTGGACGCCTTCAGCTACGCGGCCTGTCGTTACCTGAAACCTTGGAACTTGAGCGGCTGACAAACAGCTCGGCGCCGATGTAGAGTCGTGCCATGAGGTCCCACTTCCTTTTCGCGCTTTGCATTGGCATTTCGATGCCCGCTTTCGCGCAACAGACTCCGCAACAAATCGCGGACGCCGAATTACCGTCGCTCCTCACCATCTACAAAGACATTCACACTCATCCGGAATTGTCGACTCAGGAACAGCGCACTTCTGGCCTACTTGCGAAGGAATTAAAAGCAGTCGGGTGCGACGTGACCGAGAACGTGGGCAAGTACGAAAGCGCCGATCAGAAATGCTATGGCGTTGTCGGCCTGATGAAAAATGGCGACGGGCCGGTCGTGCTGGTGCGCACTGATCTGGACGCGTTGCCGGTTCAGGAAGAAACCGGATTGCCCTATGCCAGCAAGGTCACAGCCAAAAATGAAAAGGGCGATGAAGTGCACGTAATGCACGCCTGCGGACATGACGCGCACGTCTCGATACTCATCGGCGTGGCGCGTTCACTGGCAAAATTGAAAGACCAATGGCGTGGCACGATCGTGTTCGTCGGGCAACCGGCGGAAGAACTTGGCACTGGTGCGCGCGCCATGTTGCGCGACGGGCTCTACACCCGCTGGCCAAAACCGAATTACGCGCTCGGGTTTCACGACAAAGCCGACCTGGAGATCGACCACATCGGCGTCACCGAGGGTTACACCTCCGCCAATGTCGATTCGGTTGATGTGACCGTGCACGGCATTGGCGGTCACGGCGCGTATGTCTATCGAACCAAAGACCCGATCGTGCTGGCTGCGGAAATGATCAACCAGTGGCAAACGATCGCGAGTCGCGAGAACAATCCACTCGATCCCATTGTCGTCACTGTTGGTTCCATTCACGGCGGGACCAAGCACAACATCATTCCCGATGAAGTGAAAATGCAGCTGACGGTTCGAACCTACAAAGCGGACGTACGGGAACGCGTCCTCGCCGCAATCGAGCGCATCGCCAAGGGCTGCGCGACTGCCGCCGGGCTGTCAGCCGACAAAATGCCAACCGTGACCGTGGAGCGCGATCACTTCGCACCCGCGATGTACAACAATCCCGAGCTAACCAAACGACTGGTCGCAGTTTGGAAGAAAACGCTCGGCGATCAAAACGTCGAAATGGTCGACCCAACCATGGGCGGCGAAGATTTTTCCGAATATAGTCTGCTACCGGAACATTCGATTCCTGCGGTCAATTTTCATGTCGGCGCGGTGGAACCGGCAAAATTAGCAGAATCAAAAAAGCCAGGCGCGGCGCCACTCCCAACCCTGCATTCGAGCAGGTTCGCACCCGTGCCGGAACCAACGATTCGCAC
>Ga0070672_100003220_pt1 | contig 10568 bp, 8 predicted proteins | sample KBSM13metaG_FD_66151 | JGI IMG/M metagenome (GOLD analysis project Ga0070672, IMG submission 66151) | Miscanthus rhizosphere microbial communities from Kellogg Biological Station, Michigan, USA - KBS M1-3 metaG | ecosystem: Host-associated > Plants > Roots > Rhizosphere > Soil ... | reverse complement strand
GGAGGGCAACATCGGGCTGATGAAGGCCGTGGACCGCTTCCAGTACCGGCGCGGCTTCAAGTTCTCGACCTACGCCACCTGGTGGATCCGCCAATCCGTCGGCCGCGCGGTGGCCGACTACGGGCGGACGATCCGGCTGCCGGTGCACGCGATCGAAATGCTCAACAAAGTGACCGGCGCGCGCCGCGACCTGGCGACGAAACTCGGGCGCGACCCGCGTCCCGAGGAGGTCGCCCTGCGGCTCGGCATGGGGGTCGACAAGCTGCAGATGCTGCTCGACGCCGCGCGCATCCCCACGTCACTCGACGCGCCGATCGGCGAAGAAGAAGAGAGCACGCTCCGCACGGTGCTGCACGACGCCAACGCGCCCTCCCCGGAAGAGGAGGCGATCCGCGGCCAGATGGCCGAGGAAGTCGAGCGCGCCATGGCCCCGCTCAGCGAGCGGGAGCGTGAGGTGCTAAGGCTGCGCTACGGCCTCGGGACCGAGCGCGAGATGACCTTGGAGGAGATCGGCCGCCGCCTCTCCGTGACACGGGAGCGCGTCCGGCAGATCGAGCAGGCCGCCGTGCGGAAGATGCGCGCGGCGAGGAGTGCCGCATAGCGGCAGACCTCCCGCCGTAGAGGCGAACCTTTAGGTTCGCCGCGAACCTACTTCTTCGCCATCAGCGCCTCGATGGCCGCCGCCGTCTCGGGGAACCCTTCGCCCGCTGCTTGACGCACGCCGGCCACGCCGACGCCCTTCGCGAGATCGAGCGGCGTCCGGCCGGCCGCATCCTTGGCCTGCAGGTCCGCGCCGTGCTCCACGAGGAACTTCACGAACGGCGTATAGCCGCGCTGCGCGGCGCCATGCAGCGCCGTCTGGTCCGGCACCGCGTTGGCGGTCGGCACCTGGCTCGGACGCGCGCGCAGGACGAGGTTATAGGACGCCGCCTGCGACGCGCCGTTCGGTCCGGCGTTGCCGCGCTCGATCAGCATCCGGGCGTTGATGTCGGCGCCGGCGTCGAGCAGCAGTTGCATCGTCGCGAGCACCCCTTCGTTGGTGCGGTTGCGGCCGCGCGTCACGCGCGTGCCGAAATCCACGCCGGCCGCCGCCATGAGCGGCGTCACGCCTTCCTTGCTCGGCAAGTCGACGAGCGCCTTGTGCTCGAGTAACAGCTTGACGAACGGCGCGTCGCCGGCGCGGGCTGCCCGCAGCAGCGGCGAGGCCCCCTGCGCCAGGATGGCATCGCCGCCCCGATCCTGCGGCACGTCGCGATACGGCGGACGCCGCTTCAGCCGCAGGTTCGGATTGGCGCCCTTCTCGAGCAGCATCCGGCCGACGTCGAGCGCGGTCACCGAGTCCTCGCTCGGGATGACGGCCATCGCGCCGTTTCCCTTCAGCGGCAGCGTGCTGACGTCGGCCGCCATGTAGATCGGCGACCGGCCGTAGAGATCCCACTTGTCCACGTCGGCCCCGCCCCGGATCAGTTCGGCGGCCGCCTCGAAGTGGAGGTTCATGATCGCCATCACGAGCGGCGTAATCCGTTCGGGGTCTTCGGAATCGAGGTCCGCGCCGGCCGCGATCAGATGGCGGATGCAGTCCACGCACCCCTCGCGGGCGGCGTAGAGGAGCGGGGTGAACCCGCCCTTGTTCATGTCCTTCGGCCGCGGCTCGGTGATGACCTTGCGCTCCCACTGCCGCACCACGCCGTGGGCGTTCAAATCAGCGCCCTTCGAGGCCAGCAGCTTCACCATGTCGCCCTGACCCTGGGCCGCGGCCCACATCAGCGCCGACTGCCCGCCGAACGATTCGGTGGCGTTGATGTCGGCGCCCGCTTCGAGCAGACGCCGGGCGGCCTCGACCTTGCCGCTCCGGGCGACCGCCATCAGCGGGGTTTCCCCTTCGGGGTTCCGCGTGTTGGGGTCGGCGCCGGCCTTGACCAGCGCGTCGATCACCTTCTCGGAGCCGATGATGGCGGCTTCGGTGATCGCGCTCGTCCCGAACTGGTTCTTCGCGGCGACGTTCGCCTTGGCGTTGATGAGCGCCCGCACCAGCTCGAGATCGTCGTTGGACGCCGCCCACATGATCGCGGTCGTCCCGTCCGGTCCGGGTGCGTTGGGATTCGCGCCTCTGGCCAGGAGCCGGAGCGCCGCCGCGCGGTCGCCGCGTTCGGCGGCGGCCACCAGTGAATCGGCCTGGCCGGCCGCGTTCGCGGCCGCGGCTGAGAGCAGAATCGCGAGAACGGGCCACCTCAAGGTGGCCCCTACGAAGAATGTTGGGCGCATCCTAGACCTCCGACAGGATGCCGCCGCTGTCGCCCAGCTTCTCCACCGGGATGTTGTTGCGGTCGAACAGCGTGACGAGCAGGTCCGAGAAGCGCGAATCCTGCGGGTACTTCAGGTGCTGGCCGCCTTTGATCTTCCCGTTCGCGTGTCCGAGGATGGCCGCCGGCAGCGGATCGTTGTTGTGCCGGTCGCTGTTGCTCATGTTGCTGCCGAAGAGGATCGTCGAGTGATCCAGCACCGTGCCGGTGCCTTCTTTCGACTTCGCCAGGCGGTCCACGAACTTCGCGAACACGTCGGTGTGGTAGGTCTGGATCTGCACCAGCTTGTTCAACTTCTCCGCCGCGTTGCCATGGTGCGAGAGCGGGTGGAACGCCTCGGCGATGTTCAAGTTGGTGTAGGTCCGCATGCTGGCTTCGCGGTCCATCGAGAAGGTGATGACGCGCGTGATGTCGGCCTGGAACGCCAGCGCCATCAGGTCGAACATCAGCTTGAAGTGGTCGGTGATCTCGTTCGGCACGCCGACGGGGGCGTCGGGAATGTCGAGCCGCGACATGTCCGCCTTCTCCGCCATCTGCACGCGCCGCTCGATCTCACGGACGGAATCGAGGTAGTCGCTCACCACCACGCGGTCCTGGACGCCAAGGCTCGACTGCAGCCGTGCCGCCTGCGCCTTCACGCGATCGAGGATGCTGCCGGTCTCGTGCAGAATCGCCGCCCGCTCCTTCTCGGTGTCGCCCTGCCCGAACAGCTTCTGGAACACCGCGCGCGGATTGCCTTCCTGCGGCAGCGACTGCGTCGGCGTGCGCCACGCCACCCGCGCGCCGCCGAGCGCGGTCGTCAGCTCGAGCGACGGCAGCCGCGTGTCCTGGCCGATGTGCCGGGCGGCGAGCTGGTCGGCGCTGACGCCCGAGTCGGGGCCCGCGACGCCGTGGTCCCACGGCTTCACGCACGTGAGCCACGTCATCTCGATGTAGCCGTGCGGCTCCGGCGTCTCGCCCGGCTTGTTGCGCAGCCCGGAGACGATCGTGAGGTGATCGCGCAGCGGCTCGAGCGGCGACAGGATGGGCGACATCTCGAAGCCCTTGCCGGTCTGCGGCGGCGACCAGCGGTCCATCACGGCGCCGTGCGGGAAGCCGACGAAGGCGAACCGCTTCGGCGAGGCGGCGGCCGCCGTCTGCGCCCAGGCGGTGGAGGCCGGGCTCATCGCGTCGAGGAACGGCAGCGCGATCGACGCGCCCACGCCCTTGAGCACCGTACGCCGGGAGATGTGCTTCTGCGACAGATACATCGTGGTCTCCGTCTATTCGTAGGGCGCGGCTTCAGCCGCGCCGGCGGGGCTAAAGCCCCGCCCTACTTGCCGTCTGGGTTGCCGCCGCCGGCTGCGGCACCCGCCGCATCCGGAACTGATCGCTCTTCACGACCGCCTGCACGAGGGTCGAGAACCGGTAGCCGCCGCCCGCCGCGCCGTGCACGACGCGGCGGACCGCCGGCATGTCGTACGCCTCCAGTTTGCGCCCGGTGGCGTAGGTCAGCAAGCCTTCGGCAAAGGTCTGCACGAACTGCTCCGGCTTGCGCAGCAGTGCCTGCCGCAGGTCGTCCGGCCCCTTGATCGGCGTGCCGTCCGGCAGCTCACCGCTCGAGTCGATCGCGGCGCCGGCGTAGCGGTCGCGGTCGCGCCACATGCCGGTGGCGTCGAAGTTCTCGAGCGCCAGCCCGAGCGGATCCATCACCGCGTGGCACGACGCACAGGTGGGATTGTTGCGGTGCTTCGCCATCATCTGGCGCAAGGTGAGAGCCTTGGTCGTGCCGATGTCCTTCTCGTCGAGCGTCGGCACGTTGGGCGGAGGCGTCGCCGGCGGCACGCCCTGGATGTGCTTGAGGATGAACGCGCCGCGCAGCACCGGAGACGTCCGGTTCGGATACGCGGCCGCCATCAGCACCGCGCCCTTCCCCAGCAGCCCCCACCGCGCCGACTGCTCCAGCTCCACGCGCCGGAAGCGGTCGCCCTTCACGTCGGTGATGCCGTAGTGCAGCGCCACTCGTTCGTTGAGGAACGTATGCTTCGCGCTCAACAGGTCCACGACGCTGCGGTCTTCCTTGAACAGGCTGTCGGCAAAGAGCGTGAGCTCGGTGCGGAAGTCGTCGCGCGGATCGGAGCGGCCCGACGCGTAGGGGAACACGGTGGAATCGGGCACGATCTCGTCGAGCCGCTTCATGTCGAGCCACTGGTGGACGAAGTTGCTGGCCAGCGTGATCGACCGCGGGTCGGCGAGCATGCGCGTCACCTGCCGCTCGAGCACGGCGGGCTGCTTCAGGCGCCCTTCGACGGCGAGCTGCAGCAGTTCGTCGTCGGGAATCGTGTTCCAGAGGAAGAACGAGAGGTTCGACGCCAGCTCGAGGTCGCTGATCGTGTAGGTGGCGCCCGCCTTCAACCCGCGCGGCACGTGCTCGCCGCGGTAGAGGAAGAACGGGCTCGCCAGCACGCCGGTCACGGCGCTGCGCACGCCCGTCTCGAAGCCGCCCTCTTTGCTGCCGTCCTCGTAGTAGGCGAACAGCTCGTCGACGTCTTCGGGCGTTGCCGGCCGCCGGTAGGCGCGGCGCGCGAGCGCGCCGATGATCCGTTTGGCGCATGCGGCCTGCACCGCCGGCGTCGCCGTTGCGGCCGGCTTGCAGACGAAGATGCGGTCGCGGCTCGGCGTCGCGCTCAGCCCGCTGGCGTTGAACGGCCCGCGCACCTGGAACGACTGCACGCGGTAGAAGCGGTCCTGCCCGCCGCCCTTGGCGAACATCTGCAGCATGTCGTCCGACTCGGCGAACGTGCGGCGGCGGAAGGTCACGCCGATCTTGTGCGGCCCCGCGGTGGCCTTGAACTTGATGTTCTTCAGGCGGGCGTTCACCCGATCCAGGGCGCCGTTCTGCACCTGGTCGTACGCCTTCATGTCCTCTTCCCCGCCGACCACCGTTTCGTAGACCACCTTGTTGTCCACGACCACCACCAACGGGTTTTCGAACTCCATCCCGTTGCCCCAGATGTGCGTGGCCATGTCGGCGACGTCCACGATGTACTCGCCGTCCGACGGCAAATCGACGTCGGCGAGGATGCCGCCGCGGGTGCCGAGCGGCAGCCCCGGGACGTGTGTGAGCTGCGAGCCGGCGCCGGCGCGGAACGTCCAGCCGCCCGGGCGCGCGTCGGGGCGGCCCATCGCCTTGACGGACACCGCGCGCGCCGCGATCACGTACTGCTCGATGAACGACGGCGACACCTGCAGCGCCGTCGCGATGTTGTCGTAACCCTCCGCCACGTCGTCGGAGGGGAGCACTTCGGTGGCGTCGAAATCCACCGCCAGCAGATCGCGGACGGCGTTGCGGTATTCCTTCCGGTTCAGCCGGTGCAGCACGACTTTGTCGGGCACGTGGGCCGGCGTCTCGGCCTTGTCGAGCGTCTGCTCGAGCCACGCCACCAGCGTGTCGGCTGCCTGGCCGCTCGGCTGACGTGCGTTCGGCGGCGGCATCACGCGGCCGCGCACCTTGCGCACCGCCTTCTCGAACACGTCCGCCTGCTGCGCCACGCCTTCGGCGGTGAGACCGTCGAAGCTCACACCGCCCGTCTTGACGCGATCGTTGTGGCAGGTGGCGCAGTAGGTCTTGACGGTCGCGAGCTGCGACTGGGGGTCGAGTGCCGGAGCCGCTACGGTTTTCGGCGCCGGGGCCTGTGCGCCTGCTGCGACGATCCAGACGGCGCCGACGGCCGCAGCCACGAGAAGAGAGGTCGCTCGCATCGTGTTACGCATCCGGCGAGAGATAGGCCCACAGGCTTTCGAAGCCGCGCCGCACGAACTCGTCGGAGTTCCCCATCTGCGCGTCGAATTCCTTGGTCGGTTTGGCGGCGACGGCCTCGCTCGGGCCACGGCCGCGGTTGAGCAGCGTCGACAGGCGCTCGTAGATGGTGGCGTACATGCTCGCCTGCGTCTTCAGGTCGGCAAACGACAGCACCGGGCCGCGCGCGGGCACGATGCGCGTCTGCTCGTTGGCAATCGTCAGCAGCCGCTGCGTCGCGCCCACCATCCCGCCAATCCAGCCGCCGGTGATGTAGTCCACCGTCGGCCAGCTCTGGGTCGACACCAGGTCGCCGGCCGCGAGCACGTTCTGGCGCTCGAAGTAGACATAGAGGTCGCCGTCGGTGTGGCCGCAGTCAGGCAGGTAGCCGTAGCGAACACCCGGTTCCAACGTGTCGCTCGTGTAGAAAGTCTTGTTCGGCTGCGCCACCTTCGGCAGCCGCTTGAACGTCTGGCCGTTCCACGGCCACTTCACGTCCGTGGTGAGCCAGAGGCGCGTGTTTTCCTGAGCGATGATCCGCGCGCCGGCCTTGCCGAGCGTCTCGTTGGACCCGGTCTGCTCCGGGTGCCAGTGCGTGTTGAAGAGCGTGCGGACCGGCCCACCGCCTGGCAGCGCGGCCACGGCTTTCAGAATGGCATCGGACGTGGCGGCCGAGCCGCCGTCGACCAGGGCGAGACCGCCCGTGCCCGCGTAGGCCAGCACGTTGACGCCGCCGGCGGTGATCACGGTCAGATCGTCGGTCAGCCGCTGCGTCACCGGCGCCACGGCGCCCTGACCGGCGGCCGCCAGCAGCCGCCCGGGGCCGCCAAACGCCAGCCCGGCCGCGCCGCCAAGAGCGGCCTGCAGCATCACGCGACGGGAGTAGCCCTGGTTCGCCACGATCGCGACCTAAGTGTAGGGCTTCCGGGCACTTGAATCCACCCCCCGAATCGCGGCGGTTCCGGGGTAGGCTCTGCAGGATATGCAGGACCTGACCACCGGTTCCATCTCGAAGCACCTGCTCACGACCGCCAGCTTCATGCTGGTGACGATGGTCTTCCAGACGCTCTACTTCCTGGTGGACCTCTTCTGCGTCGGCTACCTCGGCAAGGAAGCCGTCGCAGGCGTCGGCGTCGCCGGCAACCTCACGTTCGTCGTGCTCGCGGTGACGCAGATGCTCGCCGTGGGCACGACCACGCTCGTCTCGCATGCGGTCGGCCGGAAGGACGAGCCGCGGGCGCTGCTGGTGTTCAACCAGTCGCAGGTGCTGTCCACGGTCTCGGGCGTGCTGTTCCTCGCCGTGGCGATGGCGACGCGGACGGCCTACACGCGGAGCCTTGCCGCCGATGCTGCCACGGCGCAGGCCGCCGGCGACTATCTCCTCTACTACCTGCCGGCGATGGCGCTGCAGTTTCCGATGGCGGGCATGGCCGCCGCGCTGCGCGGCGTGGGCAATTTCAAGCCCGGGATGATCGTGCAGACGTCGACGATCATCATCAACATCGTGCTCGCGCCGCTGCTCATCTTCGGCCCCTTCGGCCTGCCGCGGCTCGGTGTCGCTGGCGCCGCGCTCGCGACGCTCCTCGCCGTGATCGTCGGCACAGTGTGGCTCTCGACCTACTTCTTCGGCCGCGAGGGCTATCTGCGCTTCCACGGCCCGGACCTGTCGCCGCAGTTCGGCCTCTGGGGCGCGATGTTGAAGATCGGGCTGCCCGCCGGCGCCGAGTTCCTGATGATGGGCGTCTACCTGATGCTCGTCTCGGCGCTGGCACGCCCGTTCGGCGCCGAGGCGCAGGCCGGCTTCGTGATCGGCATGCGCGTCGTGCAGGCGCTCTTCATGCCGGTCGTCGCACTGGGCTTCTCGGTGGCGCCGGTGGCCGGCCAGAACGTCGGCGCGCGCCTCGGGGATCGCGTGAAGACAGTGTTCAAGGACGCCAGCCTGATGGCCGTCGGCTGGATGCTGCTCATGGCGGTCCTGTGCGAGATCGCGCCGGCCGCCCTCATCGGCATCTTCTCGAACGACCCGGGGGTGATCGAGGTCGGCAACGGATACCTGCGCATCGTCGCGCTGACGTTCGCGTTCTCCGGGCTGATCTTCGTCTGCTCGAGCATGTTCCAGGCGATGGGCAACACGATGCCGTCGCTCATCGCGTCGGTGACGCGCATCGTGTTGATCGCCGTGCCGGCAATCGCGCTCTCCTCGTCTCCCGGATTCAAGCTGGTGTGGATCTGGTACCTGTCGGCGGGCGCCGTCGTGCTGCAGCTCGCGATCGTGCTGTTCCTGCTCCGGCGCGAGTTCCGCGTGCGGCTCGGCGCGCTCGCCGTCCCGGCCGTGCCTCTGCAGAATGTAGAGGCGCACCTTTAGGTGCGCCTGCAGGCGGACCTCAAGGTCCGCCTCTACGAAGTTCGCGCAAGCTCGCCTTCTGCTGTCCGCCGGCGTCGAAGTTCTCCGGCGAGAGCCATGCCTCGAAGGCGGCCGAGAGCATCGGCCACTCGCTGTCGATGGCCGCGTACCACGCCGTGTCTCGGTTACGACCCTTGACCACGGTCGCCTGGCGGAAGATGCCTTCGTAGGAGAACCCGAAGCGCTCCGCCGCGGCCCGGGACGGCGCGTTCAGCGCGTCGCACTTCCACTCGTAGCGCCGGAACCCCGCTTCGAAGGCACGACGCATCATCAGATACATCGCCTCGGTGGCCGCGCGCGTGCGCTTCATCAGCGGCGAGAAGTACACGTGGCCCACTTCGATGGATCCCTGCCCTGGTTTGATGTTCAGGTACGACGCCTGGCCCACCGCGCGCCCGGTGGCCGCGTCCACGATCACGAAGAACAGCGGGTCGTCGCCCAGGCAATCGCGGATCAGCCAGCGGCGGCACTCGTCTTCGCTCGCGAAGGGCCCGTACGGCAGATAGGTCCAGGTGCGGCCGTCGCGGTCGTGCGCCGCCGCCGCGTGGAGCTCGAGCGCGAAGCGCTCGTGCATGGGCTCGAGCCGGCAATAGCGCCCACCCATCGCCGTCCGCGCGGGTGCCGCCGGTGGCGTCCAGCCGGGCAGCGGGAACCCGATCGGCTGGCCGAGAGCATTCGTGGATGACATCTCCATCTCATCGTGCCGCGCCCGCAGTCACGGAGCCAGATCCACTTTCGGCCCGAATCCATCGCGCAGTGGCTGGGATACCATGCACGTCACGCTCCGGACGGACTGATGACCAAACGCCTGGCGGCCCTCGTGCCGATCGTGCTCGGGATCGCCGGCCTCGCCTGGGGGCAGTTCCGCAGCGTCGGCAACAACGTCGAGGACCACCTCGCCCGCGACGACAGCTTCGACGGCAAGTTCCACTACTGCCGCGCCGTCTACCGCTTGAACCCGCGCGGTGACGGCGGCAGCTGGCTCACCGACTACCCGGGCGCCGACATCGACCTCTCGATCCGCCTGTCCGAGCTGACCAAGGTGCGCGTCAGCTTCAACGGCGCGGGCGAGCCGAACCATCTCATCGTGCGCCTCACCGGCGATGAGCTGTATCGCTGCCCGATGATTCTGATGCAGGAGGTCGGTCGCCTGTTCATCGCGGAGGAAGACGCCGTCGCGCTGCGGTCGTATCTCGAAAAGGGCGGCTTTCTGTGGGTGGACGACTTCTGGGGTTCCTACGCCTGGCAGGTGTTCGAGAACGAGATCCGGAAGGTGCTGCCGCCTCCTGACTACCAGATCGTGGACCTGACACCGGACCACCCGATCTACCACACGATGTTCGACCTCAAACAGGGCGTGCCGCAGATCCCCGGCATCGGGACGTTCCTGGCCGGCCGCACGTCAGAGCGCGGCGCCGACAGCGCGGAGGTGCACGTCCGCACGATCGCCGACAAGCGCGGGCGCTCGATGGTGTTCATCACCCACAACACCGACGTCAGCGATTCGTGGGAGCGCGAGGGGGAGGACCCCAACTACTTCCGGCAGTTCTCGGTGGACGGCTACCGCGTGGCCGTCAACGTCATCCTCTACGCGATGACGCATTGAGGCGGTATGCAGAGGGCGGTCTTTAGACCGCCCTGAATCTGCCGATTGAGGGCCTGTGGCGAACGCAGCGACCTTCGCAGAGATACTCGACACGCACCTCGGTTGCACGGTTGTGCCACCCGCGGCGTCGCCCGCCTGGAGCAACCGGCCGCTGACGCCCCCGCTGTTTGCGTTTGAGGGCGGTCTGAAGACCGGCAGCCACGTCCCCCTCGAGCAGCCGCGTCCCCTGCGACTCAGCGCGCTGGAGCGGCAGGCGCTCGACGACGCGCGGACGCCAGACGCCCTGCGCCGTGCCTACCGGGCGCTGGCCCACCGCTATCACCCCGATCGGCATCCCGCGAGCAGCCCCGCCGAGCGCGAGCGCCTCGCACGCCTGTTCGCCGAGGCCACCGAGCACTATCGTCTGCTTACTCGTCGCTTCTGACGGGCCCCGTCGGCGGCAGCACGTAGCCGTGCTTCGTCATGCTCATGTCGGGC
>Ga0070672_100003218_pt1 | contig 10569 bp, 5 predicted proteins | sample KBSM13metaG_FD_66151 | JGI IMG/M metagenome (GOLD analysis project Ga0070672, IMG submission 66151) | Miscanthus rhizosphere microbial communities from Kellogg Biological Station, Michigan, USA - KBS M1-3 metaG | ecosystem: Host-associated > Plants > Roots > Rhizosphere > Soil ... | reverse complement strand
TGGTTCGCATGGACCGCCTGGCGGCTGCTCGGCGGCATGTTCGGCGCCAATGGCAACTTCGACCTGTGGGGCTTCGTCGCAGGAGTGTGCGCGGCCTTTCTCGCGGTCTTCATGCTGAAGGCGCTGTTCTTCATCCAGCACCGCTTCACCATCGATGACATCGAAATCACGCGCGCCGAGGAGCCGGAGCTGTTCGAGTTCATCGATCGCCTGGCCGATGAAGCGCGCGCGCCGCGGGCGCACAAGGTCTATCTCTCGCCGCGCGTGAACGCGGCGGTGTTCTATGACCTGTCGCTGCTGAATCTCGTCATTCCGTCGAAGAAGAATCTCGAGATCGGCCTGGGGCTCGTCAACGTCGTCAGCTTTGGCGAACTGAAGGCCGTGCTGGCGCACGAATTCGGTCACTTCGCGCAGCGTTCCATGGCCGTCGGCCGCTGGGTGTACGTCGCGGAACAGATTTCCCGCCACGTGGTCCACCGTCGCGACGCGCTCGACAAACTACTCGCGCAGCTCTCGCGATTCGACCTGCGGGTGGCCTGGGTGGGCTGGCTGCTGTCCATCATCGTCTGGTCGATCCGCTCCGTGATGGAGGTCGTGTTCCGTCTCGTGACGCTGGCGGAGCGCGCCCTGTCGCGCCAGATGGAATTCCAGGCCGACCTGGTGGCCGTGTCGTTGACCGGCAGCGATGCGCTGATCCACGCCCTGCACCGCCTCAAGGCGGCCGACGATGCCTGGGACAAGACCCTGTCCTTTGCCAATGCCGAGCTTGCCAACAAGCGGGGCATTACCGATCTGTTCGCGGTGCAGTCGCGCGTCATCGAACGCGTGCGCGAGATCCTGAATCAACCCACCTACGGTGTGGTGCCACCCCTGCCCGTGACCGCGCCTGACGCCCATCGGGTGTTCAAGTCGGAGCTGGCGCAACCGCCGCGCATGTGGAGCACACATCCACCGAGCGCGGATCGCGAGCAGAACGCCAAGCAGCGCTATGTCGCTGCGGCGGTGGACGGGCGCAGCGCCTGGGAGCTGTTTCGCGAGCCGCAGGCGTTGAAAGAACGAATGTCAGCCCATGTCCAGCGCAAGGCCGAGGCGCAGCCCACGCCGTTGACGACCACGCTGGAGAATCTCGAGAAGTTCTACGGGCGCGCATATCTCGATCGCCGCTATCAAGGCATCTATCTCAATCGCTCGCCGGTGCGCTATGTGCGCACGGCCGGTGAACTCTACGGCCCGCCGCCGGCTGGCGAGGAGCTCCTGCACTCGCTGGCTTCGCTATATCCCGAGAGTCTCGCGGACGAAATGGAGCAGCTCACCGAGAAACTCGAGCAGAAATACGCTCTCGAAGCATTGCGCGACCAGGTCGCGCAGGCACCGGGCGGCATCATCCGGCACAACGGCGAAGAGCTGCGGCGCGCCGACCTGCCACGGGCGATCGCGGTGCTCGAACGTGAAATTGCCGCAGTGCGCGCCAGCATCGAGACTCATGACAAACGCTGCCGTTCCGCACACCTCGGAGCCGCGAACACCCTGCAGAAAGGCTGGCCCGAATACCTCCAGGGGCTCGCCGCCGTTCTGCACTACGCGGATCACACCGAAGCCAATCTGCGCGACGTCAACGGCTACGTCATCAACATCTACAACGTGGTGACCGCCGACGGCCGCGTCAGCTCATCCGAGCTCACCCGCCTCCTGGGCGGCTGCCAGGAGCTGTATTCATCGCTCGAAGACGTCTTCCATCACGCCTCCGGGGTGACGCTCGATCGCACGCTGCTGCGGCGGCTGGAAGTCGAGAACTGGCCGGCGATGCTCGAAGAATTCAAACTGCAGCCGCCCACCCGCGAAAACATCAGCAACTGGCTCAATGTCATCGACGGCTGGACGGCCGTGGCCTTCCACGCCCTGTCCGCGCTGCGCAACGCCGCGCTCGAGCAACTGTTGCTGGCCGAGGGCCAGGTGGCGAAATTCGTCCGTGACAATCTTGCACCGGCCGATGCGCCACCACCTTCCAGCATGCCGCGCGATTACCGCACCCTGCTGCCGGGCGCGGAGCGACCGCGTCAGAAGCGGCTCGACTGGTGGGACCGGTTCCAGACCGCGGATGGCGTGGTGCCGGCCATCGCGCGCTCCAGCGTTGCGCTCGGTATCGTCGGGGGCGTCATCGTGCTGGGCGCGAATTTCGGCGTGTCCACCGTCACGGTGTTCAACGCGCTGTCTACGCCAGTGAAAATCGAGATCGGCGACGCGACAGCCACGGCGCGGCCCAACAAGCCGGTGACCCTGGACATTCCGCAGTCGGGCAACGTGAGCGTGCGTGCGCTGACTGACGAGGGCGAAGTCATCGAGTCATTCGAGCAGGAACTGACTGGCGCGAATGCCAAGTACGTCTACAACATCGCGGGCGCCGCGCCACTCTATGAATGGACCGTAAAGTACACCGCATTTCCGGACCACCAGCCGCCACCTGTCGAACGTCCCGTGGGAGCTGTCCGCTGGTCGGTTACGCATGTAGATCACGTGCTCGAAGATCCGCCGGAGCACATCCAGATTGAGCGGAATTCCGCAGGCTATCGCGACGTATTGTCGGCGTATTCGCAGATCTCGCCGTATGGCCAGACCCGCATTGTCAAGGACGCCGAGGAACGAACGCGACTGATCCTCGCGCACGCACGCTGGGATGCAACCGACTCCGGGAATATTTTCGAGTGGCTGAGCCTGGCCGAGGAGCTCCCCGGGTTCGATGCGCTGTTCAAGGGACGCCTGCAGCAGGATCCGACGAATGTGACGCTGTTACGTTTCGAGCAGGACCACTCGAACGGAGAGCAGCACGAAGAAGTGTGCGCGCGCCAGCGTGCCAAGGCAGTTTCCGCGCCGCAGGACCCCGATCTGCAATACCTCGGCATTCGCTGCCTGCAGGACGAAGCCCGGAAGAACCGGGAATTCCTCGCCGCCTCCGCGAAGTGGCCTGACAACCCGTGGCTTGCAATGGCCGCCGCCTCGACTCATGCGGAGGCCGGCAATTTTGCCGCGGCCGAGCCGTTGTACGAGAAGGCATACAAGGGGCTGCCGACGCTGCGCGACTTCCTGGTGCTCGACACGGCACGAGTGCGGCGGCTCAGCGCGGCAGATCCCCACGCGTCGCTGGGTGACCTTGGAAAACAGTCGCAGCAGATCGCCGTGTTCGAGGCGATCGAATCCGGCCGCGACGTTGTCGGAACCTCTCTCGAACCGTATAGCGCGCTGGCGCGCGGAGACCTCGAGCAGGCCCTGCAACTCTCAAAGAAATCAGAATTTGAGGCCATCGTGTGGCTGGTTGCCGCCTCCGATGGCGCCACCGAGGAAATGATCGCCAAAGGGCTGGCGCTTCCGGTCGGGGAATCGGCTGATATCGCTGGCATGTTCGCCATGTATGGCCTGGCCGTGCGCGAGGGGCACGATCCCGCCCCGTATGCGCAGCGCATCCAGGCGGCATTCGGCCAACAGGGCGACGCGGTGCTGGCCTTTCTCGAGTCCGTGCGCCATGGCGTCGATCCCGCGACGGCCCGCGCTGCGATGCCGATGATGGATTTGCGCTCGCGGCTCTTCGCCCAGAATGCCGTGGTGATCCTGCGCGGGTCACGCGCCCCACGTGGCTGGCGCGAGCAGGTGTCGCGCGGCTTGTTCATCGGCGAACGTCAGTACCTCGCGGTCAGGTGAGCGCGCTCAGCACTGCAGACCGGCGCACGGCCAATCAGCACTTCCGGATCTGAATCACGCCACGTCGAAGCGATCCAGGTTCATCACCTTCGTCCAGGCCGCCAGGAAGTCTGCGACGAACTTCTTCTGTGCGTCCACGCTTCCGTACACTTCGGCGATGGCGCGCAGCTGCGCGTTGGAGCCGAACACCAGGTCGGCGCGCGTGCCGACCCACTTCACCGCACCCGACTTTCGATCGCGTCCTTCGTAGAGATCCCTGGCATCCGAGGTCGGCCGCCACTGAATTCCCATGTCGAGCAGGTTCACGAAGAAGTCATTCGTGAGTACGCCGGGCCGCTTCGTGAAGACGCCGTGTTTTGACCCGCCCACGTTTGCGCCGAGCACTCTCAGGCCGCCCAGCAATACCGTCATCTCGGGTGCTGACAACGTCAGCAACTGCGCGCGGTCGATCAACAGCGCTTCGGCCGGCACCGAAAAACCCGCCTTCTGGTAATTCCGGAATCCATCCGCCACCGGCTGGAGCGCCTCGAACGATTCCACGTCGGTTTGCTCCTGTGAAGCGTCCATGCGCCCGGGGGTGAAGGCCACTTTCAACTTGTATCCGCCTTCCTTCGCAGCCTTCTCGAGGGCGACAAAGCCACCCAGGACGATGAGATCGGCCAGCGAGACCTTTTTTCGGTTCTTGTTTTTCAGTGCCGCCTCGTTGAAATTCGCCTCGATGCCTTCGAGAGTCTGGAGAACCTTCGCGAGCTGTGCCGGCTGGTTCACCTCCCAGTCCTTCTGCGGCGCGAGCCGGATGCGTGCGCCATTCGCTCCGCCCCGCATGTCGGAGCCGCGGTAAGTCGAGGCCGAAGCCCATGCCGTCGAAACGAGCTGCGAGACCGTGAGCTTCGAGGCCAGGATCGCCTTCCTGAGGGCCGCAATATCCTTGTCGTCGATCAGCTTGTGATCGACCCTGGGAATCGGGTCCTGCCAGATCAGCTCTTCTTTCGGCACTTCGGGGCCGAGGTAACGGGCGCGCGGGCCCATGTCGCGATGCGTGAGCTTGAACCAGGCGCGCGCGAAGGCGTCCGCGAACTGATCCGGGTTCTCGAGAAAACGCCGTGCGATCTTCTCGTACGCAGGATCGAGTCGCAGCGCGAGATCGGTGGTGAGCATCGATGGCGCGATGCGCTTCGTCTTGTCGTGCGCGTGCGGCACCGTACCCGCGCCCGCGCCATCCTTGGGTCGCCACTGGTGCGCACCGGCCGGGCTCTTCGTCAGCTCCCATTCGTAGCCGAACAGGTTCCAGAGAAAATTGTTGCTCCACTTCGTGGGTGAGGATGTCCAGGTGACCTCCAGGCCGCTGGTGATCGTGTCAACGCCCAGGCCCGAGTTGAAGCCGCTCACCCAGCCGAGACCCTGGTGTTCGAGATCGCCGCTTTCAGGATTGACGCCGACGTGCGAAGCCGGGCCGGCGCCATGAGTCTTGCCGAAGGTGTGCCCGCCCGCGATGAGAGCCACGGTCTCTTCATCGTTCATCGCCATGCGCGCGAAGGTTTCGCGGATGTCTTTCGCTGCGGCGACCGGATCCGGATTGCCGTTTGGCCCTTCCGGGTTTACGTAGATGAGGCCCATCTGTACGGCCGCGAGCGGGTTCTCGAGTTCGCGCTCTCCGGCGTAACGCTTGTCCTCCAGCCACTTCGTCTCCTTGCCCCAGTACACGTCGTGGTCCGGTTCCCAGACGTCCTTGCGACCCCCGCCAAATCCAAAGGTTTTGAAGCCCATGGTTTCCAGGGCGACGTTGCCGGTGAGGATCATGAGATCCGCCCAGGAAATCCTGCGGCCATATTTCTGCTTGATTGGCCACAGCAGCCGCCGCGCCTTGTCGAGACTCACGTTGTCCGGCCAGCTGTTGAGCGGTGCGAAGCGTTGCTGGCCCCGCCCGCCACCACCGCGCCCATCACCCACGCGATAGGTGCCGGCGCTGTGCCAGGCCATACGAATGAACAGCGGACCGTAATGGCCGAAGTCGGCCGGCCACCAGGGCTGCGAGTCCGTCATGAGCCTCGCGAGATCCTTCTTCAGCGCCTTGTAGTCGAGGCTCCTGAATTCCTTCGTGTAGTCGAAATCCCGGCCCATGGGATCGGATCTGGACGAATGCTGGTGCAGCAGGTCCAATCGCAATGAATTCGGCCACCACTCCTTGTTCGACGTGCCCCCGCCCGCCGTGTGATGGATCGGGCACTTCGCTTCGCTGGGTTGGGCTGACATCGTACGATCTCCTTGTGGGACGCAGTGCCGAAGCTACGCGCGGCGCGAGCCCGGCACCATTGGACTTCTGTCCCTATCTACCGGGGGTTATTCGGAGCTCTGAGTCAGCGCTGGAGGCCCTCGATCCTGAACGTGTAAGCACCGGCGAAGGGCACTTCGCCGTCGATGAGCTGCGGCGCGGCAATCACCACGTCGCCGCCCTTCTGGCGCCACTTGACGCTGCTGTGGCTGGTGCCGAGCAATGAGATGCGCGCGCTCTTCTCGAGCCGCACATTGCGAACGGTGAGATCGCCCTGCGGATACCGTGGCAGGATGGCGTAGAGCGTCAGCCCCTTGCGCGTGAACAGAATCTCCTTGCGTGCGTCGCCCGGCGCGGGATTCAAAGTGAGTGCCTCGACGTCGTACTTCGCGCGGTAGTTGGTCGAAGTGTCCACTGCCTGCCGCCGGCCCTCGGTCCACTGCGCACCTTCACCAAAGACTTGCGTGCCGTAGATCGCTTCGCCATTTTTTGCGAGCCATCGGCCCAGGTACGCGAGCCGATCCTGCATCTCCACGGGAATCCGTCCGTCCGCGGTGGGACCGACATTGAGCAGCAGGTTGCCGCCGCGGCTCACGGTATCGATCAACGTGAGCAGCAGTCTCTGGCCGGTGGAGTAGTCAGAGAGATCTTCGTTGCGGTTGTAGCCATATGAATAGCCGATGCCGCGGTTCTCTTCCCAGGGGTGTGTCGCGCCCGGCAGTCCTGCGCCGTACTCCGTCGTGTAGTACCCACCGTGCCGATGACGCGATTCCTTGCCCCAGCGATCGTTGACCACCACCTTTCGTGCGACGGGGCTGTCGTTGTAAAGCCAGGCCAGCAACTCCGGTGCGCGCCACTTCTCCGAGGGCAGCTCCCATTCACCGTCGGAGAAAATCACCGACGGCGAGTACCGCGTCACCAGGTCCTTGAACTGCGGAATCATGTGGCGCGTGACGTATTCGTCGGTATTGCCCGCCAGCCACAGCGGGTTGAACCACTCATATAAAGAGTAATAGAAGCCCATTTCCAGGTTCCTGCGGCGCACTGCCGCCGTGAGCTCCCCGACCAGATCGCGCCTGGGCCCGACCTCGACGGCATTCCACGGGCGTCCCCAGCTCGCGTCGGCTTCGCGTGATGGCCACAGGGCAAACCCGTCGTGGTGCTTGGACACCAGCACCACGTACTTCGCGCCGGCGCGCTCGAAAATCTCCGCCCACTGATCGGCGTTGAACATTTCGGCCGTGAACTTCGGCGCGAAATCCGGATACTGAAATTCCTTGCCGTAGACCCGCTCGTGAAAGGCACGCGTTTCGCGCCGGATTTTCGCATCGTCCGAAGTCGGATCGGGGTCGCCCGGCCTGCCGATCCGTTCCCAGTACCACTCGGCGTACTCACCCTTGGGCGCAAAGGATGGAACCGAAAAGACGCCCCAGTGAATGAAGATGCCGAACTTGGCGTCGCTCCACCATTGCGGCGTTGGCCGGCTGTCGATGGACTTCCAGGTGGCTTCGTAGCGCTTGGCGACGGGCTCGGCCGCGTCTGAACGGATGGCACCCATGGCCGCCAGGCACAGAATGACGAGGATTCGAAGCATCATTGCCCCCGGGATTTCAGTCGATGTGGAACACTTCGGTCATGTTGGTCCACCACTCTTCCGCGGAGGCGCTGGCCCATTTCTGCTGCATGGGCTCCATCAACGCCCACCAGCGTTGCGTTTCGGGATCGGCCGCCATGGCGCGCATGTCGGCGTCGAAATCACTGCCCACGTATTCGAAGTAGGCGAACAGAATTCCGTCGCGCAGAAAAATTGAATAGTTGCGGATATTCGATCGACTGATCTGCGCGAGTACGCCCGGCCACACGGCGGCGTGATGCTTCACATACTCATCGCGAAACTCGGGTTTGACATGCAGGACCTGGCCGAATCGCCTCACGATGCCCCCCAACGTTTTTTTCTCGGCCGTCGATCTGGTTGCCGGCCATAGTGCCTGCATCCGGGGGCTCGAGTGAAGCCGTAGCCGCAATGCGCCAGCCGGTCCCGCTTCCGTTTGTCTGAGACAGCGTGTCAGACAACTTGCCGAACTCACGTCAGGCGTCTTCAACATTTTTTACGGCTGGCGATACTCAGGGGAGAGGACTGACTACATGGAAACCATACACATGGGTGAGATGCGCCTGACTCCGATCGCCCGCGGATTGCTGACGTACGTTCCGGCCGTCAATGATCTGCTGCGGCCTTCCAGGACCGAGGGCCAGACGGAGTCCGCCAGCTACTGCTACAGCCTGTGGATGAGACACCTGACGCTGTTGCATGCCCATGGCTTTCGGGGGACGCCAACCACCGTTGCCGAGCTTGGTCCGGGCGAGACACTGGGCGTCGGTCTCTGCGCGCTCCTGTCCGGATCCGATCACCTGGTGGGACTCGATGTCGTCGCGCATTCCAATGTCCAAAAGAACCAGGCCAGCCTCGACGCGCTGCTGCCGCTGTTTCGAGAGCGGGCATCGGGCCTGGTCAAGGGCTGGCCCGACTACAGCGCCCACCTCGATGCGCGGCAATTTCCCGGCAGCATCCTGACCGAAGAGATTCTCGCGGACGCTCTTCGTCCCGATCGCATCGATGCGATTCGCCGCGCGCTGACGGGCGCCACACCTTCGAATCCCGTCACGATCGACTACAAGGCACCGTGGACCGACCCGCGCGTGATCGACGCCGGCACGGTCGATCTCATCATGTCCTCATCGGTGCTCGAGCACGTCGTGGACCTGCCCTACACGTACAAGGCGCTCTACCAGTGGCTCAAGCCCGGTGGGTGGATGTCCCACCAGGTCGACCTCAAGTCTCACGGCCTCACCAGGAGATGGAATGGCTTCCGCAGTTGCTCAGAAGGCATCTGGAACCTGGCCGCCGGAAGACGCCCCTACCTGATCAATCGCCATCCCGTGTCGGTTCACCTGCAATTGATGCAGGAAGCAGGATTCAAGCTAGTCACCCAGATGAAAATGCTGCGCGACGATGGAATCCGCCGCGAGGAACTCGCGCCCCGTTGGGCCGACATTTCGGACGAGGATCTCAACTGTTCCGCTCTCTTCGTCATCGCGACGAAGTAGACGTGAACGGCATCGGCTAATGATGCTTGATCTTCTCTTCCGCCTTCAGACCCGAGACCACTTCGATATTGATGCCGTCGGATAGGCCGGTCTTGATCTCGCGCTTCTCGAACTGTTGCGGCGCGGTTTCCACTTCCACGAAGTTCTTGTCGCCTTCGACGATCAGGTTGCCTTCGTTGATAGCCAGGACGTCATCGCGCCGGTCGAGCACGATGTCCGCGTTGGCACTGTAGTTCGAACGCAGGAACAATTCCTTGTCCAGCACCACCGCCGCCCGGATCGTGAACTTGATGGTGCCCTGATCGACGATACCCTTGGGCGCGATGTATTCGAGCGTCGCCTTGAAAGGCTTGCCCTGCAACGCACCGACGTTCAGGACCAACTCCATGCCTTCCTTCAGTTTCCCGACTTCCGATTCGTCGACCAGGCCTTCGAAGATCATGTCGTTCATGTCGGCCAGCGTCGCAAGCGACGTGCCAGACTGAAACGTGCTGGATTCCAGGATGAACGCGCCTTCCTTGTTCGGCACGTCGAGCACGGTTCCATCAATAGTGGCCGGAATCATGTTGGAGACCATGCCCTTGCTCACGCCCGTCTTCAGCAAAGCCAGCGTGTTCTCGGCCGACGCCACGGCCTCTTTCTGCAGGTTGTAGCTGGTTTCGTACTGCCGGAACTGCGACTCCGAGATGATGCGATCCGCCAGCAGCTTCTGGTAGCGCTGCATATCCGTCGCCTGGTTCTGCAGGTTGATGCGCGCCTGCATCAACTGCGCCTCCGCGGAACTGACATTGAGCATGTTGGGCCGCAGCGAGATGCGCGCGATGATCGCGCCCTTCTTGATCGTCTGCCCGGCAACCACGTACAGCTTCTCGACCACGCCGGACACCTGCGCCTTCACTTCGATTTCGCGACGCGGGATCACCTTGCCGGTGGCCACGGTCTTCTTGATGATGGTCATCTTCGCCGGCGAATCGAGCTGATAGACCACCGGCACCTGCTGCGACTTCCGGTAAAGGAAGACCAGCGTGCCGATGAACACCAGCGCGATGATGAGGAGGATGCAGTACTTGATGATTCGTTTCATTGTTCTTCCATTGGAATCTTGGTCATCGACTATTCGTCCTGCAGGGCAACGACGGGATTCACCGCCGCGGCCTTGGCCGCCGGCATCAACGAAGCCAACAATCCCGAAACAATCAACACCGCCAGCGCGATGATGGCCGTTTTGAAATCCACTTCGGGCGGGCCCATGAAACCCGCCTTGCCGCCGGCCGCATTCAGCATCTTCGCTATCGACTCGATCAACAGCGTGCCGAGCACCAGGCCGCTGTATCCGGCGACCGCGGTGATGAATACCGACTCCTGCATGATCATGACGACGATGGACGCGGGCGTGGCCCCCAGCGCCTTGCGCAAGCCGATCTCGCGGGTGCGCTCCTTGACCACGATCAACATGATGTTCCCGACGCCGACCGCGCCCGCGAAGATGGTGCCGA
>Ga0070672_100003211_pt1 | contig 10577 bp, 10 predicted proteins | sample KBSM13metaG_FD_66151 | JGI IMG/M metagenome (GOLD analysis project Ga0070672, IMG submission 66151) | Miscanthus rhizosphere microbial communities from Kellogg Biological Station, Michigan, USA - KBS M1-3 metaG | ecosystem: Host-associated > Plants > Roots > Rhizosphere > Soil ... | reverse complement strand
TCGCAACCGGTTGCGTGGTGTAAGGTTCTCGGGTGATCGGACACCTCGTCGCGCTCATCGCGGCACAAACGGGCGCCGCGACACCGTCGTCCCCCGCGGTTGCCGAGCTGGGCCGCGGGTTCGCGGCCTACCGCGCGGGCGAGTACCACAGCGCCGCGCAGCTGCTTCGCACCGCCGTCGGCAAGGACCTGCGCGGCAAGGACTGGGCGCTGTTCGTGCTCGCCGAGAGCGAGTTCTACGACGGCAGCTACCGGGCCGCGCGCGACGACTTCGAGAAGGTCGCGCGCGCGAAGGGCGGGCGCCCGGCCCAGATGGCCCCGTTCCGGATCGCCGACTGCCTGTGGATGGAGGGCGATCGGGCGAAGGCGGCCGCCAGCTACGCGAAGCTGGCCAAGACGGCGAGCGCGCGCACCGGCGACGTCGCGCTGGCGCGGTTCCGCGTCGCCGAGCAGGCCGCCGATCGCAACAAGGACGCCGCGCGCCCACAATTCCTGGCCATCGCGCGCGATTTCCCGGCGCATCCGCTGGCGGACGAGGCGCTGCGCCGGCTGGGCGCGACGCCGACGCCCGCGACGCCCGGAACACCGGCGACGCCCGCGACCCCCACACCGGGCACGCCCGCGACGCCGCCGGCCGCCGATCTGGCGCCCGCCGATCGGTTGAAGCGCGCCGAATCGCTGTCGAAGGATCGCCACTGGGACGAAGCGCTGGCCGAGCTCGCGAAGCTGCCCGCGACGCTGGCCCCCGAGCTGGCCGCCGAGCGCGACTACCAGACCGGCATGACGAAGTTCCACATGCGGCGCGACTACCCGGGGGCGGGCGCGCTGCTGCTGGGCGTGGCCGATCAGCTGTCGGGCGACAAGGCGGCGTCCGCGCAGTTCCACGGGGCGCGCGCGCTGTCGCGCGTGGATCGCGACGACGAGGCGATCGCCGGCTACCGCAAGGTGATCACGAAGTACCCGCACTCGCGCTTCGCGCCCGAGGCGCAGTACCTGTCCGGTTGGCTGGAGTACAACCGCGGGCGTTTCAAGGAGAGCATCCCGGCGTTCGAGGCCACGCTGAAGAACTTCGGCAGCAGCGCGTTCGCCGACGACGCCGCCTGGAGCCTGGCGTTCGCGCATTTCCTGCTGGGCAACGCGGCCGAGGCGGCGGCCGGCTTCGATCGCTATGGCCGTCTGCCGCCGACGGGCATCGCCTCCGACGAGATCGCGGGCCGCGTGAAGTACTGGCAGGCGCGCTTGAAGGAGAAGGCCGGCAAGCAAGCGGACGCCGAGGCCCTGTACCGCGAGCTCGCCGGAAAGCCGTTCTCGTTCTACGGGCTGCTGGCGCGCGCACGCCTCAAGCAGGCCGGCCACCCCGAGCCGCTCGCGCTGCCGACCAAGAAGCTCGCCATCGAAGCGCCCGCCAAGCCGCTGCGCGAGCCGTCGGTCGCGCGCGCCACCGAGCTGATCGAGGCGGGCATGACCGCAGAGGCCGGCGAGGAGCTGGAGCGCAACGAGAAGGACATCCTCAAGCACCTGGGCGGCGACAAGGCGCTGCCCTGGCTGATCGATCTCTACAAGCGCGCCAGCAACTACCGACGCGTCTACCGGCTGGGCGAATCCCGCGGCGCGGGCGCGCTGGGCAATGATCCGCTGCACGACGAGGGCACGCGCGCGATGTGGGAGGCGGCTTACCCGCGCGCCTACCAGCCGCTGGTCGACAAGTACGGCCCCGCCGCCAACAACCCGGACCTGTTCCTGTACGCGATCATGCGCAAGGAATCCGGCTTCGACCCGCACGACGTTTCGTATGCCGACGCGCGCGGCCTTCTGCAGATGATCCCGCCCACCAGCACGCAGGTCGCGGCCGGGATCAACGAGCCGTTCTTCCCCGACCAGCTCTACGATCCGGAGATCAACGTTCACCTCGGCGCGGTGTACATCGGCCAGCTGTACGCGAAGTTCGGCCGCGAAGTCCAGCTCACCGCCGGCGCCTACAACGGCGGCCCGCGCATGATGGGGCGCTGGTGCGCGCAGAACGCGAAGTACCCGACCGATGAATTCGTCGAGCTGATCGCATTTCCGCAGACGCGCGAATACGCCAAGCGCGTCACGACTATTTATGCCCGGTACCGTTACCTGTATGGTTCGACTCCATACGAGATTCCCCTGACGCTGGACACCAAGGTCGGCAACGGGCCAAATTACTGAGCGCACACCATGCCCCACCGAAGACGGTCCCAACAATTGCAGCCGCTGGAAACAGAGCCCGCGTCGGGCGGCGGCGGCGGCGGGGGTTCGCGCGCCACCGAAGCGCCTGGATTCAGCAGCACGATCGGGTGGGATCAGGCGCGCATCCGTGCCGCCAGCATCTACTGCAGCGACGGCCGCTTCGGCGAGCAGATGGACGAGTTCCTGCACCAGGGCCTGGGACTGCCCCGCTACGACCGGCTGGCGGTGCCCGGCGGCCCGGCCTGCCTGTCGGGCGCGCTTTCGGTCTTCTGGGAAAGCCACAGCGCCGAACGGCAGCTGGATTTCCTCTGCCACGTCCACAAGCTGGAGCGGCTGATCATGATCCAGCACGAGGGCTGCGCCTTTTACCTGGAATGGTTGAAGGTCAAGCCCGAGGAGTTCGCGGCGCGGCAACTGGAGGACGTGAAGCGGGCCGCGATCCGCGTGCGCCAGACGCAGCCAACGCTGAAGGTCGATGCCTACCTGGCGCGACGACGCGACACCCAGGTCTGGTTCGAGCCGATCCCGATCGCGCTCGGGCAGCCCGAAGAATTGGCCGCACCCCGTCGCCGATAGTCGCGCCAGCGCTATACTTTCCGCATGGCAAAATTTCGCGGAACGGTTCGACGGAGCGATCTGGAAGGTGGACACTGGCAACTCGAAGCCGAGGACGGTGAGACCTACGTGCTGGAGGGCCAGACCGGCGCGATCGAATCCGACGGCGCACAGGTCGAGATCGACGGCGCCGTCGACAAGGGCGCGATGGGCATCGCGATGACCGGCCCGATCCTGAAGGTCAAGGGCGGCAAGCGCCTCTAGATCACGTCGCTGCCGAGCTTCCAGCCGGCCACAACCAGGGCGATCTGGATCGCCAGCGAGATCCCGTTGAGCAACGCCGGCAGCAGGCGCTGTCCACGCGGCGCGACGAACACGACCCCGATGCCGACGGCGTGCGCGGCCATCGCGAGCATGACGGCGACGCCGGCGCGCATCATGGCGGCCTCGGTCGACGCGCTCACGCGGTTCGCGTCGACGAGCATCGCCGCCGAGCCGAGCTTCCAGATCGCGACCCAGAAGCCGACGAAACCGACGACGGCGAGCGCATACGAGACGCGGAGCGCGGTGGATCGCCTGCGTGGGCCGGTCCCGCTGTTCGCGACGTCACTGTCGGGCGGCGAATACGGATTCGTCGTCAGCGAACGACCTCGAGCCGGACCTTGACGACACCGACGCGCAGCATGTCCAGCGTGCGCGCCGCCGCCTCCGAGACGTCGATGATCCGGCCGTGCGTGCAGCCGCAGCGATCGTTGACGCGCACGACGACCGATTGGCCGCCCTGCCGCGTGACGCGGACGCGGGTGCCCAGCGGCAGCGTCTTGTGCGCGGCCGTCATCAGGTTCGGGTCGTAGCGTTCGCCCGAGGCGGTCTTGCGCCCCACGAACTCCTTGCCGTAGTAGCTGGCGCGCCCCTTCTGGACGTGGCCGATGGGGGCCGCGCCGCGGCGCGCGCTCGCCTCGCTGGCGCAGCCGATCGCCATGCCGATCCCGGCGAGCGCGGCGACGCCCAGTACGATCGTGGCGCGCCGTGCGCTGGTCACATCGTCACCGCGCACGTTCGCGACCGGTGCCGCCGGCCGGCCCGGGCGGGCCGTCGTCGAGCATCGCTTCCGGTTCGGCGGCGGCGGTCTTGTCGCTGCGGCTCTCGATCACGCCGATGCCGTACTTCTCCAGCTTGTAGTAGAGCGCGCTGGTCTTGATGCCCAGCAGCCGCGCCGTCTCGGTCTTCACGCCGCCGCTCTTGTCGTACGCCCGCTGGATCAATTGCCGCTCGAGATCCTCGAGGATCTCCGGCAGCGACATCTCGCTGGGCGGCAGCGCCAGCGCGTTGTCGGGCAGGCCGCCCCGCACGCTCGCCGGCAGCGCGCCCACGTCGATGATCTCGCCTTCGGCGAACACCAGGGCTTGCTCGATGACGTTCTCCAGCTCGCGCACGTTGCCCGGCCATCCGTACGCGCACAGCCGCGCCAGCGCGGCGTCGCTCAGGTTCTTCACCGCGGGGTTCGTGCGCGGCGCCAGCTTGGCGATGAAATGCGCCGCCAGGCGCGGCACGTCGTCCTTGCGCTCGCGCAGCGCCGGCACGGTGCAGGGGACGACGTGCAGACGGTAGAACAGGTCTTCGCGGAACCGCCCGGCCGCGACCTCGGCCTGGATGTCCCGGTGGGTGGCGGACAGCACGCGCACGTCGACCTTGATGGTCTCCTCGCCGCCGACGCGCTCGAACTCCTTCTCTTGCAGCACGCGCAGCAGCTTCAACTGCAGCCCGGGCGTGACGTCGCCGATCTCGTCCAGGAACAGCGTGCCCTTGTCCGCCAGCTCGAACCGCCCGAGCTTGCGCTTCACCGCGCCGGTGAACGCGCCCTTCTCGTGGCCGAAGAGCTCCGACTCCAGCAGCGTTTCGGTCAGCGCGCCGCAGTTCACCTTCACGAACGGCCCCTGCGCACGCTTCGATCGTGCGTGGATCGCCCGCGCCACCAGCTCCTTGCCGGTGCCCGATTCGCCGAAGATGTAAACGGACGCGTCGGTGGGCGCGACCTTCTCGATCGTCGCGAACACGCCTCGCATGGCGCCGGTCTCCCCGACGATCTCGTCGAACTGGTATCGCGCGGCCGCGTCGGCGCGCAACGCGGCGCTCTCGGCCTCGGCGCGTTCGCGGGCGCGGCGCTCGCCGCGCAGCTCGAGGGCGCGCGCGACCTTCAGGCGCACCACCTCGGGCGCGAACGGCTTCTGCAGGAAGTCGAACGCCCCCAGCCGCATCGCCTCCACCGCCGTCTCGACCGTCCCGAACGCCGTCACGATCATCACCGGGCAGTCCGGATCGCGTTCGCGCACCGCCTTGACCACGTCCAGCCCACCCACGCCGTCCATCTTGAGATCGGTGATCACGAATTCGACGGGCGGTCGTCCCGACGCGGCGGTGACGTACGTCAGGCCCTCCGCGCCCGAGGATGCGATCACAGCCTCGTGGCCCATGCGCCGCACCGTGGCGCCCAGGCCTTCGCGCATCGTCTCGTTGTCGTCGATGATGAGGATCCGCGCCATGCCGTCTACCGGTGATCCCTCGCCCGCGCCAGCGGGAGAGGGGCTGGGTGAGGGTTCATTGTCCCTTCGTGTTAGGTTTTAGTCGATAGTCGCGATGTCCACCAACGACGACGCAAAACGCCCCTCCGCCGTCGACCTGTTGCGACCCGCCGTGCGCGCCATGCCCGGCTACACCCCGGGCGAGCAGATCAGCGACCTCGTCAAGCTGAACACCAACGAGGGAGCGTTCCCGCCGTCGCCGCGCGTGATGGCGGCCCTGGCCGGCATCGCCGACGAGACGCTGCGCCTCTATCCGGATCCGGTGAGCACGCGGTTGCGCGCGACCGCCGCCGCGCGGTTCGGCGTCGCCGCCGACCAGGTCCTGGCCGGAAACGGATCGGACGACTGCCTCACGATCCTGTACCGGGGCTTCCTGGACGCGGGCGACAAGATCGCCTGCCCGTGGCCCACGTACGGCCTCTACGACACGCTGGCGGCCCTGCAAGGGGTCGAGCTGGCGCGCGTCGCCTTCCGCCAGAACGGGCGCCGCTGGGAGTTGCCGGGCGATCTGGCCCGCCAGCGCGCGAAGATGATCATCCTCGCGAACCCGAACAATCCGTCGGGGACGCTGGTTCCCGTCGACGAGCTGCGCCGCTTGTGCGAAGGCGCGCCGGGCGCCGTGGTCGTCGTCGACGAGGCCTACGTCGACTTCGCGCTGGGCGCGGGCATCGACGCGAGCATGCTCCCCTACCTGGCGCAGCACCCGAACCTGATCGTGCTGCGTACGATGTCGAAGAGCTACAGCCTCGCGGGCGCGCGCCTGGGTCTGCTGTTCGGGGCGGCGCCGCTGGTAGCGGAGCTGGTCAAGGTCAAGGACAGCTACAACGTCAACGCGCTGACGCAGGCGATCGGCGTGGCCGCGCTGGAAGATCGCAGCTACCACGAGGACTGCGTGCGGCGAACGCTGGACCAGCGCGCGCGCCTGGAACGCGAGCTGGAGACCCTGGGCTGGACCTGGCCCGAATCGGCCGCGAATTTCCTGCTGTGCGAGATCGGCGAGCGCGCCGAGCAGCTTTACAACGCGCTGAAAGAGGACGGCCTGCTGGTGCGCTGGTGGCGGGCGCCCGAGCTGCGCACGAAGATCCGGATCAGCGTCGGAAATCCCGACGAGAACGATCACCTGCTCGCGGCCCTCAAGCGCCTGGCGTGAGCCAAATCCCTGTCGCGACCGCGCGGTCCCGTCAGCGGGGTCACATCGACAAATTGACCATCGTGATACGGTGGTGCTGCGTGAATCTCTTGCGCCCGACGTGGATCGTGGTCCTCGCGCTGGCCGCCGGATGCGCGCCGTCGCTCGCGACGATGCAGCCCGCGCACGTCGCGCCCAAGGGACACATGCAGGTGACGACGGCCGTCGAGGTCGGGATCCCGACCGGCACCATCGGCCGCATCATCGACACGGGCCGCACGCTGTCCGACATCGCCCAGAGAGACGGAATGGTGACCGCCGAGCAGGAACGGCAGCTGTTCGATTCGGGCGTGACCGTCGCGGTCAGCCCGCCCGCGTTCGGCTATCACTTCGCCGCCTACTACGTGCCGCTCGATCGGCTGGAGATCGGCCTGCGCTACGCGGGCGCCGGCTTCCGCGCGGGCGCGCGCTACCAGATCCTGCGACACGAGACCGACCCGCTCGACATGACCATCGGCGCGGGCGTGGCGCGGTCGGCGTACGAGATCCCGCTGTCGTCCTACATCCCGATCCTCGAGATCGAGGACTTCACCCGCTACACCGTCGACGTGCCGCTGCAGATCGGCACCTCGCGCAGCTACTACCGCGTGTGGGGGGGGCCGAAGTTTCTCTATTCCCACTACAGCACGGCGATCCGAATGGATCTGCCGTCGACGCCCGATCTCGCCACCTTCGAGGGCCACACCTGGTACTACGGCGGGCAGGTCGGGTTCGCGATCGGGTACAAGTACGTGTTCGTCGCCTTCGAGCTGACGCTGGCTGGGCTCACCGGTCGTGCCGACGTCCAGACGGCGCCCGATCCGCGCAACGGCGAGATGCTGGCACGGAACGTCGACATCAACGGCTTCATCATCTATCCCGCCTTCGGCCTCATCGGCGAATTCTGAGCCGATACCTGGCCCGTTTTGGCGCGGTCTATACTCTGTGCTCTTCGGATGTCGCGAAGGTGCTCGGCCCTGATCGCCTTTCCGGTGCTGGTCGCCAGCGCCTGCGGCGGTGACGGGGTCGCGACAGAAACGTTGCCACTGTGCGCCGACGATCCGGGCCCGGCGCCGCTGCGGCGGATGACGCGCTTCGAGTACGGCCGCACCGTCGCGGACCTCACCGGCGTTCCTGCGTCGGTCGCGGACCAGCTGCCGCCCGACGAGGAGACGCTGGGGTTCGACGACATCGCGGCCGCCTACAGCGTGTCCACGTTGCACGCCGCGCGCTATCTGGACGTCGCCGAGCAGGCCGCCGACGCGCTGGTCGCGGACGATGTTCGGCGGCCCGCCGTCGCCGGCTGCGATCCGTCCAGCGGCGACGCGACCTGCGTGAGCGACTTCATCGCCGGCTTCGGCCGCCGCGCGTGGCGGCGCCCGCTGGAACCCGACGAACTGCAGTCGATGCAGCAGCTCTACACCGACACCGCCGATCCAGGTCCGACCGACGGCCTCGCGGGCGTCGTCGCGGCGATGTTGCAGTCGCCTCAGTTCATTTATCGTCCCGAGCCGACCGCGGCCCCGATGGGCGCGGCGGCGGGCGCGCTCGAGCCGTACGCGCTGGCGACGCGCCTGTCGCTGCTGCTGACGGGCGCGGGGCCGGACGACACGCTGCTGGCGGCCGCCGCATCGGGCGGGCTCGACACGGAAGACGGTCTGCTGGCCCAGACCGACCGGCTGCTCGCCGGCCCGCGCGCGGCCGAGCTGTTCGTCCACGTCGCGACGCAGTGGTGGGAGGTGGCGGCCATCCCGACGCTGGACAAGGATCGCTCGCTCTATCGAACCTGGACCGACGCGACGCCGGCCGCGCTCGCCGAGGAGACGCGGCTGTTCCTCGCCGACGCGTGGCAAGCGGCGCCGAACCTGAAGGCGTTGCTCACGGCGCCGACCACCTTCGTCGACGCGGATCTTGCGACGTTCTACGGCCTGCCGGTTCCCGGCGGCACCGGCTTCCAGCGCGTCGATCTCGACCCGGCGCGCGCGGCCGGGCTGCTGACGCAGGGCTCGTTCCTGGCCGAGCACGCCAAGGCAGACCAGACGTCGCCCGTGCTGCGCGGCAAGTTCGTGCGCGCGAAGCTGTTCTGCTCGGCGCCCCCGCCGCCTCCGCCCGACATCGTCGTCCGGCCGCCCACGGTCGATCCCCGCCTGTCGACCCGCCAGCGCTTCGCGCAGCACACCGCGGACGATCGCTGCGCAGGCTGCCACGTCCTGATGGACCCGATCGGGTTCGCCTTCGAGCACTACGACGCCGCCGGCCGCTGGCGCGACATCGACGGCGGCCAGGCGGTCGACGCCACCGGTGACCTGACCGGCACCGACGTCGACGGAGCGCTGGACGGCGTCCCCAGCCTGGCGGCGCGCCTGGCCGGCAGCGCCCAGGTCGCGCACTGCACCGCGACGCAGTGGTTCCGCTACGCGTTCGGCCGCGCCGAACAATCGCAGGGCGACCTGTGCACGGTGGGCAAGCTGGCGGCGGCGTTCAAGGGCCCGACAGGCGACGGCGACTTCAAGAAGATGGTGCGCGCCACGGTGCGGATGGCGGCGTTCCGCAACCGAGCGCCCGGGGGCTCGCCATGAGCAAGCGCCTCTCCCGCCGCACCATCCTGCGGGGCGCCGGCGGCGCGGCGATCGCCCTCCCCTGGCTGGAGGCGATGGCGCCGCGGCGCGCGCTCGCGGCGGCCCGGCCGGTGCGGCGCTTCATCGTGATGTTCTCGGCGAACGGCACCATCCCGTCGGCGTGGACGCCGACCGCGGGAACCAGCGAGACAGACTTCACGCTGTCGCCGATCCTGGCGCCGCTGGAGCCGCACAAGTCCGACATCGTCGTGATCGGCGGCCTCGAGCAGAAGGGCGGCGGCGGCGACGGCCATCAGACCGGCATGGGCGGCATGCTGACCGGGCAGATGCTGAACTCCGGACCGTTCGCGGGCGTGGGCGCGGCGCCCGCCGGGTGGCCGATGGGCGCTTCGGTCGATCAGCGGATCGCGGAGGGCCTGGCGGTGCCGACCCGGCTGCGTTCGCTCGAGCTGGGCGTCCAGGTCGGCGCGGCCGACAACTGGGGCCGCATGATCTACCGCGCCGCCAACCAGCCGCTGCCGCCCGACGACGATCCCGCCAGCGTCTACGCGCGCGTGTTCTCGGATCTGCACACCGATCCCGCGGTGGTCGCGCGGCTGCGCCGGCGGCGGAAATCAATCCTCGACGGCGTCGGGGGGCAGTTCACGCGCGTCTCGGCGCGGCTGGGCAGCGCGGACCGCCAGCGGCTGGACGCGCATCTGACCGCGGTGCAGGAGATCGAGTCGCGGCTGACGACCGATCTCGTGGTCAACAACCCGTCCTGCCACGACCCGACGATCTCGCCCGTGTCGACGACGGCGAACGACGCGTTCCCGACGGCCGGCGCGCTGCAGATGGATCTGTTGACGATGGCGCTCGCCTGCGACATCACGCGCGTGGCGTCGCTGCAGTGGTCGCGCTCGGTGTCGCAGACGCGCTTCACGTGGCTGAACATCACGCAGGGACATCACGACCTGTCGCACCGCCCCGACAGCGAGCCCGACGCGGTCACCAGCCTCACCAGCATCAACAACTGGTACGCGCGGCAGTTCGCGGGCCTGATCAGCCGGCTGAAGGCGACGCCCGACGGCGCGGGCGGCACGCTGTTCGACAACACGTTGCTGCTCTGGTGCAACGAGCTGGCGAAGGGAAACACCCACGGGCGCGTCGGTGCGCCTTACGTGCTGGCGGGTAGCGCGGGCGGCGCCCTGCGCACGGGCCGCTATCTCAGCTACGACGGGCGGGGGTTGCCGCACAACAACCTGCTGGTCTCGATCCTCAACGCGGTCGGCGTGCCCGACACGACGTTCGGAAAACCCGACTGGTGCACCGGTCCACTGACAGGCCTTCTTTAAGAAACAGGAGCGACACATGCGACGCGCGCTTGCGATGTCTTCGATCTCGGCCCTCGCGCTGCTGGTCTTCGCGGCCGGCTGCGGTTCCAACAACGCCTCCAACGACGGCGACGGTGGATTCGACGGTCTCGGCCCGGGCGGAACCG
>Ga0070672_100003206_pt1 | contig 10589 bp, 9 predicted proteins | sample KBSM13metaG_FD_66151 | JGI IMG/M metagenome (GOLD analysis project Ga0070672, IMG submission 66151) | Miscanthus rhizosphere microbial communities from Kellogg Biological Station, Michigan, USA - KBS M1-3 metaG | ecosystem: Host-associated > Plants > Roots > Rhizosphere > Soil ... | reverse complement strand
AGCTTGAGGCGCTCGGCCGGCGGCTTCTTGAGCATGCGCGCTACCACCTCGTCGGCCTTGCCGCCGCCGGCGACGTACTCGCCCGTCGCCGGGTCGAAGCGCAGGATGTCCTTGCCGACCTTCTTGTAGAAGCCGGCACCGGTCTTCTGGCCGAGCGCGCCGGCGTCGAGCAGCTTCTGCAGCACGGCCGGCGTCGCGTACATCGGGAAGAAGGGATCGTCCTTCAGGTTGTCCTGCAGCGTCTTGATGACATGCGCCATCGTGTCGAGGCCGACGACGTCGGCGGTGCGAAACGTCCCCGAGCTGGCGCGGCCGAGCTTCTTGCCCGTGAGGTCGTCCACGACGTCGTAGCTCAGGCCGAAGGCCTCGGCCTCCTTCATCGTCGCCAGCATGCCGGCGATGCCGACCCGGTTGGCGATGAAGTTGGGCGTGTCCTGGGCGCGGACGACCGACTTGCCGAGCGCCGTGGTGACGAACGCCTCGAGGTCGTCGAGGATCTGCGGCTCGGTCGTCGGCGTCGCGATCAGCTCGACCAGCGCCATGTAGCGCGGCGGATTGAAGAAATGGATGCCGCAAAAGCGCGGCTTGATCGCCTCCGGAAGCACTTCCGAAAGCTTCGTGATGCTCAGGCCCGAGGTGTTGCTGGCGACGATGGCGTGCGCCGCGATCGCCGGCGCCACCTTGGTGTAGAGGTCGAGCTTCCAGTCCATCCGCTCGGCGATCGCCTCGATCACGAGGTCGCAGTCCCTGAGCTTGTCGAGATGCTCCTCGTAATTCGCCTGCTCGATCAGCGCGGCGTCCTCGGCGATGCCGAGCGGCGCCGGCTTGAGCTTCTTCAGCCCTTCGACCGCCTTGCTGACGATGCCGTTCTTCGGACCTTCCTTGGCCGGCAGATCGAACAGGATCACCGGCACGCGCACGTTGACCAGGTGGGCGGCGATCTGCGCACCCATGACGCCGGCGCCGAGGACGGCGACCTTGCGAACGTTGAAACGATTCATCGCTGCTCCCGTAGAGGCATTCATTCGGCGCGGATCCAGGTCTGCGTGCGGCCCAGCAGCGAGATGCCGACGAAGCCGCGCACCTCGAGCTTCGTGCCGTTGTCGATCAGCTTCATTTTCGACTGGTACACCTTGCCGTTGTTCGGATCGAGGATCTCACCGCCTTCGAACAGAGTCTTGTCGTCGCTGCTCTGCTTCATGTTGCGGATGATGGTCATGCCGAGGATCGGCTTGTCCTTCCGCTCGTCGCTGCAGTCCTTGCAGACCGCGTCCTTGGGCGTCTCGGGGTCGAGGAACCTCTCGACCTTGCCGGTGTAGACGCCGCCGCTCTCGCTGATGCGTACCAGCGACTTGTCCTTCTTGGTGGCGTCGTCGACGGTGCGCCAGATCCCGGCCGGCGAGGTCGACTGCGCGGCAGCGGCGAACACCGCGCCGGCGAGCAGGCCGGCGGCGACGAGATTTCCCTTGCTGAAGATCATGTCCTGGTCCGATCAGAAAAGGGCTGCATCGAGTTCCATCATCGGCGCGGCGCCGGCGCGGGCGCTACGAACGAGGCCGGCCGTCTCGGGCAGGAGCTTGGCGAAATAGAAGCGCGCGGTGGCGAGCTTGGCGACATAGAAAGTGTCGCCCGACGACTGCTTGGCGAGCGCGACCTTGGCCATGCGCGCCCAGAGGTAGGCGAAGACGAGGTGGCCGCAGACGCGCAGATAGTCGACCGCCGCGGCGCCGACCTCGTCGGGGTTCTTGAACGCCTTCATCCCGATTTCGGTCGTGAGCTTGGTGACCTTGCCGCCGAGGTCGGCGAGCGGGTTGACAAACTCCTGCATGTCCTCGTTCGTGCCCTCTTCCTCGACGAATTCCTCGATCAGCTTGCCGAACTTCTTCAGCTTGGCGCCGTTGTCGGAGAGAACCTTCCGCCCGAGAAGGTCGAGCGACTGGATCGTGTTCGTGCCCTCGTAGATCATGTTGATCCGCGCATCGCGGACGAACTGCTCCATCCCCGACTCGTGGATGTAGCCGTGGCCGCCGAACACCTGCAGGCAGTGCGAGGTCGCGATCCAGGCGTTGTCGGTGAAGAATGCCTTGACGATCGGCGTCAGCAGCGCCACCAGGTCGGCGCATTCCTTCTTGACCTCGTCGTCGTCGCTCGCCAGCTCGCGGTCGAGCAGCAGCGTCGTGAAGACAGCGAGCGCCCGGCCACCCTCGGCGTAGGCGCGCGCGGTGAACAGCATCTTCCTCACGTCGGGGTGGACGATGATCGGATCGGCCGGCTTGTCGGTCGCCTTAGGACCCGAGAGCGAGCGCATCTGCAGCCGGTCCTTGGCGTAGATGACGGCGTTCTGGTACGCCACCTCGGTCAGGCCGAGCGACTGCATGCCGACGCCGAGCCGGGCCGCGTTCATCATCACGAACATCGCCTGCAGGCCCTTGTTCGGCTGGCCGACGAGCGTGCCGGTTGCGCCATCGAGAACGATCTGCGCCGTCGCGTTGCCGTGAATGCCCATCTTGTGCTCGAGCCCGCCGCACCAGATGCCGTTGCGCTCGCCGAGCGAGCCGTCGGCCTTGACGTTCCATTTCGGCACGACGAAGAGCGATATCCCCTTCGATCCGGCCGGCGCGTCGGGCAAGCGGGCGAGGACGAGATGGACGATGTTCTCGGTCATGTCGTGCTCGCCGGCCGAGATGAAGATCTTGTTGCCGGTGAGCCGATAGCTGCCGTCCGGTTGCGGCTCAGCCTTGGTGCGCAGAAGACCGAGGTCGGTGCCGCACTGCGGCTCGGTCAGGCACATCGTCCCGGTCCAGTGTCCGCTGGTCAGCTTGGCCAGATAGAGGCGCTTCTGCTCCTCGGTGCCGAAGGCGTGCAGGCACTCGTAGGCGCCGTGCGAGAGGCCGGGATACATCGTCCATGCCTGGTTGGCCGAATTGAGCATCTCGAACAGGCATTGGCTGACGACGTGCGGCAGGCCCTGGCCACCAAACGCCGGGTCGGCGCTCAGCGCCGGCCAGCCGCCCTCGACGTAGGTCTGGTAGGCGGCCCTGAAGCCGGTCGCCGTCGTGACCTCGTGCGTCGCCGGGTCGAGCTTGCAGCCCTCGACGTCGCCGACGGCGTTGAGCGGTGCCAGTACCTCGCTCGCGAACTTGCCGCCTTCCTCGAGCACCGCGTCGATCGTCTCGGCGTCGATCTCGGCATGCGCGGGCAGCGCCTTGAGTGCGGCGACGACGTCGAACACCTCGTGCAGGACGAAGCGCATGTCGCGCAGGGGCGGGGTGTACGACGGCATGAACGGGCTCCTTGGAACGATCAATCGGGGGCAGGGACGGCACGGCGATCGGCGGCGCTCGGGGCGCTGGCATGGGCGAGCACCCGCTCGAAGGCAGCGCGCGCGTGTTCGAGGGCGCCGGCGTGGCGCAAAAATCGGGCGTCGTGGTGCAGCGCCAGGATCAGCCCGTGGATCTCGAACAGCAGCTGCTCGATGTCGGTGTCCGCGCGCAGATGGCCTTCGCTGACGGCGGCGCGGATTGCCCGGCCAAGCGCGCGATGCCAGGTCTCGACCATCGTCACCAGGGCATCGCGCACCGGGCCCGGGCGGTCGTCGAACTCGACCGCGCCGCTGATATAGATGCAGCCCGCGTCGATCTCGACCGAGACGCGCCGCACCCAGCGGTCGAACAGCGCGCGCAGCCGCGGCAGGCCGCGCTCGGCCTGCATCGCCGGCACGAACACCTCGTCCTCGAACTTGGCGTGATACTCGGTGACGACCGAGATCTGCAGCTCCTCGCGCGATCCGAAATGCGCGAACACACCCGACTTGCTCATCCCCGTGACTTCGGCGATGGCGCCGATCGACAGCCCCTCGAGGCCGATCTGCGAGGCGAGGCCGAGCGCCGCATCGAGAATCGCGGCACGGGTCTGCTGGCCCTTGAGGAGCGGACGGGCGACGGGGCCGGTCGATGCGGCAGCGGAGTCGACGGGTTGAATCAGGGAGCTCATGGAGCAATCGACAAATGAAGGCCAGGGACGAAATCGAACGATCGTGCTATTTTGCCGGAAGCCAGTGCCGGCGCGGGCGGCCAAGGGATTTATTCGTGCCCGTTCGTCGCATTTCGGCGCCGCGGCCCGGTGAGACGGCGCCCGCGCCGGTCACGTCGGCGCTGGGTCGCCGCGCGTCGGCGCCGGTCGCGCCATGAGGATCGCGGTCGTCGGCATCGGCGCGGTCGGCGGCCTGATCGCCGCCCGGCTGGCACGCGCCGGTCACGAAGTGTCGGCGCTCGCGCGCGGCCAGACGCTGGCGCGCATTCGCGCCGACGGGATCGAGGTCGACGGAGCGAGCGGCTCGTTCTCGGCCCGCGTCGCCGCCAGCGACGACGCTGCTGCGCTCGGCCCGCAGGAGTTCGTCGTCATCGCCCTCAAGGCGCCGGCGCTGGCCGCCGCGAGCGAGGCGATGGCGCCGCTGCTCGGCCCGCAAACGCTGGTCCTGCCTGCGATGAACGGCGTGCCGTGGTGGTTCATGCCCGCCGCGGCGCCGGACGACCCGCCGCTCGCCAGCGTCGATCCCGGCGGGCGCCTGCTGGCACGGCTGCCGCTCGCGCGCGTCCTCGGCTGCGTCGTCCACTTCGCTGCCTCGAGCCCGGCGCCGGCGCAGGTCAAGCACGGCGCGGGCGATCGGCTGATCGTCGGCGAGCCCAGGGGCGGCGCGTCGCCGCGCGTCGCCGCCGTGTGCGCGGCGCTCGCCAGCGCCGGATTCCAGGCCGAGGCCAGCGACGACGTGCGCCGCGAGGTTTGGTACAAGCTCTGGGGCAACATGACGATGAACCCGGTCTCGGCGCTGACCGGCGCGTTGAGCGACGCGATCCTCGCCGACGAGCTGATCAACGACTTCGTGCTGCGCTGCATGGCCGAGGCTGCGGCGATCGGCGCGCGCGTCGGCTGCCCGATCGCGCAGACCGGCGAGGAGCGCCTCGGGCTGGCGCGTCAGCTCGGCGGCTTTCGCACGTCGATGCTGCAGGACACCGAAGCCGGACGCGCGATCGAGCTCGACGCGCTCGTCACCGCGGTGCACGAGATCGGCGGCCGGGTCGGCGTCGCGACACCGAACATCGGCGCCCTGCTCGGCCTGACGCGGCTGATGGCGCGCGTTCGCGGCCTCTATCCGAGCTAGCGCCCGCTCTCGCCGAACACGCCGATACAACACGCGTCGCGCGCGCGCGTCGAGTCGGCGGGCCCAACCTTGAGCGTGACTGCGCCATGCATTACGCTCGGGGGTCATGGAAGTTCTGCAGCTCGACATGTCCGGCCGGCCGCAGGCCTGGATCTCGGCCAAGGAAGCGGCCGTCATCTACGCCAGCGACGGCGTCGCCTGGACGCTCGGCGACACTTTCCATGTCCTGCGCGGCGGCACCCAGAGGCGCACCGGCCTGCAATCGCGGATCGAGGTCCATCCGATCATCGCCGTGCGCGGTGCCGTGCCGAGCCGGGCCTGGCGCCGCGCGCCGGCGCTCAGCAACCCGAAGCTGTTCGCGCGCGACCGCCAGGTGTGCGCCTATTGCGCCGGCCGCTTCCCGCTCGACGACCTGACGCGCGAGCACATCGTCCCGACCTCGCGCGGCGGCGACGACAGCTGGATGAACTGCATCACCGCATGTCGCTCGTGCAACGGCCACAAGGGCAATCGTCTGCCCGAGGAAGCGCGGATGTCGCTGCACTACCTGCCCTACGTGCCCAGCTTGCACGAGGACATGATCCTGCGCGGCCGGCGGATCCTCGCCGACCAGATGGAGTTCCTGCTCGCGAGCGTGCCGCGCAGCAGCCGGCTGCACGGCTGAGCCGGCACTCCGTCACGGCGCGGCGCGCCGCTTCACAGTTCTTTGCTCGGCCATCCCGCAGCGCCCGAACCGCGCCGCAACGGCTGTGGTCAACTCGAGCGAAGACGATCGCGTTGGCGATGGATCGACCCCGCAAGGAGAGGCCATGAAAAGCATTCTGGGCATCGGCGTCGCGCTCGCGCTGACGGCGTGCGCCACATCGAACCCCAACGTCGTCCCGGTCTACGGCGCGCAGCGCATGTCGAACGTCTATGACGCGACCGTCCTGGCGGTACGGCCGGTCACGATCGACGGCAGCCAGAGCGGACTCGGCGCAGGCGCCGGGGCGATCGCCGGCGGCATCGCCGGCTCGAACGTCGGCGGCGGCAACGGCGCCGTGGTCGGCAGCCTGATCGGCGCCGTCATCGGCGGCGTCGCCGGCAACGCAATGGAACGCGGCGCGACGCAGCAGAACGGCGTCGAGATCATCGTCCAGCTGCGCAACGGGCAGCGTCGAGCAATCGTCCAGGGCGCCACCCCGGACGTTCTGTCACCGGGCGATCCGGTGATCCTGGTCGTCACCGGTGGCAACACCCGCGTCCAGCGCGCGCCGCAAGTCGGCCAGGCACCTGCCTATCCGGCGCCGGCAAGCTATCCCGCGCCGGCAAGCTATCCCGCGCCGGCAAGCTATCCCGCGCCGGGTAGCTATCCGGTCCCGGCCGACTATCCGGATGCGCCGGTGCAGCCGGTCTATCCCTCGTCAGGACCGGTGCCGCCGCGGAGCTGAAGCGCCGTCGCGAGCGTGTCGACGAGCGTCCTGCGCAGCTTCGGCCACTCCGGGCCGCCGGCCTCGACGTAGCGCTGATTGACCTCGAGCTCGATGCCGACGTAGCGCTCGGGCGGGTATCTGCGGCGCATGATTTGAGTCACGCCGTCGCTCTTGCCAATGTAGGGATAGTTGCGACGCAGCCGCAGCGTCGGATCGGCGCTGCGGAGGGCATCGAGCCACGCGGTGGCGAATGCGACCTCGCCGGGCCGACCCGGGTCGTAGAGCATGCCGATGTCGGCCGTGCGCACGTGGCCGTTGAGTTCGGGCGTGAAGCTGTGCGAGGCGATATGGACCACGTGGTCGCCGGTCGCGACGGCCTCCGCCATCGCTGCGTCGACGCGACGGCGATGCGGGTGGTAGTGGGCATCGAGCAGCTCGCGCCGTTCGCGCAGCTTCAGGTGCCGTGTCGCCTCCGAATGCAGCTCCGGGTTGCCGATCGAGCGATTGAGATCGGCGAGCAGGCGCGTCGTCTCGTCGTAGTAGAGCGGCGCGGCGAAGCGCTCGGCCATCTCGCGCGCCAGCAGCAGCGCGCCCGGATCCCAGCCGCGATGCGTCGGCAGCAACGCCTCGTGGCCGGCAAATAGTGGTGCGTACTTCGGCGGCACGACGTTGCCCGCGTGCTCGCAGGTGATCACCAGTCGATCATTCATCGGCAGCATCCTAGACGGCGATCGGCGTGCCGCGCAAAAAGAGTCCCCGGGCTGTCGATCGGCAGAGCCGCGCGACGTCATCCTGATACCTGCATCGAAAGGAACGCCATGACTCCCGTGCCGCCCCTCGTCTCTTCGCTCTATGCCGCGGTCTTCGGCCTGCTCGCCGCCTGGCTCACGGTGCGCGTGATCCTCGGTCGGGTCAGGACCGGCATCCAGGCCGGCGATGGCGGCGATGCCTCGCTCGCCCAGGCGATCCGCGCCCACGCCAATTTCGCCGAACAAGTACCGCTGGCGCTGCTCCTGATCGTGCTGGTCGAGACGACCGGCGCGGCGACGCTGTTCGTTCACGGGTTCGGCATCGCCTTGCTGGCGGGGCGAGCGATCAATGCCTGGGGCCTGAGCCATTCGCTCGGCCCGACGACGCCACGCCAGGCCGGCGCCGGCCTGACGATCCTGGTCGTCGCCGCGGCGTCGCTGCTGCTCCTCTATCGGGCGATCGTCTTCTTCGCCTATCGCTAGCGCACCCGCACCCGCCGCGCCATCGCCGACGGGGGGGGGTCCGCGCGCCACTGCATAGAATGGCGCCGTTGGTGCTCGTGAAGGCAGCTCTGCCGTCACAGTTAAACGGGAAGCAGAAGATCGGCGTTGCCGACGTCGATCCAGCCTGCGCTGCCCCCGCAACGGTCAGGTGGGCGACATCGCTTCCTCGCGGAGCGTGTCGATCCCGGCGCACACGCCACTGAAGGCCCCGGCCTTCGGGAAGGTCGCCGGGGTTGGTCCACCAGCCCGGATACCGGCCGACAAGCGGCCACAGCCGTGCTGTGGCCAGTCCGCATGCGGCCGCGGGGAAGCGGCACATGCAGCTGTCGGGTCTTCGTCATGTCCAACTTCCAGATCGGCTTGCGCGCGCTCAAGCTGTTTCGGCGTCTCGGTCTCTTGATCCTGCTGCCGTCCGCCGTGTTCGCACAGAGCCCGCTCGATCCGATAGTCGTCACCGGCACGCGCGAGCCGCAGCGACTCGACCGCAGCACCGCCGACATCGTCCGCATCGACTACGAGACGATCCGCGACAGCAGCGCCGATTCGGTCGAGGACCTGCTGCGCCGCGTCGCCGGCTTGCAGCTCACGCGCAGCGGCGGCCCGGGACAGAGCTCGGGGTACTTCCTGCGCGGCGCGGGAACGAGCGGCACGGTCGTCCTGATCGACGGCGTCAAGATCGGCGCGGCGACCGCCGGCCAGGTCGAGTTCGAATCGCTCAGCCTGGCGCAGATCGACCACATCGAGGTCCTGCGCGGGCCGGCGTCGAGCCTCTACGGCGCCGATGCCGTCGGCGGCGTGATCCAGATCTTCACCCGCCGCGGCGAAGCCGGCCCGCGCATCGTCGGCAACGCGGCGGTCGGCGGCTACGACTCGCTCCAGGCCGACGTCGGCGTCAGCGGCGCGCAAGGCGGCTTCGACTACGCCGCGACGATCGGCCGCGACCGCACGCGTGGCGTCTCGGCGATCCGCCCGAACGATCAGTTCGGCAACTTCAACCCCGACGCCGACGGCTTCTCGCGCACCTTCGGCAATGCCCGGCTCGGCTACACGCTGGCGCCCGGGCATCGCATCGGCATCGACGTCATCGGCTCGCGCCTGAACGCGCAGTACGACAGCGCCGAGTTCAATCCGCCCGATTTCATTGCCGACCCGTCACCCGACTTTCGCAACCGGCTGAACACGAGCGTTATCGCGATCGGCTACCGGGGCCAGGTCTCGGCCCTCTGGACGACGACGCTGCAGACATCGAAGAACGTCGACGACTCGACCAGCGGTGGGATGACGACGAGCCGGTTCCGGACCGAGCGCCAGCAGGCGACCTGGCAGAACGCGCTGCAGCTCGCGAGCGACCAGCAGCTGGTGCTCGCCTACGAGCATCTGCGCGAAAGGGTCTCCGGCGACGTCTTCAGCGACCAGCCCAAGCGCAGCAACAACGCCGTCCTCGGCGTCTACACGGGCGGCTTCGGCCCGACCCAGCTGGAGGCCAGCCTCCGCTACGACGACAACTCGGTCTACGGCAGCAACACCACCGGCAACCTCGGTGCGAGCTACGAGGTCTCGCCCGGGCTGCGTCTGCGCGCCCGCGCCGGAACGAGCTTTCGCGCGCCGACGTTCAACGACCTGTTCTTTCCCGGCTTCAGCAATCCGAACCTGCAGCCCGAGCGCGGCGCGAGCGTCGAGGTCGGCGTGACCTGGCAATCGGCGACGACGACCGCGAGCGCGACCGTCTACCGCAACCGCGTCACCAACCTGATCGTCTCGGACTCGAGCTGCTTCTGCGGCACCAACGTCGGCCGGGCGCGACTGCAAGGCTTGGACGTCAACGTGGCGCAACGCTGGGGCAACCTCAACCTGCGCGTGACGATCGATCTCCTCGATGCCACCAACGCCGACAGCGGCGCCCGGCTCAACCGGCGCGCTCGACACCAGGAGTCGCTGATCGCCGACTACGACATCGGCGCCTGGACCGTGGGCGGATCGGTCGTCGATGTCGGGGCGCGTCCCGACGGGCCCGAAGGAACGACGTTCATGCTCGGCGGCTACGGCCTGGTCGACCTGCGCGGGACCTGGCGCTTCCGGCCGCAATGGCGTCTCGAGGCCAAGCTGCTCAATGCCCTCGATCATCGGGTCGAGTCCGTGCGCGACTACCAGGGCCTCGGCCGCCAGGCGTGGCTCGGCATCCGCTACGACGCGGGCGGCTTCTGACCGGCGCTCGCCGGCGATGCCAAGATCGGACATGACCCGCCTTTTCGCGGCCTGCCTGCTCGGAGTCGCTCTGGTGCTCGCGCACGACGCGAGCGCTGACGACGCGCTGCGCGACGATCGCGGCGCGATCATCGTCCTGGCCGCTGCGCCGCAGCGGATCGTGAGCCTCCTGCCGTCGCTGACCGAGAGCGTCTGCGCGATCGGCGCCTGCGCCCGCCTGGTCGGCACCGACCGCTTCTCCAATTGGCCGGCGAGCGTCGCGGCGCTGCCCAAGCTCGGCGGATTCGACGACGTGCGGATCGAGGCCGTGGTCGCGCTCAGGCCCGACGTCGTGCTCGTGTCGCCGTCGGCGCGGGTGATCGATCGGCTCGAGCAGCTCGGGCTGAAGGTGATCGTGCTCGAGTCGCGCAGTCGCGCCGACGTGAGGCGGACGCTGACGCTTCTGGCGCGGTTGATCGGCGATGCCGCGGCTGGCGACAGGGCCTGGGCGGCGATCGAGGGCGAAACACGCATCGCGGCGGCACGCGTGCCGCCGTCGGTGCGCGGCCTGCGCGTCTA
>Ga0070672_100003204_pt1 | contig 10591 bp, 8 predicted proteins | sample KBSM13metaG_FD_66151 | JGI IMG/M metagenome (GOLD analysis project Ga0070672, IMG submission 66151) | Miscanthus rhizosphere microbial communities from Kellogg Biological Station, Michigan, USA - KBS M1-3 metaG | ecosystem: Host-associated > Plants > Roots > Rhizosphere > Soil ... | reverse complement strand
ACTTTCACTGTACTCACGCCGGTCGACGGCGATAGGCGCGTAAGCATAGGCACATTACGAACCGGACGCTAGAGGGGTGTCAGGACGGCTCCAGCGGGCGCGATTCGCTTGTGATGAGGCCTTAGGCCGGCCATCTTGCCATGTGAACTTGATCTTCGCGGCCATGCTTGCAGGCCCCAGCCGTCCTGCTTCTCACCCTGCGGATCCACATGCGCGGTGAGTTCATCGACGTCAACGGCGCGCGACTCTACTACTACGCCGCAGGAAGTCGCGGAGCCGGCGAGCCCGTCGTTTTTCTTCATGGCTTTCCAACCTCGTCCCACTTGTGGACCGAGGTGGTCCCTCTTGTACCCTCCGGACACCGCGTCGTCGTGGTCGACCTCCTCGGCTACGGAAGGAGCGATAGACCCGCCGGACGCGATGTCAGTGTGCGTGGACACGCCGAACGAGTCGTTGGACTGCTCGACGCGCTGGCGATCAACTACGCATGTATCGTCGGCCACGACGTCGGCGGCGGCATCGCGCAGACGATGGCCGTGCGCTGGCCCACCCGGGTGTCCCGGCTCATGCTCGTGAACTCTGTGGGCTTCGATCTCTGGCCGGGCCGTGAGGTGAAGGTGGCGCGAGCCATGCTGCCGTTGACGCGCCATCTACCGGCGACATGGCTCCTGTCGATCCTCCGCACCGACCTCATGCGAGGCTACCTCACATCCGACCGCGGCGCGCATTCCGTAGAGATGTACGTCCGCCCCTTCTCCAGTCCCGAAGGCCGCGACTCGCTTGTGGAGCACATGCTGTCGCTGGACAGCAGCGAGACCAAAGCGATCGAGGGGAGACTCAAGGATATCGTGGCACCGACGGCGATCATGTGGGGTGCAGAGGATCCATTTCTACCTGTCGCCATCGGGCGGCGGCTCAATTCCGAGATCCGCGGTTCTACGCTGACGGTGGTGCCTGACGTCCGGCACTTCGTCCCTGAGGAGGCACCAGAAAAAGTAGCGGACGTGCTCACGGAGCTCTTGGCGCGGTGACAGCCTCACGGTTGGACACGATGCGCGCGATGGTGGCCAAGAACCCGTCGAACGCGCTTGCACGGTTTGGACTGGCGAACGAGGCGCTCAAGGAGCGACTCTACGACGAAGCGGTGGAGCATCTCCGGATCTATCTCGACACGCACACAGACGAGGGCAATGGCTACGGCCGCCTGGCGGAGGCCCTCGTGCACCTCGGTCGCGCCGATGAGGCGCGTGATGCGTTGCGCCGCGGGATCGAGTCCGCTCGGAACTTCGGTCACCCGAGCATGGCGAGCGAATTCGAGGCGCGACTCGACGAGTTGGAGGACCTGTAAATGCGGCGGCTGGGGAGCGCGACGCTGCTGGTCGCGATCGGCTTCGCGTCGTTAGGCACACACGCGGTCCAGGCCCAGGGACGAGGGCCGCTGCAGTTGCCCCGCGTCGGCGAACGAGTGCGCGTGCGCGCGCCGAGCATTCGGGACGACCGCTATGTCGGACGCGTGGAAAGTCTGCCTCCCGACTCTATCATGCTCGACACGGCCGGCGTCCGACGCCGTTTGGGATTCGACATGGGTCCGGTACTCGTAGAAGAATTCCGCCGTGTCACGATCCCGACGAACGCGATCGAATCGATCGACATCAGCACAGGACGCTCGCACAAACGCTCCACGATCAAGGGAGCCATCATCGGCGCGCTTGGAGGAGCCGTACTGTTCGGGGTCACCAACCTGCCCGAGGTGGATCCCGGCTTCTCCGACTTCATGAGTGGCGCGACCGTCGGCGTGGTGGTCGGCGGCGTGGTGGGCGGCGTCGTGGGCTACTTGTTAGGCGCCGAGAAGTGGCAGTCGTTCTATCGGGCCGGGGTACTCCCCCCCTGAGCAGGCGGGAGCGTGTCAGCCGGTTCAATCGCCACCGCGAACGCGTCCACTGAATAGCGGCTGCCCGGGTTCCAGAGCATCCAGCTCTTCACACCGTTCTTGTAGCCGGCTCGTATCTGTGCGCGCACTTCCGCCGCGCCATACCGCGGCGGCCCGAGCGTGAAATCCTGGTACCATGGAACGACCTTGGCGGCGTTCGCGATGCCGGCACTTCGACGAGTCGCATCCGCGAGGGCATGGTCGATCGTTGCGAACGGTGCGGCGTTAGGATTCGCCAGTCGGTACGTGCCCGGCGCAAAGTGCGACGGGTAGACCATCGGCAGCACGACATCCGCCTGATCGATGAACTTCTCCCACTGCTGGCCGATCCCCATGTCCGTCGTGTCGGTCGCCGTTAGGCCAAAGACGTCGATCGTCAACGGGACACCCGTCGGACGCAGCTGGTCGCGCGCGAACCCGAGCTGCTCGCGGATCACCTGCGCGCGCACCCGACCGTTGGCCAGCGGGAATACCGCTTCGCGCACGAGCCGCTTCTCATCCGGAAATCGAACGTAGTCGAACTGCACCTCGCTGAATCCGAGGTTCACAGCCTCTTTGGCGAGATCGGCGGCGTATTGCCACACGCCACGTTGGTGCGGGTCCAGCCACGGCTTTCCGTTCTTGTCGAGCCATGGCTTCGTTGGATCGGACCGGCGCTTGATCGACCACTCGAGCTTTCGCTCGGCGAGTAGCGGGTCCTTCGCGACAACGATCCGCGCGATCGGATAGATGCCATGCGTGCGCATCGTGTCGAGCACCGCGCGCAGGCGACGGTAGGACATGGGACGCGTGGTGTCCGCCCCGATCTCCCGCGCCAGCGGGACCGTGGACCGGTACAATGTGAAGCCGCGATCATCCTTCACGTCGATCACGAGCGCGTTCACCTCCGTGCGCTTCGCGACGTCGATGAGCTCCCACATACGTTGTCCGAGCGCGGCCCATCGATTCACATAGAGCCCGCGCACGACGCGCGGCGTGGGCACGCGTGGTTGTGCAGGCCTCCCGATGGAATCCGGAACGCTTGGCGCAGCAACGGGCGCGGCCCGTGCCGCGGTGTCGACTTTGGCGGGCTGCGATGCCGGCTTCGAATCGCAACTCGCGGCCCAGCACACGAGACTCGCGGCTGCGGCGCTGGCGGCCGCGCGGGATGAGAAAGGATGACGACGCATTGTCGAGGCAATGTATCGATCGGAGGAACATGATAACACAGCCCGCGCTCCGACCAATCCGATTTCATCGCCGTGACGTACGCGTGATGATGGTCACACTCCGTGACCTTGGCGGGATCGCACTGACCGGCCGGCAGCGCGAGCCTCGTCCCCACGTCACCGCGTTGCCGGAGATCTCATGTCGCCTTCTCGCTCGCTGTCACGGAGCGCAGCGTTTACGGTCGGCGCCCTTTTGTTGGTGGGCGCTGGCTCGCTTGGCGTTGCTCTTAGAAGCTCTATCGCTTCGGACCACCAGGACACGCCCGAGGTGGAGTTGCACCCGCGCCTGGACATCAACGACGTGTATGCGTTTCCCGGATCGACTGCGAACCGCATCGCACTCGTGCTCACGACGTCGTCTCCCCTCACTCCGGCTGCATCCGTCGGCGCGACGTTCGACCCGGACATCCTCTATCAGATCAAGATCGACAACACCGGCGATGGGGTCGAAGACGTCGTCCTGCAGTTCACCTTCGACGGCGAAGGGGCCGCACAGCAGGTGACACTCCGCGGACCCGTCACACCACAGCAGGTCGGACGGCTCAACACGGTCATCGCCTCCGGACCGACGGTTACCGGGCCGACCAACACCGCCCTCGGGTCGGCCGAAGGCGTGCAGCTGTTCGCCGGTCTCCGCGACGATCCGTTCTATATCGATCTCGAGCAGTTCTTCAAGATCATCCCCGACCGTGCGCCCGTGCAGGGCCCGCTGTCGAAGATCGGGCCGAAGCCGGAGGCGAGCTCGTTCCGCAATCCGGGCGTCGACTTCCTTCGCGGGATCAACGCGCTGGGCATCGTCGTCGAGCTCCCGGAGTCCATGATCATTCCGCCCAACGCCGGAAGCGATCCGAAGCTCGGCATCTGGGCGACCACCAGCCGCTGACACCACACCGATGCCTAACGCACACAGGAGCCTTGCCATGCGCGTCTCCACTGCCCTGCGATCCGCCGTTTTCGGGGTCGCCCTAGTCGCGGTGACCGTTGCCTGCAACGACACCGCCGCCGATCGAAACGGCCTCATCACCGGCACGCAGCCGGTCGCATCGCGCGAGGGCCGAGTGTTCACGCAGCGCGAGCGCCTCGGCAACCCGCTCGTGAGCGAGGTCATGATCCGAAAGGCGCATCACCAGGCTCACAACACGGGCATGCCCAGCACCGACGTTGGCGAGTTCACGGACGATCTCACCGGCTTCGTGACCGGTGTGGCGGGTCGCGATCCGGCGTACGCGAACGCGATCGCTGGCGCTCTGCTTCCGGATATGCTCGTGACCTATCCCAAGCGCGACAACGTCAACCCCGCTACGCAGGTGTTCTGGTTGAGCTGGGCATTCGGCGGATACGGCGGCCGTAAGCTCACCGACGACGTCGTCGATATCGGGCTCGGAGTGATCTTCGGACCGCTGCTCGGGAACACGAACAACGTGTCACCCGGCCTAACGACAGACAACGTCAGCAACAATGACGTTGCGTTCGGGACGACGTTCCCGTACCTGGCGACCGCGCACTGATCCGTTCGGCGACTGATGACATCGAGGCCGGGTGCGACGTGTGCCGCGGCCTCGATGTCATCAGTCGCGCACTTGCTTCGCCGCCTCGAGCACGTGCCCGATGTCGCGCGAGAGCGCGCGGGCTTCCTGGGTGGCACCCGACACCTCGTCGATCGACGACTGAACGCCCGCGGCGCGGAGCGCGATGAGATCGATCCGGATGTTCTGGAGCATCAACACGGCGCTCTCGGATTGCGACACGAGCGATTCCCGACGGCCCAGTAGATCGTCGAGTGTCGCGCGCTGTCGGCGGAGCAACGTCAGTTTCTTCTCGCGGTCCGACGACTCCGGTTCCGCGGCCGCCGCGGCGATGCGGGTGTCCAGGCGCGCGAGTGTTTCGGGTGTCACGTCATGATCGAGCCGATGGAGCGCCTGCGCCAGCGACGCAATACGCTCGACGAGCGCGTCCACGGTGGGCCGCACATCGGGAATCATGTCCCGATCGGTCTTCGACAGCTTGCCGATGGCGTCCAAAATCTCCGCTTCATCCTCGGCGGCCCGCATCACGCTCCCTCCGTGCGGACCCGCGAGGATGTCGGCGGGGACGAGCGCAGCCGCACGTTGCGGGGCCACGTTGCGGGCCGGCGCACCTAACGCCGCCGAGCCGCCCGCAGCGTTCAACCCACCGGCGGGGAGCTTCGCATCGCTGCCGAAGATGTCCCGCAGACGGACGCCTTCAGCCCATAACGACCCGCCGCGTTTCAACACGGAGAGCGACATGAACGCCGCGGGAACAAGGAACCACGGCACGAACGGCGACGTGAAGAAATTGATGCCGGCAAGGACGGCCGCACTGGTGCCCACGCGCGCGACGTGCATGCGGAAGGCGCGAATGCGGAATTCGACCGGCACTTCCTGCCTCGGGTCGAAACCGGGTGGCATGAACTCCCCGCGCGCCAACGCTCTCCTCTGCTCTCGTATCTGCTCGCGCATCTGCCGGCGTTGGTTCTTGTTGTAGTTACGCCAGTCTCGACGCGCGTCACGCCATGAGGACGGCATCCAGGTGGGAATGGCGGGTTGCGAACCATCGGCGGCCGGCGGCGAGAACCACGGAGGCGCTTGTCCCGAAGGCGCTGCGGGCGGCCGGGCATCGTTGCGCGCGGTGGCGTCGCGGACCGCGCGATGGAACGCAGGCGGCTGCGCAGGCCACGGCTGCGCGTTAGGCTGCGGCGGAGGCTCCAGCGGCCTCACTGAAGGAGGCGCGGCCACCGGGACGCGCGGCCGGTCGTCGGCGAGCGCGTCGCGAAACGCGGCGGCATCCGGCCACCGGTCGTCAGGCTTCTTGGCCAGCGCCCGTTCAATGCTGTGCGCGAGACCGGGCGGCAGGTCGCTCCGCAACTCGCGAGCGGGCCGCGGCACCTCGTTCATGTGTTTCATCAGCATAGACGGCGTATTGGTCGCCGAGAACGGCAATTCGCCCGTGACCATCTGGTAGCCGACGACACCTAACGAGTAGAGATCGCTGCGGCCATCGATCTCGCGTTCCCCAATCGCCTGCTCCGGGCTCATGTACGCGGGGGTCCCAACCGTGATGCCCGTTACGGTGAGCCGGGAGTCTCCCTCGGCAGCCCGTGCAATGCCGAAATCCGAAACGAGCGTACGACCCGTCACTCGATCGATGAGAATGTTGTCGGGCTTGATGTCGCGATGCACGATCGACCGGGCGTGCGCGTACGCGAGGGCGTCGGCTACGTCTCGGAGCACCCGCCGCGCGAACTCCAGCGGAGCGCGACGCTCACGTTTGAGGTAGGCGCCGAGACTCTCGCCTTCCACGAGCGCCATGACGAAGAAAACGAGCCCGTTGACCTCGTCGACGCTGTAGATCGGAACGACGTTTGGGTGGCTGAGCTGCGCTGCCGTCTGTGCCTCGCGAAGAAATCGCGTTCTCACTTCCTCGCGGAACGCGAGCTCGGGTGGCAGCAGCTTGATCGCCACGGAACGTCGGAGCCGCACGTCGCGGCCGCGGAACACGACGCCCATGCCGCCGCGGCCAATCTCTTCGGAGATCTCGTAGCGCTCGCCAACGGCCGCGGAGAGCCGTGACCGTAACTCGTCAGGCATCTCTCGTGCTCCACGGGCCATGCGTCAACGCTCGCGCGGGCCTCACGACGTCCGCCGATTCGCGACTCCCGAGTCACGAAGGCCGAGCTTCCGCATCTCCTCCGCAACGTACACCGCGTTGTCGACTTCCTGCGCCAGCGACATCGCGCGTTCGGCCAGCTGCGTGACTTGCTGGAAGCTCTGGCCACCGGTTTTGAGCTTCAGCACATCGTAGCGCATGTTCTCGAGCGCCAGCACGCAGTTCTCGAATCGCGCGCCCTGACTCTCGCGTTTCTTCTTGAGCTCTCGCAGTGAGCCGCGTTTCCGTTTGAGAATCGCCAGTCGCCGCACCCGCTCCTCACTGCGCGGGTCCATCGGGTTCGCCGCGGCTTCGAGCTGTTCGATTTCCTGCTCGACCTTGTCGCCATCATCCGCTGCGAACCCGCGGTCGAGCTCCGTCAGATCCACGGCGAGCAGCTCGATGCGCCGATAGAGCGCGTCGGCTGTAGCCGGAACTTCCTCGACCTGCTCGCGTTCGCGCTTGGGAAGCGTTTCGATCAGTCGAAGGATGTCCTCGCGATGTCTGGCCGCGTCTCGGATCTTTGCCGCATACCCCGGCGACACTCGCGCGAGGCTCGCCGCGGGCATTTCGGATGTTCCCGTCGATCGCCCTGAGGAGTCGCCGCCAAAAAGCCGCCGATTCGACTTCCGCGCGCGGATCCGATCACGCTCCAGCACCTCCGTGCGCTTCTTCTTGTCGAAGAGCGCGCGGAAGTCGTCGATCGATTCCGCGACGACGTCGAAGAACAGTCGATCCTTCGGCTGCTTGAAGACGTCGCGCCAGTCATACCCGTCGGTCCAGAGCTTCGCGTACTGGTACGCGAGGTACACGCTCCAGATCCCGACGATCCCCATCAGGTTCAGCACGCCGAAGATCGCCAGCACCGTCACGACGGCGCTCACAGCGAAGAATGGCGCGAGCTTCTTCCGGAACGCGACGACCTTCTCATCGCGCCAGCGCACCATCTCCTCGGGCGTCACCGAGTCGCTGTCCGCCTCCGACATACCTGCGAACGAGCGACCGTCACGGCCGCTCGACGTCATCCCGCCGAACCGGTTCGGCTCGTACGAGAGACTCGACTGCGGCAACTCCGGGACATCCCGCGTGTCGAGTGCCACAACGAGCGCATCCGCCGTCGGGAATCGATTCGCTGGCTCCTTCTCCAGGAGCATCATGACTGCGCGTGCGAGGTCGGGTGGTGCGTCAGGACGGTGAACATCCACCGGCGTCGGTCGCTCGCTGATCTGCTTCACGAGCAGCGCCGGCGTGCTCGACGCATTGAACGGCAACTCGCCCGACAGCATCTGATAGCCGACGACGCCGAGCGCATAGAGATCGCTCCGCCCGTCGATTTCGCGCTCACCCATGGACTGCTCGGGCGACATGTAGGCGGGCGTCCCAATCGCCATACCCGTGGCCGTCAATCGCGAATCGGCACCCTCCGTCACCGCACGGGCGATACCGAAGTCGGTGACCATGACGCGGCCGTCATCATCGCTGCACAGCAGGATGTTGTCGGGCTTGATGTCGCGATGGACTACGCCTCGCTCGTGAGCGTAGGCGAGAGCTTCCGCCACTTCCTTGAGAATCCTGCGCGTCTCGTCAGGGTCCAGTCGGTTTTCCCGATGGAGACGCACGCCGAGATTCTCGCCGTCGACAAAGGCCATGACGAAAAAGACCAATCCGTCGCGTTCGTCGACGCTGTAGATCGGAACGATGTTTGGATGACTGAGCTGCGCGGCGGTTTCGGCTTCCTTGAGAAACCGCGATCGGATCTCGGAGCGAAACGCGAGCTCCGGTGGCAAGAGCTTCACAGCCACTTGCCGCTTCAGTCGTCGGTCTTTCGCCTTGTAGACGATCCCCATCCCGCCTCGGCCGATCTCACGGTCGAGCTCATAATTGGCGCTGAGCACGCGCTCGACATGCGCGTGTAACTCAGCGTCCGAGGACGAGACGACGGGATCCGGCACCGAGATTATCCGTTGGTGGGAGGGGCGAGGTGAGTAGTGTAGCACCGCGACGGACATCTGAAAAGACGAGAAGGGCGTTGGGGCGACGCGCGATGCGTAAACACCACATTGGCTTACGTGTCGCACTTCGCGCGTCGGAAGCCACGCCCTGAGAGTCGTCAGCGAGAGTTATCGGCCGTAGCGCGTTCCGTGGCTGATCATGGTCTGCTGGCGGCTTCGGCGTAGGCGTGGGCTGCCGTTTGCGCGCCTACCCTACGACATACCGGCCGTTGAAAGTTGCAATCCCCGCCACCTTGGCGTAACTCACGTGCCCGATCCATGCATTACGCGGGGCCTAATGCGGCCGTGACATCCACTGCGGTCGGTTCCACGAGCGAGTGATGGTTCGCTGCATGCCGTGGAATGGAGTGTGCCACGCACACCCGGCCCGCCGGATGCGGGATGTTCTTCAGACTAGGTATGCAAGAATGGCTCAGCGCCAAACACTTCCGGTCCTTCCGCTTCGCGGAACAGTGATCTTTCCGGGCCTGACGGCTCCGATCGCTGCCGGTCGACCGGGAACGCTGCGCGCGATCGAGGCGGCGTTGAAGAGCGACCGTCTCGTGTTCGCCGTTGCGCAGCGAGACAATACCGACGAGCCGACGCCGGACATCCTCTACTCGATGGGCGTCATCGCCCGCATCGGGCAGATCCAGCGCGGATTGGGCGGGGTGCAGCTCCTGTTGCAAGGGGAGCAGCGCGCGACCGCTCTGCAGTACTCAACCTCAGAAGGCTATTTGAACGCGGTCGTGATGCCGGTGGACGAAATGACACCGCTCAACGATCACGACCCGGCGTTCGAAGGCTTACATAAAGAGATCCGCGAGCGCGCCGCCGAGCTTGGCGAGCGCCGCGGGCTACCCGAAGAGGTCGTTCACCAGGTCCTCGACTCTGTAACCGAGCCGGGTCGCTTCGCCGACCTCGTTGCCGGATACATCGAGCTGCCAGTCGCCGAGAAGCAGGGATTGCTCGAAACGCTCAGCGTCGAGGAGCGGCTCCGTCGCGTCCTCGTTCACGTCCAGCGCCAGATCGGTCTGCTCGAAGCGCAGGAAGAGATCAAGTCGCAGGTGCAGGAAGAGCTCGGAGAGCGACAGCGAGAGATGTATCTCCGCGAGCAGTTGAAAGCGATTCAGAAAGAGCTCGGTGATGACGATCAGGCGAAGGAGGTCACCGAGCTGCGTGAGAAGCTGATGAAGCTCACGCTGCCCAAGGAGGCGCGCGCCGAGGTAGAGCGCGAGCTCGGCCGACTCGAGCGCTCAGGGCGCGAGTCCATGGAAGCACAGGTCATCCGCACGTACCTGGAGTGGATTGCTGAGCTTCCGTGGAGCAATCGATCCGACGACCACCTCGATCTTCGTCGCGCCTCGGAAGTTCTGGACGAAGATCACTACGGTCTGCAGGACGTGAAGGATCGCGTGCTGGAGTTTCTCGCGGTTCGTCAGCTTCGAGCCGAGCAGCTCGCGGCCGAAGTCGAAAAAACGGGCGAGCTTCCGGCGTCGAAAATCAAGCCGGCGAAGGAAGACGCGACGCCTGCGCTCAACGTCGCGGATGACGACGATCGCACGATCACCGACGCGAAGGAAGTCAAAGCGCGCGCGATGGCAAAAGGCCCGATTCTACTGTTCGTCGGTCCGCCAGGCGTGGGCAAGACGTCTATCGCAAAGTCGATCGCACGTGCGCTCGGTCGCGAATACGTGCGTGTCGCCCTCGGCGGCGCGCGCGATGAGGCCGACATCCGCGGACACCGTCGGACCTACGTTGGCGCTATGCCTGGCCGCATCGTGCAGGGTATGAAG
>Ga0070672_100003197_pt1 | contig 10606 bp, 10 predicted proteins | sample KBSM13metaG_FD_66151 | JGI IMG/M metagenome (GOLD analysis project Ga0070672, IMG submission 66151) | Miscanthus rhizosphere microbial communities from Kellogg Biological Station, Michigan, USA - KBS M1-3 metaG | ecosystem: Host-associated > Plants > Roots > Rhizosphere > Soil ... | reverse complement strand
GGGGCGTGATGAACGCAGAGGGGGAGGCGGCCCGTCGGCGGGCGCACGCGGCGTTCGCCTGCAGGCGGGACAGAGGGGGCGAGGCGAGCAGGGGCGACCACGGTGAGGGCGTGAGGGAGGACGTGAGGTGAGGAGAGTGCGGCGGCGGTGAGGGCCGGCGTTGCTCGCCTTCCTCGCATTGGTCGGGACGCTCTGGACGGGTGAAGCTGCCGCGCAACCGGACAGCGCCGTCGCGCCCGTCGCGCCGCTGGCGCCGCTGAGCACGCCGCTGGACGCGCCCGTCGTCAGCCACCCGTACCTCTACACGACCCTCGAGACGACGCTGGCGCTCGCGGTCGGCACCGTCTGGTATCTGCGCCACGGCAGCGACGAACGCTGGGGCCGGGCGATGCAATGGAAAAGCTGGCGCCGCAAGCTGTTCACCACCGACGACATCACGTTCGACGGCGATCACTTCAACACCAACGCCATCGGCCACCCGATGGATGGCTACGTCTACTACCAGATCGCGCGCGGCAACGGGCTGGGACCGGGCGCATCGTTCGTCTCGGCGGTCCTGGCGTCGACCTTCTGGGAGTACTTCGTCGAGATCCCCGAGAATCCTTCGTTGAACGATCTGATCCTGACCCCGGCCGCGGGCGCGATCATCGGCGAGTCGACGTATCGGCTGGGACGGTACTTCGCCCAGAGCGGATCGGGCGCGTGGCGCTGCGGGGGCGCTCTCGTGTTCGCGCCGGTGGCGACACTCAACGAGAAGCCGCTCTGTCGGGGGCGGCCGACCGTGCTGCCGCGCGCGCGGCTGGGCCTGGCGATCGGCGTCAACCGCGCGATCTTCAACGGCCAGACATCGCGCGACGAGTTCGCGCTCACGCTCGGCAGCGAAGTCGTCTCCCAACGCGCGTACGAACGCCCGGGCAGCGGCAGCGTCACCGTGTGGCCGGGCCAGTGGACGTCGCTGCTGGCAGACGGCCGCTTCGGTCCGGCACGCATCGACGGCATCTGGTTACGCGCCGGCACCGTGTGGGGCGGTCGTTACGATCGCCGCTATGTCAGCGTCGGTGACGAGACCGACGTTCCCGCCGGCAGACAGACGCGCGGGTGGGGGACGATGCTGGGCCTGGGCAGCGTGTTCGACTACCGGCTGCGCGATCTGCCGAAGGTCCACGATCGGATCGGCTCGCTCGGGATCGCGGGGCCGGTGTTCGAGCTGGCCATGCGGCGCGACGTCTCCTTTCGCCTCACGCTGTCGGCACAGTACGCGTTCGCGGTGGTCGGATCGATCGCCTATCGCGAGGCGTACCGGTCGGTGGTCGGTCAGGATATCAAGACGTCGCTGCGCTACAGCGGCTACTACTACGCGCAAGGCTTGGTGTCGGCCGCGACGACGTCGCTCGACCTCGGCCCGATCGGCTTCACCGGCTCGGCGCGCGGCGCCTGGTACTGGTCGATCGACGACGGCGATCCCGCGCAGTCGAAAATCGACCGCACGGTCACGCTGCACGATTCTCGTCTGTACCTGGCGGGCGCGATGTGGACGCGGCCGGCGGTCGGCGGCTTCCGCTTCGGACTGGCGGTCGAACACGTCCGCCGCGGCAGTCACATGCTGGACACCAGCGTGTACGGGACAGAGCTGGACCTGCTGGCGACGACCGCCGTCGGGTTCTAGCTGGTCAGAATTCGAAGCCGACGCGGCCCGCGCCGTTCCAGGTCTGCATCGAGCTGGAATTTCCGTTCAGCGACGTCGCCTTCATCATGTCGTCGGCGAACGTCGCGCGGTAGGTCCCGCGGATGTCGAGGATGACCGCCCGGCCCACCCGCGCGGACACGCCGCCGCCGAGGGGAAGCGTTCCGATGTCGTCCTTGTCGCTGATGCTCGACGTGTTGGCCACCGTGTGGGTCAACTGGTAGTGCGTCCAGCCGACGCCGCCGAACAGGTAGGGCTGGATGCGGGCGCGGGTCAGGTTGACGCGCACGGTGCCCTCGACGCCGTTCCCGAGCAGCAGCGAATCGGTGTTGAGGCCGAGCGCCTGGATGTTCTGGACCGATCCGATGTACGCGCCTTCGAGCGCGATCGGCAGCCGCGATCCGACCAACAGCCGGGCGTCCCAGGACGCGCCCGTCTGCGTGGCGTTCCGCGCGCTCTCGTCGATGAAACCGATCGCGCCGGCGCCCACCGTCGCCTCCATGCCGATCCTCGAAGGCGGGCGCAGCGCCGAGGCCGGCTCGGGCGGCGGCACCACGGCGATCGGCGTGTACGGGAGCGGCATCGGCGCGACGGGCGGCGGCGCGGTGGTGGCGGGCGCCGGCTCCTCGACGGGCGTGGGTTCGGGGGCCGGCGGTGTCTCGGCGGTGACCTCGGCGGGGACATCGCAGGCCGTCACGACGACGACGCGCGCATCGATCCCGGGCCGTGGCCGATCTTCCTCGCCGTGTCCGAACGCCATGATCCGATCGGGCGAGATACCGCGATCGACCAGGAAGTCCTTGGCCGCCTTCGCGCGGCGTTCACTCAGGAGCTGATTCCCCGTCGCGCCGCCGCTCCGGTCCGCGAAGGCCTCCAGGCGGACGGTCCGCCGGTCGCCGTTCTGCAACCAGGTCGCGACGCCGGCCAGCGCGCCGCGGCCGTTCGTGTCGATCTCGGTCGAGCCGCTCGCGAAGCTGATGGTGACGCCCGCGCTCTTGCACTGCGGACTCGCCGCCGGCTCGGCCGCCGCGGCCAGGCTGGGCGACAGCAAGGCCAGCCCGATCAATCCCCCCACGATCTCCCGCATGAATCGGTCCCCCTGATCTCAAGATGGGGACTGGCTGGACGGTGTCCGCAGTGAATGCGTGAGATTCGTACCTCGGCCGAATCAAGCAACGCCCGATGGTTCGCAGGTCTTCCGGGGAGCAGGTTTCGTCTTACGGATTCGTACTGCTCGCCATCCCCGTAACGCGACCGTAGCGGCCGCAAAAAAAGGAGGCCTCATGTCAACGTCGGGAAAAAACCTGCGCAAGAAGAGAGATCGCGCCCGTGATCGCCGACAGCAATCCAGATTTCTGCTGGATCGCGCGGATGAACTGATCATCGGCGACGGTATTTGCGGACCCCGACGTTCAGGTTTCATCATTCCGGTGGGGGAGAATTCATTCACGGAGCTGGTGGGGAAGCCGGGGTGAACGGACACAAGCGACTGTTATCGAGGTTCGCGCGCGGGATGGCGCTGGCGGCGGCGGTTGCCGTGGTGCAGCCCGCCTGCGCGGAACGCATGGGCAAGCAGGCGGCCGCGGGCGCGGTCGCCGAGCTGAAGCAGCAGCGCGAGGCCGCCGAGGCGGACCCGAATCGAGAGCCGCCCGCGCGCGTGGCCGGGCAACGCGCGGTCGAGGGCGCCATCGGCGCGCTGGACGCGCCCGAGCAGCGTGAGGCGATGCGGCGCCTGATAGCGGAAGCGGTCGCCACCGCGACGACCACCGCGGTCCAGGATGCGACACGCCAGCTGATCGCCGAGCTGGGGCCCGACGGAAAGGGACCTCTGGCGGTCAGCCTGTCGCGCACGGGCGAGCAGGTGTCCGCGTCGGTCGTCGGCAGCGTGGGCAACGAGCTGGCCGGGCTGATGCCCGAATGCGTCGGCGCCGACCGGATGGACTGCATCCAGCGGCGGCTTCAGCAGACGGCGCGGTCAACGGCGTCGTCATTCACCAGCGGCGTCAAGGACAGCATCGGATGGCAGCTGCTGGTCGCCGTGTTCGGGCTGGGCGCGTGCGGCGGCGTTCTGGGCGCGTGGCTGTGGTCGTTGCGGCCGGTGCGACGGCGCAGCTTCCGCACGGCCTGAGCGCGCGTCGCCCGATCGTCGGTGAACACGCCCGGCCGCGCTTGCGGCGTGCGCGCCGATTGCCAGCGTCAAGATGAGGGGAGCACGTCATGAAGCTTCGAGCTCTCGGTGCGTTGCTGCTGGGGTTCGCGATGCTGGCCGGGTCCGGGTGCGGACCCACGCTGCAGGTCAAGACCGACTTCGACCATGCGGCCAGCTTCAACCAGTACCGCTCGTTCCAGATGGGCGAGGGGAAGGTGATCGAGAAGGGGACGGTCACCGAGAACACGATCGTGAAGGACCGCATCGACACCGCGGTCCAGAACGGCCTGGAGACGAAGGGCCTGGTGCCGGCGTCTGACAACGCCGATCTGATCGCGCGCTTCGCGGTCGGCGTGCGCACGGTCAAGGAGCTGCAGAGTGTGGGGTACCCGGTGGCGGTGGGGATGTGGGGCCCGTACCCGGGCGTCCCGAGCGCGTACCCGAACGATTTCTGGGTCACCGAGCATCCCGAGGGAACGCTGGTGATCGACCTGGTCGACGCCCGCTCGCAAAAGCTGGTTTGGCGCGCTTACGTGGTGGCCGAGGGATCGGGGATGGGCGATCCCGCTTTCCTGCAGAAGGCCGTCACGAAGGCGTTCGAGCGGTTCCCGCCGGCGGGCGCGCCGCCGGCGTGACGGCCCGCTTGCGAAACAGCAGGCCCGCCACCAGCAATCCGGTCCGGAATAGGGCCCGGGCGAATCGCCGTGGTGTACTAGCGCGGGATGTACACCACGGCGATTGCCCAGGGCGAAGGTTGCCGAAATACGCGCCGGGGGCGCGCGCCGTTCGGCGCTGAATCGATGGGGACACAGTGGATCCTCCCCGACCGAACGACCACTCAGGCGATGCCTGAGACGACATAGGGCATCGCCTGACCGCACCTGCTGCCCCGCGGCCGGCGCAGCACGTCGCTCGCTTCGTGTGGGCCGCTTACTTCGAGACCGCGGGCCGGATCGACGCCGCGATCGCCTCGGTGTACGTGAACTGGACGACCTGACCCGGCTTGAGGTTGGGCAGCTTCTTCTGGATCGCCGGATCCGAGACGGTCACCGTCTTGCGATTCCCCTTTGGTCCCAGGAACGTGACCTTGTTGTTGGGGACGTCGACCGAGACGACCTCGGCCGAGACCGTCGTCCCGCGCATCGCGGTTCCGGGGCCGCCGCTACCGCTCATGTGCGACATGCTGGGCTTCGAGCCCGCCGGCGCCAGCGAGACGCCCATCGATTCGCGGTAGTCGACGTCGACACGATCGCCGACCTTCAGCGTGTCGTACGCCTTGACGTCGGAGGGAACGTTCATCGTGTTCCGCTCACCCTCGGCGTTGGTCAGCGTCACGTTGCGCTTGCTGCGATCGATCCCCGACACCACGAAGGTCTCGCTGGTCATCCGCTCCGCCGTCGTCGGCGACGTACGCTGTGTGATTCCCTCGTCAGCGTGAGCGCGCGCGATCGAAAGCGCACCCGTCAACACGCCCACCGCTACACCGACCATGATCTTGCTTCCGTTGCTCTTCATCTCTCACCTCTCGGGAAAGGTAATGTCCGCGCCTACCGCGACGATCGCGCCGGCTATCAGGCGAAGATGGAAAGCGGCGCGGACGACTGTCGGGGAGCGGATCGCGGAGCGAAGTTGTGACGGGATGAGGTGAACGTGCGCCTGAGGCTCAGGGAAGGATTGAGGCGTGTGAGGGCGGCGGTGAGACGTTACAGCCGCGTGGTCTGGGATCGCGATCGGGCTGAGCTGGGCAGCTGGGAGGCCTTGCGGACCCGCTTCGCGCGCATCGCCACCTGGTCCGTCCGGGGCGTGTTCGCGAACCGGCTGTCGCTGCAGGCGGCCGCGCTCGCGTACTACACCGTGTTCACCGTCGTCCCGATCCTGGTGGTGGTGCTGTGGGCGCTGAAGGCGTTTCACGTGATCAGCTACCTGATACCCGAGGCGAGCCCGCCCACGATGGTCGATGCCACCTCGGAGGTGCACTTCCCGAACGCGAACGTGCTGCTGCGCGAGGCGGTGCGCGGAATCTTGATGACGGTCGATCGCGCGGGACGGCTGGAGACCGGGATTGTCGGGCTGGCGGCGCTGGGGTACGGCGTGATCAAATCGGTCATCCATGTCGAACGCGCGCTGGACACGATCGCCGGCGCGCGCGACCGGCCGCCCCGATACCGCCGAATGCTCGGCTACCTGGCATTGCTCGCGCTGCCCCCGGCGCTGTTGGTGGTGTCGGGCCTGCTGCGCATGCTCTCGCGCCTTCCGGTCGGGACGACGCTGACGCAGTGGATGTCCTGGCTGTTCGAGACGCTGCCGTTCCTCAGGTCCGCGCTGGGGGTCGTGCTGGGGCTGGGGCTGCTGTGCGTCGCCCTTGCGATCTTCTACGCGTCGGCGGCGCGCGCGCGCATCGCGTTCACGTCGGCGCTGTTCGGCGGCGCCGTGGGCGCGGTGCTGCTGGCGACTGTGCTGTGGGTGTTCGCGCGCCTGCAGATCGGCGTGTCGCGCGCCGGTGCGCTGGAGTCGGGCATGGCCGCCATCCCCGTGTTTCTGCTGTGGTCGTTCTCGTCATGGCTCGTCATCCTGATCGGCGCGCAGGTCGCGGTCGCGCACGAGCTGGACGAGGTGCTGATTCACGGTGCGCGCACGCTTCAACTGGATCCGTACGGCGAACAGGTGGCGGGCGTGGCGATCATGGTCGAGACCACGCGGCGCGCGCTGTCGTCCGACGACGCTGCGGAAGGAGCCGACGGTGGTGCCACCGCGAACGAGCTGGCGCGCCAGCTCCGCTTGCTGCCGCGGCACGTGCGGCATGTCGCCGGGCGGCTGCGCGCCGCCGGTCTGCTTCGCCAGGTCGACACCGGCGGCTATCGGCTGGCGTGCGATCCGGATCGAACGCGCTTGCGCGACATCGTCGGCGCGGTCATCGGCCGTCCGACGGACGAACCAACGGGACCCGGACGAACGGGCCCCAGCCTGCACGAGCTGGCGGAGAGGTACGCCGCCGCCGACGCAGAATGAGTCGCCGACTTCATTGATCCACGGTCGGGCCGTCGCCAACTGAACGGTATGCAACAGAAGAACGCTCTCGCATTCCTTGGTTGTGTTGTTTCGATTGCGACGGCGTTCGCCGGCGCGTCGTGCTCGTCGACGACCGCGTGCGCCGTCGACAGCAGCGGCGCCTACGTCTGTGACACGTACGTCGGCGCGTATCCGTACGACTACGTCTACACCGATCCGGTCTACGCGACGTCGTGGGGCTATTACCCGTATTACGTCGACACCTACTACGATCCGTACGGCTACACCTACGTTTACGCGGCGAACAAGGCGCCGACGCCGATCGCCGATGCGGCGGTGGGCAGCAACGTTCCCGAGTTGCTCGACAAGGCGCACCGCGCCGCCAACGCCATCGACGTCGCGGTGCGGGCGGCGCTGGATCCGATCAAGGAGCTCATCAAGACGCCGCCGACCCAGAACGGCGACACCGTCGTCTACGGCCCGGGCAATCAGGACGCCGGCAACTATCAGTTCACGATGCGCCGCGTGTCGGAATCCGAGAAGCGTTTCGGGTGGAAGCTGGAGGCGCGGACGGCGAGCTCGAGCGGGAGCTTCGCGCTGGTGGCCGGCGGGACGATCCGCGTCGGCGATCAGCCGCGGCGGGGGCACGGCGTGTTCGGCGTCGATTGCAACGCGCTGGCCGCGTCCGACGCGTCGGTGACCTGCCGCGGAACGTTGCTGATGGGCTTCGCGCACACGAACGACGGCGACAAGATCCTGAACGTGGGTTTGAAGGCGTACACGCCCGACCCCAACGCCGCCATGCCGCTGGACGCCGACGTGTTTGCCTGGCGGCACGGCGACACCGCGAACCGCGTGCGCCTGGTGACGCGCACGAACCTGTCCGGCACCGCGACGGACGCGCAGGAGACGGTGGCGATCAAGCTGACGTGGATCAAGGACGTCGGCGTGCGCGCCGACGCGGCGGCGACGGGCGGCGACATCGCCCAGGGCGAGATGCACGTCGTCAGCACCTGCGTGCCCGCCGATCTCGACCAGTCGCACGCGATGACCGCGACCCAGACCTGCAACGGCGACGGCAGCGGCTGCACGGGATCGACGCTGAGCTGCGCGTCCGACCTGCAGACCGCCTCGATCCCGAACCCGGACGCGACCGCCTCCGATCCGCCCGCGGGGATGCCCGAGATGCCGGTCGAGCCGAGCGGCATGCCCGACGGCAGCGGGAACTGACCGGCCGGTTGTCGCTCGGCGCAGACCCCTCACCCTAACCCTCTCCCCGCTGCGCGGGGCGAGGGGACCGGAAGCGTCAGCGATCGGGCGGCTAGTGCGCGGAGCGGGCGCGGCCGAAGGCGTCCATGCGGCCCCAGACGCCGGGGACGTCGAGCAGCTCGATGCGGCCGAGGGGCTCGGGGATGGCCGGGTCCACGATCAGGTGGGTTCCGTCGGAGTCCAGGCCCAGCAGCGTCCGGATCAGCAGCAACGGCGCGCCCGTCGCCCACGCTTGCGGGCTGCACGCGGTGGGGTACTCGACCGGGAAGTGGGTGGTGCCGCGATCGTAGCCGCCGAACGCTTCGGGCAAGCGGCCGTTGAACAGCTCGGCCGCCTCCAGCATCGCGCGCGAGACGCGGGCGGCCTCGGCGCGGTAGCCGTAACGCCGCAATCCCCACGCGATGAACGAGTTGTCGTGCGGCCACACCGTCCCGACGTGGTACCCGATCGGGTTGTATGAGTTCTCGCTGGTGGCCATGGTGCGAATGCCCCAGCCCGAGAACAGCGCGTCGCTCATCAGGTGCTTGACGCAGCTCGAGGCCTTGTCGGGATCGGCGATTCCGCTCCACAGCAGGTGGCCGATGTTCGACGTCAGCGAGTCGACCTTGCGCTTCTGACCGTCCAGCGCCAGCGCGAAGAAGCCGCGCTCCGGAATCCAGAAGTCCTTGTTGAAGCGCCGCTTGAGCTCGGCCGCCTCGCTCTCCAGTTGCTTGGCCCACGGCGCCGCGCCCCACACGTCCCGCGCCAGGCGCGCGGTCCGCATCTTGGCGTCGTAGATGTAGCCCTGCAGCTCGCAGGTCGCGCGCGGCGTGGGCGCCAGCGTGCCGTCCGCGAACGCGATCGAGTCCCACGAGTCCTTCCAGCACTGGTTGTCCAGGCCGGTCTCCTTGTTGCGGCGCTCGTACTCGACGTATCCGTCGCCGTCGCGGTCGCCGTAGCGATCGATCCAGGCGATCGCCGCGCGCGCCTGCGGCTCCAGCTCGCGCGCCATGGCGAGATCGCCCGTCCAGCGGACGTACTCTTCCAGCACGATCAGGAACAGCATCGTGGAGTCCGCGCTGCCGAAGTAGGGCGAGTGCGGGCGCTCCTCGAAGGCGGTCATCTCGCCCAGCCGGATCTCGTGCAGGATCTTGCCCGGCTCCTCGTCTCGGAACGGATCCTCGACGCGGCCCTGGAACAGCGCCAGCGCGCGCAGTGTGGAGGCCGCCAGCTCGGGCGCATAGGGCATGGCCTGGAAGCTGGTGAGCAGACTGTCGCGTCCGAACACCGCCATGAACCAGGGCAGCCCGGCGGCCGGCAGCGCGCCGGGGACGATCCCGGTGCGGAACCTCAGCGCCGCCAGGTCGACCAGGCTGCGCCGGTAGATCTGGTGCAGCGGCTCCCAGGATCCGACCAGGCGCGGCGACAGCGCGACCCACTCGTCGACCTCCTTCTGCGACAGCGAGACGCCCGGGGTGCCCTCCGGCTCGCCCAGGCGCGCCAGGGCCTGCACCTCGATCACGACGGACCAGGACGACCGCGGTTGCAGCTTCACCTGGAACCCGAGGCCATCCTTGCGCGTCTCGCCCTTCGGGCTGGGGGTGATGCGCGTCTCGCGCACGAACCCTTCGCGCTGGTAACCGAGCGTCAGGGTGCCGTTCGTCAGCTTCGAGTAGCACTCGCCCTTCTTCTCCAGCTTGTCCTTCACCTCGAACAGGTCGGCGAAGTCGGCGGCCGCTTCCAGCTTGATGTCGAGCTGGATCGGTTCCTTGTCGTGGTTGGTGATCTCGATTTCTTCCTTGAAGCCGTTGGCGACGGCGCGGCGCCGCGTCACCGACAGGTGCGAGTCGACGTACACCGTTCCGGTCGTCAGCGCCTCGAAGAACTGGACCTTGAAGTACGCCTGTTCATCGACGGAGAGCGTGTTCGGACGCATCCCGTTGATGGTCAGGATCCAGCGCGAGAGAAAACGCGTGTCATCGAGGAACAGCCCCTGCGTGTCGGTGGGCGTCGCGTCGATGTCCCCGCGGCGGTCGCTGACGACGAACATGTTGCCGTCCAGGATGCTGACGCTGTTCAACGACATGGCTCACGCGTCCTTTCCATCGAACGGGGTGTGAACGAAGGGCGATCCCGCCCGCAGGCCCAGCAGCACCTTGGCCCCGAACCCCCGATCGCCGCGCTGGCGAACCACGCCCCGGAGCGCAGCGACCACCAGGTTGATCTCGCCCCGCAACATCTTGACGAGGTCCGCACGGGTCGCGCACGAGATCGTCACGTCCACCGGGCGTTCGTCGTCGGTCAGCGTCAGGTGCCCGTCGTCGATGACCAGCACCCCGACGGCTTTTGTCCCGACCGCCAGCCGCATGCGCCCACTGACCCCGGCCAGCGCCGGAGAATCCGCCTCCCACCTTCGATCGGTGATGCTCTGTTCCTGCTCCTGGTTCTCCATCACGCCCCTCCCGCTGCGATTCGGATCAGTGCGGCTGCGCCGGCGGATTGACGACGACGTACGT
>Ga0070672_100003195_pt1 | contig 10608 bp, 8 predicted proteins | sample KBSM13metaG_FD_66151 | JGI IMG/M metagenome (GOLD analysis project Ga0070672, IMG submission 66151) | Miscanthus rhizosphere microbial communities from Kellogg Biological Station, Michigan, USA - KBS M1-3 metaG | ecosystem: Host-associated > Plants > Roots > Rhizosphere > Soil ... | reverse complement strand
GCGCGTGTCGAGGGTGCTAAGATTTCCCGCATGAGCCGCGCCATCGGCGTCGTCACCGTCGCGCGCTCGGATTACGGTCACCTCACGCCGCTGCTGCAGGCGCTCCACGCCGCGCCCGACGTCGAGCTGCTCGTCTACATCGCCGGCAGCCACCTGGCCGCCCGCTTCGGACGGACCGCCAGCCTGGTCGAGGCCGACGGCTGGGAGGTCGTGGCGCGGGTGGACATGGACATCGACGACGACGCGCCGGGCGCGATCGCGGCCGCCACCGGCCGGGGCGTGACCGGCTTCGCCCGCGAGTTCGCCCGGCGGGCGCCTGACATCCTCGTGGTGCTCGGGGACCGCTACGAGATGCTGAGCGCGGCGGTGGCCGCGCTGCCGTTCGCCCTGCCCGTCGCCCACCTGCACGGCGGCGAGGTGACCGAGGGCGCCATCGACGAGCAGATCCGGCACGCCATCACCAAGCTCGCGCACCTGCACTTTCCGGCCGCCGAGCCGTACGCGGAGCGGGTACGGCAGCTCGGCGAGGAGGCGTGGCGCGTGCACTGCTGCGGCGCGCCGGGGCTCGACCGACTCCAGGCCCAGGCCACGATGTCCCGTGAGGCGCTGGCGGAGCGGCTGGAGCTGGGGCTCGGCCATCCCACGATGCTGGTTACGTTTCACCCCGAGACGCTCGCCGCCGCCGACGTCCCTCGTCAGGTCGGCGAGCTGGCAGCCGCCCTCGAGGGGTTGCCCGGCGATCTCGTCATCACCGCGCCCGGCGCCGACACCGCGCATCGGGCGGTGACCACGGCTCTGCAGGCGCTGGCCGTCCGGCGCCCGGCGACGCGTCTGGTCGCCGCGCTCGGCGACGAGACGTACTGCTCGCTCTTGCAGGCGGCCGACGTCATGGTCGGCAACTCCTCGAGCGCGATCATCGAGGCGCCGACGTTCGGGCTGCCGGCGGTGAACGTCGGCGATCGTCAGCGGGGCCGGCTACGGGCGGCCAACGTGATCGACGTGGGCCACGACCGCGCGGCGATCGGCGCGGCCATCCGGCGCGCGCTCGATCCCGGGTTTCGCAAGAGCCTGGCCGGCCTCGTCAATCCCTACGGCGACGGCCACGCGGCGCCGCGCATCGCGCGGGTGCTGCAGGAGGTCGAGCTGGGCCCGCGGCTGGTGCGCAAGCGCTTCGTCGACGCGCCCCGCTGACGCGCTCAGCGGCGACCGAGGAGCCCCAGAGGCAATCCGAAGGCGTACTCGAAGTTCGCGCGCGTGTCGGGGTGCACCTTCCACAGCCACAGGGCGTACGCCACGAACGCCACCGCTCCGGCCCCGACCTCGCCACCCCATCGGGACCCGGCCAGCATCGTGACCGCAGACACGAGCGCGTGGAACACCAGCACCGCCACGCCGAACCCCACGAAGTACAGGAGCGCGCGCCGGTAGAACGGAATGCCGGCCAGCTCGCGGGTCCAGCCCACCCACACCCAGGCCGGGAAGAGGATGAGCAGCAGCCGGGCCAGGGCCGCGCCGGCGGCCGCCGCCGGGAGTCCTGGAACGATGCCGGGGATCAGCACGTACAGCGCGCCGAGGTACACCCCGAAGCGCAGGATGTTGATCGGGATGAAGCGGGCGACCTCGTCCTGCGCCTGCAGCACGAAGGTGTAGGGGTTGATCGTCGTCGCGGCGAGGGCGGCCAGGACGAGGATGCGGAGCGCTGGCGTGGCGGCCACGAACGATGGGCCGTAGAGCGCGCCGAGCAGCGGCTCGGCCATCACCCAGAAGAAGACGGCCATGGCGGTCGACAGGAACAGGAGCTTGTCCAGGCCGCTGAAGAACAGCCGGCGCGCCGCGCGGTCGCGCTCCGGCGTCCGCTGGGCGTAGAGCGACGACAGCCGCGTGAACATGAGCATCCCCGGCGGGGCCATCACGCCGGAGAGCGCTTCGAAGAGCCCGCGGGCGACCTGGTAGTAGCCCGCCGCCGTGAGCCCGGCCCAGCGCCCGACCAGCACGCGGTCGATCGAATCCTGGAACAGCGCGATCGGCGTGGTGATCAGGAAGGGCCGTGCGAAGCGCCAGTAGGCGGTCATGCTCGCCCGCGACGGCGCCCGCGGCCGGATGCCGCCGGTGGCCAGCACGCCCGCGGCGACGATCAGGGTCAGCGCGCTCTCGAGGAGGAACGTGGCGGCGATCCAGACGACGCTCGGCGCGACCACCAGCACGACCACCGTGGCCACCAGTCGCGTCAGCCGCATCGAGAGCAGGATGGCGCCGTGGGTCACCACCCGCTCGCGCACGATGAACACCTGCATGAACACGTCGGACAGCCGCAAGGCGACCTGGGATCCCAGCATGAAGACGAAGACCGCGGCGCCGGCGGGCGCGCTGGCCAGGGCGCCCGCCCGCCACGCGACGAGCAGCGCGAGCCCCAGGATCGCGGCGAGGCCGCCCTGGATCAGCCCCATCGTCCCCAGGCAGCGCCCGGTGTCCTCGCCCTCGGCCAGGCGCTTGAGGTGGGCCCGGGAGAAGCCGGGGAGCGCGGCGGCCATCACGAGGCCGGCGAGTCCCAGATTGAGGGCGAGCGCGCCGACGGCGGCGGGACCGAGGATGCGGCCGATCAGCACGGAGGCGACGAGGCCGAGGCCACTGTGGATCCACGTGCTGCCGAGCAGGAGGAGAGAAGCTTGGCCGAGACTGCGAGGCATCTACGCCAATCGTATCGTACAATTACCCCTTGATCATGGCGGTTTCCGGCTGTTCCGCTTCATGAGTCTCGAGGGCGCTTGGCTGATTGCCCCGGGCGCATCGGTCCGTGACGCGCTCGAAGCCATCACGAAGAATCGCCGCCAGGCGGTGATGGTGGTCGACGAGTCCGGGCGACTGGTAGGCATCGTCACCGACGGCGACATTCGCCGTGGGCTGCTTCGAGGCGTGGCCATCGATGGCCGCGTCGCCGACATGATGAACCGTCAGCCCGTCACGACGCCGGCTGGTACCGAGCGGGCTGACGCCCTTGTGCTGATGCAGCAGCGGAGCCTTCGTCATCTGCCCGTGCTCGATTCGAGTGGGCGGCTCGTCGATGTCATGCTGTTCGAAGACCTCTTGCGCCCTGTCCCGTTGCCGAACGCGGCCGTGGTAATGGCCGGCGGCGATGGCCGCCGCATGCGTACGTTCAGCGAGGACGTGCCCAAGCCACTCCTGCGGGTCGGCGGCAAGCCACTGCTGGAGATTCTGATCGAGCGCCTGCGCGCGGCCGGCATCTCACAGTTCTTTGTCACGGTCCGCTACAAATCCGAGATGATCGAGAAGCACTTCGGGGACGGCAGCCGACTCGGCGTGCACATCCAATACGTGCGCGAGAACGCGCCTCTTGGCACTGCCGGCGCGCTCGCGCAGCTGCCCGAGTCGCTCTCTATGCCGTTCTTTCTGGTCAACGGAGACATCCTGACTCGGTGTGATTTCCTGGGAATGCTGAACTTCCACCACCGCTGCCACGCCGATCTGACCGTCGGGGCTGTGCCGCACACGGTCGAGGTGCCTTACGGCGTGCTGCGCGTGGACGGCGAGCAGTTGGCCGAAGTCGAAGAGAAGCCGCGGCTGGACTTCCTCATCAACGCTGGGGTGTACGTCGTAGAACCGACAGTGGTGCCGCTGATCCCACGTGAGCGTGCCTTCGACGCCACCGATTTGATCCGGTTGCTGAAAGGGAGAGGGAGGACGGTGGTGGCGTTCCCGATCCGCGATTACTGGCTCGACGTCGGACGAGATGGTGACGTCCAGCGCGCCAATCGGGACGTCGCTGAAGGACTCCTCGACTGAACGCGGTAGGCATCGTCGGGCTGGGCTACGTCGGCCTGACCCTCACGGTCGCCCTGGCCCGCAAGGGCATCGTCGTGCACGGCGTCGACAAGTCGCCGCGTGTGCTGGGCGCCCTCCGCGAAGGCCGGGCTCACCTGTTCGAGCCGGGACTCGAGGACGGCCTCGGCCAGTGGCTCGGCTCGCGTATCCACGTGAGCGACGAGCTGCCGGCGGGTGTCGTGGACGTCGCCATCATCTGCGTCTCGACCCCGGTCGACGACTCGGGGCGCCCGCAGCTGGAGAATCTCGCCGGGGCCGCGCGCCACGTGGCCGAGCGCGGCCGTGCCGACACGCTCGTCGTGGTGCGCAGCACCGTGCCGGTCGGCGCGACGCGCGCCATCGTGCTGCCCGTGCTGGCGGCCCACTGGCCGTCACCGCGGCTGGCCTTCGCGCCCGAGCGCACCATCCAGGGGCAGGCGCTGCGCGAGCTGGAAGAGCTGCCGCAGGTGGTCGGTGGGCTCGACGGGGCCAGCGCCGCGGCGGCGGCCGAGCTGTTCTCGCGGCTGACCCGGCGGGTCGTGCGGGTGTCGTCGCTCGAGACGGCGGAGATGGTCAAGCTCGTCAACAACTGTCACACCGATCTGATCTACGGCTACGGCAACGAGGTCGCGTTGCTCGCCGAGCGGTTCGGCCTCGATCCGCTCGAGGTCATCCACGGCGCCAACGTCGAGTACCCGCGGCCGGATCTCGCCAAGCCCGGCTTCGTGGGCGGCGGCTGCCTCTCGAAGGATCCCTACATCCTGCTCTCGGCGGCGGCCGGGGTCGGCTACACGCCGTACCTGATCGGCGCCGCGCGCCACCTGAACGAGGCGCTGCCGGTGCACGTGGCCGAGCGGCTGGCGGCGCTGATCCGGGCTGCGCGCGGCCGCGCCGAAGGCGCCCGGCTGTCGGTGCTCGGCTGGGCCTACAAGGGCTGGCCGCCGACCGACGACATGCGCGGCGCGCCGGTGTCGCCGATGCTGCCGCTGTTCCGGGCCGCGGGTCTCGAGCTGCGCGGCCACGACTACCTCGTGGGCCCCGAGGTCATCGCCGGCCTGGGCGCCTCGCCGGTGTCGGTCGAGGCCGCGTTCGCCGGCGCCGATGCGGTGTTGCTGACGTCGAACCATCCCGAATACGCCAAGCTCGATCTCGGCGCGCTGCTCCCGACGCTGCGGCGGCCGGCGGTCGTCTTCGACGCGTGGCGGATCCTCGACGAGGACGCCGTGCGTCAGGCCGGCGTCGGGTACGCGGCCATCGGATATGGCTAGAGTCCTCGTCCTCGGCGGCGCGGGCTTCGTCGGCGCCCATCTGGCCGCGCGGCTGGCCGACGAGGGCCACGCGCTGACGCTGGTCGACGATCTCTCCCGCGGCCGGTCGGACGCGGTGCTGGCGGAGCTCTGTGCCCGGCCGGGCGTGCGATTCGTCCAGGCTGATCTCACGGCGCCCGGCGCGCTGGACGGGCTGTCGCGGCAGTGGGATCAGGTCTACATGCTGGCGGCGGTGGTCGGCGTGCGCAACGTCGAGCGCGATCCCGCCCGCGTCATCCGCACCAACACGCTGGCCCTGATGGCGGTGCTCGACTGGCTGCCCGCCGCCGGCGAGACGCTCTTTTTCTCCTCGACCAGCGAGGTGTACGCGGGCTCGGTCGGGCTCGGCCTGGCGCCGGTGCCGACGCCCGAGGACGTGCCGCTGGCCATCGCGGACGCCGCCGCGCCGCGCGCCGCCTACGCCATCAGCAAGCTCCTCGGCGAGGCGGCGGTGATCCACGCGGGTCGCGCGCGCGGCCTGCGCTGGGTCATCGGGCGCTACCACAACGTGTACGGCCCGCGCATGGGCGCCGATCACGTGATCCCCGAGATGGCGCTGCGCGCGATCCGGCGCGAGGACCCCTTCCTCGTCTACGGGCCGGGCCAGCGGCGTGCGTTCTGCCACGTCGCCGACGCGGTGGAGGCCACGCTGCGGCTGGCCACGACCGAGAGCGCGGCCGGCCACGTCGTGAACATCGGCAACGACAGCGACGAGACGGTCATCGAGGATCTCGCCGTGCTCGTGTGCCGGCGCGCCGGATACGCGCCCGCGCTCGAGCGGCGGTCGGCGCCGGTCGGCTCTCCCGAGCGGCGCTGTCCCGATCTTACGCGGCTGCACGCGCTGACCGGCCTGACGCCCAAGGTGTCGCTCGAGGCCGGCGTGGCCGAGACGCTCGACTGGTATCGCGCGTGGTGGCAACAGGAGGGCACGCGGTCGTGACGGCGCGACGCCAGATTCCCAACGCAGTCCCGCATCTCGGCGGCAACGAGTGGAAGTACGTCAAGGAGTGCCTGGACACCAACTGGGTGTCATCGGCCGGGCCCTTCGTCGAGCGGTTCGAGCGCGAGACGGCCGCCTACGTCGGCGTGCCCCACGCGGTCGCCATCGTCAACGGCAGCGCCGCCTTGCACCTGGCGCTGAGCGCGGCCGGTGTCCGCCCCGACGATGAGGTGCTGACACCCACGCTGACCTTCATTGCCACCGCCGGTGCCATCGTCCACGCGGGCGCCCATCCGGTGTTCCTCGATGTCGAGCCGGTCACGTGGGGCCTCGATCCCGAGAAGGTCGCCGACTTCCTGACGCGGGAGTGCGAGGTCCGCGCCGGCGTGGTGATCGATCGCGTCACCGGCCGCCGCGTGAGCGCCATGGTGCCGGTGCACCTCTACGGCCACCCGTGCGATCTCGATCCGCTGCTGGAGATCTGCACGCGCTGGCCGCTGGCCATGGTGGAGGACGCCACCGAGTCGCTGGGCGCCTTCTACCGGGGCCGGCGGGTCGGCGCCGACGGCTCGTCCGGCTGCCTGTCGTTCAACGGCAACAAGATCATCACGTGCGGCGGCGGCGGCATGGTGCTGACGCGCCACGCGGAGGTGGCCGCGCGGGTGCGCGCGCTCTCCACGCAGGCGCGCAGCGATCCGCTCGAGTGGGTGCACGACGAGGTGGGCTTTAACTACCGCCTGACGAATCTGCAGGCGGCGATCGGGGCGGCGCAGCTCGAGCAGCTGGAGGACTTCCTCGACCGCAAGCGCGCGACGGCCGTCGCCTATGCGCAGGCCCTCGAGCGCGTGGACGGCGTGACGCCGTTCCGCGAGGCGTCGTGGGCGCGGTCGAACTGGTGGCTGCCGACCGTGCTGGTCGACGCGCGGCGCGTTCCCGATCTGCGCGCGCTGATCCGCGACCTCAACGCCGCCGGCATCGGGGTCCGCCCGGTGTGGCACCCGCTGCACCGCCAGCCGCCGTTCCGCGACGCCCGCACGGGGCCGATCGAGATCGCCGACCGGCTGTGGGACCGCGGCCTGTGCCTGCCGTCCTCGGTCGGCATCACGCCCGAGGAGCGGCAGGCGGTGATCGACGCGCTGGTCGCCTGCCTGAAGTGAGCGCGGTGGTGGAGCTGCGCGAGCGGCTGCGCCGCTACTACACCGCGTACTACCGGGACACGCTCGGGATCCCCGGCTGGCCCACGCTGGTGGATCTCCGCCAGGAAGAAGAGGCCCAGGAGCGGGGGCACTTCGACCGGCTGCGGACCGTCCTCGGTCCCGACGCGCTGGCCGGACGGATCCTCAACGTCGGCTGCGGCACTGGCGGGTTCAACGCGGTGGCCGCCGCGGCGGGAGCGCGGATCGTCGGCATGGACGCCGACGCCGAGGCCATCGCCATCTGCGGCGCCAAGCACGGCAGCGACCGCAGCGCGTACGTGCGGGCCGAGGCCGAGCGGCTGCCGTTCCGTGAGGGCGTGTTCGACGTCGTGTACTGCTTCTCGGTGATCGAGCACGTCGCCTCGGTGGAGGCCACGGTGGCCGAGATGGTGCGCGTGACCCGCCCCGGCGGCGTCATCTACGTGCACACGCCGAACGCGTGGTCGTGGTGGGAGGGCCACTACAAGGTCTTCTGGGCCCCGTTCTTGCCGGGGCCGCTGGCCCGGGCCTATCTGACGCTGCGTGGCCGCCCCACCGCCTATCTGGCCACGCTGCGACGGCTGACCGTCGCGCGACTGCGCCGCGCGTTCGCCCGGGCCGGTGCAACCAGCGCCACGCTTCACGACGACACGCCGGCGCGCGAGTCGGTGGGACCGCTGCGGACGCTGACCGGCGCGTACTACCGCGTGACCGGCACGTCGCCGTTCATCGAGCTGGTGGTCCGCAAGCCGTGAGCGCGCCGTGATCAAGACGGTCCTGTTCGCCAGCGAGTACTATCCGCCCTTCGCGCCCGGTGGCGCGGAGTGGACGAATGCGGCGTGGGCCAGCGCGCTGGCCCGCCACGGGCGTCGGGTCGTCGTGGTGACGCCCAACTACGGCGCCGCGACGCGGGAAGACCGCGACGGCGTGACCATCCATCGCGTGCCGTCTCCCGTGCATATGTCGCCGGGCACCCGGGAGGCCGGCTGGCGGATCCGCAGCAACCCGCTCTTCCGGCGCTCCTTCGCTCGTCAGATCGAGCGGCTGGCGCGGCAGGAGGGCGCCGATCTGATCCACGCGCAGAGCAAAGGCGCGCTGGTGGCCGCCGTGGCGGCCGCGCAGCGGTGTCGGTTGCCCGCCTTCGTCACGGTGCGCGACGTGGGGCTGCTCTGCCCGCTCGGCGCCTGCACGCTGTTCGAGCCGCGGACGACGTTCGATTGCACGACCGAGCAGTACGTCGGTCGCTGCGTGCCGTTCTATCTCCGTCACTACGAGCCGGAGCAGCGGGGCCTGCGGCGCGCCATCCGTCGCCTGCGCCTGCGCTGGGCGTGGCGCGATCAGCAGGGGACGGGGCGAGCCTTGCAGAAAGTCGACGGAGTCATCGGCGTGAGCAAAGGCATCCTGTCGCTCTTCCCCGAGCGCCTGGTGCCGGCATCCCGGCGCCACGTCGTGTACACGCTGCCGCCGTCGGGACCTCGTCCCGACGCCGCCGCGGCCGCGCGCGTCCGTGAGCGGCTCCAGATCGGTCCCGGACCGCTGGTGCTCTACGCCGGCAAGCGGTCGTTCGGGAAAGGAACGCGCGTGCTGGTCGACGCGCTCGACGCTATCCGGGCCGCCGTGCCGGGCGCGCGCTTCGTCTTCGCCGGGAAGGGCGAGATGCCGCTGCCGTCCGCGCCCGATGTCCATGCCGTCGACTCGCTGACCCATGACATGCTCTTCCCCCTCTACCGAGAGGCTGACGTCGTCGTGGTGCCATCCATCTGGCCCGAGCCACTCAGTCGCGTGATCGTCGAGGCCATGTGGCTGGGTCGCCCGGTCGTGGCCACGGCTGTCGGGGGAAGCCCCGAAGCCGTCGAGGATGGCGTCAGCGGGCTCCTCGTGCCGCGCGGCGACGCGCCCGCGCTGGCCGCGGCCATCAGCGCGCTGCTGCGAGATCCCGAGCGTCGGGCGCAGATGGGCGCCGCCGCGGCCGCTCGCGCCGCCACCATGTTCGACGAGGAGCGCGTCGTGGCGTCGCTCCTCGAAGCCTACGAAAGCCCGACGACGAGGCCGGCATGACCTCCGCACTCGGGTACTACCTGGGTGTGTCGTACCGGCGCAAGCGCGTGGACGCCGACCTGGAATCGCTGGCCCATCACTTTCGCGGCCGGGTTCTCGACGTCGGCGGCGCGCGTCTGCGCGGGCGCTTCCGGCCGCCGGCCGGGTCCCGTTGGGTGGTGGCCGACCTTGCCGGAGCCTGCGACGTGCGCGCCGACATCGTCGCCCTGCCGTTTCAATCCGGCGCCTTCGACGCGGTCAAGGCCACGGAGGTGCTCGAGCACGTGCCGGATCCCGCGGCCGCCCTCCGCGAGTGCGCGCGCGTGCTGCGGTCCGGCGGCCACCTGGTGGCGACGGCGCCGTTTCTCGAGCGACTGCACGGCGACCCCGGCGACTACGCGCGGTTCACCGAGACGATGTGGGCGCGCCTGCTGGCCGAGGCGGGACTCCGGCCGGTGCGCATCGCGCCCCAGGGCGGGTACTTCACCCACCTGGCCGGGCTGGTCCGCTTCCTCGTCCTGCGTGCGCCGGCCGGCGTCCGCCACCTCGGCTATGGCCTGTTTCCGCTCCTCGACCTCCTGGCGCGTCTCGACGCGACGCCCAGCGTGCAGCGCTCGGAGTTCGCGTCGTTCGTGGGGGGCTACCTGATCGTGGCGACGCGATGAACGCGCTCGCGCTCTGCTCTCCGCACTGCGGCGTGAGCCCGGAGACGACCTCGGGGGGCGAGACCTACGAGCGCGAGCTGCTCACGCGCCTGGGCCGCGACGGTGTGCACGTGGAGCTGATCCTGGCCCGCGGCAAGCCGCACCCGATCGGTGTGCCGAACTGGACGGTGCACCGGTTCTCGATCCGCCGCGGGCTCCGCTGGTGGGTGGCGCCGTTCGTGGTCCCGCCGGCCATCCATCGCGTCCACCGCCGGGTCGGCTTCGACCTGCTTCGCGTGCACTCGCTGCGCTTCATCGGGCCGGGCGCTCTGTGGGCCCGCCGCCGGTGGCGACTGGACGTGCCGCTCGTGGCCCACCACCATCACCTCGATGCCGATCCGCTGAACCGGGTGATCGAAAAGCGCGTGGTCGAGGCGTGCGATCGCGTGATCGTCGGCAGCGAGTTCGCGCGCCGGCAGCTCGCGGAGAGCCTGGGCGTGCGCACCGATCACGTGGCGGTGGCGCCGTACGGTGTGGACGCGCAGTTCGCGCCGCGCCCGGCGCGCGCCGACTTGCTGGCGCGCTACGGCCTGGGCGACGGCCCGGTCGTGCTGTTCTTCGGCGGGCTCAAGCCGCGCAAGAACCTGACGCTGCTGCTCGACATCTGGGCCGACGTCCTGCGCGCG
>Ga0070672_100003191_pt1 | contig 10613 bp, 6 predicted proteins | sample KBSM13metaG_FD_66151 | JGI IMG/M metagenome (GOLD analysis project Ga0070672, IMG submission 66151) | Miscanthus rhizosphere microbial communities from Kellogg Biological Station, Michigan, USA - KBS M1-3 metaG | ecosystem: Host-associated > Plants > Roots > Rhizosphere > Soil ... | reverse complement strand
TCTCGCCCGACAGGAACACGATCGGGACGCGCGCGAACTGCGGGTGCTCGCGGATCAGCATCGTCACCTCCACGCCGTTCGCGTAGGGCATGTGCAGGTCCATGAGCACGAGGTCGGGCCGCACGGTCTTGAGCGCATCGAGCACCTGCAGCGGGTCGTGCTCGACGTGCGCCTGCATGCCGGCCTTCGCGAGCACCGCCTGCGCGAACAGCGCGTCCACGCGGTCGTCCTCGACGATGAGCACGCGCACCTTCTCGTGCGTCACCGACGAATACAGCTCGCGCAGGCGGGCCTGGATCTCGGCGATGTCGAACGGCGGGGACAGCAGCAGGTCCGCGCCGGCCCGGTGCGCGGCACGGCGCGTCTCGAGGTGGTCGTTGGGCGCCATCACCGCCATCTGGATGCGCCGCGGCGGCTGCGAGCGCAACTGCGCCTCGCGGCGAAGCGCGGCGATGTCCTGCAACTCGGGCAGGTGGGAGGCGTCCACCAGCAGCAACTGCGGCATCAGGCAGAGCAGGAATTCCGAGAGTTCCTCGAGTGTCTCGACCGGTTCGATCGCATAGCCTTCCGCTTCGAGGGCCTGCCCGAGTTCGAGTGCCAGCGCGCTGCCGTCGTTGAGGTGGTAGATGCGGCGCACGCCGGGTTCGGCGGGCGCCTCGGACTCGTCGGCCTCGTCGGTGTCGATCAGGCGCGTGCGGACGCGCGGTTCGGGCGCTGGCGGGATGTCCTGCGCGCGCTCCTCGGGCACTGCTTCCGAAGCCTGCGCCGGCGTGCTTTCCTCGACGGCGATAGCATCGGACTCGGCGGGCTCCGCGACCGCATCTTCCTCGGCGACCGTTTCGGGCGGCAACATCGCCTCGACTTCGGCGACGTCCGCCGAAGCTTCAGAAGAGGTTTCGTCCGCGGCTGCTTCGGCCGGTTCCTCGTCGAAGACCACGGCAGTGGGCTCGGAGCATTCGAGGACGGTGAAGGCCATGGGCGCGAAAATCTCTGCTGGCGCCCCGGCCGTTGCGTCCGCGCTCGTTGGTTCGGGGGACGATCCCGCGGCCGCATCGACGGCTTCCTCGGGCACGGACGCGGAGATCTCGTCGACAGCGACAGGTGCGGCCTCGGGTTCCGCGGCGCCATTGCTCGTGGTCGCCAGCGTTTCTTCCTTGCCCGCCACCGAGGGACTGGCCGCGTCCGTCGTCTCAATGGTCGCCGCCGTTTCCGCGAGCCCGGCGTGCGGGGCGAGCGGTTGCGGCGCGGGCAGCGACTTCATCACCGCCGACAGCGCCGCGAACATGCGCTGCGCATGCTGCGGATCGAGCGCCCACATGTTCGCGAGGTGGTCGCCGACCATCTGCGCGAGCGCCATCAGGTGGTGGTGCGTGTCGGCCAGCCCGTAGCGCCCGCTCGCGTCGGCGAGCCGGCGCACGTCGCCGCCGAGCACCGCCATGCCGCGCGGGTCCCAGCCTTCGAAGCGGTAGCGCAGGATGCGTTTCTCGAACGCCGCGATCCGCCTGGGCACGTAGCGCAGGAAGGCCTGCAGGCCGTCTTCCGGTTCATGTTCCGTGGTGTCGATCAAATCGCGTTCCCCGATCCGGTGGTCGTCGATGGCTTGCGGCCGATCCGATTCGATGGGCCGTTCGGGACCGAATGTATCAAGCCCGGCGCAGGCGGGCACTCCCGCGCGGCGCGGAGCTGTTCCTGAACGACCCTCGCGACGCCTTCAGGCCGTGACCGCGACGACGTGGGCCTGGATGGGTGCCTCGATCGCGCCGCTGCCAAAGCGCGCGGCCAGACCGTCCTCGCAGGCCGTCGTGGCCTTCGCGAGCGCATCGGCGCCGCGCGCCTCGATCTCGTTGCGCAGCGGCGTGCCCTGGCAGTAGGCGAGGGCCGGCAGGCGCGGGGCATCGGCGCGGCTGCGCAGCGCCACGGTCTCGATCGAGGGCGCGTTCGCGAAGCCTCCCCGAGCGACATCGCGCGCGATCACGCCGGCGTCGTGGTAGCCGTGCGGCACGCGCGCGAGGAACCGCGGCGGATTCTCGGGGAACAGGCCCGCCAGGGTCGACGTCACGCAGTCCGCGAACGCGTTCGCCTCGATGCGGTCCCAGACGTTGAAGACGAACAGCCCGCCCGGCGCGAGCATGCGCCGGGCTTCGGCGTACGCGGCCGCCTTGTCCGGGAAGAACATCGCGGCGAACTGGCAGACGACCGCATCGAAGGTCCCGTCGCCGAACGGCAGCTGCATCGCGTCGGCCTGCCGCCATTCGACCGGGCGGCCGGTGCCGATGCGCGCCGCGCGCTCGAGCATCGCGGGGTTCAGGTCGGTCGCGACGATGTGCGCGTCGCGCAGCGCGGCCGCGAGCGCGCGCGTGACCACGCCGGTGCCGGCCGCGATCTCGAGCACGCGCAGCGGGCGATGCGCCGTGATCCGCCGCACGAGGTCGACCGCATAGGGTTCGAAGATCATCGGCACCAGGCAGGCGTCGTAGACCTCGGGAATGGAGCCGGCGAATGCGGTGTCGGTGGCCTGCACGTCCATGCTGTCGTCCCCGCCGGTAAGCCCAGGCCGCGATGATGGCCTGCGGGCGCATCGGGGTGGAAGTGGCGCGGGGACGCGGGCCGCGTCGCCGGACACAGGGAGCGGTCTTGCGGCCTTCAGACGAACATTCCGCCCGACACCTCGATGCGCTGCGCGTTGATCCAGCGGTTTTCGGGCGCGAGCAGCGAGGCGACCGCGCCGCCGATGTCGTCGGCTTCGCCGACGCGGCCGAGCGCGGTCTGGGAGGCGATCGCGGCGTTCAGTTGCGCGTCGTCGCGCACGCGGCCGCCGCCGAAGTCGGTCGCGATCGCGCCCGGCGCCACCACGTTGGCCGTGATGCCGCGCGGCCCGAGTTCCTTCGCGAGGTAGCGCGTGAACACCTCGACCGCCCCTTTCATCGACGCATAGGCGGCGTAGCCGGGCAGGCTGAAGCGCGCCAGCCCCGACGAGACGTTGACGATGCGGCCGCCGTCGGCGATCAGCGGCAGCAGCTTCTGGGTCAGGAAGAACACGCCCTTGAAGTGCACGTTCGCGAGTTCGTCGAACTGCGCCTCGGTCGTCTGCGCGATGTCCGCGTGGCCGGCGACGCCGGCGTTGTTGACGAGGTGGTCGAAATCGTCGCGGCCGAAGTCGCGCGCGAGCGTCTCGCGGAGGTCCCGCACGAAGGCATCGAAGCGGCGGCTGTCGCCGGCATCGAATGGCAACGCGGCCGCGCGCCGGCCGAGCTCGCGGATCCTCGCTACGACCGCATCGGCTTCGGTACGGTTGCTTCTATACGTCAGCACGATGTCGCTGCCGCGTGCAGCGCAGTGCAGGGCCATGCTGCGGCCGAGGCCGCGGCTGCCGCCGGTGATCAGGGCGATGGGGGTGCGGGCTTCCATGGGGGACTCTCCGGTTCGATCGCGGGCTTGCGATGGCTGTCAGCGTATTAGGGTCATTGGTTGCAATAAATCGCCGGCCTGATGTATGTCTGTTCGCGAATCGTGAACAATCAACGTGCCCCGGGGAATTCCTGATGAACCGGCTGGAAGCCATGCGGATCTTCGTGCGCGTCGCCGAGCTGGGCAGCTTCACGCGCGCGGCCGACGACCTCGGCTTGCCGAAGGCGAGCGCTTCCACCGCCGTCTCGCGGCTCGAGAGCGCGCTCGGCACGCGCCTGCTGCACCGGACGACGCGGCGCGTCGAGCTGACCCAGGACGGCCGCGTTTTCCAGGAGCGTTGCCGCGACCTGCTGTCGGACATGGACGAACTGCAGTCGATGTTCCGGCAGGGACCGCAGTCGCTGCGCGGCCGCCTGCGCGTGGACATGCCGACCGGAACGGCGCGCAACTTCATCCTCCCGCGGCTGTCGCAATTCCTCGACGCGCATCCGGGCATCGAGCTCGAACTGAGCAGCACCGACCGTCGCGTCGATCCGGTGCGCGAGGGCTTCGACTGCGTGCTTCGCGCCGGTCCGCTGCAGGACAGCAGCCTGGTCGCCCGTCCGCTCGGCACCTATCGCATCGTCAATTGCGCGAGTCCGGACTACCTGCGCCGTTTCGGCACGCCGAGGACGATCGCCGACCTCGCCACGCACCGGCTGGTCCACTACGCGACACAATTCGGTGCGCGCGCCGACGGATTCGAATTCCACGACGGCGATGGCTATCGCAGCGTCCCGATGCCCGGCGCACTCACCGTCAACAACGCCGAAGCCTACGAAGCCGCCTGCCTCGCCGGACTGGGACTGATCCAGGCGCCGGCGGCCGGCCTGCAGCCGCTCATCGACGCAGGACGGCTCGTGGAAGTGCTGCCGCACATGCGCGCAGAGCCTCTTCGGGTGGCGCTGGTTTACGCCGCGCGGCGAAACCTGCCGCGGCGGGTCCAGGCATTCATGGCGTGGATCGCACAGACGCTCGCGCCCTGCCTCGATCCGGCGTGAGATGCGAATTCAAGTCGCGAAGCCATCACGTTGTCATCCCGAGCAAGGCGAGGGATCTGTCGTCCGACGGCACCTCGATTGCGAATCGACTTCGAGATCCCTCCCCCGGATCAGGTTCGGGGTCGGGATGGCAAGGCCGCACAGCAGGCTGGCGGGCTACCGCAGCTTCATCGTGAGGATCTCGAGCCCGTTCGTCTTGCGGGTGGCGAGGTCGAAGTGCTCGAGTGTCGACTGGCCGAGCAGCGAGTCGCAGTTCGTGCATTGCACGACCGTGATGTCCTTGAGCACGAACGGGCCGATCTGGAGCTGCGGGACGGTGAACTGGCGCCCGAGCACCTGGCGGTTGTCGGCCGTTTCCATCGTGACCTGGCGCGCGACGTCGGGGATCTCGATGCCGAGCTTCTGCAGCACGTCGCGCGACATCGTCGTGTGCGAAGCGCCGGTGTCGATGAGGAAGGGCACGTTCTCGCCGTTCTTGCCTATCGCGATCGTGTAGTAGGCGCCTTCGATGCGGGTCGCCTGCATGGTCGCACTCGACGCGGCGGCCGCCGGAGGCAGCTTCGCGGCGATCGCGATGCGCTGGCCTTCGAAGTAGGGGTCGTGGCCGCGGTCTTCCATCTGGTGGTCGAAGCTGGCGAGCAGGGTCAGCGCCTCGAACGCGCGGCCCTTGCGCATCAGGATCTTCGCGAGGTCGCCGCGCACGTCGACCAGCGACGGCACGATCTGCAACGCGCGGTAGTTCCAGGTGATCGCCTCGTCGTCGCGGCCGACGCCTTCCAGGCTCTTGGCGTAGAACGCGAACAGGTCGTAGGCGCCGTCGCCGCCGCCGACGAGCTTCTCGTAGATCGGGATCGCCTCGGCGTTCTTGTCCTGTTCGGTGAGCGCGAACGCGAGGTTGGCCTGGATCCGCGTGTCCTTCGGCCGCTGCGCCGCGAGCCAGCGGAAATCCTCCTCGGCGGCCTTGTAATCGCCGCTGCCCATCTCCTGCGCGGCCTGCTTCTCGACGTTCGCGGGGTCCCGATGGCAGGCGGCGAGTGCGAGGACGAGGGCCAGGGCCACTGCGGGTTTCATGTACGGGAAATGCATGTCGTCGAAGGCGTCGTGCGCGGCCGCGCGGCGCGGCCGGAACCGCCATGGTAACGGTCCTCCGGCCGGCGCGCTGCGACCGCGATCACGCCGACGGGGAGGCGCCGCTGCCGTGCGCGGCCGCGGCCGGCCTGCGCCCGAGCCTGCGCCGGACCCACTCGCCGAGGTCGTCGAGCACGGTGAAGGCGGCCGGGATCACGATCAGGCTCAGCAGGGTCGAGGTGAACAGGCCGCCGATCACCGCGATCGCCATCGGCCGCCGGAAGCTCGAATCGCCCGAGAAGCCCAGCGCGATCGGCAGCATGCCAGCGCTCATCGCGAGCGTGGTCATGATCACCGGCTGCACACGCTTGCGGCAGGCGTCGATGAGGGCGTCGTGCTGGATCATGCCGTGCTCGTCCTCGGCCATCACCGCGTAGTCCACGAGCAGGATCGAGTTCTTGGTCGCGATGCCGATCAGCATCAGCAGGCCGATCAGCGCCGGCAGCGAAAGGGCCTGCTGGGTCAGCAGCAGCGCGCCGAACGCGCCGCCCGCGCACAGCGGCACGGCGGTGAGGATCGTCAGCGGCTGCAGCGCGTGGTTGAACAGCAGCAGCAGCACCATGTAGATGCAGATCAGGCCCGCGGCCATCGCCAGCGCGAAGCCGACGAACAGCTCGATGAACACTTCGGCGTCGCCGGTGTTGAGGAAGCTCACGCCGGTCGGCATGCGCTTCACGCTCGGCAGGTTCTCGACCTCCTTCATCACCTCGCCGAGCGGGCGGCCGTTGAGCTCGGCGGTCAGGGTGACGTTGCGCTGGCGCTGGTAGCGCGCGATCTGCGAAGGCCCGCTGGTGGCGACGATGTCCGCGACCGTCGCCAGCGGCACCGGGCCGTTGCGGCCGCGGACGCGCAGCGTGCCGATCAGCGCCGGGTCGGCGAGCGTCGCCTGGCTGAAGCCGACGCGGATCGGAACCTGACGCTCGGGCAGGTTGAGCTTGGCGAGGCGCTGCTCGTAGTCGCCGGACGTCGCGATGCGCGCGGCCTCGGCGATGTCGGCGGTGGCGACGCCGAGGTCGGCGGCACGCGCCGAGTTCGGCTGGATCACGATCTCGGGCCGCAGCAGCGAGGCCGAGGAGGTCACGCTGCCGAGGCCCTGGATGCCGCGCAGGTCGCGCTCGAGCGCCTGCGAGGCGTCCACCAGGCGCTTGGGGTCGTCGCTCGCGAGCACGAGCTGCAGCAGCGCGCCCGGTTCGGTGCTGATGTAGCTCACGCGCGTGCCCGGAAGGTCGGCGAGACGCGCGCGCGCGTCGGTCTCGAGTTCCTGCTGCGAGCGCCCGCGCGTGCCTTTCGGGCCCCAGTCGAGCACCAGCGTCGCCTTGCGCGACTCGCCGACGCCGGTCTTGGTCGGATCGCCGATGTCGAGCGTGCTGCCGACCGTGGTGTAGACGTGCTGCAGCTCCTTGATGCCCGAGAGCTTCGCGCGCGCGCGTTCGGCGATCGCGACGGTGTCTTCCAGCCGCGTGCCCGGCGGCAGCTCGAGGCTCAGGTTGCTGCGGCCGAGGTCGGAAACCGGGATGAAGGTGGTCGGGATGAAGGGCACGATCGCGAGCGAGGCGACGAACAGCGCGAACGCGATCCACAGCGTGCGCGCGCGGTGGCGCAGCGCGGCGTCGACCCAGCCCAGGTACCAGCGCATCAGCCGCGTATCGCCTTCGCGCACCGGGTGCGCCTTGAGCTGGTAGGCCGCCATCATCGGCGTGAGCAGGCGCGCGACGAGCAGGGAGAACAGCACCGCGGTCGCCGCGGTCCAGCCGAACTCGCGGAAGAACTTGCCGGGGATGCCGGGCATGAAGGCGACCGGCACGAACACCGCGGCAAGCGTCATCGACGTGGCGATCACCGCCATGCCGATTTCCTGCGCGGCGTCGCGCGCCGCGTCGAGCGGCGACTTGCCCATGCGCAGGTGGCGCACGATGTTCTCGATCTCGACGATCGCGTCGTCGACGAGGATGCCGACCACGACCGACAGCGCGAGCAGGGTGATCAGGTTGAGGCTGAAGCCGAAGCCCCACATCACCGCGAAGGTCGGCACGATCGACAGCGGCAGGGCGACCGCCGAGATCCAGGTCGCGCGCCAGTCGCGCAGGAACAGCCACACCACGAACAGCGCGAGAAGGGCGCCTTCCCACAGCATCGTCATCGACGAGTCGAAGGAACGCTGCGCCTCGGGAACGGTCGAGGTGACGAGCTCGAAGCTGAGGTCGGGGTTGTCGGCCTTGATGCGGTCGAGCGCGGCGCGCACGTCCTTGTCGACCTGGATCTCGCTCGAGCCGCGCGTGCGCGAGAGCGAGAACGCGACCACCGGCTTGCCGTCGAACAGCGCGACCTGGCTCGGGTCGGCCGCGGCGTCGGTAATGGTCGCGATCGCCGAGAGCTTGAGCGGACGGCCGTCGGAGAGGCTCAGGGTGAAGTCGCGAAGCTGCGCGGCGTCCTCGAGCGTGCCGACCGTGCGGATCACCTGTTGTTCGCCGGCGAGTTCGGCCTTGCCGCCGGGATGCTCGACCTGCATGCGCGCGAGCTGCTGCGAGACCTCGCCCGCGGTGATGCCCCAGGCCTGCAGCGCCTGCGGGTCGAGGTCGACGCGGATCTGGCGGTCGATGCCGCCCGCGCGCGTGACCAGGGCCACGCCGGGCACGCCGTACAGCGCCTTGTTGATCTCGCGGTCGACGAACCAGCTCAGCTCGGCGGCGCTGCGCCGGCTGGATCCGACCGCGTAGGTCATCAGCGAGCCGCCGATGTTGACCTTGGCGACCACGGGTTCCTGGATGTCCTGCGGCAGGTCGGCGCGCACGCGCGTGACGGCGTCCTTGACCTCCTCGAGCGCGGTCGGCAGGTCGGTCTCGAGGGTGAACTCGATCGAGGTGCTGCTCACGCCCTCGTTGACGCTCGACATCACGCGCTTGATGCCGTTGACGGTGGCGACCGAGTCCTCGATCTTGCGTGTCACCTGCGTTTCGAGCTGGCTCGGCGATGCGCCCGGCAGGGCGATCGTGACCGTCACCATCGGGAAGCTGACGTCGGGGAAGCGCGCGATCGGCAGCTTGTGGAAGCCCCACAGGCCGGCCACGCACAGCACGAAGAAGATCATCAGCGCCGGCAGCGGCCGGCGGATCGCCCAGGCCGAGAAGTTCATTGCTGAGCGCCCGCCTGCCCTGCGGCGGTGCCGCTCGCTGCGGGCGCATCGACGACGCGCACGCGGTCGCCGTCGCCGAGGAAGCCGGCGCCGGTCGCGACGACCGCCTGGCCCGGCTGCAAGCCCTCGACGACCTCGACCTCGCCGTTCGCGCTCGCGCCGGTGCGCACGCGCACGCGGTGCGCGGTGCCGCCGCCGTCGACCGTGAAGACATAGGGGTATCCGTCGCGCACGACCAGCGCCGCGGACGGGACCATCAGGCCGCTCGACGTGCTCGTGACGATGCGGCCTTCGACGAAGGTGCCGGCCTTGAGCGCGCCCGGCGCGGGCAGGTCGACGTGGATCAGGCCCGTGCGCGTGGCCGTATCCACGCCGGGCGACACCGCGCGCACGCGGCCTTCGACCGGCTGGCCGTTCGCGTCGTGCAACACCACGCGCGCGCCGACCGCGACCTTCGCGAGGTCGGCCGCGGGCAGTTCGGGCCGCCACTCGAGGCGGCCCTGGCGGATCAGGCGCAGCAGTTCGCCGCCGGCCATCACGACCTGGCCCGGTTCGACCATGCGCCGCGAGATCACGCCGTCGTCGGGCGCGCGCAGCGAGGCATAGTCGCGCCGCAGCTGCGCGCCGTCGCGTTGCGCCATCGCGGTGCTGAGCTTCGCGTCGGCCTGCGCCTTGGCGGCCTTGAGGGAATCCCACGAGCTCGCGCTGACGAGTTGCTTCTGAACCATCATTTCGCCGCGGTCTAGGTTGGCCTTCGCGAGCACGACTTCGGCCTGCGCCTCGCCGACCGCGGCCTGTGCCTGGCGCAGGTCGCTGTCGAGCGTGCGGTGGTCGATCTCGAGCAGGACGTCGCCCTTGTGGACCGCCTGGCCGACGTCGACGTGCAGCGCCGTCACGCGCATGCCGTTGAGCTCGACGCCCAGCTGCATCTCCTCCCAAGCGGCGACCGGGCCGGAGGCGATCACGTTGCGTTCGATCGTGCGCTGCTGCGCGTGCGCGAGGGTGACCGCGAGGCCGGCGCTCGCCGCATTCGCGGCCGCGCCGGAACCGGCGGGTTCGGTCTTGTGGCCGCACGCCGACAGCGCGAGGCAGGCGAGGGCGATCAGGGCGGCGCGCTGCAACGGATAAGCCATGCGGTTGGCTCGGGAGAACATCGGGATGATCTACGTTACCAGCATGCGCATGAATGCGGCCGGCCCTTCAGGGGCAGGTGGTGACGGCGGCCCGCGTCATCAAGCGGTCGGTGGCGCATCCGGTCGCGCAGCCACTTCGGTGAAATCGCCCGAACGATCGAGCCGGAACCGCGCGAAGTCCTCCGCGAGGAAAAGCCGCCCCGTGTAATGCGCCTGAGCTTCGGCGCGGAGGTCCGCGATCGATGGCGACCGGCTGGTGTCGGATGCATAGCGCGGACTGAAATGCGTGAGCACGAGGTTCGGCACGCGCGCGCGTTCGGCGAAGGCGGCGACGCGCGCGGCGGAACTGTGCTGGACGCCGCTGCCGACCTTGTCGGCGACCTCCTGCGTGTAGGTGGCTTCGTGCACGAGCACGTCGGCGTCCCTGCAGGCCTCGGCGAGCAGGTCCGGGCGGTCGTTGTCGCCGCCGACCACGATCTTCGCGGGCCGTCCGGGCGCGCTCCAGTAATCCGGGCCGGCGAGCGTGCGCCCTTCGTGCACGACGTGTTCGCCCTTCTGCAACCGGCCCCACAGCGGTCCGCGCGGCACGCCCTCGCGTGCGAGCTTCGCGGTGTCGAGACTCGCCTCACGCGACGGTTCCGTGAAGGCGTAGGCGAACGACGGCACGCGGTGCGACAGCGGCGTCGATTCGACGCTCACGCCCTCGCCGTTCCAGCCCGCTAGCGTCTCGGTGCGGAAGAAATGCAGTTCGAACGGCAGGAACAGCGCCGT
>Ga0070672_100003190_pt1 | contig 10614 bp, 9 predicted proteins | sample KBSM13metaG_FD_66151 | JGI IMG/M metagenome (GOLD analysis project Ga0070672, IMG submission 66151) | Miscanthus rhizosphere microbial communities from Kellogg Biological Station, Michigan, USA - KBS M1-3 metaG | ecosystem: Host-associated > Plants > Roots > Rhizosphere > Soil ... | reverse complement strand
ACTCTGTCAAGCCCCGTGCTCGTCCAACGACGGATTCGGGAGTGGCTGAGCCGGGAAGGGATGGCCCTCAGGCGCTCGCTGTGTTGCGCAGTGTCCACTGCCCTTTCGGGCTGCGTCCGCTGCCCTTTCGGGCTGCTTGCGACCCTCGCGGGTCGCTCCACTACTACGGGCTAGGCGCCCGTCAGGCGAACTTTCGAATCTTACGACGGCGCAACGTCCTTGTCAACACGCACCAGGAAATTGTCCTTCTTCCCCTTGCGAACCACGAAGTACCGCGCGTGCATCGCATCCTCCGGAGAGACGCGCGACTTCTCATCCACCACGCGCTGGCCGTTGATATAGACGCCGCCGCCCTTGATCAATCGCACAGCCTCGCTCTTCGATCCCGTAACCGCGTTCGACGCGAGGAAGTCCGTCACCAGCCACCCCTCGGATCGATACGGCGTCTGTGACGAGGGGACGCTGCTGAACACCTGAAGCAACTCGCCTTCGGACATCGATCTGAGATCGCCCTTGAACAACTTCTCCGCTACGCTCTCCGCTTCGTGCACCGCTGCTGTGCCGTGCACGAGCTGCGTGACCTCGCGCGCAAGCGTGCGCTGCGCATGACGCTGCTCCGGCTCGCGCGCGGTTGCTACTTCGAGGTCGCCGATCCGGGGCTCGTCGAGGAACGTAAAAAACTTCAGGTACTTCACCGCGTCGCGATCGTCCACGTTGAGCCAGAACTGATGAAACTCGTACGGCGTCGTGAGCGCGGGATCGAGCCAGATGGTGCCAGCTTCCGTCTTGCCGAACTTTGTGCCTGACGCAGTCGTCACGAGCGGCATCACGAGGCCGTGCGCTTTGCCGCCTCGCACGCGCCGAATCAGATCCATTCCCGCAGTGATGTTGCCCCACTGATCGCTGCCGCCCATCTGCAGCGTGCAACCGAATCGATCGTGCAGCACGAGATAGTCGTACGCCTGCAACAGCGAGTAGCTGAATTCAGTGTACGAGATTCCGTCTTCGCTCTCGGTGCGCCGCTTGACGGACTCCTTTGCCAGCAGCGCGTTCACGGTGAAATGCTTCCCGACGTCACGCATGAATTCGATCGCACCGAGCTTGGTGAGCCAGTCCGCGTTATTCACCAGCCTGGCCGGATTGGGTGCGACGTCGAAGTCGAGAAACCGTGCAAGCTGCGACCGAATGCCTTCGACGTTCTCCTCGACACGATCGAGCGTCAGAAGTTGCCGCTCAGCGCTCTTGCCACTCGGGTCGCCAATGAGACCGGTGCCGCCGCCCACGAGCGCGATCGGCGCGTGCCCCTGACGCTGCATGTGCGCGAGCGCCATCATCACGAGCAACGAGCCGACATGGAGACTCGCCGCGGTCGGATCGAATCCGATGTAGCCGACGACGTGCTCGCGCGCCAGTACCTCGCGCACACCCTCAGTGGCGTCATACACGAGACCGCGCCATTTCAACTCGTCATACAGGCTCATGGGACTTCAATATACCGTCTCCGGTCCTCATCCTCAGTCCTCGCGCTCCAGCGGTGCGAAGGCCGTAGACTAGACTGAGGACCCGGGACTGAGACCGACCGACGCATGTCCATCAGCCGGCGCACAGCCATCAAGACCGTGATCGCCACGACGGTTGGTTCGGCGACCGCCGGCCTCACGTACGGCGCTGCGTTCGAGCGCCACCGTATCGTCATGACGAGCACGACGTTGCCGGTCGTCGGCTTGCCTCCAGCCCTCGATGGTCTTCGCATCAGTCTCATCACCGATATTCACCACAGTCGAATCGTCCCCGCGAGCGACGTCGTGCAGGCGATCGAGCTCGCAATGTCCGCACGCCCGGATCTCATCGTCCTGGGTGGCGACTACGTCACGTTCGGCGATCGCGCTTTCGTCGGTCCGGTTGCAGAGTTGCTTGGCTCCCTGCAGGCACCACACGGCGTGTTCGCGGTCCTCGGCAACCACGACGACGATCGCGACATGCCTGCTGCGCTCGCCGCCAAGGGGTTCACAGTGCTCAAGGACCAGCGCACGCAGGTGACGATTCGCAATGAGAGGCTGACATTGGCCGGCATTCGGTTCTGGACACGGCGCGCCGAGAACATCGCACGTGTCGTGAATGGCGTCGAGGGAACAGTGCTCCTGCTGGCGCACGATCCGCGTCGCCTGGTTGAAGCTGCGAATCTGAAGGTGCCTGCAGTGCTGTCGGGTCACACGCACGGCGGTCAGATCATTGTGCCTGGTGTCGGCGCGATTGCGAGGCGCAGCTTTCCTGTCTTGTCAGGCCTGGGTCAGCAGGGCGACACATCAATCTTCGTGAGCCGCGGTGTGGGAACGATTTACGTGCCGGTCCGAATCAACTGCCCGCCGGAGGTCGCGCTCCTGACACTTCGCCGACCCGCGCACGCGTGACGAAGCGACGTCCGTCAACCGCCCAGGCCTCCTCGAGCAGAATCCTCACAGCTTCCACGTACGCATGGTGCTCCTCTTCGAGAAGGCGTGCGGCCAGGGTGTCGGCCGTATCGGTCTCGAGGACGGGTACGACGCGCTGCAAGACGATCGGACCACCATCGAGCTCGGTCGTCACAAGATGGACCGTGACACCGGCGACCTTGACCCCGTGATCGAATGCCTGTCTCTGCGCATCCACACCGGGAAACGACGGGAGAAGCGACGGGTGGATGTTCAGGATCCGATTGGGAAAAGCCTCGATCATCGCGCGGCCCAGCACACGCATGAACCCGGCGAGGCACACAACATCCACGCGTCTCTTCTGAAGCTCTTTCACCAGCGCGCGGTCATAGTCATCGCGTGAAGACCAACCGCGGTGGCTCAAACCGATGGTCTCGATCCCCGCGCGCCGTGCGCGATCGAGACCGCCAGCATCCTCACGATTGGAGATCACAACCGAGATGACGGCGTCGAGACGACGATTCGCGACCGCGTCGATCAGCGCCTGCAGATTGCTGCCGCGACCGGAGATCAACACACCCAGTCGACGGCCAGAAATCGGGTCGCGAGTCATGGCACGTACGTGACTTCCGGCTCACCCGGGACGATCTCGCCAATCACGCTCCCGCCCAGCGCTGACTTCACCTGGTCCGCCTGGTCTGCGGCTACGGCGACGATCAATCCGATCCCCATGTTGAACGTGCGCAGCATGTCGAACGTCGGAACGCGACCACGTTCCTGCAGCCACGTAAACACGCGCGGAACACTCCACGACGACGTGCAGACCCGCGCGGCCATACCTTCGGGCAGGATGCGGGGAAGGTTCTCGGTGATGCCACCGCCAGTGATATGAGCCATCCCCTTGATCAATCCGGTCGCGAGGACTGGCTTCACGAGCGCCAGATAGGACCGATGCGGTTCGAGCAGCGCCTCGCCGATTGAGCGACTCAGCTCCGGAACAAAGCTGTCAACGTCGAGCTGCAGGTGATCGAACGCGATGCGTCTGGCGAGTGAGTATCCGTTGGTGTGGAGGCCAGTCGAGGGAACGCCGATCAGCACATCGCCCGGCTTGATTGACGAGCCCGTTATGAGACGCGCACGCTCAACGACGCCGACAATGAACCCGGCGATGTCGTACTCACCGTCGGCATAGAAGCCAGGCATCTCTGCGGTCTCGCCGCCGAGCAGCGCGCAGTGGTTCTCGCGGCACGCGCGCGCCATGCCCGTTACGACGGCTTCGGCCACCGCCGGAGACAGTCGCCCGGTGCCGAAATAGTCCAGGAAGAAGAGTGGCTCGGCGCCCTGTACGAGGATGTCGTTGACGCAGTGATTGACGAGATCTTCACCGACGGTGTCGTGTTTGCCCGCGAGGAATGCCACACGCAGCTTCGTGCCTACGCCGTCAGCGCTCGACACGAGAACGGGATCCTGAAAGCTGCCCGTCGTGAATCGAAACAGGCCGCCGAACGAGCCGATATCGGACAGCACGTTCGGCGTAAAGGTGGATCGCGCCAATCCGCGAATGCGACGGACGGCTTCGTTGCCCGCATCGATATCGACGCCGGATGCTTTGTAATCCATCTACCTCGTACCTGATGTTAGAACTCGAGTCTCTCAATGAGGGTCGAGGCAAGCGAGCGGCCGGCGGAACCATCGGCGGCGCGCCAGTAACCGGCTCGCACGGATGCAAAGAACTGCTCCTCGGCGAAATCTTCTTCGAGACTGTCGAATCCGTCCTTGAGCATCGTGATGGCCGACTCCCTTGTCGGACCATCCGCTGCGTTGAGCCGTTCGACGGCCCAGTCAGGCTGGCGAAGCGCCACGCTCGCAAAGGCGACAGCGACGCTCTCGCGGAGCGCGTTGTTCTTCGCCAGACCAAACAACGCCGACAGCGCCGCCTCATTGCGGCTCTGCGCCACGGCTTCGAGCGCGTCGATCGCCCCGCCGATGGTGCTCGGTCTCCCTTCCTCTGATGACGCGGCTGCAACGAGCGCCGCAATCTGCTGCGCGCACATCTCGCCGATCAGACATCGGACGCCGCGGATCATCTGTGCGGCCTCAGCCGTCCCGCCGCTGAATTCAGCGATCGCTGCCGACGCCCGCGTGCCGCCAATTCGACCGAGCGCGAGCAGTGCATCGTCCTGCAGCGGCCCCTCCAGCTTGCTCGTCGCGGCTATGCCATCAACGGCGTAGAGGGCACGATGGCGGCCAAGCGCTTCGATCACTGCGCTGCGAAAGAAGTCGAGGCCCCGCCCGATCTCGCCAGTCAGCGTCCGCTGCACGGTCGGATCACTTCCGAGTGCCGCGAGAGCTCCGACGAGTGCCGGGCGAACGAACTCCGATTCCTCGGTCTGCAGCGACGTCACGAGCCCGTCGGCCAGCTGTGGAGCGGGATTGCGCTCGAGCCACTTGTATACGACTTCGCGCACGCGGTCGTTGCGATCGCGAATCAACTCCCGCATCAGATCGGGAGTGCCGCGATCGTTGAATGCGGTCAGCAGCACCAGAGCACGGTAGCGAACGAATTCGTTGGAATCGCGACGCGCGGCTTCCCGAAGGGCGGGAACCGCCTGAGTCTCGGGCGTGCGGCGTATCAGCCTGGCCGCCCGCATTCGCACTGGAAAATCCAGTGACGCCAGGTTCGTGATGTTCTGCTTGAGATCAGGCGCCGCGGCCGGCGCGGCCGCCTGGGCTCGCGCGCGCGACTCGAACGTCGCGCTGGCGAGCAGGATACAAAGGAAGGACAGCAGCCTCAGGCGCACGGGCGAATCATCACTTTAACGGGCGACCGGATCCTTTTCAAAGTCAGGGATAGCGATCGTCGGCGAATCGAATTCCTCGGGGTCCGGGTTCAGCTTCAGCGCCAACTGCAGGTACGCCTCTTCGTCGCGCGGGAATGCCACTGGATACACGCCCGTGTAGCACGACGTGCAGTAGTTATGCTTGCCGCCTCGTACGGCTCCGGTCAGGCCATCCAGGCTCAAATACGAGACGCTGTCGGCGTTGAGATACTTGCGAATCTCCTCGAGCGTATGGGTGGCCGCGATCAACTCCGAGCGGCGCGGCGTGTCCACACCGTAGAAGCATGGCGAAATCGTCGGGGGACAACTGATGCGCATGTGCACTTCGCGGGCGCCGGCACTGCGAACCATCCGCACGATCTTGCGGCTCGTCGTCCCGCGCACGATCGAATCGTCCACGAGAACCACGCGCTGTCCCTCGAGGATGCTGCGCACGGGATTCAGCTTCACACGCACACCGAAATGGCGTATCGACTGCTGCGGCTCGATGAACGTACGACCGACGTAGTGGTTTCGGATCAGGCCCATTCGCATGGGAATCCCCGATGCATCGGAGAACCCAATCGCGGCGCACACTCCGGAGTCCGGGATCGGCACGATCACATCTGCTTCGACTGCGGACTCACGCGCGAGCCTCCGGCCAAACTCGGTACGGACCTCGTTGACGCTCTCGCCAAACACGTAGCTGTCTGGTCGCGAGAAATACACGTGCTCGAAGATGCACTGTGATTTCGGCGCAGGCGTGAACGGCCGTATCGACTTCAAGCCCTGCTCGCTGATGACGACCACCTCACCTGGTTCGACATCCCTGAGGTATGTCGCACCGATCAGGTCCATCGCGCACGTCTCTGAGCAAATCACCCACGCGTCGCCCAGCCGGCCGATGGCCAGCGGCCGGAACCCATGCGGATCGCGCGCGCCGATCAACCGGTCCTTCGTCATCATGACGAGCGAATAGGCGCCGCGCACCTGTGACAGTGCGTCGACGATCGCGGCTTCGACGCCCTCTTCTCTCGACCGCGCGAAAAGATGGACGATGACCTCGGTGTCGGTCGTTGCCTGGAAGATCGCGCCAAGCCGGACGAGGGCGTCGCGCAACTCAGTGGCATTCACGATGTTCCCGTTGTGCGCCACGCCAAATTGACCGTGCACGCTATCCACGAGAATCGGTTGGGCGTTGGCGAGACGGCTCTCGCCCGCCGTCGAGTAGCGGACGTGACCGACGGCCATGCGACCCGGAAGCTTCGCGAGCGACACCGTGTCGAACGCCTCGCTCACATACCCCATCGCCCGGGACACGCGCACGAGCTGCCCATCCGAGGCAGCGATGCCAGCGCTCTCCTGACCTCGATGCTGGAGCGCGTAGAGGCCGAGGTAAGCGAGGTTGCTCGCCTCGGGGTGCCCGAAGATTCCGAAAACGCCACATTCGTCGCGGAATTTGTCGAACATCAGAGGTGACTCATCGCTGTTAACAGTGTACGACGTCAGGCAATGGCCAGGCGCCGCTCGAACCATGACTCGATCGCCGTAGCCCAGATTCGCTCGGCCTCGCTCACCAGTTCGTTGACAACCTGCTTCCCATCCACCGAGATTTGAACCCGATTCCCACCGACACGACCGATCTGCTTTGCAGGCAGGCCCTTGGCCGACGCCAACGCCAGAAGCGCCGCCAGTTGCGCAGGCGCAACCGAAACCACCACGCGCGAGGCGGACTCCGAGAACAGCGTCGCCGTTTCTCGATAAACCGCTGGCGCCCCCGAGACTGCTGCGAGATCCACCTCAACGCCCAGCGCGGTGTCGAAGCAGCATTCCGCAAGCGTGATGGCCATACCCCCTTCGACGCAGTCATGGGCCGATCGGATCGCACCCGATGCGGCGCCTTCCACGAGGAACTGCTGAAGAGCCGCCTCGCGCGCGAGATCCAACTGAGGTGGCACGCCGCGAATCTGGTCGTGCACGACATGCAGGAACTCGCTTCCGCCCATCTCATACCGTGTTTCGCCAACCATGACGACGACATCGCCTTCGGAGCGGAACGCGCGCCCGACGACGCGGGTGGCGTCTTCGATCAGCCCTACCACTCCAATGACTGGCGTCGGCAGGACGCCACTGCCATCGGTTTCGTTATACAGACTGACGTTGCCGCCCGTGATCGGAATGTCGAGCGCTCGGCACGCTGCGCCCATGCCTTCAACCGCGCGACCGAATTGCCACATGATCTCGGGCTTCTCGGGGTTGCCGAAGTTCAGGCAGTTGGTGGCGCCGATCGGCAGACCACCGGCGCAGGCGACGTTGCGGGAGGCCTCCGCCACAGCGAGCTGAGCGCCGACGAACGGATCGAGATACGCGAAACGCCCGTTGCAATCAACCGACATGGCCAACGCGCGGCGGGTTTCCTTCACGCGCACGACGGCGGCACCCATGCCGGGCAGCAGCAGGGTGTTGGTCCGCACCATGTGGTCGTACTGACGATAGACCCAGCGCTTGCTCGCAATGCCGGGTGATGCCAGCAAGCGCCTGAACACGTCTCCCGGCGCCGGCGGCGCACCCAAAGCGTCGAGGTCGAGCTGCTGTGCCTTCTCGAGGTAGGCGGGTGTCGCCATCGGCCGCCGATACATCGGCGCTTCCTCAGTCAGCGCATGATTCGGAATCTCGGCAACCACCTGCCCTTTGTTCTTCACGCGCAGACGCCCGTCCGACGTGACGTCACCGATGTGAACGGCGTGGAGATCCCACTTGTCGAAGATCCGCTCGACTTCCGCCTCGCGCCCTTTCTTGACGACAAGGAGCATGCGCTCCTGCGATTCCGACAGCATGATCTCGTACGGCGTCATGCCGGTTTCACGCTGAGGAACGAGCGCAACGTCGATCTCGACACCAGCGCCACCGCGCGATCCCATTTCAGAGGTCGAGCAGGTCAGCCCAGCGGCGCCCATATCCTGGATGCCAATGAGCGCGTCGGTCTTCATCACTTCGAGGCACGCTTCGAGCAGGAGCTTCTCCATGAACGGATCGCCGACCTGCACTGCCGGACGCTTCTCGTTCAGCGTGTCATCGAATTCTGCCGAGGCCATCGTGGCGCCATGGATGCCATCTCTGCCCGTCTTCGCACCAACGTAGTACACGGCGTTGCCAACGCCCGACGCCGTGCCCTTGATGATCTCGTCGGCCTTCGCGATGCCCAGACAGAACACATTGACGAGAGGATTGCCGGCATAGCTCTTGTCGAACCCGATCTCACCGCCGACCGTCGGGATGCCGATCGAGTTTCCGTACCCGCCGATGCCCGATACCACGCCGGACATCGTCCGTCGCACGAGCGGGTCCTCGAGCGATCCGAATCGAAGTGAATTGAGCAGCGCGATCGGACGCGCACCCATCGTGAAGATATCGCGGATGATTCCGCCGACTCCGGTCGCCGCGCCCTGGTATGGCTCGATGAACGACGGGTGATTGTGCGATTCGATCTTGAAGACCGCTGCGAGCCCATCGCCGATGTCGACTGCACCGGCGTTCTCTCCCGGCCCCTGCAACACGCGTCGTCCAGTCGTCGGAAGCGTTTTCAGATGCACTCGCGAGCTCTTGTAGCTGCAGTGCTCGGACCACATCACGGAGAAGATCCCGAGCTCGGTGAGATTCGGCTCACGTCCCAGCATGCTGACGATGCGGTCGTACTCCTCCCGAGTTACGCCGTGCCGCTGGAGAACCGTGTCGTTAATCGTGTCAGACGTCATCGGTTGACCACGGTCTGATGTTCGCTCGTCGTCGTCGCCAGGTTCCCCTCGAGCAACGACTCCCGGCTCCACTTCAGGAGCGACTGAAAGACCACGAGGCCGTCATCGCTGCCGATCGCCAATTCACACGCCCGCTCCGGATGCGGCATCAGCCCAACGACGTTGCGTGCTTCGTTGCAGATGCCCGCGATGTTATTCACGGAGCCATTTGGATTGTAGTCCTCTGTCATCTCACCTGACGATGAGACGTAGCGGAAGACGACCTGACGATTTTGCTCGAGCCGCTGGAGGACGTCGGGTTCGGCGTAGTAGTTTCCCTCGCCGTGTGCGATCGGCACCTTGATGCTCTGACCCGAACGACACGCAACCGTGAACGGCGTGTCAGTCTGCTCGACGCGAACGTGCACGAACTCGCAGCGGAATTGCAGTCGGCGGTTGCGCAGCATCGCCCCCGGCAGCAGACCGGCCTCGAGGAGAACCTGGAACCCGTTGCAGATGCCGAGCACCGGCCCACCAGCCGCGGCGAACTTCGCGACCTCCGGCATGATGGGAGAGAACCGCGCAATCGCACCGGTGCGCAGGTAGTCGCCGTGCGCAAACCCTCCTGGCAGAATGACGGCGTCCGCGCGACGGAGGCTCGTGTCTTTGTGCCAGATCAGCTCGGCGTCCTGACCGAGTACATCCTTGGCGACGTAATAGGTGTCGTGATCGCAGTTCGATCCCGGGAAGACGACGACGGCAATCTTCACGACGTCACCTCGATGCGATAACTCTCGATGACGGGATTCGACAACAGCCGCTGGGCGGCGTCCGCTGCGAGGCGACGAGCCTCTTCAGCGTTCGGTGCGTCGATTTCGAGTTCGAAGTACTTCCCTTGCCGCACATCGCGGACGGCGGCGTAGCCAAGCGTGTGGAGGGCTTCCGCGACGGTGGTGCCCTGGGGATCGAAGACCGACGGCTTGAGGGTCACGAACACGCGAGCCTGCATCAGACAACTACCTCCTGAAACACACGCCCGAACACATCGTCGACGTGTTTCAACTGATCGTTGAGGTCGAACGCGCGCTCGATCTCCGCGGGCGTCAATACGCCGGTGACGTCTGCGTCCGCCAGCAACAGGGCTTTGAAATCCTGCCGTTCGTGGAACGAGCGCATGGCATTTCGCTGCACCCATTCGTATGACTGCTCGCGCGAAACACCGTGCCTCGCCAGTTCGAGCAGCACCGTGCCCGAGAACACCACGCCCCGCGACCTTTCCAGGTTCTCCCGCATCCGATCGGCGTAGACAACCATGCCGGTCACGATGCGCGTGAAACGGCGAAGCATGTGGTCAAGGGCGATAAAGCTGTCGGGAATAATGACGCGTTCAACCGACGAGTGAGAGATGTCGCGTTCGTGCCAGAGCGCGTTGTTCTCGAGAGCGGCGCCGGCATTGCCACGAAGCAGCCGCGCGAGCCCGACGATCTGTTCGCAGCCGATCGGGTTTCGCTTGTGCGGCATCGCCGACGAGCCCTTTTGCCCTTTGCCGAACGGCTCCTCGACCTCACCGATCTCGGTCTTCTGGAGTCCACGAATCTCGAGGGCGAACTTCTCGAGCGATGAACCGATGATGGCGATCACGGAGACCAG
>Ga0070672_100003189_pt1 | contig 10618 bp, 8 predicted proteins | sample KBSM13metaG_FD_66151 | JGI IMG/M metagenome (GOLD analysis project Ga0070672, IMG submission 66151) | Miscanthus rhizosphere microbial communities from Kellogg Biological Station, Michigan, USA - KBS M1-3 metaG | ecosystem: Host-associated > Plants > Roots > Rhizosphere > Soil ... | reverse complement strand
TGTGCTGCTGCGGCCGATCGTGCAGGACACGCTCTTCCCCACGGTCTGTTATGTGGCGGGCCCGAACGAGCTCGCCTACCTCGGTCAGCTTCGACGCGTGTACGACGCCTTTTCCATTCCGATGCCGCTGATTCAGCAGCGCGCCACCGCCACCCTCGTCGATTCCAATGCCCTCCGGTTCCTGACGCGATACGACGTCGCGCTGGAGTCGCTGCGCGCGCAGGACGAAGCGGTCCTCAATGCTGTGCTGGAAGCCCAGCTCCCGCCGTCGGTCGAGACCTCCCTGGACGAAGCCGTGCGCACCCTCGAGCAACGCATGGAGCGGCTGGCTAAAGAAGTGGTGCAGATCGATCCGACATTAGAAGGAGCATCGCGATCGACGCTGTCACGAATGCAGGACGATCTGAAGAAGCTCCATGGGAAGATCATTCAGGCCGCCAAACGGAAGGATGAGACGCTGCGACGCCAGTTCCAGAATGCACGGGCGCAGGCGTTTCCTGGCGGCGAACCGCAGGAGCGCGCCGTCGGGTTCGTGTATTTCTTGAATAAGTACGGCCCGGCGCTGGTGGATCGTCTGTATGCGGAGTTGCCGGTCGATGCAGGAACTCACTGGGTCGTGACGATATAGATTCTGTAGACAACATTGGCAGGATCAACGAAACAACCGCCTGCCGCCCGTAAGCGCGGCCGTACGACGCTGCGCATCAAGCTCCAGCGCCGCTGGACCCGCTATTTCCTGTACGCCTCCACCGGCATCGCCGTAGTCATCGTCGCCGGTCTCGGCTCCGCGTACTTCTCCTTCGCGCGGATGATCGATGAGCGCCTGCACGGCGAGCGCGAGCGCACGCTGCCTCGCGTCTACGCCCGGCCTACAGAGTTCCGCCGTGGGCAGACGCTGTCGCAGCAGGATGTGATCGTCCGGCTCAACGATCTGGGCTATGCCGACCGGCCGGCCGTGAAGCAGGCCGGCGAGTTCTCAGGAGATCGCAACGTCATCACGCTGGCCCCGCGCGGCGGCGAGCTGGCCGGCAAGACGATCAAAGTCACCTTCCCCGCGGCAAAGGCCACCAAGACGAATCCAAATCCGGTTGGCGGACGCGGGATTCAGTCACTCGAAGTCGTCGGCGAGGGCCGGACCGAGGCCATCCACCTCGATCCGCCGCTGCTGACGTCGCTCATGACCTCTGGCGCGCGCGAGAAGCGCCGGCATGTGCCGCTGTCGACGATCCCAGAGCGTATGCAGCAGGCCGTGCTCGCCATCGAGGATCAGAGCTTCTATTCACATCCCGGCGTGAATCCCTTCCGGACGATCGCCGCGGCGATTGGCAGTCTCTTCAGTCGCGGCCGTCCGAGCGGCGCGAGCACGATCACGCAGCAGCTGTCGCGCATGTTCTTCCTCGAAGACGAGTTCAACGAGGAGCTGCAGAGCGGCACGGTCTCGCCGTTGCGAAAAGCCCGCGAGATCGTAATGTCGCTCGTCCTCGAGCGACGCACGTCGAAGGAAGAGATCCTCGAGCTCTATCTCAATGACGTCTACCTCGGTCAGCGCGGCTCGTTCGCGGTGCACGGTGTCGCTGAAGCGTCGCGCATCTTCTTCGGCAAAGACGTCGCGAATCTCGATTTGAGTGAGGCAGCGCTCATTGCCGGCGTGATTCAAAGCCCGGCGAGGCGTTCCCCGTTTGCCAATCCGAAAGCGGCGGTCGAGCGTCGCAACGTCGTGCTGCAGGCCATGGCCGCCGAGAACTACATCACCGACGTTGAAGCGGCGACGGCGAGCCGTGAGCCGCTGCAGGTGGTCGCGCGCAGCGTGGACAACGAAGCGCCGTACTTCGTCGACATGGTCGGCGCACAGGTCAACGAGCAGTTCCCCGGCCTGACGACGCAACCCGGCACCGTGGACGTCTACACCACGCTCGACCTCAACATGCAGCGCGCCGCGCTCGACGCCGTCCGCAATGGTCTCGCCAACGTGGACAAGCTGCTGTCGAAGCGCAAGAAGAAACCGCAGTCGGCGCAGGCCGTACTCCTGGCCGTCGATCCGCGCAGCGGCGAGATACTCGCCCTCGTCGGTGGCCGTTCGTACAACCAGTCGCAATACAACCGCGTCACCGAGGCGCGACGGCAGCCGGGGTCGGTGTTCAAGCCCTTCGTCTACCTCGCGGCCTTCGAACACGCCGCGCTCGAAGGCTGGACCGACCTGACGCCGGCATCGCTGACAAAGGATGAGCCTGCGACTTTCAGTTTCGACGATCAGGTATGGGAACCGAAGAACTACGACGAGTACGACGGCGAGGTCACGCTGCGTCGCGCGCTCGCCATGTCGCGCAACCTCGGCACGATTCGCGTCGGCGAACGCATTGGCTTCGACAAAATCGCGTCGCTGTGGCGCCAGGTCGGCGTCGGCACGACGCCGAAGGGCTATCCGTCGATCACGCTCGGCGTGTTCGAGCTGACGCCGCTGGAAGTGGCCGAGGCGTACACCCTGTTCACCAATGGCGGCTCGGTGCGTTCGCTGATCGCGATCGATCACGTGCAGGCCGGGACGAAAGCGCTGAAGCCCGGAGCGTCGAAACTCCGGAACGTCGCGCAGAGTGACACGACGTATCTCGTCACCAACATGATGCGCAGCGTCCTCAACGAAGGCACCGGAGCGGCGGCGCGCGCCAACGGCTTCGCCCTCGATGCCGCCGGCAAGAGCGGCACCACGAACGACCTCCGCGATGCGTGGTTCGTCGGCTTCACGCCGGAGCTGCTCACGGTGGTGTGGGTGGGCTTCGACGACAATCAACCGCTGGGCCTGAGCGGGTCAACCGCAGCGCTCCCCATCTGGACCGACTTCATGAAAGCCGCCCTCGCCGGGCATGCGAATGCCTCGTTCGACGTCCCCGAGGGCATCACTTTCATCAACATCGATCACGAGACGGGCAAGCTCGCGACCCCGAACTGCCCTCGTGTCTTCAGCGAGTCGTTCATCGTCGGCACCGAGCCCATCGAGTACTGCCCACTTCATGGGGGCGCCCAGGAAGGGGTGCCCGAACTTCCCGAGGGGCTGCCTCGTCGATAACACCGGATGTTCAGACAGAGGCACCGGCGGTCCCCATCCTTTGCCGATTTCATCAACTGGACCGACTATCGCTGGGAGCCGAGCGCCTGGCAGGGTGCCACGGGGCCTCGGGCATGGACTCCCCATGCCCCGCCCGGTCGCCGTTACAGCTTTCTTCAGGTCTTTCTCGCCGGTTTGGCCGTCGTCGCCGGGCTGAAGCTCATGTCGGCGCTGAAAAACAGCGCGCTGAGAAACAGGCGGAACCGGTCCTGGCTCGAACGCGCTGTTCTGGCCGTTCTGCTCCTTTTGGTCGCTTCTTACGTCTCGAAGCGAAGGCGGCGTCTGTAAGTCAGACGCACCGCCTATAATTCAAGTGTGAACCAGGAGGTCTTTGCCGCCCTCTCGGAGGCCTTGGATCGCGGGGAGGAAGTTGCCCTCGTGACCATCGTCGCCGCCACCGGTTCCACGCCTCAACGCGTCGGCGCCAAGATGCTGGTCTTCCCGGACGGCCGGACCGTCGGCACGATCGGCGGCGGCTGCTACGAGAACGACGCGTTCTGGAAAGCCCGCGAAGCGATCAAGGCCCGCCGGCCGCTCAACGTGAAGTACGAGCTCAATGACGACTTCGCGCAGGAGACGGGTCTGGTATGCGGAGGCCAGATGGAGGTCTTTATCGAGCCCGTCGAGGCGGCGCCTGATGTCTACGTCTTTGGTGCCGGCCACGTCGGCTACTGGGTGGCGAAGATGGCGCACGACGTCGCCTTCCGCGTGCACGTCATCGACGATCGCGAAAAGTTCGCCAACACCGAGCGGTTCGGCGAGGGCATCGACGTCATCGTCGAGAACATTCCAACCTGGATCGATCAGCATCCCCTGCCCCCGAATGCGTATGCCGTGATCGTCACCCGCGGCCATACCCACGACCTCGACACGCTACGCGCACTGGCGGCGCAACGGCTTCGGTATCTGGGCTTGATTGGCAGCAAAGCGAAGGTGCGCCGGATCTTCGACGAGTTGCTCGGTGAGGGTGTGTCCGACGAGTCCCTGAAGGGGGTTCACGCGCCGATCGGCCTCGATATCGGGGCCATCACGCCGCAGGAGATCGCGGTCAGCATCGTGGCGGAATTGATCGCCGCCAAACACGGCAAGATCACCGAGCCCAACGTCGCTGCGGTGAGCATGCGATGGGAGGGGGCCCTACGAAAATAGGCGCGGCGAAACTACCCCGGTATAATCAATCGAGGCCTCTCTAAGCGCCTGCCTGGCCATGGGTTCCTACGAACTGTCCGAACGGTCGAGTCGCCTCCTGGCGACGCTCGTGCGCGAGTACGTCGAGACGGGCGAGCCCGTCTCCTCGCAGGTTCTCGCCCGCGACAGCGGGCTGCACGTGTCATCCGCCACCGTGCGAAACGTCCTCGCACATCTGGAAGAGTGCGGGTATCTCTATCAGCCGCATACCTCGTCGGGCCGCGTGCCGACGGACCGCGGCTATCGGGTGTTCGTCGATCTCCTGCTCGAAAGCCGCCGGCCGGCGCGCGACGCGGCAGACGTCGAGCATCAGCTTCGCCAGCACGCGGGTCCATCCCCGCTCATGGATGATCTACTGGCGAGCGTCTCGCACGTCGTCTCGCGCGCCGCGCGTCACGTCGGGTTCGCCCTGGCGGACAGCCACGCCGCTGTCCTGCAGCGGATCGAGTTCGTACCGCTCGGCGGCTCGCGCGTGCTCGTGATCGTCATCGCCCGCGGTAATCAGGTGACGCAGAAGATCGTGGACGCGCAGGAGACCTTGCGATCTGACGATCTCGCGCAGGTGGCCAACTATCTGAACACCGAGTTCGCAGGCCTTCCGCTCCTCGAGGTACGCGAGGCGGTGATGGCCAGGCTTCAGCAGGAGCGGACGCTCTACGATCAGCTGTTGGCGCGCGCCCTTCGCCTTGCGCGCTCGACGCTGGAAGAGCTGCCGCGGCAGCAGACATTCCACGTGGAAGGCGCGGCGTCGCTGCTCGACGGCAGCGCACACGAGCAGGTGTCGATGGCGACGCTCCGAAAGCTGCTCGACATGATGGAAGAGAAAGAGCGCATGGTGCAGCTCCTCAATGCCTATATCGACGGCCCCGGACTGACCGTTGTGATTGGCACCGAGCACGCCGCGCCAGACCTTCAACGATTCAGCTTGATCGCCTGCACCGTCGTCGACGGCGCGACCACGCGCACCGTCGGTGTCATCGGCCCCACGCGCATGCGCTATTCGCGCGCGATTTCGCTGGTGGACGGGACAACGCAGGCCGTTTCGCGCGTCCTCCGCGACGCGCCGTAAGGACCATGGCCGAAGCTTTGAACGATCAGGATCCGCAGCAACAGCACGACGAGACCCAGCCCGATCCGCTCGAGGAAGTCCGCCGAGAGCGCGACGCGCTGCAGGATCGACTGCTCCGCACGGCTGCCGAATTCGACAACTACCGCAAGCGCATGGACCGGGAGCGGCGCGACCTGGCCGAGTACACGGCTGGCGAGGCCATCAAAGATCTGCTCCCGATCATCGACAACCTCGAGCGCGCGCTGCAGACCCCTGCGCAGGACGATCCGTTGCGCAAGGGCGTCGAGCTGATTCACAAGCAGATGCTCGAGATACTGCGCAGGCGAGGTGTGACACCGATCGAGGCGCTCGGCGCCGACTTCGATCCGAATGTTCACGAGGCGGTCACCCAGGAGGAAAGCGCGCAGCACCGCGACGGTGAGGTCATGGAGGAGCTGCAGCGCGGCTACAAGGTCGGCGACCGGTTGCTCCGGCCTGCCATGGTGAAGGTGGCCACACGCGCGTGAGCAAACGTGACTATTACGAGATCCTGAGCGTCACCCGAACGGCGACGGAACAGGAGATCAAGAGCTCGTACCGCAAGCTCGCGCTGAAATTCCATCCCGACCGCAATCCTGGCGACAAGGAATCCGAAGAGCGGTTCAAGGAAGCGGCCGAGGCGTACGCGATTCTGATCGATACCGACAAGCGGCACATGTACGACCGCTTCGGTCACGCCGGGCTCGGCGGCGCGGCGACCGGCGGATTCGATCCCAACGCCTTCAGCGGCTTCGAGGACATCCTCGGTGGCCTTGGCGACATCTTCGGCTTTGGCGATGTCTTCGGCGGCGGCGGCCGAAGGCGCGCTGGTCCACAACGAGGCGCCGACCTGCGCTACGACCTCGAGATCTCGTTCAACGAAGCCGCCAAGGGCGTCGAAGCGTCGATTCAGATTCCGCGACAAGTCTCGTGTGAGACATGCGGCGGAAACGGCGCAGCGGCGGGCACGCAGCCGGTCACCTGTCCGCAGTGTCAGGGCCGTGGCCAACTGCGTTATCAACAGGGCTTCTTCACCGTCGCCCGCACGTGCAATCAGTGCCGTGGATCCGGGTCAATCATCTCCAAGCCGTGCGCGACCTGCCGCGGAGCCGGACGCGTGCAACAGGAGAAGAAGCTCTCCGTACGTATTCCGGCCGGGATCGCGACCGGCCAGCGCCTGCGCCTCAGCAGCGAAGGTGAGGCCGGCCCGCTTGGTGGTCCGCACGGCGATCTCTATGTCGTGATCCACGTGCAGGATCACCCCTTCTTCCAGCGCGATGGCAACGACCTGTACTGCGAAGTGCCGCTGAACTTCACCACGCTCGCGCTCGGGGGCGAGATTCGCATCCCGACGCTCGATGGTGACGAGCCCTTCAGCGTTCCGGCAGGCACGCAGACCGGAACGACGTTCCGCGTCCGAGGCAAAGGCATGCCCGACGTCAGCGGCCGCGGTCACGGCGACCTGCTCGTCACGGTGAAGGTCAGCACACCGCGCAAGCTGTCGAAGGAACAGAAGAAGCTGCTCGAGCAGCTCGCGGCCACGCTGCCGAAAGAGGCCCTCGAGCCGACGCCGGTCGGCGATCATGACGACAAGGGCCTGCTCGATCGGGTCAAGGATATTTTTGGATAAGACCGGCCGCATCTGGCCAGCGCTCGACGTCACCCACGTTCCAGAATTCTTCGAAGCGGCGCTCACCGACTATCACGTCACCGCCATCAATGAAGGCGACGAAGTCTGGCGCGTCTTCTTTCATGACGCCGCCGAGCGCGATCGCGCCGCACACGAGCTGCGCGCGGCGTTCGACGGACTCTCACTCGAAGCGATCGACGTCCCTGACGAGGACTGGGCGGCCCGTTCGCAGGCCAGCGTTCGTGCCGTTCACGTCGGCCGCCTGATCGTCGCCCCACCCTGGGATGCACCGATCACTATCGTCGTGCAGCCGTCGATGGGGTTCGGGACCGGACATCATGCGACGACGAGGCTGTGCCTCGCCGCGATGCAACAGCTCGAGATGCGCGGCAAGACCGTGATCGATGTGGGCACCGGCTCGGGTGTCCTGGCGATCGCGGCCAGCCTGCTTGGCGCGGCCAATGTCATCGCAATCGATGATGACGCGGATGCCGTTGCCGCCGCGCGTGAGAACCTGGGCCTTAACCCTCGTTCGCGTGTGACGCTGCAGGTCGGCGACCTGCGTGACGCCGCACCGGCCAACGCGGATGTGGTGTTGGCGAACCTGACCGGTGGCTTGCTGGTCACCACTGCGGATCGGCTCAAGCAGTTGACGGATTCCGGAGGGCGCCTGATCCTGAGTGGGTTCATGGCCAGCGAGGAGCGTGACGTGCTGCACGCCTTCGCGCCGCTCGCCGTCGAACACCGCGCGCAGGAAGAGGAATGGCTATGCGTCACGCTTCGATGATTCGTCTCCGCCTGGCCCTGATCGTCCTCGTCACCGCCGCGGCAGCAGCGCTTCCCACGGCCGAGCGGATGGGATATCCGCCAGAGGAGTTCGCCGCGAGGCGGCAGCAGCTCGCGAAAGTACTGCAGCGGGGCACGCTGCTGATGTTTGGCGGCACCAGCCCTATCCCCGGCGTGCGCTTCCGCCAGGACAACGACTTCTTCTATCTGACCGGCAACGAGTCGTTCAACGGCGTGCTGGTGATGGACGCCGCGTCGGGCGTCTCGCATCTGTTCCTGCCAAAGTTGAGCGCCACCGAGATTCGCTACGAGGGCGGGAACTGGCTCGACGAACCTGACGCGGCGAAGAAATACGGATTCGCGACGATACAGCCGCTCTCCGCGCTCCACGAATTTCTCGCCCGCCGCCGCGCGTCCGGCGGGACGGAGCAGGTGTGGACTCGTCTTTCAGAACGCGATCTGGTGGACCGCGGCCGGCTCGACACGGCGATCGGCACTGCGAGACGACTCACCAATCCGTTCGCGCAGCAGCCCACCGAGGACGCGGCACGAGTCACTGCCCTTCGTGAGCAGTTCCCGTACTACGAGATGAAGGACGTCTCGCCGCACATCGATCGTCTTCGGATGGTCAAGTCGCCGCGCGAGATCGAGATCCTCAAGTACAACGGCCGCATCAGCGCCGAAGCGCTCAAGCGCGCGATTCAGGCGACCGCGCCCGGCAAATACGAATACGAGCTCGAAGCTGAGGCCACCTACTGGATGTTGAAGCACGGCTTCCAGGGCGCCGCCTACCCCGCCATCGTCGGCTCCGGCCCAATGGGCAATCAGTGGCACTACGAGGCGAACAGCCGTCAAATGAACGCCGGCGAGCTCGTCGTCATGGACTACGCCGGGTCGCTCGACTACATGACGATGGACATTACGCGGACGTGGCCGGTGTCAGGACGCTTCACTGATGCTCAGCTCAAGGCGTATGAGTGCGTGCTCGAGGCGCAGAAGGCGATCATCGCGGCGATCAAGCCCGGTGTCGCGCGGAGCGTCGTCCAGAAGATCGCCGAGGACATCTTCAAGAAGCACGGTTTCGATTCCCGATATGCGTATGTCGGCCACTACGTCGGCATGTCCGTCCACGATGTTGGTGACTGGAACCTGCCGTTCGAGACCGGGATGGTGATGGCGATCGAACCGATCATCGACATGCCGGGTCTCCACATCCGCATCGAGGACAGCGTGCTCGTGACCCCGACTGGTGCGGAGGTCCTGACCAGCGCGGTGCCCAAGGAGGCTGAAGAAGTGATGGCTCTCCTTCGCCAGTCGTCACGCACCAACTGAGCCTCTCCAGTCGTGCAGACGTTCCGGCTGTTTTTCAGCAACCGTTCCACCGATGCAGAACGCGTGAAGGAACTGCAGGCGGCGCTGGCACGCCAGCTTCCGAACTTGCCCTTCAACGATGTATCCCTGAATGTGCCCTACAGAGACGACTGGAAGCGGCTTGCCTTGCCCGCGCTCAAGTCGTGTGAGGCGGTTGTCTGTGTCATCGGGATCGACACGCACGCCAGTGAACCAATCGAATGGGAGGTACGAGAAGCGTGCCGCCTCGGCAAGCCGTTGACCGTTGTACGGCTGTCCGAGGAGTACCAGATTCCGAAATTCTGTACCGAATTGAAGCTGCCCGTTCTCGACTGGGACCTCGAGGAACTGGCGCAAGAGATCAAACAACTCGGGGTCGCGTGCGCGTTGTTCCCCCAGCACGATTGGAAGGTGGGTGCGCCGACCCCTGACACGCTATGGAATCAGTACAACGTGATGGTTCAGAGTTGGGAAGCGCTGATCGGCCGCCGTCAGACCGTCAACTCGTTATATGTGACGGCGGATGCGGCGTTGCTCGCCGGCATCGGCGCGGTCGCGTCGTCAGCCAGCCAGACCGGAGTAATCGGCGCCGGGCTGGCCGTGACCGTACTCGCGCTGCTGGGCCTGGCTTTGAGCTTCAACTGGCGACGGACCGTGATCTCCTATGGCACCCTCAGCAACGCGAAAGCGACTGTGATTACCACGCTCGAGGGGTACATGCCGGCCAGGCTCTTCGATGCCGAATGGAGGGTTCTCGAACGGACCGGTTATCGATCGACGACTCAAGCGGACACGCAGACCGCTCAATTCTTCATGATCCTGTTCGCTGCGCTGGCCACTGCCGCGGTCGTCGTGACAATCGCCCAACCGCTGCTGGTGGGGACACCGGCATTGAACGTATGACCCACCTCTATCTGACCGCTGCGTGGGCCCAGCGTTCCGACACAGCCCGAATTCGACTGAGCGCTTCCTGGATGTTCTCCAGCGAGTTGGCGTAGCTGAATCGAAGATAGCCGTCGCCGTAGCTGCCGAACGCGGTTCCGCTGAGACACGCCACACCCGCGTCGTTGAGCAGCATATCGGCCAGATCGCGGCTCGGCACGCCGGTGTTCTTCACGTTTGGGAAGACGTAGAACGCGCCGGCCGGCACCCGACAGCTGAAGCCGGGAATCTCGTTCAAGCCTTTCACGATCGCATCGCGGCGACGGCGGAATTCGGCGACCATCGCGTCCACGGCGTCCTGCGGCCCTTGTAACGCAGCCAGGCCGGCCCGCTGCGTGAAGCTCGCCGTGCAGGAATTCGAGTTGACCATCAGCTTGTCCACGGCATCGACGAGCCACGGTGGCATCACGCCGTAGCCGAGACGCCATCCGGTCATCGAATACGTCTTCGAGAAGCCGTCGAGGATGATGGTCTTGTCGAGCATTCCGTCGAACTGCGTGATCGACTGCGGCTCTTCCTCGTAGCAGATGCG
>Ga0070672_100003188_pt1 | contig 10618 bp, 4 predicted proteins | sample KBSM13metaG_FD_66151 | JGI IMG/M metagenome (GOLD analysis project Ga0070672, IMG submission 66151) | Miscanthus rhizosphere microbial communities from Kellogg Biological Station, Michigan, USA - KBS M1-3 metaG | ecosystem: Host-associated > Plants > Roots > Rhizosphere > Soil ... | reverse complement strand
ATGATCCAGCCTGAGCCGCTGTCGATCAGCGTTGATGACGGGCAGTCGGTCAGCGGTTTGCTGCAGCTGCCGCATGACGCGCGCGCCTGCTACGTGATGGCGCATGGCGCCGGAGCGGGAATGACGCATCCGTTCATGGCGGCGTTCGCCGCTGACCTTGCGGCACGATCCATCGCGACGTTGCGCTACCAGTTCCCGTACATGGAGAAAGGGTCGCACCGTCCCGATCCTCCGAAAATCGCGCACGCGACCGTCCGCGCGGCTGTGGCCGAAGCGTCGCGCCGCTTGCCGGAACTTGCGCTCTACGCGGGCGGGAGGTCGTTCGGCGGGCGGATGACGTCGCAGGCGCAAGCGGCGGCGCCGCTACCGGTGGTGCGCGGCCTCGCATTCCTGGCGTTCCCGCTGCACCCGTCCGGCGAGCCTGCCGACTCGCGCGGCGAGCACCTCGCGGACGTCCTCGTTCCGATGCTCTTCGTGCAGGGCACGCGCGACGAGCTCGCGCATCTGGCGCTGCTCCAAGCGCTCGTCGCGCGGCTGGCCCCCCGGGCGACGCTCGAGCTCCTCGCGGACGCCGATCACGCGTTCCACGTCCCGGCGCGCACGGGCCGCAAGGATCCGGAAGTGCGCGCCGCCGCGGCCGAGGCGCTCGCGCGCTGGATCGCAGAGATGGCGTCAGGTCGAACTTCGCCCGCGCTGTCTACTTGATCCTTACTTGATCTCCACCCAGTAGGGGATCACGTTGTTGTCCGCGCGGTGCACCGCGGTGACGTTGCTTCGCGCTGCCCACGGGATGACCTGCCGGTGCAGCACGATGTGGTTGACCTCGGTGTTGTGGGCAAGGAGCGCGTCGTGGATCTGGCCCAGGCGCTCCTCCTCCTTCATGTTGACCTTGATCTTCGCGGTCAGCTCGTCGAGCTTCGCGTTCCTGTAGCGGCCGTAGTTGTAATCGCCGTCGCCCTTCCCGTTGTAGGTCGCGAGGACAGGCTGCAGCACGAAGATGCCATCCGTCGTGGCACCGCCCCAACCGAGCATGTACATGCTCGTGTCCGTCTTCTCGAGCTTCGGGAAGTACGTCGCGCGCGGCATCGCGTTGACCGCGACCTTGACCCCGATCTGCGCCCACATCGCGGCGAGCGCCTGGCAGATCTTTTCGTCGTTCACGTACCGGTTGTTGGGACAGTCGAGCGTCACTTCGAAGCCATTCGGATACCCCGCCTCGGCCAGGAGCTTCTTCGCGGCCTCCTTGTCGTACGGCAGCCGCTTCTCGACCGCGGGCGTGGTCGTAAGCGGCGACGGAAGCATCGCGCCCGAGGGCTGCGACAGGCCGCGCATCGTGTTCTTCTTGATGGCTTCGATGTCGACCGCCTGGTAGAGCGCCTGCCGGACACGCTTGTCCTTGAACGGGTTCTTGCCCTTCACGTTCGAGTACAGGAGCTCGTCGCGGGCCTGGTCCATGCCGATGAATACGATGCGGTTCTCGGTGCCTTCCAGCACCTTGATGCCCTGCGTCTGCTTGAGGCGCGGGACGTCCTGCGGCGGCGGATCGTTGACGAGGTCGACCTCGCCCGACAGGAGCGCGGCGACGCGCGTCGCGTCGGACACGATCGGCGTGTAGACCACTTCGTCGGCGTTGCCTTCGAACCGCTTTTCCCTGAGCCCCCACCAGTCGGGGTTCTTGGTCAGCACCGTTTTCACGTCGGGCTCGCGCGTCTTCAGCATGTAGGGCCCGGTGCCGTTCGCCTGGTGCGCGGTGATCATGTCCTCCTTCTGCGTGTAGTTCTGCGGCTTCGTCGCGCGGTTCTTCTCGCACCACGCCTTGCTCATGATGTTGATCGTTGCGATGTGCTCGAGCTCGATCGGGTTCGGGCCGGTGGTCGTGAACTCGACGGTCAGGTCGTCGATCTTCTTCGGAATGCCCGACGCGTTCGCATACGCGCGCAGCTGCGAGGTGTCCGAGCGCGCGCGCTCGAAGCTGAACACGACGTCGTCGGCGGTGAAGGCCGAGCCGTCGTGGAACTTGACGCCGGGACGCAGCTTGAAGCGCCACGTCGTGTCGTTGACCTTGGTCCACGACTCGGCGAGCGCGGGCAGCAGGTTGAGCTTCTTGTCGCGGACCAGCAGGAACTCGTAGATCAGCTGGTTGATGTTGTTCGTGAGGTTCTCGTTTTGCGAGTGCGGGTCGGTGGTCTGCATGTCGCCGCGACCCGCCCAGCGCAAGGTCTTGGCGCCCGCATCGGTCGCGGACAGCGCGAGCGCGGCAGCAGTCAACGCAAATGAGGCCGCGGCGACGATAACGGCGCGTGTGGATCGGTTCATGTCCTCTCCTCTCGACGGATCTTCGGCGGCTTGCGGCCTTCAAGGGCGCACGCGCCTTGTGAGGGGCATCATAGCGCGGGCGCAGCGAAGGCGGGTTAGAATCCGCGCCGCTTTTCCTCCATGGGCCGGGCCCCCATCTTCACGTGCCCGGGGTCCTCTCGCATGCGCGAAATCAACGCCGACACCCTCCGGTCGCAACTCCCGCTCGCCATGGCAGGAGATGCGCTGTCGCTCAGGGGTCGCATCGAGCGGGCGCGGCGCACGAACGCGCCTGCGGCGGAGTGGGACAAGCTCGGACAGGCGATCGCCCGGTCAGTCGAACGTCGGAAGGCGCGCGCGAGGCGCCGGCCGCCGATCGCCTATCCGCCCGATCTTCCGGTCGCGCAGCGTGCGGAGGACATCGCGCGCCTCATTCGCGACCATCAGGTCGTCATCGTGTCCGGCGAGACGGGCTCGGGCAAGACGACGCAGTTGCCGAAGATCTGCATCGCGCTCGGCAGGGGCGAGGCCGGGCTTATCGGCCATACGCAGCCACGACGGATCGCCGCTCGCGCGGTCGCCGCGAGAATCGCCCAGGAGCTCGGGGCCGAGGTGGGCGCGGTCGTCGGCTACAAGGTCCGCTTCACCGACCAGACGAAGCCGGACGCCTTCGTCAAGCTGATGACGGACGGGATCCTGCTCGCGGAGACGCAGGGCGACCCGCTGCTCGGCGCCTACGACACCATCATCATCGACGAAGCGCATGAGCGCAGCCTCAACATCGATTTCCTGCTGGGTTACCTGAAACAGCTCTTGCCGAAGCGCCCGGACCTCAAGGTGATCATCACGTCGGCCACGCTCGATGCCGACCGCTTCGCGCGGCACTTCGGCACGCCCGGAAAGCCGGCGCCCGCAATCGAGGTCTCCGGCCGCACGTATCCGGTGGAGATCCGCCACCGGCCGCTCGGCTCGGGAAGCCACGACGCCAATGAGGAAGCCGACGACGAGGAGGAGCTTGAGGACGCGATCGTCGATGCGGTCGAGGACCTGTGGCGCGGCGGCCCCGGCGACATCCTCGTGTTCCTGCCCGGCGAGCGCGAGATCCGTGAGACGGCGCAGCTCCTCGGCAAGGGGCTCGCCCGGCGGCCGTACGCGTCCGACGTCGAGATCCTTCCGCTGTACGCGCGGCTCTCCGTGCCCGAGCAGCAGCGCGTGTTCGCGCCGTCGGGCGGACGCCGGATCGTTCTCGCGACGAATGTCGCCGAGACGTCGCTGACCGTCCCGGGCATCCGCTACGTGATCGACACCGGGCTCGCCCGCGTCAAGCGGTATTCGGTGCGCAACAAGACGACGCTTTTGCAGATCGAGAAGATCTCGCAGGCCTCTGCGAACCAGCGCGCGGGCCGCTGCGGCCGCGTCGCGGACGGCATCTGCGTGCGCCTCTACGACGATGAGGACTTGGCCGCGCGGCCGAAGTACACCGATCCGGAGATCCTGCGAAGCTCGCTGGCCGCGGTGATCCTGCGCATGGGCGCGCTGTCGCTCGGAGACGTCGACGCCTTTCCGTTCGTCGAGCCGCCGACCTCGCGCGCGATCAGCGACGGCTACCAGCTGCTGCAGGAGCTCGGGGCCGTGGACTCGGCGCGGCAGTTGACAACACTCGGGCGGGAGCTCGCGCGCTTGCCGGTCGACCCCAGGGTGGGTCGCATGGTGCTAGCCGCGCGCCACTCGGGGTGCGTCGGCGAGATGCTCGTCATTGCGAGCGCGCTGTCCGTGCCCGACCCGAGGGAGCGGCCACTCGCCAGGCAGCAGGCCGCCGACCAGGCGCATCTCATGTTCCGCGACGAGCGATCGGACTTCCTTTCGCTGCTGACGCTGTGGCAGTTCTTCGATGCGCAGGTCGAGCAGAAGCTTTCGCACCGCAGGCAGGTCGACGCCTGCCGCGCGCACTTCGTCTCGTACTTGAGGCTTCGCGAATGGCGCGACGTGCACGCGCAGCTTGCGAGCGAGCTCGCGGAGCAGGGCGTCAAGTGGACGCCGCAGCTTCCTTCGACAATCGACGCGAAGAAATACCAGGCGATCCATGAAGCGCTGCTCGCAGGGCTGCTCGGTAACATCGGCATGCAGGACGGCGAGAACGAAGGCTACGCAGGTGCGCGTGGCATCCGGTTCTTCCTGCATCCGGGCTCGGGGCTCGCAAAGAAGCGGCCGAAGTGGGTGCTGGCGGCAGAGCTCGTCGAGACGTCGCGTCTTTTCGCGCGCTGCGCGGCGAAGATCGAGCCGGAGTGGATCGAGGCGGTCGCCGGCGATCGCGTCACGCGGGATTACTTCGAGCCGCGCTGGGACGAAGCGCGCGGCGAGGTGACGGCGAGCGAGCGCGTGCAGCTCTACGGGCTGACGCTCGTCGCGCGCCGGCGCGTCTCATTCGGCCGCATCGACGCAGCGCGAGCGCGCGACGTGTTCATCCGTGAGGCGCTGGTCCCTGGCGCGCTCGCCACCAAAGGAGGGTTCCTGGCGCACAATCGCAAGCTCGTCGCCCAAGTCGCGGATCTCGAGCACAAGGCGCGGCGGCAGGACGTGCTCGTCGACGACGAGGCGATCGCGCGGTTCTACGACGAGCGCCTTCCCGGGAACATCCATTCGCTGGCCGGCTTCGAGAAGTGGCGCGAGGAGGCCGAGCGCAAGGACCCGTCGACGCTGCACATGACGCGCGAGCTACTGATGCGCCATGCCGCGGCCCACGTCACGGAGGAGCTGTTCCCTGAAACGATGGCGATGGCGAACGCGGTGCTCCCGCTCAAATACCGGTTCGCGCCAGGCCAGCCGGACGACGGCCTGACGCTGACGGTGCCGCTTGCGCTGCTCAACCGAGTCGACGAGGCAAGGCTCAGCTGGCTGGTGCCGGGACTGATTCGCGAAAAGCTCACTGTGCTCCTGAAAGCGCTGCCAAAGCCGCTGCGCAACCGATTGACGCCGCTGCCGGACGCGGTCACCGCATTCCTCGAGGCCGCCTCCCCCGGCCGCGAATCGGACGTCACCGCCGGCCGCGAATCGCTCGTCAACGCGTTGCGCGGCTGGCTTCGCACGCGGCTCGGGGAGCCCCTGTTGCCGGGCGTGTGGGACGGCGTGGCGATGCCGCCGCATCTCGTGATTCAGGTCCGCGTCATCGACGCTGCAGGTCGCGAGCTCGCCTCGAATCGCGACCTGGCCGTGCTGCGCGCGCAGCTGGGCGAAGCGGCGCAGCTGTCGTTTGCCGAGGCAAGTCCGGCACTCGAGCGGCGGGGCCAGACGTCGTGGACGTTCGGCGATCTGCCCGAGACTTTGTCCATCGTGAAGCACGGCCAACGCCTCACCGGTTACCCGGCTTTGGTCGACGACGGCGACAGCGTTTCGGTCGCGCTGCTCGACACGCGTGCCGCGGCAGCGACGGCGATGCGTGCGGGTGTCGTCCGCCTGCTGCGCATCGCGCTCAAGCAGAACGTCGCCAACTTCGAGAAAGGGGGGCCCGGATACGCGCAGGCGGCGTTGCAGCTCAAGACCTCGATCCCGACGGACCGGCTGCTGGCCGACGTTGTCGCCGCGATCTGCGACCGGGCATTCATCGGCGACGACCCGCTGCCGCGGTCCGAAAAGGCGTTCGCGGAACAGACAAGGCGTGCACGCGCGCGCTTGCCCGCGGTCGCCGAAGGTGCGTATCGATCGCTGGCCGCGATCGCCGCGGCGCATTACGCGCTCGGCCAGCGACTCGGCAAGATGCCGGTGATTCATTCACGCGCCGTCGCGGAAGTGCGCCGGCGGCGCGACGCGCTCGTCTACCCCGGGTTTTTTCGCGCGACGCCATGGTCCCAGCTCGCGCACCTGCCGCGCTACCTGACGGCGCTCGAGCATCGGCTCGCGAAGCTGCCAGAAAACCCGGAGCGCGACGCACGGCATTCGGCGGTGATCGAAACGTGGTGGGAACGCTATCGCGAGCGGCGGAACGCGACTTCGTCAGACATCGGCGCGTCGGAAGCCGATGCGACGGCGCTCGAAAGTTTCCGCTGGTCGCTGGAGGAGCTCGCCGTCTCGCTGTTCGCCCAGGAGCTTAAGACGCCATTTCCAGTGTCCGCGAAGCGCCTGGAAAAGGTGTGGGCTGAACTTTGTCGGTAACAATCGGTGCGCTACGTGCGTTGGCGAGGCCGTGTGCGTCGTGCTAGAGTAAGTAACCCCTTCTCGCAAAACAGCATTTGAATCGTTTCCCTGCCGCGGGCGCGCAGCCGCGTTGCCTAAAATGGACGCTTTGGCGCGGTCCCGGCCACTAAGGGAAGGATTCGCTTGATCGTTCAAGCAAAAATCGACGAACATGCTGCGTGATGCGATCTCGTTGCAACGCGACGCGTACCGCGCCTCGCTGCGCGAAGACCGCGAGAGCTTCGGGCGCGCGCCCTTATCGCCGTTGTTGCGAATCAGTACACTAGCAATGACAACGCCTCATCCGCAGCGGCGCGCGTGAACACCCCCACGACCGAATCGACGTCCCGAAAGCGGATCCCTCGCGACAGCGCGAGGATTCTCGGCGATTGCCGCGACATCGCGATTCACCGCCTGCTCGTCTCGTTCGGGTCGATCCTCGACCGCGTCGGCGAGATGCTGATGGACCGCGCGAGCCGCACCGACGTCCGCGAAGAGCAGACGACGAGTCTCGAGGCGCGCGAGGTGCTGCAGCAGGGCAAAGCCGGCCTCCTCGCGGCATTCGAGAAACGGCTCCGCGCGCACATCGACGAGGGCATCGCGGGCAATTCAAAGAAGAGGACGGAGTTCGCGAAGCTTGAGACCGACAAGCTGACCCTCATCGATACGCACGCGATGGACGAGTCCGTGGTCACGGGCAATATCACCCGCGTCGTCGAAAATTTGTGCCACGACGAAGTGCAGCTCCTGAATCGCGGCATCGGCCACCTGCTGGGCCAGCCCGACCTCGAGATCGACCGCAACCCGTTCGCGCCTACCGCCATCGTCGAGGCGTTCTCCGAAGCGCTGCAGACCGTCAAGGCCGAGGCGCCGGTAAAGTTCGCCATCCTGAAGGAGATGAATCGCGCTTCGCTTGCCGAGATCAACAGCATTTACGGCGATCTCAACAAGCATCTGCAAAATCTCCACGTCATGCCCGCCGGGTCGCGCCGAGCGCTGCCGATTCGGCGCGCCCTCGGTGAACGTCGGCCGAAGCCCAACGCAGAAGAAGGGGCTCAGCATGCCGAGCCCGGTGGCGCCGCACCGGGCGAGATAGACATCATGGAGCTCTTCCGGCGGCGCTTCGGCGGGGATACGGCGGCGCCGCAGCCACAGCGTTCGTATGCGCCGAAGGGGGAGGAAGGCCATCGTGCCGGTACATACGTCCCCGGGGGAGGCAGTTACGGGGCCCCGCCATTCCCGACGTCGGCGACCGATGGCCCCGCCGGGGGCGCCACTGGAGGCGTGATACAGGCAGGAGGGACGTCACCGGGCCATCGAGGGTTTGCGGGCGGGTCGCCCGGTGCGAGCCAGCCGTTCCCGGCGATCTCGTTGGAAGGCGCCGCGCGCTACGTGCCCAAGGGTCCGATGGCGCCGACGCCGTCCGGTTACGTCCCGGGCGCGCCAATCATGGCGACGCCGGTGCTCGGCGAAGGTCTCGCGCGCCTGCAATCCGGCGAGTCGGATTTCGATCTGGGCGAAGGCACGTTCGTTCAGTTCTCCGGCATCCCGGAAGGAAAGCACAACGTCCTGCGCGACCTGCAGCAGTCGCCGCTCGGCAAGAAGGCGAATCAGCTCGAATCGATGACGATCGAGCTGGTCGCGATGCTTTTCGACTTTATTTTCGAGACGAAGGACCTGCCCGACGGCATCAAGGCGCTGCTTGCGCGCCTGCAGATCCCGGTGCTCAAGGCCGCGATGCTCGACGGCGCGTTCTTCGCAAAGAAGAATCATCCATCGCGGCTGCTCGTCAACGCGCTGGCCGAAGCGGGGCGCGGCTGGACGCCGGTGATGGGGACGAACGATCCCCTGTACAGCCACATCGATGCGCTCGTCCACCGCATCCTCGACGGCTTCACCGACGACCTCACGATCTTCGACGAGGCGCGCGAGAAGCTCGAGCGGTTCCTCGCCGACGAGGAGCAGGCCGCCGAAGCGAACATCCAGTCGACCGCGGTCGAGATCGACCAGACCGACCGGAAGGAGATGGCGGAGATCGTCGCCAAGTCGGAGATCGAGCGTCGGATCGAGATGTACCCGGTGCCGAATTTCCTCGCGTGGTTCCTGCGCCAGCAGTGGGTCCGGACGCTGCAGGAGCTGTACCTCACGCAAGGCGAGGAAAGCGAGCCGTGGGAGCAGGCGATCGCGATGCTCGAGGATCTCGTCTGGAGCGTGCAGCCGAAGCGGACCAAGGACGATCGCAAGCACCTCGTCGCGCTGTTGCCGGCGCTGCTGAAGCGGCTATCCGGTGCGCTCGAGCGCATCGAGTGGCCGCCCGAAGGGCGCGAGAAATTCATGGCGAACCTCGTCGAAGCGCACGCCGCCTCCGTGAAGCCGGCGGTGGTCACGGCGGCCCTCGGGACGCAATCGGTTGCCGAGCAGGCGAAAGCGGAAGCGGAGCAGGCGAAGGTGGATGGCGACCCCGAGAAGGCGGCGAAGGCCGAGGCGCTGGCCGAGGCCATGACGCAGGCATCGCCCGAGCCCGCGAAGGAGCACGAGGTCGTCGAGGACCAGTTCCTGGAGATCGCGCAGGATCTGGAGCGCGGCACCTGGATCGAATTCGAAGCCGACGACGGCCAGCTGCAGTTTGCGAAGCTCGCCTGGATCAGCCCGCTGCGGGGCACCTACCTGTTCACGAACCGGCAGGGGCTGAAGGCGCTCTCCATGAACGCCGAGGAGCTCGCTGACCGTTTCCGCACGGATCGCGCGCGCCTCGTCGAAGCCGCGCCGCTCATCGACCGCGCGTTCGGCAGCGTCATGGCGTCCTTCGCGGAGAATCCGCTGGCCGAGGCGGGTTAGCCCCGGCGAGCGCGGAGGCGACGGGCCGCGAGCCTTGGTTGGCGCATGCACGTCGCACAGCCCCGCATCGGCGCACTCGTCATCGGCGACGAGATCTTGTCAGGCAAGCGCGCCGATCGCCACCTCGCGCACGTCATCACGACGCTCGCGCCGCGCGGCCTCACGCTCGCGTGGGCCCACTACGAAGGCGACGATCGCGATGCGCTCGCCGCTTTCCTCGCGAAAACCTTCGACCGCGGCGACGTGGTGTTCTCGTTCGGCGGCGTCGGCGCGACGCCCGACGATCACACGCGGCAGGCGGCCGCCATGGCGCTCCGTGTGCCGCTCGAACGGCACCCGGACGCGGTTGCCGAGCTCGAGGCGCAGTTTGGCGCCACCGCGTATCCGCATCGTGTGCTGATGGCCGAGTTCCCGGCGGGTGCGGCGATCATTCCGAATCCGGTCAATCGAGTGGCCTCGTTTGCGATTCGCGATCACTACTTCTTCCCCGGGTTTCCGCAGATGGCGTGGCCTATGCTCGACTGGGTGCTCGCCACGCGCGAGCCCCCGCTCGCCGCACCGCCTTCGGGCGAGCGCGCGATCGTCGTCTACGGCGCCGGCGAGAGCCAGCTGCTGCCGCTCATGAATGCGTGCGTCGCGCATTTTCCGGAGCTCAAGCTTTTCAGCCTGCCGTCGTTTCTGCCCGATGGTGGGCGCCGCCTCGAGCTCGGCGTGAGAGGTGAGCTCGCGTCGGTGGATGCGGCGCTGGCCGAGCTCGTCGCCGGCGTCGAAGCGGGCGGCTTTCGGTGGGAGCCCGTTGTGTCAACCGCGGTGCCTACATCGGTGCCCGCGACCGGCGCTGCTCCGCCGAGCGGATCGACGCCGTGACGCGCGGGCTTGGCTTCGACGACAGCGGCGCGTGGTACGACGACGTCGCGATCGGCGACACGTTCGCGCGCACCGTCACGGTCACGGATACGCATCTCGTGCTCGGCGCCGGCCTCATCGGCGACTTCAATCCCCATCACGTCGATGACGAATACGCGAAAGGCACGCGGTTCGGCACACGCATCCTGCACGGCATGCTGACGAGCGCGTTGATGGGTGCGCCGGTTGGCATGTACTTCCACGGCACCGCGATCGCTTACCTCGAGCACAACGCACGCTTCGCCGCGCCCGTTCGCGCCGGCGATACTTTGACGACGCGGTGGACGGTGCTCGCGCGCGACGACAAGCCGAAGCACGACGGCGGCGTCGTGATCCTCGAGGGCGTTTGCCGGAACCAGAAAGGCGTCGTCGTCGCCGAAGCAACCGGCAAGATCCTGGTCCGCAGCCG
>Ga0070672_100003183_pt1 | contig 10622 bp, 7 predicted proteins | sample KBSM13metaG_FD_66151 | JGI IMG/M metagenome (GOLD analysis project Ga0070672, IMG submission 66151) | Miscanthus rhizosphere microbial communities from Kellogg Biological Station, Michigan, USA - KBS M1-3 metaG | ecosystem: Host-associated > Plants > Roots > Rhizosphere > Soil ... | reverse complement strand
CAGCGCCGCGGCCGTGCCCAGCCCGCTGACGATCAAGGTTCGGCGCTTCATCCGCGGGCCCGCGGCTTGGCGCCGCTGCGCAGCACCGCGGCCGCGCTCTTGATCGCCTCGCGGATCCGCGGGTAAGTGCCGCAGCGGCAGATGTTGGTGATCGCCGCGTCGATGTCGGCGTCGCCCGGGTTCGGGTTCTTTGCGAGCAGCGCGGCCGCGGCCATCAGCATGCCGCTCTGGCAATAGCCGCATTGCGGCACCTGGTGCGCGACCCAGGCCGCCTGCAGCGCATGCGGCTGCTCGGCGCTGCCGAGCGCCTCGATCGTGCGCACCGGCTTGCCCGCCACCGCGGCCAGCGGCGTGACGCAGGAGCGCAGCGCCTGGCCGTCGACATGCACCGTGCAGGCACCGCAGGCCGCGACGCCGCAGCCGAACTTGGTGCCGGTGAGGTTCAGCACGTCGCGCAAGGCCCACAGCAGCGGCATGTCGGGATCGACCGCCGCGTCGTCCAGCGTGTGCGTCTTGCCATTGATCGAAAGATTCACCAGCACTCCATGACGCCGCAAAAGGCGAAGCGCATGATTCTGCGGCATGCGCCAAACCCGCGGCGGCGGCACGCGGGCCGGTCGATTGGCGCATGCGCCGGCGCGCCCGCGCGGGCCGTTGGCGCCAGGCTATCGGCGCGGCGCGAGCACGGCGTCGTAGGCGCTGGCGGAGTAGCTCCGAACCTGCTGGCTATGGACGAGCAGCACCGCTGCGAGGCGCAAGGCGCGCGCGGAACTGATCAATCGAGGCTGACCTCGGTGCGCACGACCCCGGCCCGCTCGGCATGCGCGGTCAATGCCAGGTGCGTGCCCTTCGGCGCGCGCACGACCCATTCGACGACGGTGCGGTCACCGGTCACTTCGCGGTTCGGCAGGAAGGCCTGCAGCGAGGCCTTCGGCGCATGGCCTTCGAGCTGCGCGCCCTCGATGCGCGGCTTGCCGCTGACCAGCGAGACCGCCGGGTTGCCGGGCGGCAGGTGGATCTCGAAGATCACGCCGCGCACCGTCTTGCGCGCCAGCGCGCGCTTGGTCACATACGCCGGCAGCCAGCCGCTGTTGCCGACCGCGAAGCGGATGCGCCAGGTGTCGGGGCCGAGCGCGCGCACCTCGGTGCGCAGCAGTTCGAGCTTCGGCAGCGACAGCGCGATCTGCGTCATCCAGGCCGGGAAGCGCGCGACCTCGCGCTCACGCAGGTGCGGCGGTGGGTTGCGCCAGAAGTTCAGCTTGTCCCAGCCGCCGAGCTCGACCGCGCCGAGCTGCGGGTGCATGAACGGCTTCCAGTCGACGTGGGCCTGGCCGGCGCACTGCTCGTCGCTCCATTTCAGCAGCTTGAGGTCGTCGTCGACCGAGTGCTCGCGGTACCAGTCGATCCACTTGTAGTCGGTGATGCCGGCCTCCTTGTTCGGCGCCCACAGCTCGACGACCCAGAACAGCGCACCGAGGTGTTCGTAGAGCCAGTCCTGGGTGCCGCCGATGACCTCCTTCGGGTGGTACTTGAACTCGTGCCAGATGCTGATCGCCGGGTAGCCGGTGAGCTCGGCGCCGAGCGCGCTGAAGCGCTTGATCGACCACAGGTCCTCGGGGATCATGTCGTCGTCGCTGACCGTGCCCATCGGCCGCAGGATCACGCCGCTGTGGGTGTGGAAGCTGATCGCCGCGCCGATGTTGCGGTGGCCGATGACGAAGTCGACCATCGCCTTGACCTCGGGCTCGCTGGTCGGGTACTCGCCGGCGCCGACCTGCTCGTGCTCCTGGCGCCAGAAGGCCGGGAAGTTGCGGTTCAGGTCCAGGCCTTCAGGATCCTTGTTGACGTTGATCGTCAGCCCGTCGTAATTGACTAAGCTGCCTTCGGGCATCAGCCGGTAGTAGCTGCCGCCGAACTCGCCCGGCTCGCGCGGCACCATCAGGCGCGGGTCGCGCTCGCATTTCTTGTAGCCGCCGTGCGGATCGGGGATGCGCATGAACAGCACGCGGCCGTCGCCGTCGACGTCTTCGACGGTCAGCCCGTCGACCGGGTCTTCTTCATACGGATAGCGCCGCACGCTCGAGCGGATGTGGCGCGGCTTGTCGGCCAGCGCGAGCTCGGCGCCGTCGGGGTTCAGGCGCGGGCACAGGTACACGGCGCGGGTGTCGAGCAGCTGCGTGGTCTGCGCGTCGGCGCCGTGGCCGGTGACGAGGTGGTGCAGGTAGAACAGCACCGCGGTGCTGGCGGTGAGCTCGGCGGCGTGGATGTTGCCGTCGGCCCAGAACGCCGGCTTGTCGGCGGCCGGGCCGGTCGCGGTGTTGGTCACGGTGGCGACCCAGATGTCGCGGCCCTCGAAGCTCTTGCCGATCGACGCTACCGAGACCAGCTCCGGAAATGCGTCGGCGTAGTCGTACAGCAGGCGGGTCAGTGCGTCGTAGCGGTAGAAGGTGTCGAAGCGGGGCGAGGGAGCGGCGGGCAAGGTCATGGGCGAAGACGGATGCAATGCGACAGCGCGCAGTGTCGCAGCAGGGCGTGCCGCTGCCTAGCGATCTGCGCGGCAGCGCGCAGGCGTTCGGTGTGCGCGCAACGCCGCGCCGAAGCGGCCGCGTCACACGACCCGCAGCGTCCCGTCCTCGAACACGCGCATCTCGCCCGGGGCGAACGGGAGCCAAGTCTCGTCGTGCGTCAGCGGTTCGGTGACGACGACCGCGACGCGGTCGGTCGTGGCGGTCAGCTGCGCGAAGTCGACGGTGACGTCTTCGTCGTGCAGCGAGGCGCGCGTGAACGGATGCTGGCGCAGCAGGTGGTACAGCCGGGTCGAGCAATGCGCCCACAGCGCCTGGCCATTGCTCAGCATGAAGTTGAACGTGCCGTGCGCCGCGGCGCGCGGCACGAGCTCGCGCAGGGTCGCGGTGAGCTCGGCGATCGGCGGCACGCTCGCGTGCGATTTCGCGAGCTCCTGCATCAGCCAGCAGAAGGCGCGCTCGCTGTCGGTCTCGCCGACCGGGCGGAAGGCGCCGTGCAGCCGCGGCGCAAAGCCCTTCAGGTCGCCGTTGTGCGCGAACACCCAGTAGCGCCCCCACAGCTCGCGCACGAACGGGTGCGTGTTCTCGAGCGCGACCCGGCCCTGCGTGGCCTTGCGGATGTGGGCGATGATGTTGTCGCTCTTGATCGGATAGCGCCGCACCATGTCGGCCACCGGCGAGACGCGCGCGCTCTGCGAATCGACCATCAGGCGCACGCCGGCGCCCTCGAAGAACGCGATGCCGAAGCCGTCCTTGTGCTCCTCGGCGCGCGTGGCGAAGCCGGTGAAGCTGAACATCACGTCGGTCGGTGTGTTGGCATTCATGCCGAGCAGTTGGCACATGGCGGCATCGGGCAGGCGGCAGCGGAGCCGCCATTGTCCGACCTTCCCGCGTCGCCGCCGCAGTGGGCGGCCTCAGCGTGCGCGGACCTCGACCGGATCTTCCGCTTCCCGCCTCGGAGTAGTCGATGACCTCGACACAGTGTCCGCCGACGGTACGAACAGGAGTGACGCTACTCCGTGAACAGCCGCAACAGACCCTTGAACGACACCAGGTTGCCGGGGTTGCTGGTCTCGTTGAGAACGCCGCTCATGCGGCGCACCAGGCGCTCGCTCGTCTGCGCGCGCCAGATCAGCAAGTCGGTGAGCCACGGATGGCGATTCACGACATTGGCGCGCTGGTACAGGTCGAAGCGCGGCTTCAACACGCCCAGGCGCGCCTCGTAGTCGGCGCGCGCGCGGCTGTCGTGCTCGGCGTCGTGGTGCGCGCCAACACCGGGCCGCAAACCGCCCGCGAGCAGCGCCTCGGCCGCATGAATGCCGGTCTCGTAGGCCTTGCCGATGCCTTCGCCGCTGAACGAATAGGTGCTGCCCGCGGCCTCGCCGACGACCATCATGCCGGGCCGCGTGAAGCGCGCGCCGGTCAGCGTGCAACGCAGCGGCGCGCCCTTCATCGGCGCAAGCAAGGTGCCGCCGTCCATCAGCTCGCGCGCCGGCGCGTACACGCGCTTGAAGTCGTCCATCACCTGGCGCAGGTTGATTTCGCGCTTCGCCAGCTTGCCGTTGCGCCGCGTGTCGTGGCTGTCGGCGATGCCCACACCGATGTTGAACACGCCGTCGCGGCACGGGAAGATCCAGCCGTAACCCGGCGTCAACGCGCGGTGCCAGACGATCTCGAGCTTGTCGATGCGACCGGCCATCGCGGCGTTCCTGACGTAGCCGCGCAGCGCGACGCCGCTGGGCGTGTGGCGCTGCGACATGCCAGCGGCGAGCAGCGCCTGCGGCACCGCGCCGCTGGCCAGCAGCACCCAGCACGCGCGGATCTCATGGCTGCGCTCGCCGTGCGCGAGCCGCGCACCGACGACCGCGCCGCCGGCTTCGAGCGTCGCGACGAAACGCACCGGCGCGAACATGCGCGCGCCCGCGGCGACCGCGGCGCGGCAGACGATCTCGTCGAGCTGCATGCGCGGCAGCACCGCGAGCTCGCCGGGCACATCGATGCGGCCGCCGCGCGGGCCGATGCAGCGCACGAAGCCGGCCGCCTGCGCCCGTGCCATCACCTCGTCGAGCACGCCGAGCTTGCGCAAGGCGTTGTGCGCGTCGGGGATCAGGCCGTCGCCGCAGACCTTGTCGCGCGGGAACGCGTGCTGGTCGACCAGCACCACATCGAGGCCGGCGCGCGCCAGCGTGATCGCCGCGCCGCTGCCCGACGGGCCCGCGCCGATCACGAGCACATCGCAGGCGGCCGGGAGAGAGTCGATGCCGAGATTCATCGGCGCGATTCTAGAAGTGACCTCGCGACGACCTCGCACCGCCCATGCGCAGCGCGGCGACTACCGCGCAGGCGCAGATCGCGCCGATCAGCACGAAGGTCTCGTGGAACGCGCGCACCGGGTCGGCCGGCTGCAGCTGCAGCCGCCATTCGAGCACGATGCCGACCAGGCTCACGCCGACCGCGCCGCCGAGCTGGCGCATGAAGTTGATCGTGCTGGCGCCGTGCGCGATCAGCGGGTCGGGCAGGCCGCGCATCGCGCCGAGGTTGAGCGAGGGCAGCACGCAGCCGAGGCCGATGCGGCCGACGATCGTCCACAGCACGATCCAGACGAGCGCGGTCGCCGGCCCGATCGTGACCATCAGCAGGAACGACGCCGCGAGCAGCAGCAGGCCGGTGGCGACGATGCGCCCCGGCGCCATGCGGTCGACCAGTCGGCCGGCGAGCGGGATCGTCGCGGCCAGCACCAGCCCGGCCGGCAGCAGCACCGCGCCGGCCTGGCGCGGCGGCAGGCGCAGCGCGATCTGCATGAACACCGGCACGAGGTAGGTCGAGCCGAACAGCGCCATGCCGTAGATGAACGCGACCACGCCGCCCATCGCGAAGCTGCGATGCCCGAACAGGTCGAGCGCCATCAGCGGCTGCGCCCCGCGGCGCTGATGGAAGACGAAGCCGACCAGCGCGGTCGCGCTGCAGGCCAGCAGCGCCCAGCCGGTCGATGCCGCGGCGCCGTGCAGATCGACCATGCCATTGAGCAGCGTCATCACCGCGATCGTGATCAGCACGAGGCCGACGATGTCGAGCCGCGCGCCGCCGCGCTGCAGGCCGCTGCCGCTCGGCGTCTCGACCGGCAGGTAGCGCCGCGCGAGCCACAGCGCCGCAAGGCAGAACGGCGTGACGACGAAGAAGATCGAGCGCCAGCCGAACCACTCGACCAGCACGCCGCCGACGCTCGGGCCGATCGCCGGCGCGAGCACGACGCCGAAGCCGAAGATCCCCATCGCACGGCCGCGCTCCTCGGCCGCGAACAGCCGCATGATGATGATCGCCGGGATCGGCTGCAGCACGCCGGCCGCGAGGCCCTCGGCGACGCGCATCGCCAGCACCAGCCCGAACCACGGGCTCAGGCCGCCGGCGACGCTGCCGCACAGCAGCAGCAGCACGACGCCGACATAGGTGTGGCGGTAGCCGAAGCGCTCGAGCAGCCACGGCGTGGTCAGCATCGACAAGGTCATCGCCGCCATGAAGCCGGCCGACAGCCATTGCGCGCGCTCCTGGCCGAGCGCGAAGACACGGCTGATGTCGGGCACCGCGACGTTGACGATCGTCGAGGCCATGATCGCGGCCATCGTGCCGATCATCACGGTCAGCAGCACGCGCCAGCGGTAGCCGGCGCCGAAGCGCTGCGCCAGCGCCGCGCTCGAATGGGCCGGATCGGCCGCGTCGTTCATCGGCGGCGCGTCGCGGTGCGCCGCCGGCGTCGTCGCGTCACCAGATCGACACGCGCCGCTCGGGCGCGAGGTACATCCGGTCGCCGGGCTTCACGCCGAAGGTCGAATAGAACGCCGGGTGGTTGCTGGCCGCGCCGAGCACCCGAAACTCGTTCGGCGAGTGCGGGTCGGACTTGATCCACGCGAGCAGCAGCTCGTCGCGCGCCTTGCCGCGCCACGCCTGCGCATAGCCGTAGAAGAAGCGCTCGTCGCCGCTCATGCCGTCGAGCACCGGCGCGCTGCGCCCGTTCAGCGACAGGCGGTAGGCCTTGTACGCGATCGCCAGGCCCGAGTTGTCGGCGATGTTCTCGCCCAGGGTCAGCTCGCCGTTGAGCGTGTAGCCGGGCACCGGCACGTAGGCCGAATACTGCGCGACGAGTGCGCGCGTCTTTGCGGCGAAGCGCTCCTTGTCCTGCGGCGTCCACCAGTCGCGCAGATTGCCGTCGCCGTCGTACTGGCTGCCTTGGTCGTCGAAGCCGTGGCTGATCTCGTGGCCGATGATCGCGCCGATCGCGCCGTAGTTGACCGCATCGTCGGCGCCCGGATTGAACAGCGGTGCCTGCAAGAACGCCGCCGGAAACACGATCTCGTTCATCGACGGGTTGTAGTACGCATTGATCGTCTGCGGCGTCATGCCCCATTCGTCGCGGTCGATCGGCTTGCCGAGCTTGGCGAGCTCGCGCTGGTCCTCGAACTGGTGGGCGCGCATCACGTTGCCGACCAGGTCGTCGCGCCGGATCGCGAGGTTCGTGTAGTCGATCCAGCGCTTCGGGTAGGCGATCTTGGCGTTGAACTTCGCGAGCTTCGCCAGCGCCTGCTCCCGCGTCTGCGGGCCCATCCAGTCGAGCGTGACGATGCTGTCGCGGTAGGCCGCGAGCAGGTTCGCGACGAGGCCGTCCATGCGCTGCTTGCTCTCGGGCGGGAAGTGCGCCGCGACATACTGCTTGCCGAGCGATTCGCCGAGCGAGTCGTCGACGAGCTGCACGCCGCGCTTCCAGCGCGGGCGCTGCTGCGTCGTGCCCGTGATCACCGGGCCGACGAAGTCGAAGCGGGTGTCGACGAAGGCCTTCGACAGATAGGGCGCATACGTGTGCAGCAGATGCGCGCGCGCATAGGCCTTCCAGGTCGCCAGCGGCACCGAGTCGAGCAGCGGGCTCAGCCCCTGCAGATAGCTCGGCTGGCGCACGATCAGGGTCGCGGCGCGGCCGGCCAGGCCGGTGCCGGCGAGATAGCCCGGCCAGTCGAGCGCCGGCGCGAGCGTCGGCAGCGCATTGGGCGCGACCGGGTTGTAGGCCTTGATCGGATCGCGCCGCTCGACCGGGCTCCACTGCACGCGGGCGATCTCGGTCTCGAGCGCGAGGATCGCCTGCGCGCTCGCTGCAGACTCCGCGGCCGGCCGGTTGTCGGCCAGCGTGAGCAGCTTCGCAAGGTACTCGACATACTTGGCGCGCACGCCGCGGAACTTGTCGTCGTCGAGCTTCAGGTAGTAGTCGCGCGCCGGCAGCCCGAGGCCGCTCTGCACGAGCGCCGGCACATAGCGCGTCGAGTCGCGGTCGTCCTGCGTGATGCCCACGCCGATCGGCGTATCGACGCCGATCCGGCTCAAGCGCGCCATCAGCGCGCCGAGCTGGCGCCGATCGGAGACGGCCTCGATCGCCGCCAGCTCGCCGGCCAGCGGCCGGGCACCGAGCGCATCGACGGTCGCTTCGTCCATGAAGCTCGCGTAGAGGTCACCGAGCTGGGCCGCTTCGGGGTCGCCGCTGCGCTGCTGCGCCGCTTCGATCAGCGCGCGCAGCTGCTGCTGCGTCGTCTCGTGCAGCATCTCGCCCGAGCCGATGTAGGCCTTGTCGGGCGGCAGCGGCGTGGTCTCGAGCCAGCGGCCGTTGACATGGCGGTAGAGATCGTCCTGGGGCCGGACCGCGGTATCGAACGTGGCGCGGTCGATGCCGCTGGCGAGCGTCGGTGCGGGTCGCGTCGCGACCGGCGCGCAGGCGATCAGGCTGGCCGCGACCGCGGCGAGGAGCGCGGCACGCGATGCGGGGATCGGTCTCGGCAATGTCACGAGGTCTCCTGGGGGGCCGGTGGGTCGCGGTCGACGGTCGCGCCGATGCGCGCAGCGCGTCACTGTACCTTCCGGCGGCGCATGGCGTGCGCTGTGCATCGCCGCCGCAAGGACCGACGGCGCCCGCAGGCGCCGTCGTGGTGCCGGTGCCGCTCAGAGTTCTTCGTACAGCGGCAGCGTCAGGAACTCCTCGAACTTGTCCTGCGTGCTCATCGTCACGAAGATCTCGGCCGCGCGATCGAACTTGCCTTCGGCGCCGAGCGCCTTGATCTTCGCGAGCTCTTCGGGCACGAAGCCCTTGACCATCTCGGCGGTGACCTTGCGGCCGTCGTCGAGCACGCCCTTGGCCGAGCGGATCCACTGCCAGACCTGGCTGCGGCTGATCTCGGCGGTGGCCGCGTCTTCCATCAGGTTGTGGATCGGCACGCAGCCGTTGCCGGCGAGCCAGGCGCCGAGGTAGTGGATGCCGACGTTGATGTTCATGCGCAGCCCGGCCTCGGTGATCGGCGCCTCGGGCTTGAAGTCGAGCAGCTCGGCCGCGGTCACGCGGACATCGGGGCGCTGCTTGTCGAACTGGTTCGGCCGGTCGCCGAGCACCGCGACGAACTCCTCCATCGCCGCATCGACCAAGCCCGGGTGCGCGACCCAGGCGCCGTCGTAGCCGTCGGCCGCGGCGCGCGCCTTGTCGGAGCGCACCGCGTCGATCGCGCGCTTGTGGATCTCGGGGTTGTTCTTGACCGGGATCTGCGCGTTCATGCCGCCGATCGCCGGCGCGCCGCGGTGGTGGCAGGTCTTCAGCAACAGCTGCGCATAGGCGTCCATGAACGGCACGCGCATCGTGATCTGGCCGCGGTCGGCGAGGCAGAACGCGGGGTCGTTGCTGAACTTCTTGATGCAGCTGAAGATGTAGTCCCAACGCCCCGCGTTCAGGCCGGCGCTGTGCTGGCGCAGTTCGTACAGGATCTCGTCCATCTCGAACGCGGCCAGGATCACCTCGATCAGCACCGTCGCCTTGATCGTGCCCTGCGGCAGGCCGAGCTCGTTCTGCGCCATCACGAAGATGTCGTTCCACAGCCGTGCCTCGAGATGGCTCTCGATCTTCGGCAGATAGAAGAACGGCCCGGCACCGCGCGCGATCTGCTCGTGCGCGTTGTGGAACATGAACAGCGCGAAGTCGAAGATGCCGCCGCTGACGCGCTGGCCGTCGACCAGCACGTGCTTCTCGTCGAGATGCCAGCCGCGCGGGCGCACCTGCAGCATCGCGATCTTGTCGTTGAGCTGGTAATGCTTGCCGTTGGCATCCAGCGTCAGCGTGCGGCGGATCGCCTGGCCGAGGTTGATCTGGCCCTGGATCTGGTTCGCCCACGACGGCGCATTGCTGTCTTCGAAGTCGGTCATGTACGAATCGGCGCCCGAATTGAAGGCGTTGATCACCATCTTGGCGTCGACCGGCCCGGTGATCTCGACGCGCCGGCAGTACAGCGCCGGCGGCACCGGCGCGATCTTCCAGTCGCCATCGCGGATGTGCTTCGTCTCGGCCAGGAACTCGGGGCGCTCGCCGGCCGCGAGCCGCTTCGCGCGCTCGGCGCGGGCCGAGAGCAGCTGCTTGCGTCGCGGGTCGAACGCGCGGTGCAGCTTGGCCACCAGCTCGAGCGCCGGCAGGGTCAGGACGGTCTCGAAGCCCGGCAGGATGGCGGCATTGATCTGCATGCCGGCGGGCAGGGTCAGCGAGGTGGTGTTCGTGCTCATGGTGATCTCCAGCGAAGGGTGGCGCAGAAAAAGTGAAGCGATGAATCAGAAGAAGCCGAGCACGTCGCGCAGGCTGGTGCCGGTGCGTGTCGGTGCGGTGTCGAGCTGCTCGAGCGGCCCGCCGGATCGGTTGACCCACAGGGTCGTGTAGCCGGCCCAGGTCGCGCCGATCGCGTCCCAGCCGTTGCTCGAGACGAACAGGATGTCCTTCGCCGGCAAGTTCAGTGCCTGCGTGCCGAGCGCATAGGCGGCCGGGTCGGTCTTGAACTTGCGCAGCGCATGCACGCTGATCACATGCGCGAGCAGGCCCGAGAAGCCGGCGCTCTTGACGGCCACGCCGAGCATCTCGGGGTCGCCGTTGCTCAGGATGCCGGCCGGCACGCCGCGCGCCTTCAGCTCGGCGAGCACCTCGCGGTTCTCGGGGAAGCTGCTCAGGTGCCGGTACTGGTTCATCAGGCGGTCTTCGGCGCCGGTGCCGAGCTCCAGCCCGAGCCGCAGCGCGGCGAAGCGAAGCCCGGCGCGGGT
>Ga0070672_100003181_pt1 | contig 10624 bp, 9 predicted proteins | sample KBSM13metaG_FD_66151 | JGI IMG/M metagenome (GOLD analysis project Ga0070672, IMG submission 66151) | Miscanthus rhizosphere microbial communities from Kellogg Biological Station, Michigan, USA - KBS M1-3 metaG | ecosystem: Host-associated > Plants > Roots > Rhizosphere > Soil ... | reverse complement strand
CGCCCAGCCATGGCGCGGATTGCTCCTGGACCAGTGGACGGAGATCGTCCCGTCCGACACGGCGGAGACCGCCCTGGCGTTCCACTACGACAGCCAGAACTCGGAGGCGCCGCAGGTGATCCTGATGGCGGTGCATTCGGGCAAGGCCGGCGGTTGGACGCTGGCCGAGCTGTACACGACCGTCAACGAGACGATGGATCTCGCCCTGTCGCGCCCGGTCGACAACGACATGATCGCGCTGGGCCAGCTCGATCCGCCCATCCTTCTGGCTTCCAATTCGGAGAACAACACTGTGAGTACAACCATCGGACCGGCAGCGCGGCAAGGGCCGCCGGTGATCGGGTAAAGCCATGTCATCGATAACCAGCTGGCAACGTTTGGTTCCCATCTCGCGGTCGAGCGACTTCGCGACCGCCATCGCCGCGGAGGTCCACGATCCGATGTGGATGCTCGCCCGACAGCATCAGATCGGCGAGCTGCGCGGCGAAGACACCGGATCGCCGGCGTTCGTGCGCATCGGGTACAGGCCGGCGCCCCTCGTCGACCTGGTCCTGACCGCGAGCCCCAGCAACAGCACCACCGTTCCTTTCGATTCGACGAGGCCGATCGAAGCGCAGATCCTGCCCGAACCGTTCGCGCCCGATCTCGCGACGAAGGTCGAGCTGAGCCTCACCTTCTTCCAGATCCTCTCCGAGGCGTTCCCCACGCGCGCGGGCGACATCCAGACGGCGTTCCTCTCGGTGCAGTCGCTGACGCAGGTGCCTCTGCCGGCACCGGTCGCCGCGAACTTCGATCCCATCGACGAAGGAACGGCCGCGTTCGCGGACATGACGGTCGGTCGCGTGCTCGACGGGGTAGAGGTCTACAAGCTCGCGAAAACTTCGCCGCCCACGATCCCGGACGAGGTGGCCACGATCCTGACGCCCTCGGAGCTGCAGACGCTGCTCGCGGCGTATTCAGCGTTCGTCAGCTGGGTCGAGGGGACGTTCGGTCAGATCGGCACCGACGATCCGAAAGGGTGGAACCCCACCCAGCTGGACTACGACATCAAGCTGCGGTTCGGCGCGGCGGCGTCGAGCGTGACGGTCGAGGTCCATCCCAACGAGAACGGATCGGTCGACTGGACGTCGTTCGATCTGCAGCCGACGACCAACCAGCCGTTCAATTCGGTGGGCGTGCAGGTGGCGCGCGAAGTTCCCACCCACGTGCGCTTCCCCGGCATGCCGGCGCCCCGGTACTGGGACTTCGAGAGCGGCGATCTTCCGTGGATGGACGTCGACGCGAGCCGGCCCGAGCTGGCGCGTTTGCTCGCGATCGACTTCGCGATGCTCTACGGCGTCGACATGTTCGTCGTGCCGCTGGTGCTGCCGGTCGGCATCGCGGTCGCCGTCGACACGGTCGTCGTGTACGACGTGTTCGGCGGGCGCGTGGTCGTCGATCCGGTCGAGGCGGGCCGCGCGGCCGCCATCAACCCCGATCGCTTCACGATGTTCACCACGGCGATCAACGATCCCAGCGGCGCCACGCCGGCGGGCGCCGTCACCAACTTCATGGTCCTGCCGCCCGGCGCGGGGAAGGCGTTGCAGCACGGCCCCGCGCTCGAGGAGGTCCGCTTCGCGCGCGACGAGGTCGCGAACATGATCTGGGGGATCGAGGCGGTCACCGAGAGTCGGATCGGCGAGCGCCGACGCGGCAGCGAGCGCGACGCGGCTGTCGACGCGACGCTGCCGCCGCGCAGGCCGCCGGAGCCCACCACCGCGCCCCTGCGCTACCAGGTCGAGAGCAAGGTGCCGGTGAACTGGATCCCGTTCCTGATCCCGGTGACGCAACCGTCGACCCAGCTGGAGAAGGGGGCCACCGCGCGCCCCAGCGACGACGAGCTGCTGCCGGTCTACGCGGTCGGGAAGATCCTCAGCCCGGGCGGCAATCCGGCCTCGGCGTACCGTCTGAACGAAGAGCAGGTGGGACGGACGGGGACGCGCGTCGAGCGGCTGGTGTTCGGGTCCCGATCGTCCGACGGGAAGGCCCACCTCTGGGTGGCGCGCCGTCGCCGTGTGGGCGGAGGCGAGACCCAGAGCGGACTGCGCTTCGACGCGGCCCAGTCGACAGAAACTTAGAAGGAAGAGGAGAACTCGCATGCCCGTCACCGGACTCCCGAGCGCAGACAGCCTGGTCGGCCCGATCGCCACCCTCCGGCGCACGCTGGCGATCGAGGAGGCCGGGTTTCGCAACAGCGTCTTCACGGCGACCAGCACCGACACCAACGTGACCGCGACCGCCAACGGAATGGTCGAAGCGGTGACGGTCTCCATCAAGGACGCGGCGTACCCGACGGCGTTTCCGCCCGCGACGCTGGCGGCGCTGGCGGCGTCGATCAAGGACGCGTGCGGCAAGGCCCTGACCAACGCCAACAACGATACCAAGCCGAAAGCGTCCGCCGACGCGGCCAACTACACGCTGACGGGCATCCCGAACCTGAATCAGCCGCCGCCGACGACGCCCGGCTTCCAGAGCTCGGACGCCGACCTGACGGCGTTGCTGCGCGCGCAGGATCCGATCATCGCCGCCAAGCAGTTCCAGGGCATCTCGGGCGCGGCGAGCGCGATCGTCGACGGAACGCTGTCCCTGGTCAGCATCACGCTGACGCCACCGATGCCGCAGTTCAAGACGATCCTGGAGCAGGACGTGGTCCTCGCGATCAACCTCGCGCTCGACAAGGCCAAGCACCTGTTCGAGGACGGAATCCAGAAGCGCGTGAACGACGGCCTGGATTCCAGCGCCGTCACCTTCCCGACGGCTTGCATCTGGGCGCAGGGCAACCTGGCGCTGGCCGACCGCGTGAAGATCAAGAAGCAGGACGGGACCTTCGCGCCGGTCGTCAACGCGGGATCGACGGGAACCAACATCGGCGCCGATGCGCAGACGGGCGACGTCTGGAGCCGCGCCGCCGTCGAGGTCCGCGATCGCGGCAAGGTCAACGGCAACATGCGGACCATGTCGACGCTGACGCTGCGGGCGAACGCATCCGTGACGGGCACGACCACCCAGAACGGTGCGCTTCTCCAGATCCCTAAGCTGACCCTGAGCGTGACGTTTCCCGGGACGAACCAGGGGAACAAAACCGTGGCGCCGAACGGAACACTTACGCTGGCGCCGGGCGCGTACGCCGACGTCACCGTGAACGCGGGCGCGACCCTGTTCCTCAGCACCGGAACCTACTTCATGAACAACCTCGACATCGAGCCCAACGCGAAGATCTCGTGCACGTCGGGCAGCGGCCTGATCGTGGTGAACATCAAGACGGGTTTCATTTTTCGTGGGTCGGTCGTCGAGAAGGTGGGCAGCGCGCGGCCCAAACTGTACGTCGGCGTGTTCGGCACGTCGTCGATCCCGATCGAGGGCCCGTTCACGGGTACGCTGATGGCGCTCACCGCGCCGGTCACGCTGGCGACGTTGACGCCGCCGAAGGCGCACACGGGCGCGTTCTACGCCAAAGACATCACCATCAACCCGGACAATACCATCACGCACTTCCCGTTCTCCGGTCCGCCGACGCCGACGTCCACCTGACGGGGCCTGCCGACCGACGGCGATCATCGATCGCGCGAGCTGTGTCGTGGCCAACGATCGCGTGCGCGATTGTCAGGCTTCGGGCGAGTTGCGCTGCGCGTGGCGTCGACTCCGCAACCCGGAGGACTCTTGACCGCGGAGTCCCGGATTTGGGATCCTCGTCAGGCCAGCCAAGGATTTTGGTGATGGGGGGCTGGGTTGGAACCAAGGGGTTCCCATGTCATCTCGTTCGGGCTTCGTGGCGGTGCTGGCCAGGCGGTTGGTGAAGTTCCCGCTCCGGCGCGCTTCACCGAAGCGAGCGCTCCGACGGGAGAGTTCGTCGCTCATCGCGTTGATAGCCGGCGTCGAAGCGATCGGCGCCCCGGCGTTCATCGTCGAGAAGAGCGGTCGAGTATTGCACGCGAATGCGAACGGACGGTTGCTCATCGAATGCGATCCGACGGCGATTGCGCCGTTGTTGGCGCGAATGCTCGCGGGCGCGCCGAGCGACGGCGGGTGGGAGCTGATTCCGTTGTCAGGACGTAATGGGTCGCAGCGCTTCCTCGCCATTCGAAGCGTCGCGACGCGGACCGCCTCCGCGGTCGCCTTCGTCCACACGGCGAGCGAGCGCTGGAAATTGACCCGCCGGCAGGTCCAGGTGCTGGATCTCGTCGCGCGCGGGATGATGAACGCCGACATCGGACGCGAGCTCCAGATCGGCGTGACGACCGTCGAATTTCACGTCGCCGCCATCTTCGACAAGGCGGGCGTCAGCAACCGCGCCACCCTCATCGCCCGGCTTCACGAGCTCTGAAAGTGAAGATCGGACTGGAGCGGACGCGGAGTGTCAGCATGTGCGCAAGATCCCGCCGCACCTGCCGATGACAGGCCCGTGACGCAGCGGATCCCGGTGCTGGACGGCGTGCGCGGCCTGGCGGTGTTGCTCGTCATGGCCTACCACTTCCAGCTGTTTGGCACCGGCCCGGTCCGGGTCGCGGCCGCGTACACCTTCCTCTCGGGATTTGGCTGGGCCGGCGTGGACCTCTTCTTTGTCCTGTCGGGATTCCTCATCACCGGCATCCTGATCGACTCGCGCGCGCGGGCCGACTACTACCGGGTCTTCTACGCGCGGCGGACGCTGCGGATCTTTCCGCTCTACTACGTCAGCCTCGCGCTCCTCTTCTGGGCGGCGCCGGCGTCGGCCTGGGGCTACGTCCTCAACTGGACGATCGGTCTGGGGGGCTGGCGTGCGGTCTCGCTGGTCGTCTCGCACTTCTGGTCGCTGTGCATCGAGGAGCAGTTCTACGTCGCGTGGCCCGCGTGCGTACGCGTCTTCGAGCGGCGCGGTCTTGCGTGGCTCTCGGTCGGACTGATCGTCGCCGCGCCGATCTTGCGCGCGCTCTGCCATCGCCTGAACCTGCCGCTGGGGAGCTACACGTTCACGATCTGCCGCACCGATGCGCTCGCGCTCGGCGCGCTGCTGGCGATGGCATTTCGAGATCCACAGATCTGGCTTCGCGTGGTGCGCTGGGCGCCACGGACCGGCGCCGTCACCGCGGCGGGCTTCGCCGCCGTCGTCGTGCTGGGCGGCACGAACTCGTACGGCACGACGGTGATGGACACGATCGGACTCACATTGATCGACTGGACGTTTGCGGCGCTGTTGGTCCTGGCGCTGGCGGCGCCGGCAGGCGCGCGGCTGCAGCGGGTGCTGTCGTGCGCGCCGCTGCGATTCTTCGGCAAGTACAGCTACGGGCTATACGTCTGGCATCCGCCGGTGGTGTTCACGTTGGCGGGCGCAGGATTCACGGAAGCGTTTCTGCTGAGGTCAGTCACGAGCCGCGCCTGGGCCGCCGTCCTGGCCCTGAACGTCGTCGCCTTCGCGATCTCCGTGACCATCGCGCTCGCGAGCTGGCATCTGCTGGAGAAGCACTTCCTCGCCCTGAAGGACCGCATCGGCGTCGCCAAACGACTCGGCGCCCACCCCACCACGTCGTGAGATCCGCTGGTTGAACCCCATGGCGTCCGCGGGTCGCGGATCTATGTTGGAGACTCGTGCAGGGGGCAAGGTTGGGGTGGTTGTTGGGAGTGGTGCTTGGCCTGTCGTTGATGATGGGCGCTGGCGCGGAGGCGAGCGCCCGGCGGTCGTCGGGACCCGCGGCGCGGCAGCGGCATCGTGCTCGCCCCGGAGCCGGCCACCTGGTGGCGCACCGGCGAGGGCCGACGCGATCTCACGCCCGGGTGCGACGTCACGCTGAGCGCGCGGCGCCGGCCCTGGCCGAGGCGAATGCGCCGCCGGACGTTGCCTTCGTGACCCTCACGACCGCTACCAAGGGCACCTCGTTCTACGTGGACAGCCGTCGCGTCGGTAGCGGGTCGACGGTGCACCAGTCGCTGCCGCCGGGGTATCACCAATTTCAGGCCGTGCATCCGAGCGGCGCCCGCTGGCAGAAGTACCTGAGCTTCGACGCAGGCGACGATCGCACGCTGATCATCCACTGGTGACAAGCGTGTAGGGTCGTCAGGGGCAAAACCGCGGCGTGCTCAGCTGGGAGCGAACGTTGGTGATGGTCGTCGCCCAGCTCGAATTCGGGTTGTACTGGGTGACGGCGACGACGCCGTCCGCGATCCGCGCGTTGATGTTGGCGACGACGTCCCAGTTCGCGTCGTGCCCGGCCGAGCTGCCGCCCACCCCGTAGCCCGTGTCCGCCAGGATCGGTTTTCCGGTCACCTGGCTGACGCCCGCCCAGGTCATCAGGTTATCGGGTCGAATCTTGGCGGAGGCGGCGTCGGTGCTGCCGCCGGACGTGTTGATGAACGTGAACTTCGTCATGTCGAAGTGCGAGTACCAGTCGGCGCCGTTATCCATCCCGTTGCTGCCGACCCACGGCGAGATATCGAGCGAGAAGATCGCGTTCGGTAGGACCTGTTTCATGGCGTCGACGAACTGACCCATGATCGTGCCCGCCTGCGCCGCGGTCATCGGCTGTGTCTGCGAATTCGTGTACGTGTACTGGTACCAGTCCGGCTCCATCTCGAAGATGATCGGCTTGGTCGTCCCGTAGCAGTTCGCGAAACCCTGCGCGTAGCTCTTGTAGACGTTGATGATGGCGGTGAGGTTCTGCTGGATGTCGGCGGCGCCCTGGTGGCAGAGATCGTTGTTGCTGCCGCAGCTTGTGACGTTGCAGTCGCAGCGGCCGAAGTGGCGCTTGACGTAGAACGCGGCGACGTACGCGACGATCACCGGCACCTTGTTCACGAACTGGCCGTTCGACGCCGTCTGCGTACAGACGTTCATCATGTCGAACGTATCTTTCTGTCCCATCCAGCCGGGCGTGAAGATGTCGAGCTGCTGCACGAGCCCGCTGTTCGCCTTGCTGTCGATCGCGCCGAAGTGAAATCGGCACGAGCTGAAGACCTTGTTGACGGGGACGACGCCGGTTCCGCCGGCGCCGCTGGTCCCGCCGCTGCCGGCTGCCGCGGTTCCGCCTCGCCCGCCGCTGGCGCCGCCGGTGCCGCCCCGTGCGCCGCCGGTCCCGCCGCTGCCGCCGGTCGCACCCCCGCGCCCCGCGGTCATGCCGGCGCCGCCGATTCCCGCCGACCCGCCCGCGCCGGTCGTCCCCGCCACGCCGGCCCCGCCCTGCCCCGCGGCTCCCGTGCCGCCGGACGCGCCGGCGATCCCCGTGCCGGCGTTTCCGCCGGATCCCGCGCTTCCCGTCGTGCCGCCGGCGCTCGCGCCGCCGCTCCCCGCGCCCGCTCCGGACGCTCCCCCGGCGCCGGCCATTCCCCCCGCGCCTGCTCCGGCGTCCGACGGCGATTCGCTGCCGCCGCACCCGATCAAGGCGAGCAACACCGCGGCGAGCGCGGCCCTCGGCAGGGAGACCCTGGCGGTCACGGCAACACCAGTCATTACCGATCTATGTGGCAAGAGACAATCTCCTTCGTCGATTCTGCAGCGCAGGCCGGCCGTCAACGGCAGCATCGCCGCGGCCATCGAAGGCAAGTTCGGGAACGCGCAGTTCTCCGATCGGACCGTCGCGAGCGAGCTGTTCATCAACCCGCTGATGGCGATCTACTTCGCCTTCGACCGTCCCGCCGTCGCGAGGCAGTCCTTGTATCTCCACTTGCTCGAGGACACCGAAACGATCTTCGACGTCGGCACGCGAATCCGGGCGTTCCGGCGCAGCGTCCAGACCCGCCCGCGGGTGCCCATTCCCCACTGACCTCGCCACCGTCGCGGTCATCCGCGCCGAAGCAGGACATCGATGTCAGGGTCGCGCACGCGCGACGCCTGAAAGTGCGCGACATCGTGTGTGGCACAGGCTCTGCAAACCCGGCGACCGGACCTGACGCCGTGAATGCTCATGCCCGGATGCGCGATTGGATGGACAGGCGCAAGGCGCGCCGGCTCAGCGAGGTGGCGTCCTCGATCGCGGAGGACGATCCCCTGCGCGCCCTGCGGCTGAGACGAAAGGCGCTTCGTTACCTCCTGCCGCCCGGGCAGCGGGGCGGCGCGCGCGTTCTCGATCCCACCGAGGCCGACGCGGGCGAGCTGCTGTCCGCGCTGGAGCGACCGCTCCGGTCCGCCGTCCGGCGCTGGGTCGCCGGCCGCCGGCGTCAGGTTGCGATGGCGACGCTCGGCATCGGCGTCTGCGCGGCGGCGCTGGTGGCGGCCGTCCCCGGCCTGCGGCGGACCGTGTTTCCGCCCAATCTGGCGGCCGGCAAAAGCTGGCGCGCGAGCAGCCGACTCGACAACTGGACAGACACCGGAATCATCTCCGACAAGGCCGCGCCCGATCTCTTCTTTCACACGGTGGGGGAGGACGCGCCGTGGATCATCGTCGATCTCGAGAAGGTGCGGCGCCTCCATCGGGTCGAGATAACGAACCGGCTCGACTGCTGTCGCGATCGCGCCCAGCCGCTCGAAGTGGGGATCAGCAAGGACGGGTCCGCGTGGAAGCGGGTTGCTTATCGAAGGATCGCGTTCCGAGAGTGGAACCCCTCGTTCGACCCGACCGAGGGGCGATTCGTACGCGTGAGGATACCGAGGCCGAGCTTGCTCCACCTGGCCCGGCTCGCGGTCTATTGACGATGCCTATCTGGCCAGCGCTCCGACGCGCGCTCGGCAGGCGCCACGAGACGGGCTGGGCGTTCACGCTGGGCGTGACGGCCGTTTATGCGGTCGCGCTGGTGCTCGCGCACGTCCACCACGAGCCGTGGCGCGACGAGATTCACTGCTGGACGATGGGCCGCGAGGCGACCGGGCTCTGGGACCTGTTCACGGGCGACCGCCGGTACGAGGGCCACCCCGTGCTCTGGTACTACCTCCTTCACCTCGTTTCTCGAGTGACGTGGAGCTATCTCGCGATCCACGTCGTCACCATCGTCATCAGCGTCTCGGCGGCGGCGCTGTGGCTAAGGTGGGCGCCGATTCCTCGGATCCTTCGGGTGCTCCTGCTCTGCTCCTACTACTTCTTCTTCGAGTACGGGGTCATTTCCCGCTCGTATGGGCTGGGCGTGTTGCTGGTGTTTGTCGCCTGCGCGTCGCACGATCCGCTCCGTCCCCACTACCTCCGGTCGGGCGTGGTGCTCGCCTTGCTGGCCGCCACGAGCCTTTACGGAGTGGCCATGGCGATCGCGCTCGGCGGGTACATCTTCAGCGGTCTCCGGGTGCGGCGGGCGGAGGGTGAACAGTGGCGATGGCTCGTCTCGGTGACGGGGGCCTGGCTCGCCGGCGTCGCCGTCCTCGTCGCAGGTCTGGTCGTGACGGTCGTGACCACGCTGCCACCCGCCGACTCCTCGATCGTGACGCAGACGATGCCCGAGCTCCCGACGGCCCTTCGCCGCGCGGGCGCCATCTACTGGGCCGCGATGTTCCCCTACAGCGGCCTCAAATCCTGGAATTGGTGGGGAAGCGAGTACCTCGGCAGCGGCATCCCGGCCCTGGCGGACGCGATTCCGTGGCTGGGCGGCGCCTGGTTCCTGGCCTGGTTGGTCGCCTTCCGGCGGCGGCGGAGGGTCGCCCTCACGCTGGGCCTCGGGATCCTCGCCATCAACGCCGCGCAGCTCGGCATTGGCGGCGGCCAGTGGCGCCACACCGGCAGCAACTTCGTGCTGCTGGTGGCCTGTCTGTGGTTGTACGCACGCGAGACACGGGGCCGCGAACCCGCCCGCCTGCTGCACGGGCTGTTCGCCGCCAACCTGTTGTTCCTGGCGATCACGGGCGTCGTCGCTGTCCGCACCGACTGGCGCATGCAGTTCTCGGGCGCCCCCGAGGCCGCCCGGTTCATCCGCGACCATCACCTGGAAAACCGCCCCGCGGTCGGGAACGCCGATCATCCCGCCGCCCAGATCGCCGCCATCCTCGACCGCCCGTTCTACATGCCTGTCACCGGCGAGACGACGGAATCGATCGTCTTCTACCAGCGCCGTTCCTTACCGAGCCACGACCAGCTGGTCCGCGACGCCCAGCGCCTCGCCTCTCGCGGGGATGGGACCGCTCTCATCGTCCTCAACCACCCTCTCGGCGCCAGCCCCCTCCCCGGCGCTGAGTGGAGCCTCGTCTACCAGGGGAAGCCGACCATCGTCCCCGACGAATCGTTCTGGATCTACGACTTCCACCTCAGCACCGCGCATTAGCGCATTGCGGTCGCCGCGCCGGCTTGTACCTGATCGATGATCACTGACCTGGCGTCGCCCGTCACTTCGACGGCGCGCCGCCTTCGGCGGTGACGACCACGCGCTTTTCGATCGGGACGGTCAGCCCTTTGTTTTCGCCGCCGACGACGGTGAAGGTGACGGGACGATCGGCGGGCGCGGTCAGCAGCTGGTCCGATCTGACGTTGAGCTTGTAGCCCTTCATGTAGCTGAAGACGCCGCGGTCGCCGCGGTAGGTGAGACGGGCACCGACGACGTGCTGCCCCGGGTTCAGGGCGCGGCTGGCGATCACGTAGCTCTTGCCGGGCTCGGCGCTGGTCAAGACGACCGGCAACTTCTCGCCGTCCATGGTGAACTGCGCCTCCACCAGCCGCAGCTTCTTGCCGACGTCATTCCGGAAGCTCACCGTCGCGAACGC
>Ga0070672_100003178_pt1 | contig 10627 bp, 10 predicted proteins | sample KBSM13metaG_FD_66151 | JGI IMG/M metagenome (GOLD analysis project Ga0070672, IMG submission 66151) | Miscanthus rhizosphere microbial communities from Kellogg Biological Station, Michigan, USA - KBS M1-3 metaG | ecosystem: Host-associated > Plants > Roots > Rhizosphere > Soil ... | reverse complement strand
CCGGCGAGCCCCGCCAGCGCCGCACCGGCGCCGAACACGAGCATGAAGACGCGCGGCACGTTGTGGCCGAGCGATTCGACCATCTCGGGATGGGTGAGCGCGCTCTGGATGACGAGGCCGATGCGGGTTCGCGTCAGGAGCAGCCAGAGGGCGACGAGCATCGCCAGCGCGACCAGCATCATGAAGCCGCGCGTCGCCGGGAACGGCGAGCAGACGACGCGCACGGCGGCATCCGCGCTCGAGCACATTGCCGCTGGAGCGGCGCCTGCCACGACCTGCAGCCCGGTGACCGACGAGTTGATGAGCGTGAAAGCGGGCCCGCGCAGGACCTCGGGCGGCGGGAACTCGACCGCGGTGCGGCCCCAGATCAGCAGCACGAGCTCGATGATCACGAACGACAGGCCGAACGTGATCAGCAGCTCGGGCACGTGGCCGAATTTGTGGACTCGGCGCAGGCAGAGCCGCTCGAAGAGGGCGCCGATCACGCCGACGACGATCGGCGCGATCACCAGCGCCGGCCAGAAGCCCGTCACCTTCGAGATCGAGTACGCGATGTACGCGCCGATCATGTAGAAGCTGGCGTGCGCGAAGTTGAGCACGCCCATCATGCTGAAGATGAGCGTCAGCCCCGAGCTCAGCATGAACAGCAGCAAGCCGTAGCTGAGGCCGTTCAGCATCGAGATGGTGAAGAACTCCATGCGGAGGCTCCGGGCTAGAAACCGAAAAGGCCCGACGCTCGCCGGGCCTTTGGCTTCAGCAGCGCAGGGTCATGCGCCCGGCCGCTTCATCTGGCAGCTCGTCGGCGTGCTCGAGACGTAGTTCGGGTACTCGGCGACTGTCGCCAGCGTCATGCCGGTGTTCTCGAGGCTGTAGGTGAACTTGCCGCCGACCGGCTGCCACACCGTGATGTAGAGCGGCTGCTGCAGCTGGTGGTCGCTCTTGCGCATTTCGACGTCACCGCCGAACATGCTCTTCCACTTCAGGCCTTCAAGCGCCGCCGCCACTTTCACCGGATCGGTCGACTTGGCCTGGGCCATCGCTTGGCCGAGCGACTCGAGCATGCGGTAGATCGAGCCGGTGTAGAGGTCGTCGTTGTACTTCGCCTTGAACTCGAGGCCCCATTGGTCGTAGACGCCGCCCATGTTGGCGGCGTTGTACGCCACCTGGTAGACCTTGCCTGCGCCGTTGTGGCCGAGCGCCGTCGGTGTCCCGGTCACGCCGGTGTAGTACGTGTAGAACTTGCCGGTGTAGCCGCTTTCGACCGCCGCCTTGACGAGCAGCGCCAAGTCGGACCCCCAGTTGCCCGTGATCACCGAGTCGGCGCCCGAGGCCTTGATCTTGGCGATGTACGGCGCGAAGTCGCGCACCTGCGCCAGCGGATGAAGCTCTTCGCCCACGATCTCGATGTCGGGGCGCTTGCGCTTGAGGTATTCCTTGGCGTACTTCGCGACCTGCTGGCCGTGCGAGTAGTTCTGATTGAAGAGATAGACCTTCTTGATGTCCTTCTGGTCCTTCATGAAGGTGGTCAGGGCCTCCAGCTTCATGGTCGTGTCCGCGTCATAGCGGAAATGCCAGTAACTGCACTTGCTGTTGGTCAGATCTGGGTCGACCGCGGCCTCGTTGAGGTAGATCACCTCCTTGCCGGGGTTGCGCTCGTTGTACTTGTTGATCGCGTCCACCAACGCCAGCGCGACCGAGGAGCCGTTGCCCTGGATGATGTAGCGGATACCCTGGTCGGTGGCCGACTTGAGGGCGTTCAGGCTCTCGGTCGGCGAGAGCTTGTTGTCGATGCCGACGACCTCGAACTTCACGCCTGCCGGATTGATCTGGTTGTACTTCTCGATCGCGAACTGCCAGCTCTTCAGCTGGTTGTTGCCGACCGGCGCCATCAAGCCCGAGAGCGGATCGATCCAGGCCATCTTGACGACTTGGCCTTCCAGCGGCTTGGCGCCGGCCTTGGCCTGCGCGAGCGCAACGCTCGTCGAAGCGCCAAGGGCGACCGCGACGCAAAGGGCCGTGGCGTGTCGGGCCAAGGCGGGGACGGGGGTCTTCATCGTGGTCTCCTGAGCTGAAAAATGATCCGTGCCGAAGGTAACGGATGTGGCCGTTCCAGGGTTACAGGGACTTCCCCCAAAACGCGCAGCGCAAGGACACGGGGAGCTTCCGTTCGCAGAGCCCGACAAGCCCCTGGCAGGCGGCACGGCCGTCCGTCTCACTTCGATCGGCCATCGTCGCGCACCCGGTCACGCCGGCCCGGCCAGGCCGCGTCGCGGGGCTTTTCAGCACGCTAGACTTCGCTCGCCCGGAGCGCGCTCCGACCGAGCGCAGCTCATGAAACTCTTCTTCGACTTCCTGCCGATCATCCTGTTCTTCGGCGTCTTCAAGTTCGCCGACTCGAACGCCGAGGCTGCCGCACGCTATGCGACCGAGCACCTCGGCTTCATCGTTTCGGGAGGCGTCGTCGGCGCCGACGAGGCGCCGGTGCTGCTGGCGACGGTGGTCGTCATCGTCGCGACGCTGCTCCAGATCACGGGCCTCCTGCTCGCGCGCAAGAAGGTCGACACCATGCTCTGGGTGACGTTCGGCATGATCGCCGTGCTCGGCGGCGCGACAGTCTGGTTTCACAACCCGACCTTCATCAAGTGGAAGCCGAGCGCGCTCGACTGGGCGATGGCAGCGGCGCTGTGGATCAGCCAGGCGGTGTTCGGCAAGAACCTGCTCCAGGTGATCGTCGGCCAGCAGCTCGAGCTTCCCAAGGCGGTGTGGCAGCGACTGAATCTGGCCTGGATCCTCTTCTTCACGCTGATGGGCGTGGCCAATCTGTACGTCGCCTACAACTTTTCCACCTCGACCTGGGCGACCTTCAAGGTCTTCGGCCTGACGGGGCTGATGCTCGTGTTCATGGTCGCCCAGGGCTTCTATATCGCGCGGTACCTGAAGGACGAAGAGCATCCGGCCGAGCCGGGCGGAAGCCTGCCTGCAGCACGGGTCGGCCAGGACACGCGGTGAGCGTCTCGGCGGACGAGATCGAAGCGGCGCTGCGGGAGGCGCTCGCCCCCGACTCGCTCACCGTCGTCGACGACAGCCACCTGCACGCCGGCCACGCCGGCGCCCGCGAGGGGCGCCACTTCAGCGTCGCCATCAGCAGCCCGCGGTTTGTCGGCCTGACGCGAGTGGCTCGGCATCGCCTCGTATATGATGCCCTGCACACGCTGATGCCGCGCGGAATTCACGCCTTGGCGATCGACGCCCGCGACCCGCAGCCACGCTGAGCGCGCCGTGCCGGCGCCATCGAGCGACCCAACAATCCCCTCAACACGCAGCCCGCCTGAAAGGCACGTTCATGAAGAAGACATTCATCGCCGCGAGCATCGTCCTCGCTGCTGCCGGCCTTGCGCCGCTCGCCGCCCAAGCCCAAAACGTCGCCGTCGTCAACGGCAAGCCGGTGCCGAAGGCCCGCGTCGACGCGATCGTCAGCCAGGTGCAGAAGCAGGCCACCCAGCGCGGCCAGCAATTGCCGCCCGACCTCGACAAGCTGGTGCGCGACAAGGTCGTCACCGACGAGATCCTGGCCCAGGAAGCCGAGCGTCGCGGCCTGGCCGCGTCGGCCGAATTCAAGTCGCAGCTGGAGATCGCACGCCAGAGCATCCTGATCGGCCTGCTCTCGCAGGACGTCGAGAAGAAGGCCTCCGTCACCGACGCAGAGGTCCAGGCCGAATACGACAAGTTCAAGGCCCAGTCGAGCGGCACCGAGTACAAGGCGCGTCACATCCTGGTCGAGAAGGAGGACGAGGCCAAGGCGCTCATCGGCCAGCTCAAGGCCGGCGCGAGCTTCGCCGACCTGGCCAAGAAGAATTCGAAGGATCCAGGATCGGCTCCCAACGGCGGCGACCTCGACTTCGCCGGCCCGGCTTCGTATGTTCCGGAGTTCTCGCAGGCGATGACCGCCCTCAAGAAGGGCGAATACACGGTGGTGCCGGTGAAGACCCAGTTCGGCTATCACATCATCCTGCTCGAGGACACGCGCGCGGCGCAGTTCCCGCCCCTGGCCGACGTCAAGCCGCAGATCACGCAGCGCCTGACGCAGCAGAAGGCGACCGCCTTCCGCGACGAGCTGCGCGCCAAGGCGAAGACCGACTACAAGTTCTCGAACTAGCCTGATCAGCCGAGAGCCGGGGCGTCGATGCTGACGCGCCCGGCCTCGATCCGCAGCTGGCGATCGCAGCGCGCGGCCAGCGCCGTATCGTGCGTCACCAGGACCAGCGTCGTCCCGGCCTCGCGGTTGAGCTCGAGCATCAGCGCCATCACCGTCTCGCCGGTCGCGAAGTCGAGGCTACCGGTCGGCTCGTCGGCCAGGAGCAGCATCGGCCGGACGACGAAGGCGCGCGCCAGCGCGACACGCTGCTGCTCGCCCCCCGACAACACGCGCGGGTAGTGGCGCAGCCGCTCGCTCAAGCCGACGCGCTGCAGCATCTCGGTGGCCAGCGCCCTGGCATCGGTGCGGCCCTGGAGCTCGAGCGGCAGCATCACGTTCTCGAGCGCGTTGAGATTGCCGAGCAGCTGGAAGCTCTGGAACACGAAACCGACCTTGGCCGCACGCACCGCGGCACGCTCGTCCTCGTCGAGGGCGAAGAGATCGGTGCCGTCGAGCCGGACCGTCCCGGTGGTCGGCGTGTCCAGGCCGGCGATGAGCGAGAGCAACGTGCTCTTGCCCGACCCGGAGGCGCCGACGATCGCCACCGAACGTTGCGGCGGCAGGGTGAAATCGATCTCGTGGAGAATCGTCAGCGTGCCGGTCGAATCCTGGACACGCTTGGTCAGGCGCTCGACGGCGATGATCGGTTCGGACATGAAGGTCGTTGAGGTTCGCGAGGAGAGAGCGACGCGCCGACGCTGGCTCGCCGACTGTAGCCTGGGCCTCGCCGCCGCCGCGGCGGTGCTGGCGATGCCCTCGCTCGCCGCTGTCGCCGCGACGCGAAGGATCCTGGTCGTCGGCGACAGCCTGTCGGCCGAATACGGCCTGGTCCGCGGCAGCGGCTGGGTCGCCTTGCTCGACCAGCGGCTGGCTCGCGAGCACATCGGCGCCGACGTCGTCAACGCCAGCATCAGCGGCGACACGACCTCCGGCGGCCTCGCGCGGTTGCCGACGCTGCTGCGCGACCACAAGCCCGGCCTCGTGATCCTCGAGCTCGGCGGCAACGACGCGCTCCGCGGCCTGCCGCTCGACGCGACCCGCGCCAATCTTGCCGAGATGACTCGCCTGGCCAAGGCGGCTGGCGCCAAGGTGCTGATCCTCGGCATGCAGCTGCCGCCGAACTACGGCCGAGCCTACGGCGACCGCTTCGCGGCTCTCTTCGCCGAGGTCGCGCGCGCCGAGGGCGCGGCGCTGGTCCCCTTCATGCTGAAGGGCGTGGCCGATGGACCGCAGGCGGAGGCAATGTTCCAGGCCGACCGGATCCATCCGCTCGCCAGTGCCCACCCGACGATCCTCGCCAACGTCTGGCCGGTGCTCGCCCCGCTGCTCAGGTAGCTCCGAGCCAAGCCCCACTGCTACCGCTGCAGCTTCTCGTCACGCGGGCCGTCGCGGCGCTGCTCGTCGCGCCGAGGCGTTTCGGGACGCGTCATCTTCGCCTCGCCCGGGGGCGGTCGGGCCGCCTCGACCGGCCTGGCAGGCGGTGCCGGCGGTGCCGCGACGGCCGCCGGATCAGGCAAGCGGATCAGCGGCGGAGCCGGCCGGCCGATCTCCGCGCCGCGCGTGCCGTCGCCGCCGCGCGGTGGTCCGCCGCGTTGGCGGACGATGCCTTCCTGCGCGCCCGGAGGCGGAGTCGGCAGCATCGGATTCGGCGCTGCTTGCGCCATGCCAGCCGCCTCGGCAGGCGCATGACGATCGCGCGGCACGAAGCCCGGACGCGCGGCCGCTTCGCCCGGCTGCGCGCCCCGCTGCATGGGTGGCGGCGGAACGACTCGTGACGGGCCGGGTGCCGTCACGGTGGTCGGCGGCGCGCCCATGATCGTCGGCGCCACCGCAACGCCGGGGGCGTTCGCGCTCGGCCGGGGAGCGCCACGCGGCGGCAACGGCGTCGCGACCGCAGCCGGCGTTGCCACAGAGCCCGGCGCCGTTGCGATGACTGGCGCCGTTGCCGTCGCGGCAGTCGGCGGCGATGGACGCGGCGCCGGGGCGCCGATCGGCGGCGCGGCGGTTGTGCCGGGCTGCAGGGCGGTCGGACCGGGCGCGACGCGCGGCGGCGCCGCGCGCTCGCCTCCGAAACCCGGCCCGCCGCGGCCATCGCGCCCGGTGGCGACGTCGGGCCGGCCCGGTTCGGGGCGGCCGGGCTCCGGACGGGCGCCGACAGGCCGCCCGGCCTCGAGCCGCGTGCCCTCGGGCCGACCCGGCTCGGCGCGCGCACCGTCCGGGCGCCCGGCGAACGAACCCGGAGGGCGGCCCGCGAACGGCGGCCGCGGCGCTGCCCTGCTCTCTGCTGCGCGCGCCACCAGCGGCGGTGCGGCGACTGGTGGGGCGGTCAGTACCGGCGCCGGCCGTCCCTCGTTGACGAAGGCGCGCGCCTGCGGATCGTTGCGAAAGCGTGCCGCAGCCGGCGCGACCGGTTGGCGCCGCGTCATGACGTCCGACGGGACGAAGGTCACCGCGTTGGCGTAGCGGCGATTGGCGAAGTCGCGTCGATCGGCTTCGCCGTGGCGGTTGTTGACGATGGTCGTGATCGTCGTGACGTTGGTGACGTGGGTGAGGTTGACGTCGCGCACGTAGCGCTGACTGGCGCGGTAACTCGGCACGTAGACCTCGCGCGGGGCGAGCGGGAACCAGCCCACCGGCGCGCCGCCGCCGATCGTGATCGAGGCGCCGACGCGCGGACCGCCGACCCAGGCCACCAGCGCGGGCGCGTAGACAGGCCGGGCGACGTAGGTGCCCGGCGCCCAGCACCAGGCATTGCGGTGATAGACCCAGCGGCCGTAGTGGAACGGCGCGAAGCCCCAGCGCTGGTCGTCGACCCAGGTCCAGCCCCATGGCCTCACCCAGGCCCAGTGGCCGGCGCTGTACGGCGCCCAGCCGGCCGGAACGCTCGTCGGCACCCAGATCGCGCCGTAGTCGGGTGTCTGCTGCCACTGGCCGTAGCGGTCGAGATCTTCGGCGCCGGTCATCTCGGGCGAGACGTAGCGGGTCGCGACGACCGGCTCGGCGGCGCGGTCGCGCTCCTCGTTCCAGGCGAAGAAGTCGTCGCGCACCGGCTGCACCATCGCGTACTGCGGCACTCCGCCTGCGTCGAGCCAGAACTGGGCGTGCTGCCCGGCAGGGACAGCCAACGCGGTGTTGCCGTTCTCGTAGATGGCCTGGCCGCTGTAGACGGTCACGTCGCTGGTCTGCTCGACGCGATCGAAGCGATAGCGACCGACCGACTGGACGCGGAAGCGACCCTCGTCGGTGACGAGCTCGAACTCGGCCAGGGACTGCGCGTTGCGCAGGCGCGCAACGACGCTGCCGCCCTGCAAGTGAACGACGTAGCGCGAGTCGTCGAGGCGAACGATCTCGAGCTCGGTCGCTGCGTCGAGGCGCAGGACGGTCGTGCCGAGCGTGATCTCGGCGCGCCCGTCGTTGTCGGTGGCAATGCGGTCGCCGCTGGTGAGCGGCTGGTTGCGCGAGACCCCGGCCCATTCGTTGCTGTCGGGGTTGTAGAGCCAGACCTGGCCGCTGACATCGCTCAGGCGTGCGGCCCGGCCAGGCGGATCGGCAATGGCGGCGTCGCCCTGCATCGGCTGCGACTGAGCCTGGCTCGGCACTGCGGCCACCGCGCACACCAGTGCCAGCAGGCTCAGCGCCAGCCAGCGCGCGAGCGTTCGTCGGCCGTGGGGCCGGTCATCGCCGCGATCGGTCGAGCTCTTCATCTGGATCTCCGGGTTGCGCCGCCGAGGCAGGTCGCCGCACGCGCCTCTGCCCTTCAACGCCGCGAGCAGGCGCCGTGCCGACCGGACCTCGTCGGCGACACGTTCCTTTACAACCGGACCCCGGCACGAGTGCGCAGTGCCAGCGACGCCGCCCTCGGCTCAGTCGTCGGCTTCGGCGTCGAGCTCGGGAAACAGGACGCTGGTGAAGCCGAAGCGGCTGAAGTCGCGGATTCGCATCGGGTACAGCTTGCCGACGAGATGGTCGCACTCGTGCTGGACGACACGAGCATGAAAGCCGTCGGCCTCGCGCTCGATCGCCCGGCCGGCGACGTCGAAGCCGCGATAGCGAATGCGCGCGAAGCGCGGCACGACGCCGCGCATGCCCGGCACCGACAGGCACCCTTCCCAGCCCTCTTCCTCGTCGCTGCCGATCGGCTCGATCGTCGGATTGATCAGCACCGTCTCGGGCACCGGCGGTGCGTCGGGGTAGCGGTCGTTGGTCTTGAAGCCGAAGATGACGAGCTGCCGGTCGACGCCGATCTGCGGTGCCGCCAGGCCCGCGCCGTGGACTGCATGCATGGTCTCGAACATGTCGCCGACCAGCGCTTGCAGCTCGGCCGTGCCAAAGCGCTCGACCGGGCGGGCGATTCGCAACAGCCGAGGATCGCCCATCTTCAGGATCGCGTGGACCGTCACCCTGCGCCCTCCTCCTGCGCCCGGCGCCACGCCGCGATCACGTCGGCCGGCGCCTGGACGAGCTCGATCAGCACGCCGGCTCCGGCGATCGGAAACGCGTCGTTCGCCTTGGGATGGATGAAGCAGATGTCGTGGCCGGCCGCTCCTGCACGGATGCCGCCCGGCGCCATGCGAACGCCATTGGCCTCGAGCCAGGCGACGGCACCGCGCAGATCGTCGATCCACAGGCCGACATGGTTCAGCGGCGTCGCCTGAACGGCCGGCTTGGCCTCCGGGTCGATCGGCTCCATCAGGTCGACCTCGACCCGGGCCAGGCCGACGCCGAGAGCGCAGATGTCCTCGTCGACGTTCTCGCGCTCGGAGCGAAAGCTGCCGGTGATCGCGAGGCCGAGCTGGTCGACCCAGAGCGCGCGCAGCGCCGTCTTGCTGACCGCGCCGATGGCGATCTGCTGCAGGCCGAGGACGTTGAACGGACGCGCGGACACTGCGCTCATGTCGCGCCCTCGCTTGCCGCGAACTCGAGGATCACCTCGTCGACCGCGACGCTTTCGCCCGGCGTCGCGACGATCCGCGCGACCACGCCGTCGTGCGCGGCAAGGACGATGTTTTCCATCTTCATCGCCTCGATCACCGCCAGTCGCTCACCGGCACGCACCTTCTGCCCGACCTCCACCGCGACCGCGACCAGCAACCCCGGCATCGGCGACAGCAGGAAGCGCGACAGGTCGGGCGGCGGCTTGAACGGCATCAGCGCGTCGAGCTCGGCGGCGCGCGGCGTCATGACGCGGACCTCGATCCGCGCGCCGTCGTGGGCGACGCGCAAGCTCGGCGCGAAGCGCTCGATCTGGGCCCGGAACGGCGCACCGTCGATGCTGCCGTGGACGGCGATGTCGGCGAGCGCGGTCGCGAACGAGATGCGACGCGTCCGGCCGGCGAGGCTCACGAGGTAGTCATCGCCGTCGACGCGCACGTCGACCGGCGTCGCGCGGCGCTCGCCGGCGGCGTCAACCTCGACGACGACGAACTGCTCGCCCAGGCGCAGCTCGTGTCCCGTCAGCTGCCCGGTGAGCCGCGACGAGCGCGCCAGCAGCCGGCGCTCGAATGCCGCCGCGACGGCAAGCAGGAAGTCGCGATCGGCCGGCGCGACCGTCTGCGCGCCGAATCCCTGCGGGTACTCCTCGGCGATGAACGCCGTCGTGAAGTCGCCCGAGGCGAAGCGCGGGTGGCCGAGCAGCGCCGACTGGAAGGCGAGGTTGCTCGAGACGCCGCGGATGACGAAGCCGTTGAGCGCGTCGCGCATCGCCGCGATCGCTCCGGCCCGGTCGGCGGCGCAGGCGATCAGCTTGCAGATCATCGAGTCGTAGTGGACCTGGATCTCGCCGCCTTCGTAGACGCCGGTGTCGACCCGGACTCCCGCCGTTCCTGCCGGCGGCGGTGCGCCGGCGTGCAGGCTCTGCTGCGGCGGCCGGAAGGTGATCAGCCGGCCGGTGCTCGGCAGGAAACCGCGCAGCGGATCCTCGGCGTTGATGCGGCACTCGATCGCCCAGCCCCTGCGCGCGATCTGCTCCTGGGTGAAGGCGAGCTTCTCACCGGCAGCGACCCGGATCATCTGCTCGACCAGGTCGATGCCGGTGATCGATTCGGTGACCGGATGCTCGACCTGGAGCCGCGTGTTCATCTCGAGAAAATAGAAGCTCTTGTCCTTGCCGACGACAAACTCGACCGTCCCGGCCGACTGGTACTGCACCGCCCTCGCCAGCGCCACCGCCTGCTCGCCCATCGCCTGCCTGGTCTCGTCGTCGAGGAACGGGCTCGGCGCCTCCTCGACCACCTTCTGGTGCCGGCGCTGGATCGAGCACTCGCGCTCCCACAGGTAGACGCAGTTGCCATGGCCGTCGCCGAGCACCTGGATCTCGATGTGGCGCGGCTCCTCGACGAACTTCTCGATGAAGACGCGGTCGTCGCCGAAGCTCGCCTTGGCCTCGTTGCGGCACGAGGCGAAGCCTTCCGCCGCCTGGACGTCGTCGTGGGC
>Ga0070672_100003168_pt1 | contig 10635 bp, 9 predicted proteins | sample KBSM13metaG_FD_66151 | JGI IMG/M metagenome (GOLD analysis project Ga0070672, IMG submission 66151) | Miscanthus rhizosphere microbial communities from Kellogg Biological Station, Michigan, USA - KBS M1-3 metaG | ecosystem: Host-associated > Plants > Roots > Rhizosphere > Soil ... | reverse complement strand
CGGCAATTGCAGGCTGGCGGCGCGCCAGAGCCGATAGGCACGCTCTGGACTCATTGAGTGTCCCTCCCGGCGTAGGAAGATGCGCACGCGTCGATACCCATAGCGCGGATACGTCGCGGCGATCCGGCGCATCGCGTCGAGCGCCGGCGCGTCACGCTCGGCACGTAGCGACCGGTATTTCAAGATTGAGCGGGGCAGTTCCATCAGCTCGCAAGCTTGGCGCTGGGAATGCCCGCGCTCCATCGCCAAAGCCACCTGGTCCCGTTGGGCCTGCGAGCTCACCATTTTCGTCGGTTGATCTCCTTGAGCGTCTCGATCGACATCTCGCGCTCGGCGACCATGCGCTTGAGCTTGGCGTTCTCAGCTTCCAATTCGCGCAACCGCTTCACGTCCGCCGGCTCGAGCTTTCCGAACCGCCGTCGCCAGACGTAGATTGTTTGCTCACTGACCTTGTGCTTCCTCGCCACGTCCACGACCGGACTACGATCGGCTTCACGGAGAATGGCGACCATTTGTTCTTCAGTAAACCTAACCTTCTTCATCAGCTCCTCGCTTCTTCAGCGGGAGCCATTGTCTCAAGCTATGAATGGACCGAAAAACCCGGGCAGGTCACTCTTGGGGCCAGAGCCGCCTTCATGAACGAGATGGAGGCCAATGACTCGCGCGCAACGGCTACTCCCATTCCGGATGCCGCCTTCGACTTCACGCCGGAGGGCGGACTGGCCTTTCGCAATTCGACCAACGACCCCGCCTTGCCGCGCTTTCGCACCGTCGAGTTGTTGGGCAGGAATACCACGATTTCGGACGTCGACTACTTCTCGTTTACAGGTAGCGCTGGCGAAAAGTTCTATTTCGACGCCGACAACGACAACGCGATACTCTGCCCCCCTGCAATTTCGATGGGGCCATGATTCTGTTCAGCAGCGCGGGGGCGATCCTGGCCGCCGGGGACGACTCGTCCCCTTCGGATTTCGGAAACGGCGGTGCAGGCGATCCCTTCATTGGCGTGTTCACGCTCCCGACAACCGACACCTATTTTCTTGCAATCGGATCGGGACCCCTCTCGGCCAACATAAGTCCTGGTACTACTTTCAGTCCTCTGACGCGTCCCGACGGCGTCGCGGGAGGGTTTGCTGCCACTGGGTCCGCTGATGACAGGCTAATGGGTCCAGGTCTATCGAGCGGAGGCTACCTGGTGCTGATCAGTCGAAGCGGCCCCGCAGGCAGCGTCCCGGAACCAGGTACGTTTGCATTGCTGAGCGTTGCCGTTGCCGCGTGGGTGGCATCGCGGAGACAACGGACCACCTTCCGCGTTGTGAAGGGTCGCGATCGCCGTACACGGATGCTCGATCACTCGCGTCGGTAACTACCCCAGAAATACTTGGAAGACTCTTCGCACTAGCCGGCACCCGCGAAGGTGCCGGCCACGGGCGCGGGAGAATGGGGTGCGCGCCCTGCCGACTCTGCCCGCGGCGAAGATGTTCATGGACCATCCGCATTTCGGCATCCCGCAGGCGACAATCGAGGTGATGGCACTGAAGGCCATGGAAGGCTAAGGTTTCTCGGAAGCTGGTCCCCGAGGAAGCTGGCAGCCGCCGGTTCTGCGCCCTTCATCAGCGGGCGACGATCTGACCGTGCTAGCCCACGTGTCGCCATCGCCGACAGACTCAGTCGCCATCGCCTCGCCTAAGCGAACGGCGCGGCCGGGCGCCCACGAGCGATCGAACACGAGTGTGCGCGTTGGAAACAGCAACACGACCGTCGAGCCGAGCATGAAGCGGCCCATCTCTTCCCCTTGCCTCAGGAACACTTGCTGATCCTCGTAGCGCCATTCGTTCATCTTGCCCAGCCGCGGCGAATTGACGGTGCCGTGCCAGACCGTGGCCATGTTGCCGACGATAGTAGCGCCCACCATCGTCAGGACGAACGGGCCGCGGAGCGACTCGAACACACATACGACACGCTCGTTCCGCGAGAACAGCCCCGGTACTCCTCGGGCAGTGGCGGGATTCACCGAGAAAAGCGTGCCCGGCACGTAGATCATCCGCATCAATTGCGCATCACACGGCATGTGGATGCGGTGGTAGTCCTTGGGACTCAGGTAAAGCGTCGCGAAGCTGCCATGCTCAAATTGTCCAGCCAACCCACCGTCACCGCCAACCAGTGCCGTGATCGCATAGTGGTGGCCCTTGGCTTGGAGAATCTGGTCGTGATCCATGGCGCCAAACTGGCTGATTGACCCATCCACGGGGCAGATCCACGGTGCATGCGCCAAGGGTCGCGCGCCTGGCTTTAGTGCCCGCGTAAAGAAGTCGTTGAAAGTTTCGTAACTGGCGATGTCCGGGTTCGCCGCCTCGCTCATGTCGACGGCGTATTTGGCGACGAACCAGCGGATGAGCGCAGTGGTGAAGCGGCCGCCGCGGTGCGAAGCGATGACACCCGCCAGCGCGGTTATCCCCTGCTTCGGCATTACGTATTGCGGGAGAACAGTTAAACGGTCGGACACAATGTGCGTGGCAGCGGAGAGAAAGGCGTCAGTGTAGCGGGCAGCGCCGGAATCCGTCGCGTCGGTGCGCGTTGGCGGAGATCTTGAACCGGGTTTCTGACGGACGCAATTTTAGACGTATGATTTGGCCACGAGTGGTGGGCTCGCTCCTCGGAGGAACAAATCGATGAGATCAGCTTTACAACCGTTGGTGGTGGTGGTGGGCCTGAGCGCCGTAACCGCGGTGAATGGGCTGGCCATCGTCGACAAGCTCGACGTCGCTTCGATTCCGACCGGTGCCGTTTTCGTTTGTGTCGTCGGTAATGGAAAGGATCGGACGATCGCGACGATCGAGCTTGAGGAGAAGGTCGCCGCTCTCTGCCGCCGCCATACAGAGATGGGTCCATGCCAAAATGCGCGCAACGCGTGCCGGAGGAGTGGGGGCCGCGTATACGCCCATGATGGGAGCGAGATAACCCAAGCCGACGAAACCGAATACGACAAGAAAGTGATGCGCGTGCGCGTTGAGCCGTGATTCTGCCGTCGATCTGAACCGCGCTGTGTGGAGCAAGCCTTGAACGCGTCGCTGCCGGCACCGATATGTTGTAACTCTAGCCCAACGCAACCCGGGAACGGTCTTCGCCCATCATAGGATTCGCAATTGCTTAGTGCGGCCAACCGCGGACATAGCGCACTGCGCGCCATAGCGGACGTCCGTCGATGCTAGTCGGTCCAACGGGGTGACGGAGGCGCGGTGAAATCCCCATGACGGCGTAGTATGGCTGGATTCTTAATCGTCACCGATTGATCCAGGCATGGCCTTTCTGCAAGGCGTCATACGCACCGTCGCGATGAAGAGCCGTGGCTTTACCCTGCTCGCCGTCGGCGCCATTTTGTTGATGCCCGTCGACGCATCGACGCAGACCGCGGCGCGGGTATATCGAATAGGCGTGCTCTACACCTCGAAACAGCCGATCACGCGCCCGCCGAATGAAGTGGCTTTCTTCGAGGAACTGCGCAACCGCGGCTACGTCGAGGGTCAGAATCTGGTCGTCGAAAGCCGTGATGCTGCTGGACTGGCTGACCGGTTGCCGTCGCTTGCGAAGGAACTGGTCGCGCTCAGACCTGACCTGATCGTCACATCGGGTCCACAACCCAGCCGCGCCGTGAAGGACGCTACGTCGACGATCCCCATCGTGATAGTCGCCGTTGCCGACCCCGTTCAAGCTGGGCTCGTCACCAACCTCGCCCGGCCCGGCGGCAACCTGACCGGCGTGTCCTCCGTTGTTCCGGGCGGCATCATGGCGAAGTCTCTCGACCTGTTGCATCAGGTCGCGCCGAAGGCGAAACGAATCGGGATGCTGGTCAATCCGACGAACGCAATGCATCGAATCCTTGTTCCGCAGGAGATTCCGGATGCGGCGCGGCAACTCGGCGTTCAAATAATTACCGTCGAGGCGCCCACGGCGGACGAGATCGAACCCGCAATCAAAGCTGCGGTTACCCAAGGAGCCGAGGCCCTGTTTATCCATGGAGATCCGGTGTTCAACAATCCGCCAGAGCGAATGCCGCACATCGTGGCGCGCACGGGCCTACCAGCAATCTATTTTCTACGCACACAAGCTCAGGCCGGAGGGCTGATGTCTTTCGGACCGGACTTCCTCGCGTTGTCGCGCCGCGCCGCCGGCTATGTCGACCGCATACTCAAGGGCGAGAAACCTGGCGATATGGCCATCGAGCAGCCAACGAAGATTGACCTGGTTATCAACCACAAGACAGCGAAGGCGCTCGGCCTCACGATCCCACAGTCGCTACGGGTGCAGGCTGAGTTAATAGACTGATGGATCGTTGCGCGGTTCGAGCGGGCGTCGCGGATCGGGCCATCACTCTGGCGGATTTACGCAACTTTGCGTAAAGCAAACGGTGGGAGGCAGCCCCGGAATCAAAGTGCGCCATTCACGACGTCGACCATAGCGCCGGCGGGAGACGGTAGCGTTCAGTACCCACCCTGCTCGTAGCAGACCGCCTAGCTCTAATCCACCGCTTGAACAGTTTTTAAGGACGGGAGGTCGACAGTTGCTGTCTGCACGGCCGCCAAGCGGCCATCGATGTTGCAGGTCGTACCACTGATCGTGGACACAGTGCTGAGGCGACCCATTATTCCTGATATGGATGACTGGATCTCGAAGAAGTTGAACGTTCCGATTTCGCCCGAGGTACACGAGTAGTCACCTCCCGCGCGCGCCACCTGGCCATCCTGAATGTACGTTCCTGCCCAGGCACATTGTCTGCCGGTATCGACATCGGTAGTCGACATCTGAAAACTCGAGCCGGAGTGGACAAGCGTAACGCGCACTGGCTGCAGGAACTCGCCATTGAGTGTGGGATCGCTACAGGCTTGGATTGTCGAGGCCGCCCCGACATAGGTTCCGGAGACGTTTTCAGTCTTGAGCGTCTGGCGCACAAGAGACTTCCTTACCGTGACCCCGTCCACCATGTAGACGAGAGTTCCTGCAATAGCGCTTGTCGCCGTAAAACTTGCGGAGCCAACTTTCCTAGTACCGACTGTTGCAGGGTCGAATCGTCCGTCAAACCGTGGACCGCTCGTTACGTAATTGTCGCCGGTGAAGATCAGATTGCCGTTCGCTCGTTGCCCCAAGAAGGTCAGCTCCGCGGTGTACCAGGATGGTTGCCGGTTGGCGTCGAACACGAAGAAAGTCACAAATAGAATGTCGGCTTGCTGGCTGATGTTTACTCCCCAGCCAGACTCAAGCGGATTCCACCACAGGTCGCTGTAGTTGGTAGTCACTGCGGCATCCGCTAACCGAGACACCGGCGAGCCGATGACGAGCGCAAACAGCGCGATCTTGACGAGTCGAGTAAGCATGGCTTCCTCTATTGTCGGACTCGGATTTGCTTCGGTGCCCTGTGTACTGTGCGCCGGATCTGGCCGGCCAGCACATTTCGTGCTCCTTCTTTGCAAATTACCGCTTGAAACGAGAGCAAACGTGACGACGAGATACGATTCGGCAATCACTCCCCTGCAGCTAATTACACCGCGGGTTTGCAAAGGTTTGGAGCCAGGTGTGGTCTCGTATGGCCATTGACTGATCCGCTGCGACCGCTTCTGGGTCGAGAGCCGAAATCACTTCTTATTAGTAAACAACGGGCCCAACAGCAGCCCCATGGCAAATCCGCCGATAGCAGCCGTACGATGCCGGCGCTCCGAAGCAGTCGCCTTACGACACAGTCGAGCGGCGCGCGGCGTGATTGCGCTCGCCAGGTAGAAAGCGTGAATCGGCGCGTCCGGTTGCCGCTGGGCTAGGCGGCATCGTAGAACGTCCGCGCCCAAGCGAGGGCCTCAGCTTCGACTTACACGCGCTTCACGAGACACGAGAAGCAGCCACGCTTGGCGTTGTGTAGGTGGATGTACTGAACGCGTGCATCGGTGAAGAGTAGGCCGATCGTTGGCGCGACGTTTCGGCCTTCGCATACATCGGCACCTATGATCATGTGATCTGAATCGTACGCTCGAACGGAGATAAGCCTGAGACTGACGTACTCTGGAACCTCATTCATCTTCAGAAAACGTCGCTCTGCCCACTTGCGCACAAAGATTGGCCCCGATGCCTGGTACGGTGAGGCCGCAGGCTGATGTGCGTACGGTAGCAAGAGAAGTTCCTCGCCGACCTCTGCGTCGACTAGGCTGGCGCGACAAGGAAAACCCGGATTTTCAGTCGCCAGGACGCGTTTAGCGTGCAGCTTGGCAAGTTCCACGTCGGGAAGCTCGAACAGTGACTGGAACGGCTCAGGTGAAATACCGACGAGTTGAAACGATTGCATGGAGTCTCGGAGGAATGGCATTCGCCATGATCGTCCGAGCGAAGGCGGCCGTCTGGCCGAATTCGGACATGCAATTCATCCACCGAATCGCGAGTGCCGGTCCGCTGCAGTGCGCCGTCACGCCTGTATGGCCGAGCACGGGCCAACTCCTGCCATTCATGCCCTCAATAAATCACATCGCGAATGGCTGGAATCAAGGCACAGCATACGTCGCTCGTCGTCACCGCCGCAAGTTTCGACTCTCGCACTGGCACCGGCACGAACCTTGGTTGTGCCCCAAGCTGTCTCGATCGGCTACAATCGCCGCCGTTGTTGTCAGTGACCTCCCGCGGCGGAAAACCCGTCAAAGAGCGAACGCGAGCCAAGGCCGTCCTGCCGCTCTCGTTTTGTGCAGCCGGGGCACGCGAAGCGGAAAAGAAACCAGCTACGGAGTTGGCAGAACTGTTCGTGAAGCGCCATCGAATCCTCCTCTGCGGTGTGCTTGCGTTGCTGTGCCTGCTGTCGGGCAGTAGCGCATGGGGGCAAGTTATCACCGAATTCAGCGCCGGCATCACCGCCGGCGCACAACCTTACGGCATCACGGCTGGCCCCGATGGCAACCTGTGGTTTACAGAATTAGTCGGCAATCGGATCGGGCGGATTACGCCGCTCGGAGTCGTCACCGAATTCAGCGCCGGCATCACCGCTGGCGCGGGTCTTGCCGGCATCACGGCCGGCCCGGACGGCAACCTGTGGTTTACGGAAGCAGACGGCAATCGGATCGGGCGGATTACGCCGCTAGGAGTCGTCACCGAATTCAGCGCCGGCATCACCGCCGGCGCACAACCTTACGGCATCACGGCTGGCCCCGACGGCAACCTGTGGTTTACGGAATTAGCCGGCAATCGGATCGGGCGGATTACGCCGGCAGGAGTGGTCACGGAATTCAGCGCCGGCATCACCGCCGGCGCACAACCTTACGGCATCACGGCTGGCCCCGACGGCAACCTGTGGTTTACGCATGCAGTCGGCATCGGGCGGATTACCCCGCTCGGAGTGGTCACCGAATTCCCCGCCGGCCCATCTAACAGCATCACGGCCAGCCCAGACGGCAACCTGTGGTTCACGGAATTGCGCGGCCACTTCTCCAACGACACCCGGATCGGCCGGATTACCCCGCTCGGAGTCGTCACCGTATTCAGCGCCGGCTTCAGCCTTCTCGCGACACCTCTCGGCATCACGCCTGGCCCCGACGGCAACCTGTGGTTTGCGGACTTCCAAGGCTTCAACGGCAACCAGATCGGGCGGATTACCCCACTCGGAGTCGTCACCGAATTCAGCGCCGGCATCTCTGCCGGCGCGTTTCCAGTCGGCATCACGGCTGGCCCCGACGGCAACCTGTGGTTCACGGAACGCTACGGCAACCGGATCGGTCGGATTACGACCGTTGCAGGCCCCCCGCCCATATCGCTTTCGAGCTCGCCGAACCCATCGTTCGTCGTGCGCACGCCGGTCACCTTCACGGCAACTGTCACGCCGCCGCCCGGTGGCGCAACGCTAACCGGCATAGTCATCTTCGCGGACGGCGCGACCGTGATCGGCAGCGGCGCGGTCAACGCGGGAGGGGTCGCGACGTTTGTGACGTCGGCCCTGACGATCGGGCTCCATACCATCACCGCAGCCTATGGCGGCGACGCGGCCTACCAATTCAGCAGTACGGCACAGCTCGTCCAAGTCATTTCCGACAACCCGGCATGCGTCAGCAACAGTGCGACGAATGCCGATCTCGTGGAGCAGTACTACGCGGCGATCCTGGGCCGTCGGAGTGAACCGGGAGGTAAGGCATTTTGGCCCAGCGAGGCGGACCGGTTGTGCAGCCTCGGTGCAGATCCGGCGCAAACGTTCGTCGTGATGGCAAACGTGTTCTTCAACACTCCGGAATACTTGGCATTCAATCGGGACGATATCGGCTTCGTCACGGATCTGTACAAAGCGCTCTTTAACCGGCAGCGGGACGCCGGGGGTTTAAGTTACTGGCTCAGCCAACTCGCGTCAGGCATGCCGCGCAACAACGTGATGAGTTGGTTCCTGCTCTCACCGGAATTCGAGGCGATGATGAATAGCGCATTTCCGGGGCAGATGGCTCGCGCAGAGACGTACTTGGTCCTCAACCTGTACGGCGGCCTGTTCCGACGGCTGGCCGAATCGGGGGGTTACACTTATTGGACTGGGCAGTTCCGAGCCGCACAGTGCAATGCCAGCCCGGCAGCCGCGGTGCAGGCAACGATCGACAGCGTGAGCAGCCAGTTCGTGGCCAGTGCCGAGTACGCGGCGAGAGCGACCACCAATAGTCAGTACGTGGTGGACATGTACTACGCGCTGCTGCAACGAGGTGCCGAGCCGGGGGCTATCGACTACTGGGTCGGCCAATTGGATGGAGGTTTTCTTTCGCGCTTTGAAGTGCGGCAGCAATTCCTGACCAGTCCCGAGATGACGGCGCAGAGTGCAGCGATCGCCGCACAGGGCTGCCTGCATTAGGAGCGGCTACGCTCACCGGTAGCTACGGTGCGGGTATCAAGTACTCGCCGTCTACAATTTTGTTCGTACCCCGGCAGTAATCTGCCAAAAGCCGTGTTCAGCGCATTCTGATTTGCTCGACGATTCCGCTAGACGGCCGCTTGCAAAGTACACCAGTCAGTGCGCAAGAAAATCGTGACAGGCCGGTGTGGGTCCCACAGCGGCCATAGCCACCTGCCGTAAGCGGATGTTGCCGTGATTCCAAAGATCACCTCGTCGGGACGCTGCAGTCGTCAGCAAAAAGACCCGCCACATGGGCGGGTCTTCTGTCGGCTGTCGGCACGGCGTTCGCCGGCGGGTCGCCCCGTTAGACCGAGAGCGACCCCAACGAACAGGCCAACGGCCGTCGGCAGTCGAGACGTGTCACTTGGGCCGCTGCCCCCAGATAAGCGCACCGCCGGGTTGCAATCCCATCAGTTTCAGCGAGGCACGCCCGAGGGGACCATAAGGGTTCGCGAACGTTTCGTTGTGCTCGAAGTGGTTGTACCCTTGCGCGACGATCAGTTCGACCTCCTTGCCGGCCGCTTTCAGCGCCGCTGCGAAATCCTTGGTCTGCCGCTGGAATTCGGGGGTTTCCTTGGTTCCATGACTCAGCACGACGGGCATGTTGATGTATTGCATGTGCCGAATCGGGCTTAGCTTGTTGATCGTGTCGTCCAGATTGAAATTGACGTACTCGTTCCGGGCGGAAAGGGACACCGGATACAGGTCATACATGCCGCTCCCGCAGACCGCTCCCTTGATGAAATTGCTGGGCAGACCCCTCGCCGCCCAATCGGTTGTGATGACGACTCCGCAAAGATGACCACCTGAAGAGAAGCCGGAGACATAGATTCTGTTTGGATCGATCCCGAGGTTTTTTGCATTCTGGAAGACCCATGCGACGCCCGCGCGGACCTGCTCCGCCATCGTCAGCAGGTTCCCGCCGGACTGTATGACGTTGATGAAGTCGAGAGCGACGAGGTTTGCTCCGGCCGAGACGAAATTCTCCGCCATGGATCCTGAGCCGGCCGCCGAACCTCCTCGCCACGCTCCGCCATGGATGTAGATCATGGTGGGTGCATTGCCTTTGCCGGCAGGCGTCCGATACAAATCCAGCCCTTCGACTGCACTGGGTCCATAGGCATATCGTTCAGGAGGACCGAAGCGCGCGAGGAACTCGGCCCTCAACTGCGCGCTGCGCGCGCCGGTGTCAGGCGGATCTTGTTGCCAGCACACCTGGTCATACACCGAGTCCATCTGAGCCTCCGTGTACTGGACGCCATGAGGATCGGTATAGATGATAGGTTGGCCAGCTGCGTCAGGTAATTTCCACGCAGGCCAAGGGCAGTAGGACGGCGAGGGCGGCGGCGTGAACGCCCAGCACGGCGTAGTTATGAAAGACGCAGCGAAAGCTGCAAGCATCAGCGTGCGAGAAAGCCTGATCATGTGACTCCTCCTCAAAGCGAGTTATCGAATCCCTACGGCTACGAGTCGCGGCGACTTTAACTATGGCCGCAAGGGAGGCTACCGCTTTCGGAGGCCATGTACAAGCTAGCGCAACCGTCGCACCAACCGACGCAACAACGTCAATCGAAGGCGCAATCGCTCTGGTCGCGAATTTCGTGAGTGTGACGGCTTTGGACGTAGTAGGTGAATGTCCGCAGTTGGCCGAGATGGAATGGACACCGCCCTCCCTCCGGGGATGAAGGGCGAGGCGAAGAAGAAGGGGCCCTCCAGGACCGAACGGCATCGATGTGCCAAAGTGGAGT
>Ga0070672_100003153_pt1 | contig 10655 bp, 9 predicted proteins | sample KBSM13metaG_FD_66151 | JGI IMG/M metagenome (GOLD analysis project Ga0070672, IMG submission 66151) | Miscanthus rhizosphere microbial communities from Kellogg Biological Station, Michigan, USA - KBS M1-3 metaG | ecosystem: Host-associated > Plants > Roots > Rhizosphere > Soil ... | reverse complement strand
GGGATGTTCGTCATCCTGCCGGTGTTCGCGCTGTTCGCCGAGACGCTGCCCGGGGGACGCGACCGCACGCTCGTGGGGCTGGCGCTCGGCGCCTACGGACTGACGCAGGCAGTCCTGCAGGTCCCCTTTGGCTGGGCCTCCGATAAATGGGGGCGCAAACCGGTCATTTACAGCGGCCTCGCGCTGTTCGCGGTCGGAAGTTTCGTCGCCGCCTGGGCGCCCACCATCGGCTGGACCATCGTCGGACGGATGCTCCAGGGCGCGGGCGCCGTGTCGGCGGCCGTCATCGCACTGTGCGCGGACTTGACGCGCGACGCCGTCCGTACCCGTGCCATGGCGGCCATCGGCATCACCATCGCCGGAACGTTCGCGCTGTCGCTGATCGCGGGACCGCTGCTCTCCGCCGCCATCGGCGTGCCGGGAATCTTCGCGCTCACCGGCGTGCTGGCGCTTGCAGCCGTCGCTGTCGTGCGCTTCGGCATACCCGACCCACCCGCCACCGGCCCGCGCGCGCCGGCCCGGGGCGCGCTGCGGCGCGTGCTGTCCGACGGCAATCTCGTCCGCCTCAACTACGGCATCTTCGCGCTGCATGCGTTGTTCATGGCCTTGTTCGTCGAAATGCCGTTCGCGCTCCGCGACAACGGCATCGAGGCCCACCAGCATTGGGCGGTCTACCTGCCGGTGATGGTGCTGTCGGTCGCATTCATGTGGCCGTTCGTGCGGAGGGCCGATCAACCGCAGCGCGGCAAGCCGATCTTCCTGGGCGCCGTCGGCCTGCTCCTCGTCGCGCAGGCCACGCTCGCCCTCGGCCAGCATTCGCTGCCGGTGCTCGTCTTCGCGCTGCTCATGTTCTTCACCGCGTTCAACCTGCTCGAAGCGACGCTGCCGTCGTTCGTTTCGCGCTATGCGCCCGCCGAGCTCAAGGGCTCGGCCGTCGGCGTCTACGCCAGCGTCCAGTTTCTCGGCGCTTTCGTGGGCGCGGCGGTGGGCGGCTGGCTCGCGCAGAACGTGGGCGCCGCGGCGGTGTTCGGCTTCGGCGTGGTGCTCACGGCGATCTGGCTCGCCATCGGCGCTACCATGGCGGCCCCGCCGGCGTACCCGTCCACCTATTCCCTGGGAGAAACGTAAATGGCCTCGGTCAACAAAGTCATCATTCTCGGCAATCTGGGCCGCGACCCGGAGACGCGCTACACCACGGGCGGCGACGCCGTCACGAACCTCAACATCGCCACGTCCGAGCAATGGAAGGACAAGAGCGGCGAAAAGCAGGAGCGCACTGAGTGGCATCGCGTCGTGCTGTTCGGCCGGCAGGCGGAGATCGCCGGCGAATATCTGAAGAAGGGCCGCTCGGTGTACATCGAGGGCAGGCTGCAGACGCGCAAGTACACGGACAAGGACGGCGTCGAGAAGTATTCGACCGAGATCGTGGGCGACCGGATGCAGCTCCTCGGCAGCCGCGAAGGCAGCGGCGCAGGCGGCGATGTCGACTTCGGTAGCGGCGGCGGGGCAGGCAGCGGTGGGGGTGGCGGGTCGCGCTCGGGCACCGGCGCAGGATCCGGTGCTGGCTCCAAGGGCGGCGGCGCACCCAAGCGCTCGAATCCGGACGAGCTCGACGACGACATCCCGTTTTAGCGAGACACCGAGGGCAAGTCGCGCGGACGTGGCGCGGCGTGCTTTTTCCTTAGTCGCGCGACCGTGGCAAGGGCTTGCGTGCTTAGTCCGCAAACGCCTTCCCGCGCGGGTAACCCGGTGCGGCCGCGGTCGGACAAACATGTCCGAATCGCGGCCTCACCACCCGCGACGAAAGGCGCTCCCGATGCGCACGCAAGCCCTCGCCACGCCCGCGCGACATCGCACTCCGCTCATACGCGGCCGTTGATGGGAGCAGATTCAAGGCCGATGCACGCGATGCGCATTCGTCGCATCGGCACCGGCGCGTCGACAGCGGAGTGGCAGGGTTGGCGTAGGGCGCCTCAGCCCGGTCGACCGTCGCGGGTGGACGGCCGCGAGTGGGAAGTGTGGCGGCGCGAGCGGCGAGCAGGGGCCCCGAGCGCGGTTAGCGCGTGGGGATGCGAGCAATCGCAAGTCGACGCCTGAGGCCGACAGGCGGACCTGCAACACCGCACCGAAAGTGCAGGACGCCGACCACCGCCGGCCGCACCGGGTACCCGGAGGTCGACCAGGGTCGCGGATGCGAAGCCCGAGCCAATCCTGCCACTCCGCTCATCGCACACCTCGTGCCTGCTGGTACGAGCTACGACCACCGCGGATTTGCGACAGCGCGTCGCCCACGGCCGCGCTCAATGTGCCGCCGCGGCCTCGTTCGTTGCGACTGCGTCCGCGTTCTCCGTCGCGGCGATCACGCCTCCGCCCAGACACACGTCACCGTCGTAGAGCACGAGATATTGGCCAGGGGTCGGCGCCCACTGCGGTGCATCGAAGATTGCGCGCGCGCGTTCGTCGCTCCGGAGCTCCACGCGGCACATCGCATCGGGCATCCGGTATCTCGTCTTTGCGCGTAGTCGTCCGAGGGCTTCCGCCGCCGGCGGCGCGCCGGCGATCCAATGCATCTCCTGCGCGTCGACGATCGTCCGGTACAGCGATCGATGGTCGTGTCCCTGCACGACGATCAGCGCATTGCGCGCGGGATCCTTGGCCGTGACGAACCACGGCAGGTCCTGCCCGGCGCGCGTCCCGCCGACACCGAGACCTTGCCGCTGGCCGAGCGTGTAATAGGCAAGCCCTTCGTGCCGACCGACGACGCTGCCCTCTTCGGTCTCGATCGGACCGGGCTTCCGCGGCAGGTACTTCGCGAGGAAGTCCCGGAACGGGCGCTCGCCGATGAAGCAGATGCCGGTGGAGTCCTTCTTCGCCCAGGTCGGAATGCCTTCGCGCTTCGCGATCGCGCGCACTTCGCGCTTGGCGATCTCGCCGAGAGGAAAGAGCACGGGCGCAAGCTGCGCCTGCGTGAGCTGATGAAGGAAATAGCTCTGGTCTTTGGCTGAATCGCGCGCCTTCAGCAATTCGACCCGATCGGGAGCCCGGCGAAGCCGCGCGTAATGCCCGGTGGCGATGAAATCGGCCGACAGGGTGCGGGCGTGGTCGAGGAACGCGCGGAACTTGATCTCGCTGTTGCAAAGCACGTCGGGATTCGGCGTGCGGCCGGCCGAGTACTCGCGCAGGAAGTGCGCGAAGACGCGTTCGCGATACGCGGCGGCGAAGTTGACCGCCTCGAGTTCGACGCCAATCACGTCCGCAACGGACGCCGCGTCGACGAGGTCGGCTCGCGACGTGCAGTATTCTTCGGTGTCGTCGTCCTCCCAGTTCTTCATGAAGAGGCCGACTACGTCATAGCCCTGTGCCTTGAGCATCCACGCGGCGACCGAGGAATCGACGCCGCCCGACATGCCGACGATCACACGGGCCTTGCGGGGCATCACAATTCCGTGACGAAATTCACCGAACGCTTGATGCCCGAGCGGAAATCGTCGACGCAGCGAAGCACGAGCGGGCTGCGATGCCGGCCGCGACTTGCGAGCAGGTCGTCGTGGGACAGCCAGAACGCGCGCAGGATTCCCTCGTCCAGGGCGCGCTGCGGCTCGTGCGAGATGACGTCGGCGGCGTAGGCGAATCGAATGAACGTCGCGCCGGTCACGGGCGCCTGCCAGCGGTAAATCCCGATGAGCGCCGTCGGCGCAACGTGATAACCCGTCTCCTCGAGCGTCTCGCGGATGGCCGCCGCCACGAGCGTTTCGCCGGCCTCCAGGTGTCCGGCGGGCTGGTTGATCCGCACGCCGGCGCTCGTCTCCTCCTCGACCAGCAGGAAAGCGCCGTTTTGTTCGACGATGGTCGCCACCGTCGTCACGGGACGGGGTTGTTCGAGCTCACGCACGGCAGGTTTCCTGGTTGGTCACGGTCGCGCTTCGCTGCGCATCGTATCCGAGAACGAAAGAGCGTCGAAAAGAGATGCGATAAAAAAGGCAGGGTCGAGACCCTGCCTTCCTGAGCGAGGGAACGAAGCCCGCCAGCGGCAGGCCTCGTCCGATTTCGTTGTCGTTACTTCTTGGGCGCGGCAGCGGGCGCCATCGTCGGCGCGGCGGCGGGAGCGGACGCCGGAGCCATCGCCGGGGCGCTGGCGGGCGCCATCGCGGGCGCAGCAGCCGGAGCAGCGGCAGTCGCCTTCTTCTCGGTCGCCATCTTGTCCGAAGCGGTCTTCTTATCGGAAGCAGCCTTGTCGGCGGCGGCCTTGTCGGCAGCCTTCTTGTCCGAAGCGGCCTTGGCATCCGCCATCTTCTTGTCCTGCGCGGCCTTCTGCTCGGCGGCCTTCTTGTCGGCAGCAGCCTTCTTTTCGGCAGCCTTCTTTTCGGCCGCGACCTTCTTGTCGGCGGCCTTCCTGTCGGCTTCGGCTTTCTTCTCCGCAGCCTTCTTGTCCGCATCCGCCTGCTTTTTCTCGGCCGCCGTCATTTCCTTGGCGGGCGCGGCCATTGCGGGAGGGGCGGCGGGCGCGGCCATCGCGGGGGTAGTCGGCGCAGCGGCAGGAGCCGCAGCCGGGGGAGGCGTCGTCGCCTTCGGCGCTGCCGCGGGTGCGGCGGGTGCTTGGGCAATCGCGCTCGCCGCGCAGGCGGCTGCGATCAATGCAACGATAAGCTTGCTCATGTCTTCGAATCCTCTAATTGAAATGGAGTGCGGGCTTGTATGAATCGAATCGGGTCTTATAAAACCCTGAAATTATATGGACTTGCGTGTCATATTGCCTAGGGAAACGGCTTCAAAAGCCTCGAAAACGGGGCCTTCTGTTGCGTCTTTGGTCGTTTCCGCTGCGAGCGGTGGTTCTGCATCGATCATTGCCCGATTTAGGCGGGCGTCGCGCGCACGCGGGCGGCCGCCATGACGAGCTCACTCATCTTCTAAATCCTTGGTTATTGGGAAGTAACCGATAGAGGTCCGATGTCGCCGCCGTTAACGCGGGTATCGGCCCACCGGTTGACAGACCTGCCAAGAACAGCCGCCGTCGCCCGTGGCGTGGCACGGGGCGCCACGACGGCATTCACTCAGCGGTTGAGATCGAAGTCCCGCTGAAGCCAGCTTTTGAGCATTGCAACGGTGATCGGGCGCTTGGTTGCAAGCGAATGGCGGTCGAGGGCGGCCAGCGCCTCGATCAGCGCCGGCATGTCGCGGCGGCCGTGCGCCAGGAGGTAGTCGATGACGTCGTCCGCGAGGCGAAATCCGCGCCCGCGGGCCAAGGCCCTGAGCGCTGCCGGCTTGTCCATGTCCGAGAGCGGCGTGATTTCGTAGACGAGGCCCCAGCCGAGCCGCGTGCGCAGATCCTCGCGCAGCGTCAGCGCCGAGACGGGCGACCGCGACGCCACGAGCAAGTGACCGCCGCGATCGCGCAGGGCGTTGAACAACGTGAACAGCGTTGCCTGCGCGTCGTGGCCAGCGAAGTCGATGCCGTCGACCGCGACGAGCGCGTGACGCTCGAGCGCACCGACTTCGTGCGCCGATACGCTGTCGGCCTGGGCAATATGGATCGCGCGGCCGTACGCCGCTGCCGCCGCGACCGCCGCGCGCAACAGGTGCGTCTTTCCAGCACCCGGGGCGCCCCATAGCATGACGCCCGTTTCGCTCCCCCTTCCGGCGGACAGCGCCCGCAGCGCGGCGAGTGCCTCCGCATTGGCGGTGGATAGAAAGTTATCGAAGGACGGCGGTTGCGGCGCGGCCAGGTCGAAGACGAGTTGTTCGGTCACGAGCGTCGCAGCGAAGTCGGGGCGGGAGGGCTTCGCTGCCGGGCAGCGCCCCTCTTCATCCGGTAAGATGGTCGAGCGCCGCACTGTACCGCGTCGCACGGCGGCCGTACCCGATTCGGCTCGCCGCCCGGCACCCACGCCGTGCCGATGCGCCGCCTTCACTGCCCGCAACCTAGCGTCCAATGCCCTCTCGTTCCGCTCCGCCGTCCTCGCTCTCTTACCGCGACTCCGGCGTCGACATCGATGCCGGCGATGCGCTCGTCGAACGCATCAAGCCCTACGCGGCGCGGACCATGCGGCCGGAGGTGCTGGCGGGCATCGGCGGATTCGGCGCCCTCGTCGAGCTGCCGACGCGCTACCGCGAGCCGGTCCTGGTCTCGGGGACCGACGGCGTCGGCACGAAGCTCAAGCTTGCGTTCGCGCTGAACCGCCACGACACGATCGGGATCGATCTTGTCGCGATGAGCGTCAACGACATCCTGGTCCAGGGTGCCGAGCCGCTGTTCTTCCTCGACTACTTCGTCTGCGAGCGCCTCGACGTCGACGTCGCCGCCGATGTCGTGAAGGGCATCGCGAAGGGGTGCGAGCTTGCCGGCTGCGCGCTGATCGGCGGGGAGACGGCCGAGCATCCGCACGCTTTCATCCCCGGGGAATACGACCTCGCGGGCTTCGCGGTCGGCGTCGTCGAGAAGTCCAAAGCCATCGACGGTGCGCAGATCGCCGCGGGCGACGTTCTCCTCGGGCTTGCGTCGAGCGGGCCTCACTCGAACGGCTTTTCGCTGATCCGAAAGATACTCGAGGTATCCGGTGCCGAATTGAGCACGCCGCTGCCGGGCGATGTGCGTGCGCGCACGCTCGGCGCAGCGCTGCTCGAGCCCACGCGGATTTACGTGAAGCCGGTGTTGGCGGCGATGCAACGTGTCGACATCAAGGGCATGGCGCACATCACGGGCGGCGGCTTGCTGGAGAACGTGCATCGGATGTTTCCCGACCACGTCGCCGCGCGCATCGATTCCAGGCACTGGCCCGAGCCTGCGATCTTCGATTGGCTCCGGCGCGCTGGCAACGTCGCCGACGCCGAGATGCACCGCGTGTTCAACTGCGGCATCGGCATGGTCGTCATCGTCCCCGCCGCGGATGCCGCACGCGCGAAGGCGTTGCTCGCAGAGGCGGGCGAGGCCGTCTACGAGATTGGCGCCGTCGTCCCACGCGCGAGCGGCGCGCCGGGCACCGTCGTCGTCTAGCGGCGTCGTCTTCAGAGTCGCAGTCATGGCCCTCCCCCGCATCACGGTGCTGACCTCCGGTCGCGGTTCGAACCTCGCCGCGCTGCTCGCGGCCGAGCGCCAAGGCAAGCTCGAAGGAACCATCGCCACCGTCATCGCGAATCGGCCGGGGATCCCGTCGCTCGACGTCGCGACCGCGCATGGCGTTCCCGCCGTGGTCGTTCCGCACGCCTCTTATCCCGAGCGCGAGGCGTTCGACACCGCGCTCGGCGAGGCGCTGGATGCGTCCGAGCCCGACCTCGTCGTCCTCGCGGGATTCATGCGCATCCTGGGACCCGAGCTCGTCGCGCGCCATGAAGGCCGGATGCTCAACATCCATCCCTCGTTGCTGCCGTCGTATCCGGGGCTGGACACCCATCGGCGCGCGCTGGCGGACGGCGTCCGCGTCCACGGCTGCACCGTGCACTTCGTCACGGCAGCGCTCGATCACGGCCCGATCGTCGCCCAGGGCGTCGTCGCCGTCCACGACGACGACGACGTAGCGTCGCTCGCCGCGCGCGTGCTGGCGGTCGAGCATCGGCTGCTCCCCGCGGCCGTCCGCGCGTTCTGCGGCGGGCGGCTCGTCATCGACGGCAGCCGCGTGCACGTTAAGGACGAACGCGTGCCCTCCGCCGCGCTCGAAATACCTGCCTTCGATTCGTGACCCACGACCTTCGCCACCACGCCGACGCGTCTTCGCCGCCCACAGCAGGCGACGGGATCTCGAGTTCCGCGCCGCGCGACCTTGCCCGGCGCCGCTTCGGGAGCGCGCCGCGGCCGGTTCTTGTGGCCGCGCTTGCGCTCTCGCTCGCACTGCATGGCGCGCTGTCGTTGTGGCCTTCGGACCTCGAGACGACCCCCGAAACGCTTCCGTTGCAGGCGTCGATCGTCGAGATGCCACCGCCGCCGATGCCCGCCCCGCGGGCCGCAGCGAAGCCGCGACCGAAGCCGCAGCGCGTGACCGCGCCGCGCCCGCACGTGGACCCGCCGCCGGCGCCGGTTGCACAAGAAATCGCCGCCAAGGCGCCGGAACCCGAGCTGATCGAGCCAACGGCCGACGCCATCGCCATGGGCCCCGAGCCCGCGACGGAGGTCGTGGCCGAAGCGATCGTCACGCCTCCCGATCGTCCCCAGAAGACGCTGCCCCGCCGTATCGATCTCGTTTACAAGGCGTTCCTCGGCACGCAAGGCTTTCTCGTGGGCGAAGCGGTGTACCGGTTCGAGCATGCGGGCGGCGAGTACCACATCGTGACGATCGGCGAAGCAAAAGGCTTGGCGGCGCTTTTTTTGCGCGGCCAGGGCAAGCTCGAAAGCCGTGGCCTCATCACGCCCACCGGCCTGCGCCCGTACGAGTTCGCCGTCGAGCGCAGCACTAACGAGCGCCGCGAGCGTGCGGTGTTCGACTGGGAAGCCGGGGTCGTCACGTTGAGCGACGAGAGGACGGAGCCGATCGAGGCCTCGACCTACGACCCGATGTCGCTGATGTGGCAGGCGTACTTCACGCCGCCGGACGCCGATGTCGCGGAGATCACCGTCGCGACGACACGCCGAGTGGGTCGGCACACGCTGACGCGCGAAGGCGAGGAAACGATCGCCTGGGCCCAAGGCGACATCGTCACGGAGCGCTGGCGGCGAATGAGCGAGGACGGCAACACGGAGACGACGGTCTGGCTCGCGCCGTCGCTGCGGTACGTGCCCGTGAAGATGCGCGTCGTCACGAACTACAAGAGTTTGCTGGGAGCGACCCTCGAGGCCAAGCTCGATTCGATCCGCGTCGACGAACCGCTCGCGCAGCAATGACGGAGCCCACTAAGGGCCGGCAGGCGATCGAATTCCGGAACGCGAGACGCGAAAGCACTGCCACCGGGCCGCGGGCGAACCAGGTGGCAGGGCTTGCCGAGGCCATTGCCGAGATCCGGCCGCTCGCGCAGCCCGCCGATGCCGCGCTGCACGACTTCTTCCGCAAGCGCAAGGCGATGGGGCAGCACGACCGCGCGCTCATCGCCGACGGTCTCTTCGCTTATTTCCGCCGCCGGCGCTCGCTCGATGCGCTCGCCGAATCGCAGCATCCGCGCCATGTCGCGCTTGCGGTGCTGGTCCGCGAGCTGGGCATCGGCGTGCGCGAGCTGGAAGGCGCGATCGGCGCGGACGACGCCGCCTGGCTGCGCGAGTTCAAGTCTCGTCTCGCGACGAAGCTATCCGACACGATCGCCGCCGATCTTCCCGACTGGTTGTGGGAAAGGCTCGGCAGTGTCTACGGCGACGAGGAGCGCAAGGCGCTGGCGCAGTCCTGGCTCGCCGCCGCACCGCTCGACCTGCGCGTCAATCCGCTCAAGACGACGCGCGACGAGGCGCGCGCGGCGCTCGCGGCATCGGGAATCGTTGCGCATCCCACGCCCTACTCGCCGCTGGGCTTGCGCGTCGCGGGCCGGCCGTCGCTCGCGCGGCATCCGCTCTTCGCGGGCGGCGCGCTCGAAGTGCAGGACGAAGGCAGCCAGCTGGTTTCGTTCCTGGTCGCACCGAAGCGCACGGAGATGGTCGTCGACTTCTGCGCGGGCGCAGGCGGGAAGACGCTGCTGCTCGGCGCGCTGATGCGCTCGCAGGGAAGGCTGTACGCGCTCGACACCCACGACCGGCGGCTTGCGAACCTGAAGCCACGGCTTGCGCGGTCGGGACTTTCCAACGTCCATCCGCAATGGATCGCTCACGAGCGGGACACGAAGGTGAAGCGGCTCGCGGGGAAGATCGATCGCGTGCTGGTCGATGCGCCGTGCACCGGCTTCGGCACGCTGCGAAGAAATCCCGATCTCAAATGGCGGCAACCGGAATCGGCGCTCGCGGAGCTCGTCGCGAAGCAGCGCTCGATCCTCGCCGCGGCCGCGACGCTGGTTAAGCCGGGCGGCCGGATCGTCTATGCGACGTGCAGCGTGTTGCCGGAAGAAAACGAGGCGGTGGTTGCCGATTTCGTCGCCGCCAATCCCGCGTTCACGCGCGTCGATGCCGCAACCGAGCTGGCGCGCGCGGGAATTGCGCTCGACACGGGCCCCACACTGCGACTGTTGCCGCACAAGCACGGGTGCGACGGTTTCTACGCAGAAGTATTGACGCGATCCGCATAGCGCCCGTCGCCGTCGTTCGTCCCGGCATCTGCCGTTGCGAATTCCGGTAGACTCGCCGCGTGCTCGCACCGATCGATTTCCCTCGCATCGCGGCCGCGCTCCAGTCGCACGCCGGATGGGTCGAGCTTACGATCGTTGCGCTCTCGTTCGCGATCGGCTCGATCCTCGATCGCCGCGTGCGGCTGCAGTCGGCGTCGGTCGCGGAGGTCGTTCGCTTGAGCCTCGGCAGCGTCAACCGGCTGCTGCTCCCGCTCGTCACGCTTGCGCTGCTGGTCGTCGCGATGGTCGTGTTCCAGCGATGGCACGAGCCGTTCTTCCTGTCGATCGCGATTCCGCTGATGGTCGCGCTCGCCATCATACGGCTGCTCGTCTACGCGATGCGCGAGATCTTCGGTGCGCCGGCATGGCTGCCGTTCTCCGAGCGCGTCGTGTCGTTCGCGATCTGGGGTGTCGTCCTTCTGCACTTCGTTGGCGTGCTGCCCGAGCTCCGCGCGGATCTCGAGAGGCTCGTGATTCCGGTCGGCACG
>Ga0070672_100003144_pt1 | contig 10667 bp, 10 predicted proteins | sample KBSM13metaG_FD_66151 | JGI IMG/M metagenome (GOLD analysis project Ga0070672, IMG submission 66151) | Miscanthus rhizosphere microbial communities from Kellogg Biological Station, Michigan, USA - KBS M1-3 metaG | ecosystem: Host-associated > Plants > Roots > Rhizosphere > Soil ... | reverse complement strand
CGAGAATCGTTCTGTCCCGAACCTCCGCGAGTCTCACGGATCGACGGTTCCTGGCCATTTCATCTTCCAGGGAATCAATTAGCGCCAGAAAGTCGAGATCGAGCTGGGAAGGAACGCGTGGCTCAAGGAAGCCGTAAAGGTCTGGTGTGCTTGCATTGTCTAATTCGCCGGCGTGTAGCGGCAGAAGATGAGCTGCGTAGACGACCCCAGGTAATCCCGTGGTTGTGTCGACTTCGATCGCCGCCATTAAGTCTAAACGCAGTAACGCGAGGTCAGTCAGGTCGTCCTGCGTGAGTTGTTCCCCTCGCAGATGAGTGTGAACACAACGGAGTCCCCGAAAACGACCCGATGCGACGCGAACACGTTTGAAATCCGGTAATTCAATTCTGCGGTTATCACCAACCATCACATACTGAACGTGACCTTTGCGATCTATCAGGACACCAATTTGACGACGAATTTCGTGGGACAGTTCTCCGAGTTGGCGAGCAAACTCCGGTGTCACGATTTGATTGGGAGGTATCCGGCGCGTGTAGAGCTTCTCTATACGACGAAGTTGATTCGGTTTGAGACCCAGTGTATTACCTAACGCACTAGTAATAGTTCGTTACCTCCTTGGCTTACCGTGTTTTTAGTGGGATTGAGAGTATTGTCAGCAATTACAGGATGACTGATACGGGCGGTGTACGTCGTACGCTGGAAGGGTCTGGCTGTTTTGCTCGGCGACGACCAGTCGCTGAGTCGCTTTGGCATCGAGATCTTTACCGTGCGCAACTTCCTGCTTTCAAGGCCAGGATCGCAATAACAATTAGTCCCGCACTAACCTAACTGCGGCGGATTATAGCATAGGGATTATTCGGTTCATGGTGAATGAGTACGCTTGCGGTAGTTATGCCGCTACGCTATCCCTACTAGTTCTGCAATTGTTATGATGAACCATTTTGCGGAAAGGTAATACTAACGACTAAGTTGCGATGTCACAGGTAAGGACCAGAATCACTCGAATCGAACCTCTTTATGGTATCGCTGGCGGCGAGATCACTATTGAGTGCGAGAACTTCGACACCAGCGATCCGGCAAGTTGCGCCGTGCTTGTTGGAGACACAATTGCGCCAATTGTAGCTTTGGGTTCACGACGGGTATTGGCCATTGTTCCCGAAGCGGGTCGTAGTGGTGAAGTGCAGGTGCGATTGCAGTCGAGCGACACGCTTAGCGACCCGGTGAGCTTTAATGTTGCCAAGAAACTCGCCAGCGATCTTCATCCAGTATCCAACCCGGCATTTGATCCGGATGACGGTTCACTGTTTGTCACTCGTTCCGGTTCACGCGGCGAAGAACTCCCGGTCACGTTATTTCGCATCGACGTCGAAGGTGACGTCATTGAGTTTTCCGGCGATATCGTGAATCCGACTGGGATTGCGTTTAGCCGCGACGGGGAAATGTTCGTCACGAGTAGGTTGGATGGTGTCGTTTACAAAGTTAGTCCTTTCAAGGAGGCCGTATCGTTTGCGCGCAACCTGGGAGTCGCAACCGGCATTGCTTTTGACGACGAAGGTGTGATGCATGTGGGCGACCGCGCCGGGTCAATCTTCCGGGTCAATGGAATCGGAGAAGAGAAGTCGTGGGCACAGGTCGAGCCGTCAGTGTCGGCTTATCATCTGGCGTTTGGTCCGGACGACTCACTGTATGTTACCGGTCCAACGGTGACTAGTTTTGATTGTGTTTGGCGAGTGAATAAGGATGGCGACGTCGACGTTTTCTTCAAAGGATTAGGCCGTCCGCAAGGCCTCGCTTTTGATACAGACGGAAATCTTTATGTCGCTGCATCTTTTAGAGGACGCCGTGGAATAGTCCGGATTTCTCCAGACGGCCAGGAAGCGAAAATAGTAGTGGCCGGAGTGAATTTGGTGGGTCTTGCCTTCAGCGCGGATGGCGAAATGGCAGTCACTTCAATCGACTCTGTTTTTAGCTTACCGATGCAGATTCGAGGAACGCTTTTACCCTGATAATAAAGGCTTCAGACGCACTGAAGCGTCTTTTGACAGGCACTTTTCAGAATGCTAACTTGACCCCTCTGTTTCGAGACTGCAGTTATTGGTCATCGCGAGACTCTGAGTGAATCCAGAACAATTAATTCCACAACTAGTGATTTACATGGTGGTGCTTTTGCTGGCAATTTCGGCGCATGAAGCAGCCCACGCATGGATGTCCGACAAATTCGGTGACGATACGGCGAGACTCCTTGGCCGGGTCACGCTGAACCCAATGGCTCATACGGATCCGATTGGAACCCTGCTGATTCCGATCGTGGGCTTTATTGTTGGCGCAATGGGAGGCGGACGCTTTCCGCTTATAGGTTGGGGTAAACCGACTCCCGTTAATCCGCTGCGCTGGCGTCAGAAGGACCTTGCGAACGTAATGGTTTCGATTGCGGGTATCCTGGCTAATTCGCTGATTGCAATCATTGCCTTTACGATAATCAAGGTGCTGTTGGTCACCGGAACGTTCTACAGAATCCCGGATGGCCTGCGTGAGCCCGTTGCGCTGTTCCTCGAATTTCTTTTGACAATGAATATCTCGCTGGCTGTTTTTAACCTTCTGCCTTTTCCACCATTGGACGGCAGTAAGATTCTCGAAACGTTTCTTCCTGCGAGTGCGCAACCTATTCTCGAGACCTTAGAGAGATATAGTTACATAATCCTGATGGTGATGATTTACATGGGAGTGACTGGTGCCATCATTGGGCCCATTCTCAATTTTGTTTACTCCTTTCTTCGATCTTAAATTCTTAACTTGAAGTATGGCTAAGCGAATCTTCAGCGGTGCCCAACCTACTGGGAACGTTCATCTCGGCAACTACCTTGGCGCCTTGCGCAATTGGGTCGCCCTGCAAAACGAGTATGAAGCGTTCTATTGCATCGTGAATCTTCACGCCATAACGGTGCCTCAGGACCCCAAACTCCTGGCAGAGAAAACTCGCGACCTGGCGCGCATCTACCTGGCGGTGGGCATCGACCCGACTGTCTCTACGATTTTCGTTCAGTCAGACGTTCCACAACATGCCGAGTTAACCTGGGCCCTCAACTGCGTTGCCCGAATGTCAGAACTCGAGAGGATGACTCAGTACAAAGATAAGTCTCGACGCCAGGAAGAGAATGTTACTGTCGGGTTGTTTGATTACCCTGTTTTGATGGCGTCAGACATTCTGCTTTATCAGACTGATCTGGTGCCGGTTGGTGACGATCAAAAACAACATTTGGAACTGACCCGAGACCTGGCTATACGATTCAATCGCGATTATGGCGACACCTTTCGCATTCCTGAGCCGTACATTCCCAAGGTTGGCGCTCGCATCATGTCCCTGTCCGATCCGACTAAGAAGATGTCGAAGTCGGATGACGATCCAAACGGCTGCATACTTTTGATGGACGACGCCGATACGATCCAACGTAAGTTCAAACGTGCAGTAACGGATTCGGGTACTGATATCAAATTCGATCAATCGCGTCCCGCCATAAACAATTTGCTCGAGATTTATCACTTAATGACCGGAAAGACTCAGGCTGAAGTTGAGGATCATTTTGCCGGTCAAGGTTATGCCTACCTGAAAGGGCAATTGGCCGAAGCTACAATTGAGTTTCTGCTCCCGATTCAACAGCGAGTCAGGGAAATAACCGATGATCGGCTTCGCGACATTCTGCGCATCGGTCGTGAAAAGGCGGAGGCCATTGCTTCCATCACTTTGAAACAAGCCTTCAGCAACCTTGGGTTAACCGGAGCAGGAAGCTAAATGGACGACGAGACTCCAGAAACTCTCCCGCAGAAAGTTGAACAAGCAGCGACGCAGCTTAATGTGGCGGGCGCAATGCCGAGGATTGTTGAAGACGACGTTACAGACGACCTCAAGATCCTGTTAGGTGAGTTTGAAGGCCCACTCGATTTGTTGCTTCACCTGATACGGCAGGAGCAGGTCAGCATTTACGACATACCGGTGGCTCGAATCACCGACGAGTATTTGCGTTATCTCCGCGTGATGCAGGAACTCGATATAGCAGTGGCTGGCGACTTCCTCGTGATGGCGGCCACCTTAATCGAACTAAAGACCAAGATGCTGCTGCCGCGAGATCCGCTTGCGGCGCCGGATGAACTCGAAGATCCACGCTCGGAGCTCGTGAATCAGTTACTCGAATATCAGAAGTACAAAGCCGCGGCGGAGATGCTTTGGTCTCGAGCTACCGTTGAACAGGCAGTCTTTCGACGTGCAGAAATCGAGACAGACAAAAACAATCCTGAAGTCGCCGTGGGAGTTTTTGATCTTTTGAAAGTTTTCCAGGACATCCTGGCGCGACACAAAGAAGAAGTAATGATGGAAATCGAACGTGAAGAGATTTCCATGACAGAGATGCTTGAACGGTTGCGTAACATGGTGATGTCCGCGAGCGAGTTAAACCTGCGAGTGTTCTTTGAGCGGGCGCGATCCCGACGTGAACTTGTACTCGCGTTCTTATCGATACTCGAACTGGTGCGAACCACCGAGATCAAATTATTTCAGCGCGAAACTTTTGGAGACATTGTCGCGCGTGTGGCAGGCTAAAGAATGGCAACGAACGAAGAGATAGAAAATCAGGAACCGGCGGAGAGCCCGGACGAAGCCGCGCTGAATGAAGAGGCAAGCCGAGAACTTGCAGCCATGGTTGCTGAAGTTGAAGCGGCGACGGGTGCGGAGAGTGGGTCCGAAGAGGAAGAGGATCCGAACGTAGCGCCGCAGAGTCAAGCTGAGCGCTCCGGCATTATCGAGGCTTTGATCTTCGTATCGGATGAACCGTTAACTCTCAAAACAATTGCGGGCGTGTTGAAGGAAGAGAAGGCCCTGGTAGAAGAGTCTGTCAAAGCGCTGGCTGAGGAATTCAATGCTCGCAACGGCGGTCTTCAACTGCGTGAGGTCGCGGGCGGTTGGCAGTTTGCAACTCGTCCGGAGCATCACGAATACGTTCGTCGCTTATTGCGAACACGACCCAGCGCTAAACTGACAATTGCTTCGCTGGAGACGTTGGCAGTGATCGCTTACCGTCAGCCGGTTACCGTCCCTGAGATTCTTGAAATTAGAGGGGTGCAATCACCTTCAGCAATCAAAACTCTCCTCGACAAGAAACTGATTGTAGCCAAAGGAAGAAAAGAAGCCGTTGGTCGACCGATGATGTACGGCACATCGAAAGACTTCCTGCTTCAGTTTGGACTCAAAGACCTTACAGAATTGCCGAGTGTTGAAGACTTCCAGGATCTCAGCGGCGGATCGTAGGTCGTGGATCGTAAATCGTGAATAGTTAATCGTCGATTTACATTTCCACCCTCGATTTACGATTAACGATTTACGATTCACTACCTACAATGGAACAGCGACTTCAAAAACTAATCGCCGCCGCGGGGATTGCCTCCCGCAGACATGCGGAAGACCTCATCAGCTCGGGGAAGGTTACACTCAACGGCAAGGTTGTAACCGAGCTCGGCACTAAAGCAGATCCAGACAAAGACCACATCAAGGTCAACGGAAAGCTCATCAACCCGAAGTTAAAAGCTCGCGAGAAAACGTACGTCCTGCTAAACAAACCGAAAGGTTACCTCTCCAGCGTTTCCGATCAGGAAGGACGTCCGCTGGTGGTTGAGTTGCTTCCTCCTGCGCTTGGCAAGCTTCATCCCGTTGGTCGTTTGGATTTCAACACCGAAGGACTGCTGATTCTTACCAACGATGGAGATCTAACCAACTTTGTGACGGCGGCCAGAAACCGCGTGGAGAAGGTCTACGAAGTTAAGGTTAAAGGCGTGCCGACTGATGGCGCGATCGCTCGTTTGCGACGAGGTGTCACTCTCGACGACGGCACACGAACAGCCCCCGCGAAAATCAAATTTCTACAGGACACTGATACAAATGCCTGGTACGAAGTCCTGTTGCACCAGGGACGCAATCAGCAGGTGCGCCGCATGTTTGAGATGATTGGCCATTCAGTGGTTAAACTTCGTCGAGTACGTATTGGCTTTTTGACTGATGAGACTCTTAAGCCAGGTTACTGGCGTTATCTGGCGCCCGCTGAAGTCAGCAGATTAATGAGAAATCGAGACGATCGGAAGAAGCCTCGACCGCCAGCAAAGTCGCGCAGCAGTAAAGATAGTTAGTGCTTTGTTCTTTGTTCAAAATTGTAAGTATGATTCTCATGGATTTTTTAAGAAGCAGTTGAGACTAAACAATGGAATTTGAATTAAGCGAAGAACAACAGCAGATCAAGATGAGTGTGCGCGAGTTCGCCGAAGCGGAGATAGCACCCCACGTGATGGAGTGGGATGAATCGCAGCATTTCCCCGTCGAACTGCAACCGAAGATGGCTGACCTTGGTTTTCTAGGTGTCATTTTCCCGGAGGAGTACGGCGGCGCGGGAATGGGCTACGTGGAATACGCCACGATCATCGAAGAGCTTTCTCGCGTAGACGGTTCGGTCGGCATATCAGTCGCTGCACATAATTCTCTGTGTTCCAATCACATCTTTAAGTACGGCTCTGATGATCAGAAGAAGAAGTTTTTGACTCCGCTCGCTTCCGGAGCCCACCTCGGGGCATGGGGACTGACTGAACCAAGTGCTGGTTCGGACGCGTCCGGCACTAAGTCAACTGCGGTGCGAACTGATGGTGGTTGGATTGTTAACGGTTCTAAGAACTTCATCACTCATGCAATTCATGCTGATACGTGCGTGGCAATGGCTGTTACTGATCGAGCGCAACGTAGCAAAGGCATATCGGCTTTTATTTTCGAGAAAGGCAGGCAGGGCTTCTCACCTTCAAAGAAAGAAAACAAGCTTGGTCTGCGTGCCTCGGAAACAGCCAGCGTTGTTTTCGAAGATTGTTTTGTTCCCGACGAGAACTTGCTCGGTGAGGAAGGCAATGGCTTTGTTAATGCCATGGAGATCCTTGATGGCGGCAGAATTTCAATCGCGGCTTTAGCTGTTGGCATCGCACAGGGCGCGTTCGAATCAGCGGTCCGTTATGCGAAAGAGCGTCAGCAGTTTGGCAAGCCTATCTCAGAATTTCAGGCAATCCAGTTTAAGTTGGCAACAATGGCGACCCAGATTGATGCTGCCAGGTTGCTGATGTATCGCGCAGCCTCGTTGAAGGATCAAGGGAAGAAGACGACGAAGGAGTCGTCAATGGCAAAACTCTTTGCTTCTGAGATCAGCGTGGAGGTTTGCGAAGAAGCGATTCAGATACACGGCGGCTACGGTTATACCAAAGACTACCCCGCAGAGAAGTACTGGCGCGACTCCAAGCTTTGCACAATCGGCGAAGGCACTTCAGAGATTCAACGAATAATCATCGCTCGGGAAGTTTTGCGGCAGTTCTGATTCTATTGAGATGGTGTCGGCAGCAAATAGTTTGAGCGAGCGTGTCAGTGCTGGAGAAGCAGCGGCCGTCGCCAGGGCTATCTCAAAAATCGAGGATGGATCTTCTGACGCGGCTGGGCTGATGAAGCACATCTATCAGTCGTCTCGTGGTGGTCTGGTAATCGGTATCACCGGTGCACCAGGGGCCGGCAAATCTTCATTAGTCGACAAGCTAGCGTTGCACTACCGTGGGGCCGATGAGCGTGTGGGCATCGTATGCGTCGATCCTTCGAGTCCTTTTTCAGGCGGCGCCATTCTTGGCGATCGCATCAGAATGCAGACTTTGGGACTCGACCCGGGAGTCTTCATTCGTTCGATGGCCACTCGTGGGAATCTGGGTGGGCTGTCGCGAGCAACCGTCGATGCAGTGGCAATACTTGATGCCGCAGGATACGCGAAGATAATCGTGGAGACAGTGGGAGTCGGGCAGGACGAGGTTGAAATAGTCAAAGCTGCTGAGGTCTCTGTGGTTGTTCTGGTTCCCGGAATGGGTGACGACATTCAAGCCATCAAAGCGGGAATAATGGAGATTGGCGACATCTTCGTAATCAATAAGGCCGATCGCGACGGCGTCTATTCCACCGAAAAGGAGCTTGAGTCGTTGCTGTCGTTGTCTGCTCGAGCGGATGGTTGGGATCCTCCGATTGTGAAGACGGTGGCTACGGAAAGCCGTGGGATTTCTGAACTGGCCGAGGCGATTGAACGATTTTGCCAAGTCCAAAGAAGTGCCGACATGACTAGTGAGCGGCGGCGGGCAATTGCGCGCTGGCGAATTGTCGAGTTGTTGAGGGAGCGTCTTCTCGCCTCCGCCTTAGAATCGAAGGGGTCGGAAGAGGTGCTGGAACGCTTGGCGGATGAAGTTGCAACACGGCGTCGAGACCCTTATTCTGCAGTTGAAGAGATAATGAAGGGACAGGGGCACCAAACAGGGGCAGACGGCAGGATCACCAACCTCTGATACCCGGCACCTGACACCCAATCGATGAAAATTGATCATATCGGAATCGCAACTCGTCAGTTGGACGAAGGTCTCGCAGTTTGGCGAGACGCGTTAGGGTTGACTGTCGACGCCACCGAGGAGATTAGCGAGCAGGGAGTGCGGGTTGCGATGCTCGCAATTGGCGATACGCATGTTGAACTCTTAGAAGCTTTGAGTCCAGACTCAGCAGTTGGCAGATTTTTGGCCAAGCGTGGTCCCGGCATTCACCATATTGCGATCAAGGTTGACGATATAAACGCTTCGCTGGCCGATCTTAAAAATAAAGGTGCGAGATTAATTGATGAAACGCCGCGCGTTGGCGCGGGTGGATGCCTGGTTGCTTTTGTGCATCCGTCCACGACTAATGGAGTGTTGCTTGAACTGGTGCAGCATCGATAGCATATTCGGAAAGGAAAGTAATTTTGAACTCAACAAAAAAAGCATACATCGCCGCCGCAGTCGCGGTCGTTTTTGCAGGCGCCCTGATTTTCTGGCAGGTCAAGTATAGGAATAATGGACCCGTTGAATTGTCGGCTGAAGACATGGCGTTGATAGCCGAAGATCAGCCTGCACAAATGCGCGCGCGTTTGGCCTCCGATGAGGCTGCTCGCAAAGACTTCGCCAAGGACGTGCGTCGATTGCTGGCGGTCGCCGAAGAGGCTCGGGCGCATGGTGTCGATAAGAAAGCCGACATCAAGCGACAAATAGAATTTCAACGTGCGAGTGTTCTGGCGCAGTTCTATTTCGAGCAGCAGGGGGAAAAGGGAGCGGACATTCCTGACAAGGACGTCGAAGAGTTTTTCAAAGAACCAGTTAATCAGGCGAAATTTGACCAGATTATCAGCGATGCCAAGAGCAAAGATCCTCAGCTTGCGAAACAGGAAATTCCCAAAGAGCAGCTCGACATGCTGAAGCAGCGGCTCGGTCGGATCTACATCGCCGAGAAGAAGGCAAAAGAACAAGGTCTCGACAAGAAGCCCGCCGTTAGACTTCAGACGATATTGCAGGAAGCGAGAGTTTTGGCGCAGGAGTACGCTCAGGATTCGTTGAAAGACAAGATGAAGGCGACAGACGCTGAGGTGGACGCATATATAGCCAGCCACCCAGAGCTGGATACCGACAAGAAGAAACGCGCCGAGGCGGAGGACGTGCTGAAACGCCTTCGTGCCGGTGAAGACTTTGCGAAGCTGGCGAAAGAGTTTTCAACCGACGGCAGCAAAGACAAAGGTGGAGACCTGGGTTGGTTTGGCCATGGCGACATGGTGCCTGAGTTTGAGAAGGCAGCGTATGCGTTAAAGCCCGGCGAGATCAGTGATATTGTTCAAAGTAAGTTTGGATTTCACATCATCAAGCTTGAAGAACGAAAGACGGAAACGAAGGACGGCAAACCTGAAGAGAAGGTCCACGCGCGCCACATCCTGTTTGGCGATACCAACGCGAACCCATTCGCGCCACCCCAGTCGCCGCGCGACAAAGCCCGGAGCGTAGTTGAGCAAGAGAAAGCTTCGAAAGTACTGGATGAAATCGTTGCTCATTCGCATGTGAAAGTTCCTGACACCTATGCTGTGAAGATGCCGGAACCGGAACAGAATCCACAGGGACTGCCACCGGGATTTGGAGCCCCGCCATCTGGAGCCGCACCCACCGGTGAAGATGAGGAGCCTGCCAAGCCTAAAGGTCAGCCAGCTCCCAAGACGCAGCCTAAGAAACAGAAATAATACGAGTCGATGCAGTTAGGCGACTATCGCGTAGAGATCATTCCAGACACCGAATTCCATCTCGACGGAGGAGCGATGTTTGGAGTGATCCCGCGTAACCTTTGGGCTCAGGTTTGTCCGCCTGACGATCAGAATCGCATTCGGATGAACATGAATTGTGTGTTTGTAGATACTGGCAAAGACAAGATTCTGATCGAAACGGGAATCGGTGATAAGTGGGGATCGAAACAAGTAGCGATGTATGGGATAGATCGCAAGCAACCCCTCACCGAAACACTAAAACTTAAAACGGGAATTGGTCCTGAAGAAATAACGATTGTTGTAAACACGCATTTGCATTTCGATCATGCCGGAGGTAATACCACGCTCGATAGCTTAGGTAGTGCCGTTCCAACATTTCCAAACGCTCGATACTTCGTCTCGAGAGCTGAGCTTGAGCACGCCGAGAATCCCAGCGAACGTGACCGTGCGAGTTATTTATCCGAAAACTGGGAGCCATTGCGCGAATCAAGTCAGTTGGAACCAAAGGAATCGCACTACGAA
>Ga0070672_100003142_pt1 | contig 10668 bp, 9 predicted proteins | sample KBSM13metaG_FD_66151 | JGI IMG/M metagenome (GOLD analysis project Ga0070672, IMG submission 66151) | Miscanthus rhizosphere microbial communities from Kellogg Biological Station, Michigan, USA - KBS M1-3 metaG | ecosystem: Host-associated > Plants > Roots > Rhizosphere > Soil ... | reverse complement strand
CCGGTACCCTGCGCTCCTCGGAAAGAGGGGGCCGGCGCGTAACTCGGCACATCCATGTGCCTCAAACACCCGCGCCTTGCTCCCCCTCTTTCCTGCGGTGCTCGGCTCGCTTTACGGCACCCAAAGCCACAACAGATCAAAAGCGAAAGCGAAACCCTTGCTTCGCTTTTGATCTTGGGGCGCCGTAAAGCGAGCCGAGCACCGGAGGCGGGCGTGGGGGAAAGCACCACGTGTTTGAGGGCCATGGATGGCCCGAGTTGTGGTGCGGCCCGCGCTCGCCGAGGAGCGCAGGGTACCGGGACGGCTTCATCGGTCCGGCTCGCGTCCGGCGCAGCGGTCTTTGCCTACTTTCTGCCGCTCTCAGAAAGTAGGCCGCGCGCAAGCGCGGAAGCTTCAATCATTTGATCTTGCGTCCTGCGTTGACCAGCGGCGGCGCGCAACATGCGCGCCTCACTTCAACAACGCCAGATCTTCCACCAGCCCGCGGTATTCGCGCTCCCGCGAAATATCGTCCCGCTGCCGCAGCACGAACGACGGATGCACCGTCGCGAACGCGCGCACGCCTCCTTCCAGGTCGAACCAGCGCCCGCGGTTCGCGAGCAGCCGGAACGACGGACCGAACACCGCCTGCGCCGCGATCGCGCCGAGGCAGACGATCGTGCGCGGCTTCAGACGGTCGATCTCGGCGAGCAGCCACGGCCGGCAGGCGCGCTGTTCGCTGCGGTCGGGGCTCTTGTGCAGGCGGCGCTTGCCGCGCAGTTCGAACTTGAAGTGCTTGACCGCGTTGGTCACGTAGACGCGGCCGCGGTCGATGCCGACTTCGTCGAGGGTGCGGTCGAGCAGCTTGCCGGCGGGCCCCACGAACGGCCTGCCGGTGCGGTCCTCCTCGTCGCCCGGCTGTTCGCCGACCATCAGGATCCGCGCCTTCGCCGGCCCCTCGCCGAAGACGGTCTGCGTGGCGGGTTTCCACAGCGGGCAGGCGCGGCAACCGGCGGCCGATTCGCGCAGTTCCTCCAGCGTGGCGCCCTCGGGCTCCGCGCGGCCTTCCGCCTTCGACGTCCGTTTCGCAGGCATGCGTCCATTGCAGCCGTCGCGGCCTCGGGCTGCAAGCGCTGCGGTCGCGACCGTTCAGGCTGAGCGTTCCCTGTGGACAGGCCGCTCCCTTGGCGCCCTTCAGGCCACTTCTATCTCGCCGTCCCGCCCCGTCCCCTCCCCTGTTCCCGATTCCCTATTCCCCGCCACAGGTGTATAAATATACACCATGCCCACCGACCGCCAGCAGGTCCTCCTCGACCATCTGCGCGCACGGCTCGCCGCCGACGGGCGGCCGCCGACGCTGGCCGAGATCGCCACCGCCTTCGGCATCCACGTCAACGCCGCGCGCAAGCACCTGCATGCGCTGGCCGCGCAGGGCCTGCTCGAGATCGACCCGGGCAAGGCACGCGGCATCCGCCTGCCCGGCGTCCGCGGTCCTGCGGCCGGAAGACCTTCCTTTCCGTCCCTCATCGACCTGCCCCTCGTCGGCCGCGTCGCCGCCGGCAGCCCGATCATGTCCGAGGGCAACATCGAGGCCCGCTTCGCGATCGACGCGGCGCTGTTCCGCCCGCGCGCGGACTACCTGCTGCGCGTGCAGGGCGAGAGCATGCGCGACGCCGGCATCGCCGACGGCGACCTGATCGCGGTGCACCGCACGCCGGTCGCCGACAACGGCCGCATCGTGGTCGCCCGCATCGAGGACGAGATCACCGTCAAGCGCCTGCACGTGGAAGCCGGCCGCGTGCTGCTGCTGCCGGCGAACCCGGATTTCGCACCGATCGAGGTGTCGCCGCGCTCGGGCAGCTTCGCGATCGAAGGCGTCCACGTCGGCGCGATCCGGAGGGCCTGAAGTGCGCGAAGCCGCGACGCTGCAGGACGCCCTGCGCGACGGCCGCGTTTTCGCCGGCGGCCGCGCCGCGCGGACGCACGAGGGACTGCCCAGTGGCAACGGCGCCTTCGATGACGCGCTGCCCTGGGGCGGTTTCCCGCGCGGCGCGCTGACTGAAGTGCTCATCGCCGCCGACGGTCTGGGCGAGCTCTCGCTGCTGGCGCCGGCGCTCGCGCGCCTCATGTGCCGCGAGCGCATCGTGCTGGTCGCGCCGCCTTACATCCCGTATGCACCGGCCCTCGTGCGCGCGGGCTGGCCGCTCGCGCGCCTGGCCTGGATCGACGCGCCGCCCGAACGCGCGCCCTGGGTCGCCGAGCAATGCCTGCGCGCCGGTTGCCTCGGCGCGGCGCTGGTATGGACCACCGGCGGCGACGAACGCGCGTTGCGCCGCCTGCAGGTTGCCGCCGAGGACGGCGGCAGCTTCGGCTTCGCGTTCCGTCCCGCGCGCCACGCCGCCAACCCGAGCCCGGCCGCGCTGCGCCTGCTCGTGGACGCCGATGCCGCGGGCGCCATCCGCCTGCGCGTGCTCAAGTGCCGCGGCGCGCAGCCTCCGTCCACCGCGTTCGCGCCTGCGCGCACGCACTGAGTATCGCCATGTCGACGTTGTGGGCGTGTTTCGCGTTGCCGGAGCTGGCGCTGGAGGCGGGAATGGGGAATGGGGAATGGGGAATGGGAAAGACGGAAGCAAAGCCTCATTCCCACTCCCCCGATTCCCGATTTCCGATTCCCGCCGCACACGGATGTGCCGATGCCGCGGACGCAGCCCGCTCCGGCTCTGCCCATTCCCCATTCCCCGTTCCTGCCGCACACGGATGTGCCAATGCCGCGGGCGCAGAGCCTGCCCCGGAGTCGATCCGGGGATGCGCAGGAGCGGTCCGTTCCCCGCCTTTCGCCCTCCACGACGGCGCCACCCAGCGCCCGCGCATCGTTTGCGCCAACACCGCCGCGCGCGCCGCGGGCATCCGCGCTGGCATGGCGCTCGCGCAGGCGCAGGCGCTGCTGCCGGGGCTGGTCGCGCGCCGCCACGACCCTTCCGCGCAGGCACGCCGGCTCGAACTGCTCGGCGCGATGGCCTACGGTTTTTCCAGCCAGGTCGTGCTCGAACCGCCCGACGCGGTGCTGCTCGAGATTGGCGCGAGCCGCGCGCTGTTCGGCGACTGGAAGGCGATCGAGCACGCCTTGCGCGTGCGCCTGGCCGAGATCGGCCACCACGCGGTCTTCGCGGCCGCGCCAACGCCCGCCGCCGCGCGCGTGCTCGCCGGCCTCGCCGACGGTTACGCGGTCGCGCAGCCCGGGCACCTCGCGCGCGTGCTCGCCCGCGTGCCCATCGGCGCCGCGCGGCTGTCGGCCGAACACACCGAGGAACTGCGCCGGATCGGCGCGCGCACGCTCGGCGACGTCTTCGTGCTGCCGCGCGCGGCGCTGGCGCGGCGTTTCGGCGAAGGCCTGCTGCAGGCGCTCGACTGGCTGCGCGGCAGCGAGCCCGACATCCGCACCTGCTACCGCCCGCCCGACCGATTCGAGCGCCGCATCGAATTCGACCACGGCATCGCCCATCGCGAGGCGCTGCGCTTCCCGCTGCAACGGCTCGCGCGCGAACTCGCCGCCTTCGTGCAGTCGCGCGACGGCGGGGTGCCGCGCTTCGTGCTGCGCTTCGATCACGATCCGCACGAGCACGGCGCCGAGGCCGGCGCTGCCGCCACCCTGCTGGAGGTGGGGCTGCGCAAGCCCAGCCGCGACGCCGACGCGCTGTTCGAAGCCGCCCGCCAGACGCTCGAACGCGCCGCCCTGCCCGCGCCCGCGCACGCCCTCGCGCTGATCGCCGACGACCTGCCGCCGTTCGCGCCCGAGCTGCGCGACCTGTTCGACCCCGGCCTGCGCGGATCGCTCGACTGGGACGCCCTCGCCGAACGCCTGCGCGCGCGGCTCGGCGAGGGCGCCGTGCGCGAACTGGCGCTGCATGCCGACCATCGGCCGGAGCGCGCGTGGCGCGTCGCCGAAGCGAGCGCCGTCACTCCGAAGGACCCACCGTTGCCCCCGCCGCGCCCGCTGTGGCTCCTGCCCCAGCCCATTCCTTTCCGCGGCCGCATCGTGCGTTTCGTCGAGGCGCCCGAACGCATCGAAACAGGCTGGTGGGACGGCGGCGATGCCCGCCGCGACTACGCGATCGCCGACCTCGACACCGGCCAGCGCGCATGGCTGTTCCGAGTCGCCGATGCGCAGGCCGATCAGGCAGGCGGCGCCGGGACGATGCGCACCTCCGATGCCCCCCCCGCGCACGACGTCGGCTGGATGCTGCACGGATGGTTCGCATGAACCCGTCGATGCCGGCCATGCCGGCCGTTCGTTGCGAGCCCGCCGAAACACGTGTTCCGGCATGACCCGCCCGCCGCCGCGCGCTTCTCATCGCCTGCGACCACGCCGCCGCAAGCTCGCGCCCATGCCCGATGCCGCCGCGCCGCCGACGACGAACGACCTGCCGGACTACGCCGAGCTGCACTGCCTGTCGAACTTCAGCTTCCAGCGCGGCGCCTCGCACGCCGAGGAACTGTTCGAACGCGCGAACAAGCTCGGCTACGCCGCGCTCGCGATCACCGACGAGTGCTCGCTCGCGGGCATCGTGCGCGCGCTGATCGCCTCGGAGGAAGAGAAGCTCAAGCTGATCGTCGGCAGCGAGTTCGTGCTCGAGGACGGTCCGAAGTGCGTGCTGCTGTGCATCGACCGCGCCGGCTACAGCGCGCTGAGCCGGCTGATCACGCACGCGCGGCGCGCCGCCGAAAAGGGCGCGTACCGGTTGCTGCGCGCGGACGTCGACGCGATCGACACCACGGGGCTAGTCGCGCTGTGGGTTCCGCGCGCGCCGGAACGGTGGGACGAGGAAGTCGCGTGGATGCACGCGCGCTTCGGCGAACGCCTGCGCATCGCGCTCGAACGCCACCGCGAACCCGGCGACGCCGCGCGCCTGCGCGACCTGCAGGCGCTGTCGCAGCGCACCGGCATCGCGCTGGTCGCCGCCGGCGACGTCCACATGCACGCGCGCGGCCGGCGCGCGCTGCAGGACACGCTGACCGCGATCCGCCTGCGCCGCACGGTCGCCGAATGCGGCCACGCGCTGTTCCCGAACGGCGAGCGCCACCTGCGCACGCGCCGCGCGCTCGCCGAGCTGTATCCGCGCGAGGCGCTCGCCGAAAGCGTGCGCATCGCGCGGCGCTGCACCTTCAACCTGCGCGAGCTGCATTACGAGTACCCCGAGGAACTCGTGCCGACAGGCGAAACGCCGACCAGCCACCTGCGCGCCCTCACCGAGGCCGGCGCGCGCCGCCGCTGGCCCGGCGGCGTGCCGCGCGAGGCGCGCGAGCTGATCGAGAAGGAACTCGCGCTGATCGCCGGGATGAAGTACGAGGCGTTCTTCCTGACCGTCGAGGACGTCGTGCGCTGGGCGCGCTCGCAGGGCATCCTCTGCCAGGGCCGCGGTTCGGCCGCGAACTCGGTGGTGTGCTGGTGCCTTGGCATCACCTCGGTCGATCCGGACCGCATCCACGTACTGTTCGAGCGCTTCATCTCGAAGGAGCGCAACGAGCCGCCCGACATCGATGTCGACTTCGAGCACGAGCGCCGCGAGGAAGTCATCCAGTACGTCTACCGCAAGTACGGCCGCGAACGCGCCGCGCTCGCCGCGACCGTGATCAGCTACCGCGGCAAGAGCGCCGCGCGCGACGTGGCGCGCGCGCTCGGCTTCGACGCCGACCGCCTCGACACGCTTTCGGCCGCCTTCGACTGGGCGCACGGCGACGTGCCCGTCGAGACCCGCGTGCGCGAGGCCGGCTTCGACACCGGCAGCCCGGTCATGAAACGCGTGCTGCAGCTCGCGCACACGCTGTGGGGCTTCCCGCGCCACCTCTCGCAGCACGTCGGCGGTTTCGTGATCTCCGGCAAGCCGCTGTGGGAACTGGTGCCGGTCGAGAACGCCACGATGGACGATCGCACGGTCATCCAGTGGGACAAGGACGACCTCGAGACGCTCGGCCTGCTCAAGGTCGATTGCCTCGCACTCGGCATGCTCACCTGCATCCGCAAGTGCTTCGACCTCCTGCGCCGGCATCGCGGCATCGACTACACGCTTGCGGATTTCCAGGGCGACGACGAAGCCACTTACGCCATGATCCAGCGCGCCGACACCATCGGCGTGTTCCAGATCGAATCGCGCGCGCAGATGTCGATGCTGCCGCGGCTCAAGCCGGCGACGTTCTACGACCTCGTGATCGAGGTCGCGATCGTGCGCCCGGGGCCGATCCAGGGCGGCATGGTGCATCCGTACCTGCAGCGCCGCGAGATCGAGCACGCGCGCATCGCGCAGGGGCTGCCGGCGATCGACGAGGACAGCGAGGATTTCCGCGCGACCTACCACACGCGCGACATGATCCCGGTGCTCGGCCGCACCTGCGGCGTGCCGATCTTCCAGGAACAGGTGATGCACCTGCTGCAGGTCGCGGCGGATTTCACCGGCGGCGAGGCCGACGCGCTGCGGCGCTCGATGGCGGCTTGGAAGCGCGGCGGCGGGCTCGAGCATTTCCGCGGCCGCATCGTCGAGGGCATGACCGCGAACGGCTACCCGATGGACTACATCGAACGCATCATCGAGCAGATCAAGGGCTTCGGCAGCTATGGTTTCCCCGAATCGCACGCGGCCAGCTTCGCGCTGCTCGCCTACGTCTCGTCGTACCTGAAATGCCACGAGCCGGCCGCGTTCGCCTGCGCCCTGCTCAACTCGCTGCCGATGGGCTTCTATGCGCCCGCGCAGATCGTCGCGGACCTGCGGCGGCATGGGGTGGAAGTGCGGGCTGTGGATGTAATGCGAAGCGAGTGGGATTGCACTCTCGAATGCCGTAGCCCGGATGCGTTTTCAACAGCCGAAGGGCTGGTCATCCGGGGCTTGTCGCGGCGTTCTCCCGGATTGCATCCGGGCTACGAAAGCGATGGGATTTGCCTGCGCCTGGGCCTCCGCCAGATCGCCGGGCTTTCCGAAGAAGTCGCGAAGCAACTCGTGCTGGCGCGTGAAGCGAAACCCTTCCGCGACGTCGCCGACCTCGTCGCCCGCGCCCGCCTGGATGCGCGTTCCTCACGCCTGCTCGGCGCCGCCGACGCGCTGCGCAGCCTGTCGGGCCACCGCCACCGCGCGTACTGGGACATCGCCGGCAGCGACGCGCGCGCCGACGCGCTGCAGGCCGCACGCATCGCCGACGATCCGGCCTCGCTGCGCGCGCCGACCCTCCACGAGGACACCTTCGCCGACTACGCGAGCACCGGCCTCACCCTCGGCGCGCACCCGTTGTCGCTGATCCGCGCGCAGCTCGAACAGCGCCGCATGCGCCGCGCCGACGAGCTCGCGCGCACGCGCGACGGCGCCTGGGTGCGCTACGCCGGCCTGGTCACCGTGCGCCAGCGTCCCGGCACCGCGAGCGGCGTGACCTTCGTGACGCTCGAGGACGAAACCGGCACCGTCAACGCGATCGTGTGGCAGCACGTCGCGCTGCGCCACCGCCGCGAGCTGCTCGGCTCGCGCGTGCTCGGCATCGAGGGCCGCCTGCAGCGCCAGCACGACGTCCAGCACCTGGTCGCCGAACGCCTGCACGATTTCAGCGGGCTGCTGCAAGGGCTCGACGCGGGATCGCGGGACTTCCACTGACCTCACGAAGGATCCGCGCACCCCGCCCCGCACAGGGCTTCGCATCGCTGCCGGGCATGGTCCCGCGCCGAAAACAGCTTCTCCCCCTCGGCCGTCGGAACGATGAAGGGATCGTCCCCGAACATCGCGTACTGCGAAAACAGCTCGGCAGCGCTCATCCCGGGCTTGAGGAATTCCAGCAGGCTGCGCTCGACGATCCGCTGCGACGCCGCGAGCGCCTCGGCCCAGGTCGCGAACTCGCCGTGCGTGTACACCTCGTCCTCGTCCATGTAGCGGAAATTGTCCGCGACCCTGACCTTGAACATGCGGTTCTCCTGGCCCCCGGGAAGGTGATTGTGCGACGGGGGCCAGCCTCCAGGCATCGCATCGGCTGCACGCCATCGCAGGAGTGCGCTGGAAAGCCCGGACGGATCGATCCCGGATGGAACCGTCTTCGCTCGTCCCGCCTACCCGAACAGGCCGGGCTCGCCGTACGTGAGGCGGCCGTCTACGACGCGCGCCGGCGCCGTGTACGGATGCTCGACCGGCGGTCCCTCGCCCATCACGTGCAGCATGCGCACCCCGCGCGCCTTGAGCGCGTCGGACAGCATCGCGCGGTGGCAGCGCCACCACGGCGCCTCGGCGCACATCAGGCTGGTGGGCTGCCGCGCGGCGAACGCGAGCACCGCTTCGAGCGCGGCCTGGAATTCCGCAGTTTCCATGTAATCGGCGTAGCCGCGGAAGGCCTCGTTCTTCCATACCGTGTTCGGCGAATCCGCGCGCGGCCGGCGGCGGCCGCCGAGGTCCGGGAACCAGCGGTAGCCGATGCCTTGCCCGGCGAGCGACTCCGGCAGCGCCTCGGCGCCGAACTGCGGATGCCGCCGCGAACCGGGAAAGCGGCGCACGTCCGCGATCGCCGCGATGCCATGGCGTTCGAGCAGGGTGAGGAACGACGCCAGCGGCAGCGTCGAGTGGCCGATCGTCCAGATCGCGGGTTCCATCGCGGCATCGTAGCCGCCGCCACCTGAAAGCTACCTTCGGTACTCCCGGCCGACGCGTCGACGGCTGGCCAGCCACGGCCTTCCCTGCTGCAATGGCCGCATGGAACCGCCGATGCCAGCCCCGCCGCGCTACCGCGGCCGTTTCGCCCCTTCGCCGACGGGCCCGCTGCACCTGGGCTCGCTGGTCGCCGCGGTCGGCAGCTGGCTGTTCGCGCGGCACCGCGGCGGCGACTGGCTGGTGCGCATCGAGGACATCGACCCGCCGCGCGAAGTGGCCGGCGCCTCGCTGCGGCAGATCGAGACGCTCGCGGCGTTCGGGATGGTCTCCGACGAACCGATCCTGTGGCAGAGCCGGCGTGGCGAGGCCTACGCCGCGGCGCTCGATCGCCTGCTGCGCGAGGACGAGGCCTTCGCCTGCCTGTGCAGCCGCACGGACCTCGCCGCCACGCACGGCATCCACCTGCACTGCGTCGGCCACGACACCGGGCAGGACACCGCCGCCCGACAGCCGGCGATCCGCCTGCACGTCGGCGAAGGAACCATCGCTTTCGACGACGCCATCCAGGGCCGCTTCGAACAGGACGCGCGACGCGACATCGGCGATTTCGTGCTGCGCCGTGCCGACGGCTACTGGGCGTACCAGCTCGCGGTCGTCGTCGACGACGCCGCGCAGGGCATCACCCACGTGGTGCGCGGCGCCGACCTGCTCGATTCGACGCCGCGCCAGATCCTGCTGCAGCGGGCGCTCGGCCTGCCGACGCCGGGCTACGCGCACCTGCCGCTCGTGCTCGACGCGCAGGGCCGCAAACTCTCCAAGTCCGCCGATTCGACGCCGGTGGACCCCGCCGACCCGCTCCCCGCACTGCAGCATGCGTTGTCCGTGCTGGGCCAGGACGAGCGCGCTATCCTCGGGTCGGGGAATGCCGAAACGGCGCTGCGACGCGCCCTGGCCGTGTTCGAGCCGGGGCGGATTCCGCGTTCGCCCACCGCCGGGCGTTCGGGGGGAGCGACGGCTGCAACATCCGCCGGGTAAAATGTGAAGTTCGTCTCACTTTTCAGAGCCACTCAGGGAGTACCGAAATGACCAAGCGCAGCGCACTCGTGACCGGCGGCACCGGCGGCATCGGCACCGCGATCGTCGAAAAACTGGCCAGCATGGGCCACCGCGTCGCCACCAACTACCGCGACGAGGGCAAGGCCAAGGCCTGGCAGGAGCAGATGAAGGCCAAGGGCCACGACGTCGCGATCGTGCCGGGCGACGTCACCGATTACGCGAGTTGCGAGGCGATGGTCAAGGCCGCCGTCGAGGCGATCGGCCCGATCGACATCCTCGTCAACAACGCCGGCATCACACGCGACGGCACCTTCCACAAGATGAACCCGAAGCAGTGGCACGACGTGATCGCTACCAACCTCGATTCGTGCTTCAACGTCACCCGCCAGGTGATCGACGGCATGCGCGACCGCAAGTGGGGCCGCATCATCCAGATCAGCTCGATCAACGGCCAGAAGGGCCAGTACGGCCAGGCCAACTACGCCGCGGCGAAGGCCGGCATGCACGGCTTCACGATCTCGCTCGCGCAGGAAAACGCGAAGTTCGGCATCACCGTCAACACCGTCTCGCCCGGCTACATCGGCACCGACATGGTGATGGCCGTGCCCGAAGAGGTGCGCGCCAAGATCACCGCGCAGATCCCGACCGGACGCCTCGGCCGCCCGGACGAGATCGCGTACGCGGTCGCGTTCTTCCTGCCCGACGAAGCGGCCTGGATCACCGGCGCGAACCTGTCCGCCAACGGCGGGCATTACATGGGTTGGTGACCGTCGCGCGCACGGCATGCCGGTCATGGCATGCCGTGCGCGACGCTTCGCCGGGAAGCATGCCGAACGGCCCAACGAAGGTTCCCATGCAACGTCATCCGAAGATCGCGGGAAACCTCGCCGTGTTCGCCACGGTCGTCGCGGCGATCGCCTGCGCGCAGGTTTCGATCGCGAAGGAGATGCTGCCCGTCGGCGAGTTCGAAGCCCGCGGCGGGATGGGTTCGCTCTCGATCACGGGCAATGCCGACGGCTCACGC
>Ga0070672_100003132_pt1 | contig 10684 bp, 6 predicted proteins | sample KBSM13metaG_FD_66151 | JGI IMG/M metagenome (GOLD analysis project Ga0070672, IMG submission 66151) | Miscanthus rhizosphere microbial communities from Kellogg Biological Station, Michigan, USA - KBS M1-3 metaG | ecosystem: Host-associated > Plants > Roots > Rhizosphere > Soil ... | reverse complement strand
GAATGATCTCGCGTGGTCGACGTGGCTCCGCGCGTTGACGAATATCGTCGACGTGCTCACGCACGCGCGTCAGCGTCTCGAGGAAGCGCTCCTCGTCGAACGGCTTGAGCAGGTAGTCGAGCGCGCGGGCGCGGAAAGCGTCCACCGCGTACTCCTCGAACGCCGTGACGAGGACGACCGCGGTCGTCGGCGTGCTGGCGAGCGACCGAGCGACGGAGAGCCCATCCACCTCGGCCATCTGCACGTCGACGAAGACGAGGTCGGGATGCTCGATCGCGATGACGTCGAGCGCCTCGCGTCCGTCGCTGCACTCGGCGACGATCTCCACGTCCGCATGATCCTGCAGCAGCAGCTGCAGACGCCGTCGCGCGAGCGGCTCGTCGTCGACGATGATCGTGCGGATCACCTGTCGCGTCATGCGGTGCTCCGCATCGGCTCGGGGTGCGGCTCGGTGGGCAGCTCGGCGACGCCGCGGCGGATCGGCAGCGTGAGGGCGCACACCGCGCCACCTTCGCGCCGGTTCTCGAGGGTGAAGTCGAAGTCGTCGCCGTAGTACTGGCGAAGCCGGGCCCGCGTCGTGGTGAGGCCGATCCCCTCGGTGAGCGGCCGGTCGACCGGGAGTCCCACGCCGTCGTCGCGCACGCGAATGGAGAGCGACGCGCCTACACAATGCGCCGAGACCTCGACGTGACCATTGCGCCGGCGGGAGGTGCCGTGGCGGATGGCGTTCTCCACGAGCGGCTGAAGGAGGAGCGAGGGCACCCGCAGGTCGGCGAGCCCTGGGCCGACGTCGAACGTCACCTCCAGTCGCGGACCGAAGCGCGCCTCCTGGATGTCGACGTACTTCTCGAGGAAGGAGAGCTCGTCGCCGAGGCTCGTCTCGATCGCGGTCGTGGCGCGCAGCGCGTGGCGGAGCAGATCGCTGAGCCGCGCCAGCAACTGCTCGGCGCGCGCCGGCTCGGCGCGCACGAGCGCGGAGATGGCGTGCAGCGTGTTGAAGAGGAAGTGCGGCTGGAGCTGCGCCGAGAGCGCATGCAGTCGTGCGTCCGCGAGCTCGGCACGCAGGCGCGCCTCGTCGATCGCGCGCTCGCGCGTCTCTCGCGCGTAGGCGACGGCCTGCACCGCGAGGACGGTGAGCACGTAGATCAACGTGTCGGGCGCGAGGTAGATGAGCGCGCCCCACCGGATCGCGCCGCCCGGGTTGGCGAAGCGCTGCCAGGGGAGGAGCCACTCGAGCGCGACCATCATCGGGCCGGCGACGACGATGAACGCCACGAGACCGGCGACGTGAACCACCGTCGAGCGCCGCCACGTCCGCTCGCCGAAGCGATAGCGCAGCGCGAGGAGCGCGACGAATGGCGTGAGCAGCACGCACGGCGCGAAGGAGACCAGCGAGCCGATGGCGATGCGCGGGAAGGCGTCCTGTCCGCCGTTTCCCATGCGCACCGCCGACTGCACGGCGTAGAGCAGCGCCACCGCGCTCCAGACGCCGACGTCGAGGGCCAGCCACAGCACGCGTCGTCGCGTGCGTGCGTCGAGCATCCCTGCTTCTCGAGGAACCGCGTCCATGAGATAGGATGGCCTTGCATTGCCGCCGCCGACAGGGCCGATCGGACGGGCGAGTGGGTCTGACAACTTTCTGACGCGCGAAACGGCGGACGAAGCTGGCCCCGAAGCGACCGGGCGACGCACACTGTGCCGCTCCGGTCGTCAGCGCCCGCCCTCACACGACCCCGCATGAGACGCCAGCGTCAACTCGGCCCATCCGTTTGCAGGCTGCTCGGCTGCGCCGTGGTGCCGGCGATGCTCGCCACGCCACCGATCGGGGCGCAGACCGCGGCCGGCGACTCCACCTGGCGTGACCACAACGCCGCCGCCCGCGCGGCGTACGAGCGGAAGGACTACGCGACGTACCGCGCGCAGCTTCTCCAGCTCGCGTCCGCGTTGTCGGGACACTCGCTCGTGCTGTACAAGCTGGCCGCATCCGAAGCGCTGCTCGGCAACGACACCGCGGCGATCCGGCGGCTGCGCGTGTACGCGGCCACGGGGCTCACCGCGCAGGTCGCGAGCGACACCGACTTCATCTCGCTGCGCGGCCGCGCCGACTTCGATTCCGTCGTCGCGCAGCTCACGCGGAACGCGCGCCCGATCACCACGAGCGAGCTCGCCTTCACGCTCCCCGACCCGCGCATCCTTCCCGAGGACATGACGTACGACGCGGCCGGTCGTGCGTTCTACGTGAGCAGCATGCTGGAGCGAAAGATCGTTCGCATTGAAGCGAGCGGCGCGACGCGAGACTTCGTCACGTCGGGTCGCGACGGCGTCTGGAGCATACTCGGCTTGGCAGTAGATAAGCACCGACGTCTGCTGTGGGCGACGACGAGCACCCTCGAGCGCACGCGTGGCTTCGCGCCCGCCGACTCCGGGCGCGGTGCGCTGCTCGCGTACGACCTGGCGAACGGCCGGCTCGTGCACCGGTACGATCTGCCGGCGAGCAGCGGCCACCACGAGCTGGGCGAGGTGGCGGTGAGCGACTCGGGCGACGTGTACGTGTCGGACGGACGTGTCGGCGTGCTGTACGTGCTGCGGAGCGACGCGAGCGCGCTCGAGCCGCTGCTCGCGGACGGCGCGCTCGTGTCGCCGCAGGGAATCGTCGTGCGCCCCGACGGGCGGCTGTTCGTCGCCGACTACGTGCGCGGCGTCGCGATCGTCGAGCCTATGATGCGTACGGTGTCGTGGCTCCCGCACCCGCACGAGGTGCCGCTCAACGGGATCGATGGGCTCGCGCTGCGCGGGCACACGCTGGTGGCGATCCAGAACGGTACGACGCCACCGCGCGTGTTGCGGCTCGAGCTGGACGATGACATGGGACGCGTCATGCGCAGCGAGGTGCTCGAGGCGAACAGCGCCGGCTCGAGCGAGCCGACACACGGCGTCTTCGTCGGCGACGATTTCTACTTCATCGCGAACAGCGGCTTCGGGCGGCTCGCCGATGACGGCAGGGTGAAGTCGGGTGTCGCGCTCGAACGCGGAATGATCCGACGGGCGCGGATCCAGTCCGAGGCCGGTGATGCGCCCGCGGCGCCGACAGGACTCGCACAGCCTGCCGGTGCGTTCTTCGCTCTGTCCGTGAAGGATGTGAACAGGATGGCCGGCTGGTATCGCAGCCGGCTCGGCTTCGGCACCGTGAAAGAGGGCACCGTCGTCCTGGACTCGGTGCGAGTCCGGTACGCACTGCTGGAGGGTGAAGGCACCGTCGTCGAGATGATCGAGCGCTCGGACGCGCGTCCGCTCTCGGCGCTAGCGCCGCGCGGGCTCGAAGCGCACCAGGTGCACGGGTTCTTCAAGGCAGGCCTGCACGTGCGCGACGTGGAGGCCCTGCGCGACACGCTGCGCGCCCGGGGCGTGGACTTTGTCTACCAACTGGCGCGCGCGAAGGATTTCCCGCTGCGCTCGTTCACCGTGCGCGATCCCGAGGGCAACCTGCTTCAGTTCTTCGGATCTGAATTGCCGTCCACCGTCACAGCGTGCCCGCCGCCAGTCATTCCGCAGAGCTCGGCCGTGTCGCTCACGAGTGGCGTCGTATTCTCCATCCGCGGCGCGGACACGCTACGACTCGACATCGCCAGGCCCGCACGTGTGAGCTCGCGCGTGCCCGTCGTGCTGCTCGTGCACGGCGGCGGCTGGTCGGGCGGCGATCGCTCGTCGCGGCTGGGGGAGCAGATGCGGCGACTCGCCGGGATGGGATACGGCGCCGTCTCGGTCGACTATCGCCTCGTGTCGTCGGGGCGAAACGTCTTTCCCGCCGCGGCGCAGGACGTCGTGTGCGCCGCACGGTGGGTGCGTGCACATGGCGGCGAGCACGGGCTCGACGGGGCGCGCATCGTCGTCGTGGGTGAATCCTCTGGTGGCGAGCTCGCCGGTCTGCTCGGCACCGCCGCCGAGCGAGCGGATCTCAATGCAACGTGCGAGTCGGAGCCGCCGGCAGCGGTGCGAGGGGTCATTGCGATGTACGGTGCGCTCGACCTGCGCGTGCCGCTCGGTCCCGATTCCGCCGTCGGCCGCCTCGTCGCCTCGTATCTCGGAGGTGAACCGGCCGCGCTGCCCGACATCGCACGCCGCGCGTCGCCGGCGGCGCTCGTGCATTCAGGAATGCCGCCCTTCCTGCTCATCCACGGCGCCGACGACGCGAGCGTCTCTCCTTCACAGTCGCGCTCGATGCGTGATGCTCTCCGCGGCGCCGGTGTGCCGGTGACCTACCTCGAGGTACCGGGACAGGTGCACGGCTTCCCGATGCTCAGCGACGATCCGGCGCTGCGCACCTCGACGTGCACCGTCGCCGCGTTCCTGGATCGCGTGCTGCGCTAGACCGCACGGGTTCCCCACCGATGTAGCTTTCTCCGCATGCCCAAGCGCATGCGTCTCCTCGGCGTCTTGCTTGCAACCGGTCTGCTCATCGCCTTCCGCGCGCCACCGGTCACCGTGTGGCTCGCCGGTGATTCCACGATGGCGCAGAAGCAGCCCGACAAACGCCCCGAGACCGGATGGGGCGAAGCGCTCCAGCCCTGCTTCGACTCGAGCGCGGTCCGGATCGCCAATCGCGCCATGAACGGGCGCAGCACGCGCTCGTTCGTCGCCGAGGGACGTTGGAAGGCGATCATCGACAGCCTGCAGCCGGGCGACTACGTCTTCATCCAGTTCGGCCACAACGACGAGAAGGTCGGGACGAACAACTACTCGTCGCCAGACGACTACCGCCGCAACCTCGTGCAGTTCGTCGACGAGGTGCGCGCGAAGAAGGGACAGCCCGTGCTGTTCACGCCGGTGGTGCGGCGGAAGTTCGACGGCACGCAGCTCGTTCCGACGCACGGCGCGTATCCCGATGCGGCGCGTGCCGCGGCGCGCGAGCGCGACGTACCACTCGTGGACATGGAGCGGAGCAGCGCCGCACTCGTGCAGCAGCTCGGGCCCGACTTCTCACGCGCGCTCTGGCTTCATCTCGACGCCGGCATGAACCCGAACTACCCGAACGGCGTGCACGACGACACGCACTTCAACCCGCTCGGCGCACGCAAGATGGCGGGACTCGCCATCGAATCGATTCGCGCCGCGAAGCTCGGCCTCGCGTCGCAGCTCCACAGCTGCCCGGCACGCCCATGACGGCGATTCCTGTGTGGGTCGCCGAGCGGCGCCGGCCGCGCGTCATCATCGTGGGCGGCGGCTTCGGCGGGTTGTACGCGGCGCGCGCGCTGAAGCGCGTCGACGTCGACGTCCTGGTGCTCGACCGCACGAATCACCACCTCTTCCAGCCGCTGCTCTATCAGGTGGCCACGGCGACGCTCGCGCCGACGGACATCACGGCGCCGATCCGCTGGCTGCTGCGCAAGCAGGCGAACGCCAGCGTGCTGATGGAGTCGGTGACGCAGATCGACGTCGAGCGCCGCGTGGTGGCGACGAGCGCGGGACGCGAGCACGCGTACGACTACCTCATCCTCGCCGCCGGCGCGCGCCACGCCTACTTCAATCATCCGGAGTGGGAAGCGCTCGCGCCCGGGCTCAAGAGCGTGGACGACGCGATCGAGCTGCGCCGCCGCATCCTCACCGCGTACGAGCGCGCCGAAGCGACCGATGATGCGGAGGAGCGCGCGGCGTGGCTCACCTTCGTCATCGTTGGCGGTGGGCCGACCGGGGTGGAGCTCGCCGGCATGCTGCCGACGATCGCGCGGCATGCGCTCGTGCACGACTTCCGCCGGATCCATCCGTCGGAGAGCCGCGTGTATCTGCTCGAGGGTGGGCCGAAGATCCTTCCCGCGTATCCCGACACGCTGAGCGAGCACGCGCGCCGCGACCTGACGAACCTCGGCGTCGAGGTGCGCACCGGCGCGCTCGTCTCCGACATCGGACCGCACCACGTCACCGTGGGGGGCGAGAAGATCCACGCGCACACGATCCTCTGGGCGGCGGGGAATGCGGCGTCTCCTCTCGGCAAGGAGCTGCACACCAGACAAGATCGTGCGGGACGCGTGGAGGTCGAACCCGATCTCACGATCCCGGGCCATCGCGAGGTGTTCGTGATCGGCGACCTCGCCGCGGTGGTGTCGAAGGGAAAGCCGGTGCCGGGCGTCGCGCCCGCGGCGATGCAGATGGGCGCGGCGGCGGCGAAGAGCATCCGTCGCGATCTCGAGCATCGCGAGCGCGTGCCGTTCGTCTACCGCAACAAGGGCGACCTCGCGACGATCGGCCGCTACCGCGCGATCGCGGACTTCGGCCGGCTCCAGGTCACGGGCAGCCTCGCGTGGTGGTTCTGGCTCTTCCTCCACATCATGTACCTCGCCGGCTTCCGCAATCGCGCGAGCGTGCTGATCGAGTGGGCGTACAGCTACTTCACGTACGAGCGCGGAGCGCGGTTGATCACAGGCGGAGGCTCGGGTGGGACGTCGAGGCAGGAGCCGGTGCCGGGAAACTGGTGATTTGCGGGGATGAGGGGATGCGGAGATGAGGGGATGCGGAACAGCACGGTCTCGGGAAACGATTGCCTCCCGAGACCGTTTGTAGTCTCGCATCACCCCATCCCCTCATCTCCGCATCCCCGCTCATTGACGGTCTCTCGCCCCAGAGCAACCTTACTCCAGCCGACGCCGGCTGCCTCCCGCCCGTAGTGCCCGGCTACAATGCCGCACCCCGAACTTCTTCCGAACGCCGAGCAGGAATACGCTCGACTCGATGCCCTGCTCGAAGCGGTGCCGCTCGCGGTGGCCGTGTTCGACGGGCAGCTCGTGCTGGCCGCGACGAACGCGCGCTATCGCGATCTGACCGGCGTCGATGTCAGCCAGGCGGTCGGGCGGTCGGTGTACGACGCGTTCCCCAACGCGCTGGCCGACCTCACCGAGCAGGTGGACATCGCGGCGGGCGGGGTGCCGGTCGTCGCCGTGCGCGTCCCCTTCCAGTATCGCGGCGGACGGCGGCTGGTCGAGGCGACTTTCTCGCCTCTGCTCGATGCGCGCGGTGGGCGCGGGCTCCTCTTCGCCGGCAGCGACATCTCCGAACGCGAAGGACTCCGCGAGGACCTCGCGCGCAGCGTCGCACAGCTCGAGTCGATCTTCGACGTGCTTCCCGACTCCGTGCGCGTCGTCGACGCCGAGGGGGGCACCGTGCGCTCCAACTCGCAGGCGCAGCAGGAGCACGTGTCGGCCAACCCGCAGACGCTGCGCGAGCTCTGGCAGCTCGACCGGCCGCGTACGCTCGCTGGCACGACACTGTTCGTGCACGAGCACCCGACTGCCCGCGCGCTGCGCGGCGAGCGGGTGCGCGGCGAGACGCTCGAGGTGCGGCGCGGGACGGGAGGCGAGCCGGCGGTGATCGAGGTCAACGCGAATCCGCTCTACGATCCGCACAAGCGCGTGCGCGGCGCGGTCACCGTCGAGCGAGATGTGACGGAGCGCACAAGACTGCAGCAGCGGGTGCAGACGGAAGCGGAGCGGCTCGAGCGCATGGTGCAGGAGCGCACGCGCGAGCTGCTCGCCCTCCAGGAAGCGGCGGCGCGGGATCGGCGCCTCGCCGCGATCGGCCAGCTCGCCGCTGGCGTCATGCACGACGTGAACAACGCGCTCAACCCGATCATGGCCGCGGCGTATCTGCTGGAGATGAACGCCGGGAATCCCGCCGCGGTCCGCGACTATGCGGTGCGCATCGCGCGCGCGGCGGAGACTGGTGCGGCGACGGCGGCGCGGGTGGGCCGATTCATCCGCCAGGAGCCGCTCCTCGGCGCGCGCGAGGACGTCATCGATCTCACGGTCATGGTCGAGGAGGTCGTCGCCATGACGCGTCCCCTCTGGCAGGAGCGCGCGAAGGGAGGCGTCGTCAGGCTCGAGCAGTACCTCACCGAGGGGACGACGGTGCGCGGCATCGCCGGCGAGCTGCGCGAGGCGCTGCTGAACCTGGTGCAGAACGCGCTCGACGCGATGTCGGGGGGCGGCACACTGCGCATCGAGACCGTGTTCACGGCCACGGAGGCGAGCGTGTCGGTGACGGACACCGGCGTCGGCATGTCGGCCGAAGTGCGCGAGCGTGCCTTCGAGCCCTTCTTCACGACGAAGGGGGTGAACGGCACCGGCCTCGGGTTGGCCGAGGTGTACGGGATTGCCCGACGGCATCGCGGCCGCGCCGAGATCGAGTCGGAGCCGGACAAGGGCACGACCGTGCGCCTTGTGTTTCCGCCGGCGAAAGCGGAGCCGAGCGTCGCCGAGGCCCCGCGCACGGGGCGTCAGGCGCGCCGGGTTCTGCTCGTCGAGGACCACCTGGACAGCCGCGAGTTCATGCAGTCGCTGCTCGAGAGCGACGGACACACGGTGGAAGCCGTGCGGTCGGTCGAGGAGGCGCGGCTGCGCCTCAGCGATCCGCAGTCACGTATCGACGTCCTCGTCACCGACATCGGCCTGCCGGATGGGAGCGGCTGGGACCTCGTCGCGTTCGCGCGCGAGAAACGTCCGGCGCTGCGCATCGGGGTCGTGACGGGGTGGGAGCCGCGGAACGAACAGGATCCCGCGTGTGACTTCACCCTGCGCAAACCCGTCGGTGCGACGGATTTGCTCGCGCAGATTGCGGGAGATGGGTGAAGAGGCCCAAATTCCCTTGCTGATGAACTCTCTCCTCGCCGCACCCCCAGCAATGTCCGACACTGGCTCGATCCGCATCCTCATCGCCGAAGACGACGACAACGCGCGCCACCTGCTCGTGGATCTGCTGAATTCCATGGGGCACGTGGTCGTCGCGGAGGTCACGGGCGGTCGCGACGCGATCGAGGCCGCCAAGGACGTCGTGCCGGATGTCGTGCTGCTCGACGTGCACATGCCGGACGGGTCGGGGATCGAGGCGGCGGAGCAGATCGCGGCGCAGGTGCCCGGCATCGCCGTCGTGCTGTTCAGCGGCGACCAGACGTTGAGCCTGACGGAGCGCGAGGTGGCGGCCACGGCGGCCATCGCCTTCCTGCCGAAGCCGACCCCGCCGCGCGTGCTCGACTCGACGCTCCGGCTTGCCGTGAGCCGCGCGCGCGAGTTCACCAACGCGAAGAAGGACGCCGCCGCGGCGCGTGGCGCACTGGAGAACCGCAAGACGATCGAGCGCGCGAAGGGGATCCTGATGCGGCGCACCGGGTCGTCGGAGCAGGAGGCGTATCGCATCCTCCAGCGGACGAGCCAGGACCGCTCCGTCCCGATGGTGGAGATCGCCCGCGCCGTACTGGCGAGCGAGCCCGGGCTCCAGGAGAACGCGAAGGAGAAGTGAAGCGCGCCGGTCGCGGCGCGGTCAGCGTCGCCCTTGCCGGTCTCGCCACCGCCGCGCTGGGCTGCACGCGGCCGACTATTGAAGCAGCGGCGCCTAGCGCCGCTGCGCCCCGCGAATCAGCGCTGAATCCGTCGCGCCCGTCGCTGTTCATCGCGGGCAACTCGACCGCGGCGCGCGGCACGGGCGATCGGCAACAGGGGTGGGGTGTCCCCTTCGCCGCGTACTTCGACACGAGCAAGGTGAACGTCGTCAACCGCGCGCGCGGTGGACGGAGCAGCCGCACGTTCATCACCGAGGGACTGTGGGACCGGCTCGTCGCCGACCTCAAGCCGGGCGACGTCGTGCTGATCGAGTTCGGCCACAACGACGGCGGCGCGATCAACGACACGCTGCGCGCACGCGGCTCGCTGCCCGGGCTGGGCGACGACTCCGTCGCGATCGACAACCTGATCACGAAGCGGCACGAGGTCGTGCACAGCTTCGGCTGGTACATGCGGAAGATGATCGCCGACACGAAGGCGAAGGGCGCGACGCCGATCGTGCTCTCGCTGTCGGTGCGCAATCTCTGGAAGGACGGCCAGATCGAGCGCGGGTCGGGGAAGTACGGACTCTGGTCGTCGCAGCTCGCGCGCGAGGCAGGGGTGAAGTTCATCGACCTCACCAACCTCGTCGCCGATTCGCTCCAGCGCCTGGGCCCCGAGCGCACGAAGGCGATGTACGTGCAGGACTACGTGCACTTCAACATCGAGGGCGCGGACCTGCACGCGCGAACCGTCGTGGCTGGTATGAAGGCACTGCGCCCAAGCGCAGTGCCTCGCGGCTGGCTCTCGACGAAGGGCGATTCGGTGCGTCCCGATCCACTCGTCGGACTCGGCCTGTCGTGGCCGTCGGATCGCACTCGGCCGACGCTCTACCTCGTCGGCAACTCCACCGTGCGCAACGGCCGCGGCGACGGCGCGGGCGGCCAGTGGGGATGGGGCGACTTCGTCGCACCGCTGTTCGACACGACGAGCATCAACGTCGTCAACCGCGCCGTGGGCGGATTGAGCGCACGCACCTTCATCTCGCAGGGCTACTGGGACCGCGTGCTCACGCTCGTGAAGCCGGGCGACTTCGTGATGATGGAGTTCGGGCACAACGACGCGAGCCCGGTGAACGACACGCTCCGCGCGCGGGGCGTGCTGCCGGGGATCGGTAGCGACTCGGTCGTGATCGACAACCTGATCACGAAGCAGAAGGGCGAAGTCGTGTACAGCTTCGGCGCGTATCTGAGAAAGTTCGTGCGCGAGACGCGGGCCCGCGGTGCGACACCGATCATCAACTCGCTCACGCCACGCAAGTTCTGGTCGAATGGCCGGATCACGCGGAACCGCAATAGCTTCGCCGACTGGGCGGAGCAGAC
>Ga0070672_100003121_pt1 | contig 10695 bp, 10 predicted proteins | sample KBSM13metaG_FD_66151 | JGI IMG/M metagenome (GOLD analysis project Ga0070672, IMG submission 66151) | Miscanthus rhizosphere microbial communities from Kellogg Biological Station, Michigan, USA - KBS M1-3 metaG | ecosystem: Host-associated > Plants > Roots > Rhizosphere > Soil ... | reverse complement strand
CTGCTCGATCTCTGCGCGCGCGAGCAGCTCCGAAGGCTCGTTCTCGTTGTCGGTGAGATAGGCGATCGGCGCGACAGAATCCTCGTCTTCGCCCGGTTGCGGCTCGAGAGCGATGTCGCGGCCGGAAAGTCGCGTCTCCATCTCGAACACTTCCTCGGGCTTTACGCCGAGATCCCTCGCGATCGCGTACGCCTCTTTCGTCGACAAGGCGGCCGAGCGCACCTTCAACCGGCGAAGGTTGAAGAACAGCTTGCGCTGCGCTTTGGTCGTCGCGACCTTGACGAGCCGCCAGTTGCGCAACACGTATTCGTGAATCTCCGCACGAATCCAGTGCAGCGCGAACGATACGAGCCGCACGCCGCGCTCCGGGTCGAAGCGGCGTACGGCTTTCATGAGACCGATGTTTCCTTCCTGGATCAGGTCCGCCTGCGGCAGACCGTAGCCCATATATTTGCGGCTGACGGCGACGACCAAGCGGAGGTGGGACAGGACAAGTTGTTGCGCCGCGTCAATGTCGTTGTCCTTGACAAGGCGACGGCCGAGCGCCAACTCCTGCTCCGGGGTGAGGAGCGGGAAGCGGTTGACGGCCTGGATGTAGTGGTCCAGGTTGCCCAAGGAGGCGGGCGTCGGGAACGTCAAGGCAGTACCGGTCATCTTAGTTTTCCTTGAGAACGGCGCAAAAGAGCGTCCAATGCAGCGCTGTTTTTGGGCCATATGTTAGCACTCGTGCGATCAGAGTGCTAAGGGGGTTGAAAGTTCCCGAGTATTTTAGTCGGGATAGTCTGATTCTGCGGTAGGGAAGGGCCGCCATGGTTGGCTCAAACCGAGCCCGCTAAGAATCCGGGCACGCAGCAACGTAAAGGTCAGGCTATGACCTCTAGGGCAGTGTGCGCCCACTCACTTCGGGCGAAGCGCGATACGCCTATTCCACTAGCGCGTCGACGAATTCAGCGGCGACGAACGGCCTGAGATCGTCGACGCCTTCGCCTATGCCGATGAAGCGCAGTGGAATCGGCCGCTCTTTCGCGATTGCGGCGACTACGCCGCCCTTGGCGGTGCCGTCGAGCTTGGTGAGCACGAGCCCGGTGAGTCCGAGCGCATCGTCGAAGGCCTTCACCTGCGCCAGCGCATTCTGGCCGGTGTTGGCGTCCAGGACGAGCAGCGTCTCGTGCGGAGCAGTTGGATCAGCCTTGCCGATGACGCGTTGCACCTTGCGGATCTCCTCCATCAGGTGGAGCTGGGTCGGCAACCGGCCAGCTGTATCGGCCAAAACGACGTCGATGCCCCGCGCCGCGGCAGCGCGGATCGCGTCGAACATGACGGCACCGGAGTCGCCGCCAACCTGCGAGACCACCATCACGCCGTTACGCTCGCCCCAGATCGCGAGCTGCTCGCGCGCGGCGGCACGAAACGTATCGCCCGCGGCGAGCAATACCGAATGCCCCTGCGACTGGAAGTGTTTCGCGAGCTTCCCGATGGACGTCGTCTTGCCCGCGCCATTGACTCCCGCAAGCATGATCACGAACGGCCGCGCGACTCCGATCACGAGCGGGCGCTCGAGCGGCTCCAGAAGGTCGACGAAAGCCGCCTTGAGCAGCGCCTTCGGATCGGCATCGCCGCCGGCACGCTTCCAGCGCGCCGAGAGATCGTCGAGCAAATGCTGAGTCGCCGCGACGCCGACATCGGCGGTGATGAGCGCGGTCTCGAGCTCTTCCAGCGTCTCGGCATCGAGCTTGCGCCGAGTGAACACGCCGCCGAGAGCGCCCGCCAGCTTTTCGCGCGAACGGGCGAGGCCGGCGGCGAGCCGCTCGGTCCATGCGGGGCGAGCTTCTTCCGGTTCGGACTTTTTCTTGAAGAAATCGAACATCGTGGTGGAGGTGGTCGGTTCGGCCGATGCGGAGGAAGGAGCACCGCGACCGTCGTGGAGCAAGCCGTGGATTTTACCTTTCCGGCGGCGAAAGCCGGACGATAATGCGCGAGCTTGCACCCATCGATTCATCTCCGTGCCCATCCCTGCCACCAACCGAGTTCGCATCATCGGGGGCGCCTTTCGCAGGCGCGTGATCCGCTTTCCCTCGGTGCCTGGCGTCCGGCCCACGCCGGATCGCGTTCGGGAGACGCTCTTCAACTGGCTCGGCCAGGACCTGGCGGGAAGGCGCTGTCTCGATCTCTACGCCGGCTCCGGCGCATTAACGCTCGAGGCCGCGTCGCGTGGCGCGGCCTTGGCCGTCGCCGTCGACAGCGATCGAGCGCTCGTCGAGGCGCTGCGCGCCACCAGCACGATGCTTGGCGCAATGGCGGTCGAAGCGAACGTGGGCGAGGCGCGCGCGTTCGTCGCGAACGAACGCCGCGAGTTCGACGTGATCTTCCTCGACCCGCCGTTCCGCGATGGTCCCTGGGCGTGGCTTCTGCCCGCCTGCGCAGCTCGCCTGGCGGTGGGCGGATTGCTGTACGCCGAAGCGGCATATGCGCTTGCGCCAACGAGCGGACTCGTCGAGTGGCGCCGCGACAAGGCCGGACGCGTGCACTATCATCTCTTCACTCGCGGCGACGCGGCGCCCGTCTAGCGACGCGGCCCCCGCGAGCTTTCCAGCCGGATGCCCATGCTGACCGTCGTCTACCCCGGTACATTCGACCCGTTTACCCGCGGTCACGAGGATCTCGCACGCCGCGCCGCGAGCCTCTTCGATCACGTCATCATCGGTGTCGCGGACAGCGCGTCGAAACAGCCGTTTTTCACGACCGCCGACAGGGTCGAAATGGCGCGGGAGGTGCTAACGCCACTCGGGAACGTGGTCGTGAAGCCGTTTTCCGGGCTGCTGATGGACTTCGTGCACACGCAAAAATCCCGCGTGGTCCTCCGCGGAATCCGCGCGGTGTCCGACTTCGAATACGAATTCCAGATGGCGGGGATGAACCGAAACCTCTTTCCGGAGGTCGAAACGCTCTTTCTCACGCCGTCCGAGCAGTACACCTTCATCTCGGCGACGATCGTGCGCGAGATCGCTAAGTTCGGGGGTGACGTCTCTTCGTTCGTGCATCCCGCTGTGCTCGCCCGCCTCAAGGCGAAGTTCGCAAAACGCTGAAAACCAGTTCGCCTCATGGCCTTGATCATCACCGACGAGTGCATCAACTGCGACGTCTGCGAGCCCGAATGCCCGAACGAGGCAATCTCGCAGGGCGCGGAGATCTACGTCATCGATCCGGACAAGTGCACGGAGTGCGTCGGCCACTTCGAAGCGCCGCAGTGCGTCGAGGTGTGCCCCGTGAATTGCATCCCCGTCAATCCGGATCGCGTCGAAACGCGCGTGGTGCTCATGGCGAAATACGAAGGCCTGATGGCCGCCAAGGAAGGCGCGGCGAAACGCGCACTCGATCCGCGCCAGGCCTGAAGAGCCCGAGCGCTTGCCGGACTAGCCGTTCGCGGCGGCGGGCAATGAGCCGGGCGCGATCGCGATCGCGTCTATCGCCCCGACGAGCCGATTCACGTCGCGTGCCTGCGCCGCGAACCCCTCGTACTGCTGCTCGAGCTCGCCGATGCGCAACTCGAGCTCGCCGGTCGCGACGTGGATGCGTTTTACGCTTTCAAGGCGTCGCAAGAGCTGCAGGTGGTGTTCGCGGACATGCGACTCGAGCGGGGACATCACCGCCCGGAGCCACGTCTCGACGTCGGGGTTCGCAACGTCGTAGACGTGCTTCACGCGAGAGGCGACCGTCTCGAAGAAACCCTGGGTCAAGGAGAACTTCGCCTTGCTCAGCATGTTCCACAGCGTATTGAAGTGCTCGTTGTACGCGCGCTCGAGGCGGTCGATCTCCTTGTGGTACTTGAGCATCGAGAACGGCGGCGGGCTGTAAGGCGTCGTGCGGCTCTCGACCGCGAATCGCGTGTACATCGCCTGCATCATGTCGTGGATTTCGTTGGCGCGGCGCCCGGCGTCGTGGAAGTCGCGGCGGATTGTGGTGAAGAACTCCGCCATCGCGATGCGCACGCCTTTGGTGAACGGGCTGCGCTCGATGCCGCGGCGCGTCTTCCCGGCGTGCTCCCGGAGCTTCTCTAGGCTGATCACATCGAATAAGCCCGTCGTCTGCTGGGCGAACACCGTGCGGACAGCGCCGAAACGATGCGCGCTTCGCTCGAATATCTCCGAGTCCTCGTTGACGCGCGTCATCATGTGGGTGACGACGTCCTGATTCTTGCCCCGCAACTCGCGAAGATCGGCGAGCTGCTCGGCGATGCTTTTCTGGCGCGCTTCGAAGACGTCGCACACGTCTTTGCCGAGCGCCCCGACTGCCGAGCGCGTCGCCTCGGCGACAAGATCCTGCTTCGCTGGAATGAGTCGCGCCGACAGCGCGTCCTCGAGCGCAAGGAGGCCGCTCCTTTCGAGCAGCGCGTCGTCGCCGTTCACCTTCGCCAGGAGTCCCTTCTGCGCGGAGACGGGGAAGACCTGCGCCGGAGAAAGCGCGAGAAGCGTCGCCGCTGCCTCGACCTGGCCGCGGATCTCCGCAGCGACCGCTCCGGGCGGCTTGAGCTCGTCCCACAGGCTGTCGACCTTGTTCAACGCGACGAGCCGCGTCCTCCGTTGCGCCGGGTCGTCGCCGGCGAGATCGCGCAACCAGACGTCGAGATCGCTCCGGGTGACCCCGGCGTCAGCCGCGAGCACGAACACGATGACGTGGGCGGACGGCAGAAGCTTGAGCGTGAGCTCGGGCTCCGCGCCGATCGCGTTCAGTCCCGGCGTGTCGAGGATGACAAGCCCCTGCTGCAGCAGCGGATGCGGAAAGTTGATGATCGCGTGGCGCCACGCGGGAACGTCGGTAAGCTCGTCGGCGCTGCGCAGCCGCTCGGTCGCCGGCGAATCGGCGACGCCTTCGAGGCCAAGCGCTCGGGCGAGCGCGAGCGGAACGCGCTTCACTTCGGAAATACGCGCGAGGACGTCGCCCATCCCGGCCGCGTCGGCGAGATCGAGCGGGAACGTCGTCCACTCGTCGGGAAAGCTTCGGAACGCGTCGATCGTCTCGTCCTTGAGGCGCGTTTCGATCGGGAGCACCTGCAGCGACGGCGGGCGTCCGGGATCGTACAGGAGCTCGGTGGGACACATCGTCGTGCGCCCGGCCGCCGCCGGCAGAAGCCGCGCCCCGAAATCGGCGAAGAAGATCGCGTTGATGAGCTCGGACTTGCCTCGTGAGTATTCGGCGACGAACGTGACGACGAGCCGGTCCTGTTGCAGGCGCTGGCGGACGTCGTCGATCCGCTGGTCGACCTGCGCATCGGCGAGGTCGTGGTCGCGCAGCCAACGATGGAGATCGGCGACGCAGCCTTCGAGGCGCTTGCGCCATTCTCCATAGGCTTCGAAGCGGGTGGCAAGCGCGCGTGAGGTAGTCATTTCGAAGATGTGCAGCGCCGCGCCGTTTGTAGGGAGCTTGGCGGCAAACGAATTTACCACGGCGCCGGACCTCAGCGCTGGCAGCTCGGGCAGTAGTAAGTCGCGCGGCCGCCTTGCCGCATTTCGCGAATGACGCTGCCGCACTGCCGGCAAGGCAGGCCCGAGCGCCCGTAGACGTTGTAGTCGAGCTGAAAGTAGCCCGGCTCGCCGCGGCTGTCCACGTAGTCGCGAAGCGTCGAGCCGCCTTTTTCGATCGCATCGCGAAGCGTGGCGCGGAAAGCGTCGACGAGCCGCGCCCAGCGGCCCCGCGAGATGCGAAATGCCGGCGTGGTCGGCCGGATTCCGGCGCGGAACAGCGATTCGTTGGCGTAGATATTGCCAATGCCAACGACGAGATGATTGTCCATCAGCGCAACCTTGATCGCCGCCTTGCGCCGGCGGCACGCGCGCCACAGGGAGTCTGCATTGCATTCGGGGTCGAACGGCTCCGGACCGAGCCCGCACAGCAGCGGATGAGCCTCCGCCGGACCGGAGAGCCAGAGCATCGCGCCGAAGCGCCGCGGGTCGTGGTAGCGAAGCGTCAGGCCGGAATCGAGAACGATGTCCACGTGATCGTGCGGCCGTCGCGGCGGCGGCGACATGAACGCCCGAAGGCTTCCCGTCATTCCGAAATGAACGAGCAACGTGTCAGTGGATAAGCGAAACAGCAGGTATTTGCTGCGCCGTTCCAGCGCGTCGATAGTGCGCCCCGCGACGCGCGCAGGCAGCGAGCGCGGAACTGACCAACGCAACCGGTGGTCGTACATTCGCATCACCGCAATGCGGCGCCCAACAACGAGAGGGAGGATTCCGCGGAGCGTGGTTTCGACTTCGGGCAGTTCCGGCAAGGGCCCCTCGCGCTGGAATCGTACGGCCGAAGGCCGCAGAAAACCGGTGCGCCGGTTTGGTGGACCGCCGAATATATCCTAAGATAGCTCCCCTTCCCCGGCAGGAAGTGACGCCCAGCGTCGCTTCGGCCCGAAGGTCACGGACAACGACGATGGACCGACTTCACGCATCTCCCCTGCTGGGCGCCTTCGCGCTCGCTACGCTGCTTGTCGTTGCGCCACCGCTAAAGGCGCAGACCCCCGCTGCGGACAAGCCCGAAGGCAAAGCTCCGGCCGCTACCAAGGATGCGGCCGAACTGTCCGCTGAAATCATGTATCGCCTGCTGGTGGGGGACATCGCGTTGCAACGGGGCGATCCCGCGCTTGCTGCGCGGGCATACTACGAGGTTGCGAAGGACGCGCGCGATCCGCGATTCGCGCGTCGTGCGACCGAGATCGCCCTTGCGGCCAGGCAGCGCGCGCTGGCGCTCGACGCCGCCACGCTGTGGGCGGAGCTCGAGCCCACGGCCGACCGGCCGAAGCAGGTCATCGCCGGAATCAAGGCCGGCGGCGACTTTCGCGCCAACGACCTCAAAGGCGAGCTCGAGCGCGTGCTCGCCGAAGCCGCGAAGGATGGCCCGCGCCTCGGCGAAGCCTTTCTCGAGCTCAACCGCGCGCTCGCCTCCGAGCCAGACAAGCTCGCGACGCTGAAGCTCGTCCAGGCGCTCGCGCAACCGTATCCGGACAACGCCGAAGCCCAGTTCGCGGTCGCGCTCGCGGCGTACAACGCGGGGCTTTCCGACTTCGAATCGACCAAGGTCGCGCTGCAGTCGATCGATCGCGCGCTGACGCTGAAACCGGGCTGGGAGCAGGCGGTTCTGCTCAAAGTTGAGATCCTCGGCAAGCAGTCGATGGATCGGGCAGCCGACTACCTGGTGGAGATGCTGCGCACGAGTCCCGACGCGAAGCCCCTTCAGTCAGCGCTCGTCCAGGTCCGCATCCAGCAGAGGCGCTACGGCGAAGCCGCGCTCATGCTGCAAAAGCTGCTCGAGAACGACCCCGGCAACCACGAGTACGAGTTCGGCCTCGCGATGCTCGCGATGCAGACCAAGGACTGGACGAAGGCCGAGAAGCTGCTCCAGGAGTTGAGCAAGGTTGGATATGGGGACGACGGCGTCGTCGAATCGTATCTCGCACAGGTCGCCGAGGAGACGGGGCGCTACGACCTTGCTCTCGAGCGCTTCAAGGCCGTTCCAGACGGCGAGCGCGGATGGTTTGCGCGGCTTCGTGCCGCGGCTATGCTCGCGAAGCTCAATCGCCTCGACGAGGCGCGCAAATATCTCGCCGACCTTCCCGCCGCGACCCGCGACCAGAAGATCCAGGTGATACAGGCGACGGCACAGCTCGATCGCGACGGCGGCAATCCCAAGGCCGCGTACGAGGTCCTCGAAAAGGCGCTCGTCGAATATCCCGACGATCCCGATCTCCTGTATGACGCCGCGATGGTGGCGGAGAAGTTCGACCGCATCGACATCGTCGAGGCAAAGCTCTCGCGTCTGGTGGAGCTCAAGCCGTCGAGTGCGCAGGCGCTCAATGCGCTCGGCTATACGCTCGTCGACCGGACGACGCGTGTTGCCGAGGGATACGCGCTCATCCAACGCGCCCTCGCGCTTTCGCCCGACGATCCCTTCATCCTCGACAGCGTCGGCTGGGCGCAATTCCGCCTGGGCAAGCTGGATGAGGCCGAGAAGTCGCTGCGGCAGGCGATGGACCACCGACCCGATCCGGAGATTGCCGCGCATCTCGGCGAAGTGCTTTGGGCGAAAGGCGAGCGCGCGTTGGCGCAGGACGTCTGGCAGTCGCAGCTCAGGAATGCGCCGGACAATGCCGTGCTGCTCGAAACGGTCCGCCGGCTCACGCGGTAACGCCGCCGTTCTCGGCGGCCGATCAGGCGCGCCGCTGATCGCCGCAGCGCTGGCGCTCGTCCTCGCGGGCTGCGGGACCGCGCCGCTCGTGCCGACGCAAACGTTCCCGTCGCGTCCGGACGAGCCGTTCGGCATCGAGGGGCGGCTGTCCGCGCGCCGCGCGAACGACGCCGTTTCGGCGAGCTTCGTCTGGAATCACGCGCCGCCGAAAGACGAGTTCGTCGTCTCGAACCCGCTCGGCGCAACGGTCGCCGAGATGTCGGGGGACTCGTCCACGGGACGTGTCGAAGTGCGGGCCGCCGACGGGCGCACTGACACCGCAAGCAATTGGTCGGCGCTGACCGAGCGCTTCGTCGGCTTTACTCTTCCCGTAGAAGGGCTCGCATTCTGGGCGCAAGGCTCGCCGCGGCCCGGGGGTGCGCAAACGGTCGAAGTCGACGCCGCGGGTCGCTTGCATATGCTGCGCCAAGATGGGTGCGAGATCGCCTACACGTACGGTGACAATGCGTCACCGCTGCCGTCGCAGCTTCGATTGACGTGCAACGACCTCGAGCTTCGCATCGTCGTCGACAAGCGGGCGCCAGAATGAATGGCATGGACGGCTTTGCGTGGCCGCGCCGGGCCAGATCACCCTCTTCCGCATGTGACCGGCCGTCGTGCCTACGGCTATCAGGTGGTCGAGACGTTGCCATCGCGATCGCCCACCATCTTCGCGGCGGCGGAATTGACACGAAACTCCCCGTCGGCGAAAATGGACGTCTTTTCCGAGGGTTATGGCCACGACGACCTCGACAAAGGTCGCTTCCGCAAGGTTTCCGGAAATCACTGCGGCGCTCGAGTACCTGCGCGCGCGGACGCCGTCAACGCGATGACGGGTTCGGGAAGTTGTGTGTTTGCGCCGTTCGCCCAAGAATCCGAAGCATGCGCGGCCCTCGCTGCCAGGCCGCCGCAGATCGCGAGGATTCGTCGCACGGATGCTTGCGCGGCAACCGGTGGCAGATTTCGCGCAAGCTGAGCGACGTTGACAAAGGCAAGACAAGAATTCCGCGCCGGGACAAGACTCACGCTTACGGCGCGTCAGGAGTTGTCTGCTGGGGAGTCGCCAAGTTGGTTAAGGCACCGGATTTTGATTCCGGCATTCGAGGGTTCGAATCCTTCCTCCCCAGCCACTCGACAGCGGTAACGCGGTCGGGTATTGCGACGATCGCCGATCGGGATCCGCGTCTTATTTTTCGAAGCGCACCAGATCGCTCCCGACGACGCGGACGCGTCCCAGGCACTGTTCAGCCGTAGCGGAGAATCTGTCCAGATCGCCCATCGCGCAGCGGCCACCTCCGGCGATCCGAACGCGGCTTATCGCATTGCACGCAATGCCCTGAAATTCGATCTCGCGGCGCTGCGAGTCGCCAGGACGGATTGCGCTAAAACCCTGCCCGCCCGACGAAGTATCGTAGAGCACGTCTCCGGCGCGATAGACGGAATAGTACGGAACGAGGCTGCGGATTTCGTACGCCAGCTTGTTCTCGAGCCGAACCGCGAGTTGACAGCCGTTGCCGAGTGGGCTCATGCGTTCCAGCACAAGAACCGCCTCGTCGTCCGACTTGGCTGCGGCGGAAGCCTTGCCGTCATCAGGCAGATACTGCCATGTCCGGTCGTCTTTCAACAGAATGCGGCGTCCGTCCGGGCCCGTCAATTCGAAGTCCGCACGGGCCAGATTGGCGAACACGGTGCCGGCAACTAACAGAAGAACGGCATTGAGGGGTGTGGAGTGTTTCATCGCGCCAGCAGACGTTATGAACTTGCTCGAATATATCACCGGGGCTGCCAGGCCGGTTACTTGCTGAATACGGCTTCACAATGGAACCACAGGCTCTACATGCCGAGCATGTAGAGCTGCCACAGGTCCTTGCGGGTCATGTTGCACATCGGCTGGATCGCGAGAAGCCCCGTTCGGCCGATACTCGACTCGAGATACGAAAGCTCGGCGAACTTGGCCTGCGTCGGTTCGTCGATCGACACCTCGAAACCGTTCTCCCGCATCATCAGGATGCCCTTCGCTCGCAACGCGAGCTCGGTGTAGATGCGCAGATAGCAAAGAAGGTCGGCCACGACCGGCCCGCGAAACTTGTCCTTCATCGTGTGCAGGTAGCGGCCCACCGGGGAATCCGATAGCCGCCCCGAGTTGATGAGCTCGAGCATTTCGGTGTCGGCATCGAAGCCCTTGCCGAGCCATTCGCCGACCGCTTTCTCGCTTCGCTCGAACACGACGTAAAGGACAATGGGGACGGATAACATCGCTGCGAGCGTCGCCAGCCGGGGCGACGTCAGCAAGTGGTTGTATGCCGAGTGGAGCACGATGGCGATGGCGAGGCCGGGGCCGATTGCGCGGAAACTGACCCCGTCGCCCGGCGATGCTTCGAGCATGGCGGTTCCCAACACCGCGAAGATTGCCGTCGCGCCTCCGTGCATCATCGCGGTGCCGAAGCCACGCACGATCCACGTGCCGATGCCGGTGTGTTT
>Ga0070672_100003116_pt1 | contig 10699 bp, 17 predicted proteins | sample KBSM13metaG_FD_66151 | JGI IMG/M metagenome (GOLD analysis project Ga0070672, IMG submission 66151) | Miscanthus rhizosphere microbial communities from Kellogg Biological Station, Michigan, USA - KBS M1-3 metaG | ecosystem: Host-associated > Plants > Roots > Rhizosphere > Soil ... | reverse complement strand
GCTTCGCCCGTTTTATCAGACTTGTTTGTCGCTTTTTTTGAACCGGACTTAGTATCAGCCGCCGTGCTCGACTTCGATTCGACTTTGGCGGGGTCCGTGGGTTTGGTTCCGGCTGCCGCTTTGGCGGCGTCGGCCGGTTTTGTGGCGGGCGCAGGGGTAGTTCCCTTGACTGGCTCAGACGGTTTTCCTGACGCCGGCGGTTTGGACGATGTACCACCGCTCACCGAGACGTCCTTCCGTATGTCCGCCAGTGTCTTGGGCCCGATACCCGGCACTTTTTCCAGCTCATCGATGGTCTTGAACGGACCGTTCTTGCTGCGATAGTCAATAATCGCCTGCGCCTTCGCTGGACCAATTCCCTTCAATCCATCGAGTTCTTCTTTGGTCGCCGTATTGACGTTGACCGCTGCCATTGCTATTCCGCATAAGGCGAAGAACAAGCTAAACGCTAAGAGTAGTCGCTTCATCAGTGATCTCCAGTTGAATTATCAATTGTCAGGGGACTGCTCGTCATGCGCGAAGTTGTCCACGGCACCTAAACCACACAAGCGACGCCAAGGCGACTCGCTGGCGTGAAGATCCTTGTGGCCAGCTCGCCAAGTCTTTGAGCACATACAAATCGCGCTAGTCATTAGCCTGAGAGACGTTTGCTGACGTTGCGCATTTGGATGAGGCAATTACGGTCACTTACTCGCGCACGCCGCGAACCAGCGCCGGGACTTTAAGTGAGTCGCGGATCTCGGTGAGCAGAACTTCTTCACGGGTCGGTGCGACTGTAGGCGCCACTTCTTCCTTACGCTTGAGCCTGTTGATCGCTTTGATCACCATAAAGATGACAAACGCGATGATGATGAAGTCGACCAGCGTTTGGATGAACTTGCCGTAGTTGATCATGACCGCGGCGGTATTTCCTTGTGCCGCCTTAAGTGTAATCGCCAGAGATTTGAAATCGACTCCACCCAACAACAGGCCGATCGGCGGCATGATAATGTCCTCTACGAACGAAGATACGATCTTCCCAAAAGCAGCCCCGATGACGACGCCGACTGCCAAGTCGACCACATTACCCTTGACCGCGAATTCCTGGAATTCCGTGCGCATACTCATTTAAGCCTCCTGTAAGTAGTCTATATCGAAGTAGCTGTTGCCATGACTATTGTACGAGCATACCGAATACCTTTTGCGTCATGCCGCTAGCCGCACCGCCCGGATCTGTTCGGATGGCTTTTTCCTGCTCAGCAATCATCACGAGAAGTCCGTCGAGGGGGTTCTGCGTAACAATTCTCAATCTGGCTTCCTTGACATCAACGAGACCGAGCTGGGGGTCCCGCCCCCGAAGGCTGTCGCATTTGTCGGCGAGGCCGACTTTGGAAGTCACCTTGGTGACGATCGGCAGGAATTTTTGCGTGAGTTGCTGCTCGTCGTCTTGCGGAAATATTCTATTGCAGCTGTGTCGCCACCAGTCAGCACACCTTAGCATCCTGTACGCTCATATTTTGATAGCGTCCACCAGTAGCGTTTTAGCTTCCGGCACCGCCTGCTCGGCAGCCCGATTTAGCCCCGTTAGTAATTCATCATGCGCAGCAGGCGAAAAAACACTCTCCATGCGCTTGAAGGTCGGGAAGAGCTATCTCGACTTTGTCATTTCCCAAGAAGCCATTTTCCACGCCCAGTTTCGACACCGCGACCGTCGAACTTGTGCCAAGGCGTCCTTCAAAGCGCTGACCGCGTCCGGATTGCTCGGACTGTTGAGATCAATCGCGAGCGCCTTAGCGCTTAAGACGAACCCACGACAAATGACGCGAATGATACGTACGAGCATTCCTTACCTTGGATTGCGAATGAAAGAGAGATGCCTCTACCTCGTATATCACGCCAGCAGATGAAGCGTCTCCCTTTCCCATTCGAAATCAAAGGAAGCACTCCCGCCGCCACGACCGCGCCTGCGAGTCGCACCACGCTGTAAGGCACTAGCCATCACGCGCTTGCGCCATTGCTTGTTGTCACTGACGCCGGACCGGCGCAGACTAGGATTCGGGCGCAGCGCCCGTAACTTTCAAGGAGCCGATATGACAGTCGCACGAATTAGCGAAATCAGCAGCATTAGTCAGAAGAGTTTTGAAGACGCCATTATCCAAGGCGTAGCCCGCGCCAATAAGACGCTGAAGAATGTAAAAGGTGCGTGGGTCAAAGAACAGGAAGTGACGATCGATAACGGCAAAGTAACTGGTTACAAAGTCATCTTGAAGGTAACCTTCGTTTTAACCGATTAAGATGGGTGCTGCCTAGCACCAGTGGCGGCGCTTGGTGCCACCGTGAGCGCGCTGGCATAGCGTTAAATGTAAAGCTGTTGCATTTGACAGACGATAACGCCCACAGTGCGGCGTCGAGCGCCGCACTTCCATCAACGCAATGAGGAGAATGACATGAAAACGTTCGCAACTGTGTTGCTGGCCATCATGTTCGCAATATCGGGCATGCTTCATGCCGCCGACAAGGATGCAAAGAGCGCCGCGAAGCCCGCCGCCGCGCAAGCGAAGACAGATGACAAAATCGACATCAACCATGCCAAGGCCGACCAGCTGATGAAGTTGGATGGCATCGGCGAGGCTCGTGCCAAGGCTATCATCAAAGGCCGTCCCTATAAGGCCAAGGATGAGCTGGTCGAGAAGAACATCATCCCGCAAGGAGTGTACGACAAGATCAAGGACGGCATAATTGCCAGACAGAAATAGAGGAAGGTTGCCTTCGAACTATTACCAAACAACTGTACGCCGTTTTCGTGATTTCGTGACTCGAGTAAACGGTGATGTGTGCCCACTTTGAAGCGTGGCGCTATGCCGGCCAGTGACCGCGGATTTAATCGGTGAATGCAACACACCAGACACTGCATAGGCAGAGGCTTAGCTCACATCGAGCCATGAGGGGCGGCGTTCGAAATCTTACTCAATGACCTCGGTCGCTTGCACGAGAATCGAACTGCGAAACGGGATGCCAAACGCCTTCGCGCTTTTTCTATTGATCACCATCCAATTTGGTTGGTTGTTCGACTGGTAAGTGGTTGCGCTTTCTGCCTTTGAACATTGTGTCGACGTAACACGGCGACCGGCGTATCTGGTCCGCGTAGTCCGCCCCGTACGTCATTAGTGCTCCTGTGTTGGCGAATGGTTTCTCGCCCGAGATCACGGGAAGACGCGAGTTGGACGCGAGCCTGACAACTATCGCTCGATATTAAAAAAGCGGGCAATCGAGGACGTGAAGGGCTTCAGCTCGCGACACTAATGAGCGTGAAGAGGCCGAATCAATCTGCTCGGGCGTTCGCACTTCGATGAAGCTCAATCCGATCCCCATCGAGGGTGCTGCCCGCCTTGAGACCGTCGATTGCTGTTGTATGGTATGCGGTGGGGGGATCCCAGAGAACCGCGACCCGCGTAATGCGCGGCATCGCGTCTTTAGCAGTTCCAGTCGCTTCGCACTAAACTCAGCGAGCATAATAGGCAGCCCCATGGCGTTTCCGCCAGGGCGCGCCAGGCTCGTAACCAGGCGACAACCGAGTGGATCGGCGACGATGGCCTACATGCGCAGACTTTGCGCACTAACGGGCGATGAGTTTCCTCTGCGTCCAAAGCGACACGGGGCACTTACTGTCAGAGCAGTCAGTCGGTCGATCATGTTATCGCTATGCTGACGGCGCTGACGATGCGCTCAATATGCAGTGGCAGACGACTCCACAATCGCTGGCACTGCGCGCAAACAAGCTGATGGGTCTGGTTTCAGTTCGAGTCAGCGGCGACTTGTGCTTTCACGTAGTCGCGTTGCGCGTGGCAACACGCGGCATTTTCGCCTGAGATATGAGGCTAGATGGATGCTCAAGTCCCGCGCATCATCGCCGGCACCATCGATAAGGGTCGACTTGCGCCGTCGCAGGAACGGCATGCCCATGATGTACATGCCGGGGGATTGGACGATCCCGCCGTCATGGCGGACGTACCCCTTGTGGTCGAACAGCGGGACTTCTAGCCATGAGTAGTTGGGACGATATCCGGTTGCCCAGATGATGGTTCGGATGTCACCACTCCTCAAATCAATGACGAGCGGCGGGGAGGCTTCCACCCCGGTCGGTTCGAAACGGTGCGGTGGACTCATTTTGGCGTCCAACCCGTTCGTGCTCGCCCATTCGTCGATGGTGCCGAGCAGTCTGCTCATCTTGAGGTCGGCCAACGCGCAGACGTTGCGCAGCGATCCGGAGAACTGCGCCTTGCCACCGACGATACCTGCCAGACGGCCGACCAACTTCACGCCGATGCTAGATAAAGAGTTGAGATCGGTCATCCGGCGGTCCGGATAACCCGCGAGTTGCAGCGATGAGCTGTTTCTGACCCTTACGATATCGTCGACCTGGTCGTAACGCTCGTCGAGCACACCGGCGACATCCATCCACCACTGGATATCCTTGCCTCGATACGTGCGAGGCACGCGAATATGCTCCCCCACTGCGAGAGTTACCTTTCGACCCGAGCGCTGAATCTCATCAGCGATCTGGGTTCCTGTAGCGGACGCGCCGACAACCAGCACGCCGCCAGAGTCGAGCCGGGTCGGGCTGCGGTACTCAGCCGCGGTAAGCATGGCGATTCGCGCCGGCACCGCGCTAGCAAGCGCGGGCACCTGCGAGATGTTGCACGCTCCATTTGCGAGCACGACAGTGTCGCAGTGCCAAGTGGCCTGACGCGTGCGAATTTCATAGCCGTTGTCGCTACGGCGAGCCGAAATGACGGCAGAGTGCGTCTGCACCGGTGCGGCAATGAGCTTTGCATATCGTTCGATGAACTCGATCGTCTCCGGCATAGTACGGAATCCGTCAGGGTCATCGCCTTGGTATTCGTAGCCGGGAAGTCGGCTCTGCCAATTGGGGGTAAGCAGGCGCAGCGAATCCCAACGCTCGGTCTTCCACGAGTTTCCGATCTCGCCACGCTCGAGCACCACATGATCGATCGAGCGTTCCGCAAGGCACCGGCTCATGGCTAATCCCGAATGGCCGGCGCCGATGATGACAGTGCTGATGTAACGCCTGTCTCTCCTGCCGATTGCGTGAATCACTGGACTTCCACCCTCACGTTCGTGGGATTGGTAAGGATGTCGTAGACAGCCGAACGCTTTTGCGACTGGGCCACGAGTGCCTTGATGTCGTCAGGCGACGCATCGGCGTCGATGTTGTAGATGACTTCGATACCATCGAAGCCGTTGCGTACGTCGGTGTCCGCGCCGAGAATGCCGCGAACGTCCATGCTGCCCTGTAACGTCGCCGACACGGAACGCAACTTTATTTGACGAAGCTGCGCCACCGCTGCAATGCCTGCGGTAAGACAACTGGCTAAACCCACAAGCACAAACTCAACGGGCGTGGCGCCTTTGTCTTGCGACGCAAATATTTCTGGATGGTCGGCATCAAACGTGAACTGCGTCTTGTGCTTCTGTTCATCGCCGAGCCCATAAAATCCTTCGACGGTTGAGCGGCTGTGAGTGCCGTTCATCCATTTGCACGTCGCCCTCCATTTAAACTGCGCCGCCTGCGGCGCCTTCGCCAGCGCTTCGCGTGCGCCCAATAGCGCCTCGACGTTTACGCCGTTGTCTACCGTTTTTTGACTCATGTCCATTACTCACTCCTTGTGTTGTAAAGGGAAATAGCAGGCGCAACTACGGGCTTACTCTCGTGGACTTTGTAGACGATTCCCCGTGCCTACTGGCTGGCCAATATATCGAGCATTTGTATTAAGTTGATTTCCTGGTGACGGGATTTTTGTTTCATGCGTTTCAACCCTCGATTCCGGGAAACAAATGAAACAAATCACACCGCGGTGTGAAGCGGTTGTGAAGTAATTGATAGCTAGACTGGTAGCCGATGTGTGTTTCACAAGGCCAATGGTCAACAGTGAGCCAATGAAAGTATGAGGACAGTAAGATGACAGCAGTTTCCAGCTCTGCGCACGCGGTTCTGATTTCGGGTCGAGCTGCCCGTGCGCGAACGCTCATGCTGAAGGACGGACGTGTGGTTGCATCGCGCGTCATTGAGCGCGGGTGTAGCTTCAGGCTGCAACGGTTCGTGCGCGGCCTTTCAGACTCATCCCGCCGCCGGGTACTGTTTCATATCCGCAATGGTGCACCGTGCGACTCCTCGTGCCGCCTTGCGGTCCCGGGGACATATTGACTATGGCCCATTGCAACAGTAACGGGCGCGTTGTCGTCAAGTTCAAGCGGGGCGCGTCAAGTATGGCAAGAGTACTAGGCCATCAGGCGAATTGCTGATCGTGGGCACTTCTTCATAAGATGCTCGCGACAAAGCAGCGGATTCGATTGAGTCTGCGTTATTGCCGCCGTTTTTTGTTTTTTTACTAGGGGACCACTATGTACAACGCAGGTAGATACGAAGATATGCGTGATAGTCGACGCGCACTCACACGCTTCGTGCGTGATCGCTTCCGTGCCGGGCTGAGGGTCGGTTTTGCCGTCGGTTTTGCCGTCGTGCTGACATCCGGCTGCATGCGAACGGATCGGGCGCCGACGACTGCCCCCGCGCCTGTCGGGGCTCTGGATGTCTCGCCTTTCGTTCTTAACGCCTTTTTAGTCCCTGCACTTGATAGCGATGCATTGCCCTTACGTTGGACAGATCCTCGACCGCCATCGAGCTGTGGTTCGGCTACGACTGTTACAGTGAATGGCGAACCTCTGGTGGCCGGTGCCTTAGTTCCCGACCAACCATTCGAACTCGAGTGGGATGCAGAGGACTGTCATCCTTTCGGTGCACAGGGACCGAAGTTTGACGGGCGGGTCAAGCTGACGGTTTACAGAGAAGACTGGGGATTTAGCGCCGCCATCGAGCCTTCGAATCTTCGTGTCACGTCGGTTGACGGCGTGACCGCGTCGCTGCGCGCGGGCGCCGCCTCATTACCCGGCGTTGAGAAACCGGTATTACTCACAGCGACCAAATGACACGTGTGCGCAGTATTTGTCACCGGCAGCTGGACAGGTTTCCTTGTTGCTGACCACAGCGTTCTGTCCATCTTATGACGGGCAGTAAGTGCGAGGACTGACGATCCACAAATATGGTGTAAAGGAACCAGCGAACGCACTGATTGAGGAGAATGAGTATGCAAAGCTCAGCGGACCGTCAAAGGCTCATGAGGATGTATCGCGATGATCTGACCGCACCCACTTGGTCTTTGGTTGGCCGTTGCGGCACAGGTCTTGCAATCGTGGCGCTTATCGCCGTGTTCGGGCTCAGTGCAAACGACACGGACCTCGCTACCTCCCACATAGCTTCGATGAAAGCGTCTCGTGGTGGCGTTGCCCAAGGAAGTACAAAAACCTTAGGAGAATGGCGTCAGCGGAGCGAGTCCGATCCTGATCCGCTTGTCGCCGTGGACATGGAGGCCAGTCAGCCAGATGCAACGCAGCCCACGGTACTGGTCGGCGGTCCCTAAGCCGCTACGCGTTTTGCGCGGCCTTGCCCCATGCGATGAGCGATTAGATGCGCCTTGTCCTGTGCGAACGCGTCCACTTTATCGCGGACGATATTTTCCGCTTCTTCGTGCCGGCTTCCCAAAATGTCGGTAAACACACTTCCCTAATGTTGTTACTCATACACCTTGTATGTGAATGCAGAAGAAATTAGATTGGCGGGCATCGGTCGCGACCTTGGCACGCTCCATCTGAAGTGATGTTCGGACGCCGCACTCGAGGGAACAGAGTACGGTGGTCGGCAGTGCGCGCTACCGACGTGTGTCCAGTTTCAGGGGCCTGTCGATGAATCGTTGCTCCGGTGGCCACGATGTTGCTTATAGACGTCGAAAGCCATGTCGCCGCGTTCGTTCGCGATACAAGAGACCGAGCGACGCGGAAGATTGCGGCGGAGAGCGTAGTACATCGTGACAAAGCTTGCTCAGCCTTTGGCATATGTGACGCTGGTAGACGGTAGCGATGGTGAATACCCAGTCGCCCCTTGCGGGACTGGCGATCGCCTCGCAACCGTTCGTCTTCGATAATCAGCGACCCGTGGAAATTCCGTTATCACTGCGTCGCAAGGATACAGAGCCCGTGAAGCCGGAATAAACGGCGCGTCGCTAGTAACAAGACGCAGAACATGCAGCTTGCTTCTGACATATAGCTCCCAGGATAATCCGATGCTCTGCTTAGATAGGCGCCTCTAATGCCGGTTTTGCCAGCGGTGCCTTTGAAGGCGCAGCCGACCTCTCCTGACTCTGCGGATGTGCTGTTACTTCAGCAGGTCAAGTTACTTTATGCCGGTCTGCCAGTATCTCAGGCCGTCACGCTATTGAACGGTGTGGTGTTGGCCGCCGTGCAATCCGTTGTGATTGAACCGCCGTGCGTAATCGCTTGGCTGGCCGCCCTGATGGTAGTCGCCGTCGCCCGCATAGTCCTCGGCAACCTATTCCGACGCGCTTGTCCCTCCTCCGACGAGATCTTCCGATGGCGCGCGTATTTTTTGGCCGGCGCCGTCGCATCAGGCATGGTATGGGGCTCCACTGCTTTCGTTCTATACCCTGAGAGTTCACTGGCTCATCAGGTGTTCATTGCTTTTGTCCTGGGCGGCATGGTGGTCGGTGCAATGGTGCAGTTGATGTCCGTATTCCCAGCTTTTGTCTTGTTCGCACTGTGCACGTTGCTGCCGACGATCGTACGTTATTTCCTCGCTGGAGATTACATCCACTATGCGATGGCATGGATGAGTGTGCTTTTTCTGCTCGCGATGTTGGTAATGGGCAAGCGAATACACTACATCATCACCGCATCGCTGCAGCTACGCTTCGAGAATCGTGAGCTCATCGCTCACTTGACCAGTTCGAAGGAACGCGTCGAGTCAAGTAACAGAGATCTCTTGGCGGCCCAGGAAGCGCTGAAGCGTTCGAACGAGGTACTGGAAACTCGCGTTGCAGAACGCACGGCGGCGCTGCAGACAGTCGATCGTCGAAAGAATGAATTTCTCGCTATGCTGTCGCATGAGCTGCGCAATCCGTTAGCGCCCATCAGCAATTCCATCTATATATTGGGCCGGGTGGATGCAGGCAGCGAGCATGCAATTCGCGCGAGACAAGTGATCGAGCGCCAGATTCAGCACGTGACGCGACTGGTCGATGAGCTGCTTGACGTGACGAGAATTGCGCGAGGCAAGATACAACTACGGCTTGTACGCATAAACTTGGCAGACCTCGTGAGGCGTACCGCCGAAGACGAGAGCAGCGTGTTCAAAACGCTTGACGTGGTTCTCGCCACAAACGTACCAGATGAGCCGATCTGGGTGGTCGTCGATCCAACCCGCATCGCGCAGATGATCGGTAACCTGCTTAGAAATGCGGCCAAGTTCACGCCAGCCGGGGGACGCGTAACGCTCTCCTTGCATGTCGTCGACGCGTACGCGGAGATGCGGGTCAGCGATACCGGGGCGGGCATAGAGTCCGAGCTTCTGCATGAACTTTTCGAGCCGTTCGTTCAGGGCAAACAATCCCTAGCGCGGACCGACGGTGGATTAGGCCTTGGCCTGGCACTCGTTAAGGGCATCACCGAGTTGCACCGGGGAACGGTACAGGTGGAGAGCGGCGGAGCCGGTAAAGGCTCGACATTCATGGTTCGTTTGCCGCGGGTGCTCGAGAATGCCGTTCATGATGAGCCAGCCCCCTCGCCGCAACCGATAACCGCAAGACGCCATATCATCGTCGTGGACGACAATCGTGATGCAGCCGACTCGCTGGCGCTGCTCTGCGCGATGTTCGGTCACTCAACAGACGTCGCTTACGATGGCACCACAGCAATTGATAAGGTACACGCCAATCCGCCAGATGTCATCCTTTGCGACCTTGGCCTACCGGGTATGACCGGATACGAAGTTGCGCGTGCATTACGTGCGGAAGGAAACGATATCCGACTTATTGCGGTAAGCGGGTATGCGCAGCCCGAAGACATAGCAAAAGCCCGCGAGGCGGGCTTCGATGATCACGTTGCCAAGCCGGCCGATCCGGACACACTGAGGGCGCTGCTTACATACGAGCGGAGGGGACACCGGAGAGCACATATATGAGCATCACCGTGCGTGCGAGCCCGTGCTCTGCATTCGCTCAAGATAAGGAGTTGGGTTCGTCAAGTCCGAATTTCACCACGGCCGTTAACATGGTGGGCGTTCGATGCAGCTTCACGGAGATCACTTTCGCGAATTGGAGGCGGATTTCCGCTATCGTCCGTTCAACGAGCACGTCTGGCTCGCGCAAGTCTAGTTGCAGCACGCGATCGTCCTCAATCTGGCGCTTCGTCGAAAGGCATTTCTGACCCGTACCTAGCTTTTGTCCTCGATGATGGGCGTGTAGCGTGAGCTCTCAACGCAGCGTCGTCTATGAGTCGAAATGACCAGCGACCAAGCCAGGCAACTCATAGAGGATACGTCGCGCTGCTGGAGAAGCAGGTCTCTCATCTGGATTCCGGAGACACGCGGACTTATAAGCCGCTCGGTAAAACGTTCGCCTTTTTTGGCTGCCACGGCCCCGCCATCAACTCGTGTTTGAGATGGCGACGGCGACGTCCCCCCTTTCTGAGTAGCGGTATGGTTTAGAGTCCGACCTATGGAGGTTGGACATGAAGAAGCGGTACACGGAAGAGCAAATCATTAAATTTCTGAAGGAAGCTGACAGCGGCG
>Ga0070672_100003113_pt1 | contig 10704 bp, 9 predicted proteins | sample KBSM13metaG_FD_66151 | JGI IMG/M metagenome (GOLD analysis project Ga0070672, IMG submission 66151) | Miscanthus rhizosphere microbial communities from Kellogg Biological Station, Michigan, USA - KBS M1-3 metaG | ecosystem: Host-associated > Plants > Roots > Rhizosphere > Soil ... | reverse complement strand
TTCGCCTCCACCAGGCGCGCGGTCTCGGCGGCCGTCGCGCCGTCGCGATCGGCCGCGCAGACGTTGGCCCCTTCCTCCGCGAACCGAATCGCGCACGCGCGACCGATGCCGCTGCCGCCGCCCGTGATCAGCGCGATCTTTCCCGCCAGCCGTCCAGCCATGCGCGGCTCCTCTCTGAGAACTGGAAGCCTACGGGCTTGGCCGGTCGATGTCGAGCGGTAGGGGTCCGACCCGGGCTATGCTGAGCCACCCTGATCAGCCAGGAGTGTCCGATGAACGACGAGCTGGAAGCGGTCCTCGGTCCCCTTCGCCCGGGCTTCGATGCCGACGGGTTCGACGTCACCGTGGAGTCTGTCGGCGACGATGGCGTGGTGGTCGTCCGCATCGGTCACCGGCCCGACGCCTGCGAGGAGTGCCTGATCCCCGACGACATGCTGGGCCCCATGCTCACGACCGCCATGCGTCGCGCGGTGCCCTCCGTGCAGCGGGTCGATCTCAAGCACGAGCACCTCGCGTGAGGAGGCGGCCATGGCCAACGCGCTGAGCGCACTGCTCGAAACGACGCAGCCCGAGCGCCTGGCCACGGGATTCGTCTTCACCGAAGGGCCGCTCTGGCACCCGGACGGCTTCTACTACTTCGTGGACATCCGCCAGAGCCGGCTCCACCGCGTGTTCCCCGGCAAGGCGCCGGAGCTGGTGCGCGATCAGACCGGCGAGGGCAACGGGACCACGTTCGATCTGCAGGGGCGCCTGGTCATCTGCGAGGGCGGTCATCGGCGCGTGAGCCGCTGGTCGAGCACGACGCAGAGCGAGGTCCTGATGGACCGCTGGGAGGGCAAGCGCCTCAACCGCCCCAACGACGTGGTCTGCCGCTCCGATGGCAGCCTCTACTTCACCGACCCCGGCCTGCGCGTGCCGCTCGCCGAGCGCGAGCTGCCGAACGCCGGCGTCTATCGCATCAAGCCCGACGGCAGCACCTCGATGGTGGCCGACTGCGAGTATCCCAACGGGCTGGCGTTTTCCCCCGACGAGCGGACGCTCTACGTGGCGAACACGCGCTGGACGCAGTACATCCACGCCTTCGAGCTCAACGCCGGCGGCGATGTGGTGCGCCGGCGGATCTTCGCCGACATGTCCTCGGACGAGACCGACGGCGTGCCCGACGGCATGAAGGTGGACGTGGAAGGGCGGATCTACTGCACGGGGCCGGGCGGGACCTGGGTGTTCGCACCGGATGGAGCGAAGCTCGGCATCGTCCGCACGCCGGAAGTGCCGGCCAATCTCGCCTTCGGAGGGCCGGATCTGAAGACGTTGTTCTTCACCGCCAAGACGTCGATCTACACGCTGCGGATGAAGGTGCCAGGCCAGCCGCATCCCTGGTACCGGACGCGGCCGGCCACGGCAGGACGCTGAGGCGCGTTACATGTTCCCGCTGGTGCCGACCCAGCCGGTCTCGGAGACGTCGACCATGATGCCGTCGGGGCCCGTGTACTTCACCTCGACGTTGCCGCCCTCGCGGCGGCCGTGCCCGACGCCCAGCGCCTGATTCACATCGTCGCGCGGCTTGGAGCCGGCGGCGGCCAGCTTGGCGGTGATGTCCTCGAGGTTCTCGACCTCGAAGCCAATGTGGTGGATGCCGCTCCACGCCTTGCCGCGCTCCACACCGGCCACCGCATCGCTCTTGAACTTGAGGATGGCCAGGTTGAGATCGCCGTCGCTCAGGTAGTAGCCGGAGGCGCCAGGGCTGTCGACCTTGGCGATCTCCTTCATCCCGAACACGTCGATGTAGAACTTCGCGGTCGCGTCCACGTCCTGGGTCGAGAGTGCGATGTGCTTGATCTTCGGCATGGCGCGTCTCCTCTTGAGCTGACCTTATCCCTAGCGGGCGCTCTGCGTCAACTCCCGCAACTCGTGCAGATACGCGGCGTCGTGGCGCGGCGGGACCAAGATGATGTCGTCGTAGCCAAGCTCCAGCAGGTGATGCAGCCGCTCGCGGGCGGTCTCTTTTGGACACTTGAGGTTGTAGGGATCGTCGGGCCCGGTGGGGCTCGCGGGGCTATCGAGATTCACCACCACGTTGGTCACCACGGCCCGGCGGCCACCCAGGTCGCGGAAGCGCTTGATGCCCTCCTGCAGGGCGCGCCAGGAGCTGCGCGCGCCCGAGCCCACCCAGCCGTCGAACTCGCGCGCGGCCCGCTCGATCCAGCGTGAGCCGGCCCAGGAGCCGATCATCACGGGCGGGCCACCGAGCGCGGCGGGCCACACGGGCTGAAGCGAGGCGCCGTTGACGCGCTCGCCCTTCCACAGCCGCCGCATGATGTCGAGCGACTCGCCCAGGCGCTTGAAGCGCCCGGCGAAGTCGAGGCCGAGCGCCTCGAAGTCGGCGGCGGTGGAGCCGGCGCCCACGCCCAGGCGCAGCCGGCCGCCGGAGACGAGGTGCGTGGTGAGCACGCGCTGGGCGAGCTCCACCGGGTGGCGCAGCGGGACCTGGAGCACGCCGGTGCCGAGCTCGATCGTGCGCGTCACCGTGCCGGCCACGGCGAGCGCGGTGAGCGGATCGGCCAGCAGGAACCCGCGGCTGATCGAGTCGAACGCCCAGGCGCTGGTGAAGCCAGTCGCCTCGATCTGACGGGCGGCGTCGGCCAGGCTCGACGGTGTCAGGGAACCGATGGACCCTCCGGGCAGCGCGATACCGAAGCGTGTGGTGGTGGCAGTCGCAGGCATGCCGGGCAGAGTACACTATGGCGCCATGAACTTCGGGACCTTCCTCCTCATGCAGTCGCCGTCGGCCCGGTCGTCGCAGGAGATCTTCACGCGTGGCGTCGAGGTCGCCCAGGCCGCCGAGACGCTCGGCTTCCGCAACGTCTGGCTCGCCGAGCATCACTTCTCGACGTACGGCTATCTCTCGCGGCCGCTGCAGCTGGCCACGTACATCGCGGCCAAGACGACGCGCCTGCGTGTGGGCACCGCCGTGGTGGTCGTGCCGCTCCACCATCCCCTCGTGATCGCCGAGGAGATCGCGACGCTCGATCTGCTGGCGGGCGGGCGCGTCGACATCGGGCTGGGACGCGGGTACCAGCACTACGAGTTCGAGCGGTTCGGGCTCGAGCTGGAGTCGAGCCGCGCGCGCTGGGAGGAAGCGGTCGACATCATTCTGAAGGCCTTCAGCGGCCAGCCGTTCAGCTACGAGGGCAAGTTCTTCAAGATCCCCGAGACCACGATCTTTCCGCAGCCGCTGCAGCAGCCCCGGCCGCCGATCTGGATCACCGCGCAGAGCCCCGACTCGGTGGAGGCGGCGGTCCGGCGCGGCTTCAACGTGCTGACCGGCGGCTTCGGCATCCCGATCGAGCGGACCGCGGAGTTCCGGCGCCTCTTCGATCGCGCGGTGGCCGAGGTGAAGCCGCCGCACCCGCTGGCCGTCGGCGTGCAGCGCGCCGTCTACGTGACGGACAATGTGGCCGACGCGCGGGCCGCCGCCGAGGAAGCGCGCTGGAACATGCGGGTGACGCTGAGCCTGCGCAATCACTACGAGCGCGTGGAGCGCGGCCACGCCATCGCGGTCCCGGCGCCCAAGGAGCCCGACACCGACGACCTGCTCGACCGCTTCCTGGTCATCGGCACGCCGGACACCTGCATCCGTCAGATCAAGCGCATCCAGGAGCTGGTGGGTATCACCCACTTCAACTGCAGCTTCTGGTTCGGCGACCTCGAGCACCAGCGCGTGCTGCGCTCGATGGAGCTCTTCGCCCGGGAGGTCATGCCCGCGTTCGCGTGAGCCTCAGCGGATGCCGGCCTGGATCACCGCCAGCAGCGCGCTTGGCTCCACCGGCTTGACCAGGTGGGCGTCGAAGCCGGCCTCCAGGGCTTGCCGACGATCGTCCGGCTGACCGTAGCCAGTCAGGGCGACCAATAGAATGGTCCCCCCGAGCACGCCCCGGGCCTTGCGCGCGACCTCGTAGCCGTCGAACTCCGGCAGCCCGATGTCGATCAGCGCGACATCGGGACGCACGCGCAGAATCGCCTCGAGGCCGCTGGGCCCGTCGCTCGCATCCTGCACCTCGTGGCCGGAAAGCTCGAGGGCGGAGCGCAGCATCTCGCGGGTGTCCGCGTTGTCCTCCACGACGAGAATGCGCAGGCGCGCATCGCTCGCCGACCGGACGGGCGCGGGCGCCGTCACCTCCGGCGCGGCCATGGCGGGCATCCGGACGGTGAACACGCTGCCCCGGCCGGGTCCGTCGCTGCCGGCCTCGACCGTCCCGCCGTGCAGCTCGGTGATCCGATGGACGAGCGTGAGTCCAAGGCCGAGCCCGCCCTGCCCCCCGGCCAGGCCGCGGGCGCCCTGCACGAAGAGATCAAACACGCGCGGCAACATCTCCGGCGCGATGCCCATACCGGAGTCGCGCACACAGAGCACGGCTTGCCCATCGGACGGCCCGAGCGTGATGTCGACGGTGCCGCCGGCCGGCGTGAACCGCAGCGCGTTGCCGACAAGATTGGTGACGATCTGCTCCCAGCGCGTCTCATCGACGTCGGCCCACACCGGCTCGAAATTCAGGCTCACGTGGTGCCGCTCGGTACGTCCGCTGGCGGCCAGCGTGGCCACCGCGCGACGCGCGGCCTCGGCCAGCTCCAGCGGGTGTCGGGTGAGAACGATCTTGCCCGAGGTCACCCGCGCCACGTCGAGGAGGTCATCGACGAGATGGGCGAGATGCGCATTCTGGCGCGCAATGATCTCGCGGGCGCGGCGCGTGGCTTCGGCGGGCGCGTGTGGGACGTCGAGCACGTGGGTGGCGTTGGCGATAGCGGCGAGCGGATTGCGCAGCTCGTGGCCGAGCATGGCGAGCAGCTCATCCTTGCCCCGGCTGGACGCTTCCGCCTCCGACCGGGCGGCGTGCTCGGCGGCCAGCAGTCGCGCCTTCTGCACGGCCACCGCCGCATGGTCGGCCAGCGTCACCAGCGCTCCCTCGTCGAGCGCCGAGAACGGACGCAGGGTGAAGTTGTTGGCGTAGATCACGCCGACCACTCCGTCGGCGGTCACGATGGGCACGGCCATGCAGGAGATGATGCCATCCGTACGCGCGATCGAGATGTAGCGGTCGGCGTGGAAGCGGGGATCGGCCGTGACATCGTCGGTCCGCACCGGCCGGCCGGTCGCCAGGACCCGACCACCGATGCCGTGGCCGCGCTCGATCACGAAGCCCGGGGGCGCTGCGGTCGACGCCTGAGTCGAATAACGGAGAACGAGCCCAGCCTCTTCCACGAGCGCGATCCTGGCGCTGTCGGCCTGCACGAGGTTGTGGACCGCCGCCACCGCCGCGCGAAGGACGGCGTCGAGATCCGGCGACGCGTTCAGCGCGTGGGCGACCGCGCTGATGGCGCGCGCCTGGTGCTCGCGCGCCGCGGCCTCCTCCTCGCGCTTGCGGGCCCGGTCGGCGGCGGCGCGGAGCTGCTCGGCCAGCGTGTTCACCTCGGTGACGCCGGTGTTGAGCGGCTGAGCGCGCTGGCCGCGTTCCACCGCGCGCGCGATCCGGACGAGCGAGCCCACCGCGTCGGCGATCCGACGGCCGAATGCGAACGCCAGCATGCCGGCGAGCGCGGCCGCCACCGTGCCGCCGACCAGCAGCTGCCAGAGCGCGCGGCGTAGCGGGGCATCCACGGATGCGACCGGCGAGGTGATGATGACCCGCCAGCCCGAGAGCGGCGCGGTGGCGAAGGCGACGTAGACTTCCTGGCCCTCGCGCAGACGACTCCGAGCCCAGCCCTCGTGGCCCGGCGTGGGATCGACCACGCGCTGGCCAACCATCTCCGCCTCGCCCTTGGTCCGGGCCAGGATCACGTGCTGACGGTCCTCGAGCGTCGCCACCGAGCCCGGGGTGAACGGCTGCGCACGGAGCACCTCGCTGAACGTCGACACCGGCAACGCCACCGTGAGCACGAAGCGCACGCTGCCGTCACGCACGATGGGAACATAGACGGCGACGATACGCGGGTTATGGACGCCGTCGAACAGGTTGGAGACCGTGGCCCGGCGTTCGTCACGGGCCCGCGCGAGGACATCGAGACGTCCGGTTGGCGGCAGCGGCGCACCTATCGGGGCCGAGGTGTGCATGAGCATGCGCCCGTCCCGATCGAAGAGGAGGATGCTCGCCCACCCCTGGGTCTTCACCACGCGCCGGCACAGCTCGTGAAGCGGCCGCAGGTCGGCGGCGTCGAAGTAGTCGGACTCCGCCAGCGCCTCCACCGCGGTGATCGCGGAGTCCAGCTCCTTGTCCACGGTCCGGGCCACGGCCTGCGCGGTCTGTCGCATCGCGCGCTCGGTCGCCGCGAGCTGCAGGCGGGCGTTCTCCCGGATGACCAGCGTGGCAAAGCCCAGGACCGGCACGAGGGCCACGAGCACGAGCGCGACGAGATGGCTACGCAGTCGCATGGTGTGCCGAGACGGCTTCCGGTGATTATACTGGACCGAATGGCGCGACCCCCGCTGCGTGTTGGCGTCGTCTACGACTTCCGGAACCCTCCGGACTCCGGGATCGACACCCCGCGGTTGTACGCCGAGATCCTCGACCAGGTGACGTGGCTCGACGGGCTCGGGCTCGACCTCGTCTGGTTCACCGAGCATCACTTCGTGGACGACGGCTACCTGCCCTCCTGGACCCCGGTGGCCGGCGCCATGGCGGCCCGGACGAAGCGGGTGCGTTTCTCCTCGGACATCTGCCTGCTGCCGTTCAACCATCCGATCCGCCTGGCCGAGGACCTGGCGGTGCTCGACAACCTGAGCGGCGGGCGGATCGAGCTCGGCGTGGGGATGGGCTATGCGCCACACGAATTTCGTGGCTTCGGCATCGCGCTTCCCCAGCGGCTGTCCCGGACGGAAGAAGGCCTCGCGGTGCTGCGACACTGCTTCACCGGCGAGCGCTTCAGCTTTCACGGCACGCGCTACCAGTTCGACGACGTGGTCATCCGCCCGCGCTACGTCCAGCCGGGCGGCCCACCGCTGTGGATCGCCGCCATGTCGGCCGGCGGCGCGCTCCGCGCGGCGCGGTTCGACGGCCACCTGCTGCCGCAGGGACCACGCGATCAGGTGCTCGAGCCCTGGCAGGAGGCGGTGACCGCGTCAGGCCGGAATCCCGCCAGCTATCGCGTCGGCATCATCCGCGGCTGCCTGGTCACCGACGACCGCGAGCGCGACTGGCCCGCGGTGCGCGCCGCCGAGCGCTATCGCGGCGAGCTCTACTCCCGTTTCTTCGCCGAGTCCGGCCGCTTCCAGCCCGTCGAGCGCGACGGCCCCCGCATCCCGCAAACCTGGGTGGTCGGCAGCGTCGACCACTGCGTCGCCGAGCTCTCGACCTTCATCGCCGAGCACGGCATCACCGACCTCGTGACCTGGGCCGTGCCACCCGGCCTGCACCCCGAGCAGATGCACGCCAGCCTCGAACGCTTCGCCCGCGACGTCGTCCCCCGGCTGAAAGTCGCGAGCGTCACCCCTGCATGAACGCGTTCAGGTCCGGCGTGGGGATCGAGCGATCGAGGTAGCCGAACGTGCCCTTGTCCTTCACCTCGCGAGCCGCCTCGACCACGCCGGTCATCGCCATCCGGTAGAGCGAGGTGGCCAGGCTGATCCGCCGCACTCCGGCCGCTTGCAGCTCGGCCACCGTGAACGACTTGCCCTTGATACCGGCCATGAAGTTGACCGGCTTGGACACCGCCGCGCACACGGCGCGCACGGCGGCGAGGTCCGGCAACCCGGGCGCCATCAGCACGTCGGCGCCGGCCTTGTCGAAGGCTTGCAGCCGCTTGATCACGTCGTCGAGGTTCAGATTGCCGCGCAGGAAGCTCTCGGTGCGCGCGGTCAGTGTGAAGGCGAACGGCAGCGAGCGCGCCACCTTCACCGCGGCCGCCACCCTCTCGGTCGCCGCCGCGATGTCGAACAGCGGCTTGTCCTTGTCGCCGGTGGCATCCTCGATCGAGCCTCCGACCAGCCCGACGCCGGCGGCGAGGCGAATGGTCTCCGCCGCGACGTCCGGTGCGTCGGCGAAGCACTTCTCGAGATCGGCCGAGACGGGGAGATCGGTCGCCTCCGCGATGGCGCGGCAGTGCCCGAGCGCCTCGTCGCGCGTCACCTTGCCGTCGCGGCGGCCGAGCATGCCCGCCGAGGCGCCGCTCGACGTGGCCAGCGCCTGGAAGCCGAGTGCGGTGAGAATTCTGGCCGAGCCGGCGTCCCATGGATTGGGGATCACGAACGCGCCGGGGCCCTCGTGCAGCTTCCGGAACGCGGCGGCCTTGTCCTTCTGACTCACAGCCATGGTGGATCCTCCTCTGATTGACCGAGCACTGAATAGCGCGGCCCCGGCCTGGGGTCAAGGGTCGGGCGACCAGCAACGCTACGGATGCGGTGCGCGCGAACTGGGTGTAGGGTCGCAGGAAGCCTTACCACGTCGACCCCATGGAGGATATGCGATGCCTCGTTACATGGTCGAGCGGACGTTCCCCAATGGCCTCTCCATTCCCCCGAACGAGGAGGGCGCCAAGGCGGTCATGACCGTGGTCGGCATCAATGCCGAGGCGGGCGTGACGTGGGTGCACTCGTACGTGTCCGCGGACAAGAAGAAGACGTACTGCATCTACGACGGGCCGTCGCCGGATGCGATCAAGAAGGTGGCGGAGCGCAACAAGTTGCCGATCGACAAGATCACCGAGGTCCGGGTTCTCGATCCTTACTTCAGCATGTAGCGATCCCGCCGCGCTGGCTACCAGGCCAGCGCGTAGGTCGGCCGGCGCGGATCGGCGCCGGCCGACAGCGCACCGCTGGCCGGGTCGCGACGGGTCACCACCGCTCCGATCCCGCACGCACCGATCTCCGAGACGCTGTGACCCAGCGCGCGCAGCTCGGCGCGCGTGCTCTCCGGGATGCCGGGCTCGACGTTGAGCTGGCCGGGCCGGTACGCGCGCGGATAGAACGAGTTCACCAGCGTCTGGGTGGAGAAGCGCGACGCCTCGACCGCCTGCTGCGGGTTCATGCCGAACACCACCAGATTCAGGACGATCTGCAGGTCGGCCTGCGATTGATCGTCACCGCCCGGGCAGCCCACCGTCGTGGTCGGCACGCCGTCCTCGCAGATCAGATAGCTCACCAGCGTCGTGCGCGGCCGCTTGCCGGGCGTCAGCGCATTGGGATGGCCGTCCTCCAGGACGAACATCTCGCTGCGGGTGCTGAGCGTGCAGCCCAGCTCCGGCGCGAACGCCGACTTCCGGAACACACCGCCACTCGGCGTGAGACAGACCATGTTGCCGTCGCGATCGATGGCGGCGATGTGCGTGGTGCCGTCGGCCCCCCCGGCCGCGACGCCCGTGCCGCGCGCGCCAGGCGTGACCGGACGCGCCGACCCGGCGGCTCCGCGCCCGTGCGGATCACCGGCAGGCGGCGCCTCGGGCATCGCCCGGTCCTGACGGATGAGCGCGGCGCGCTGCCGCGCATAGGCCGGCGACAGCAGCTCGGCAAGCGGGACGGCACCGGCATCGCCGTAGTAGCGCTCGCGATCGGCGAACGCGAGCTTGAGGGCTTCGGTCACCACGTGGATGTAGCGCGGCGAGTTGTGGCCGAGCGCGCGCAGGTCGAGCGTGGCCAGCATGCCCAGCGCCTGCAGGAGCACCGGCCCCTGCGTCCACGCGCCCTGCGCGACGATCTCGCGCCCGGCGAACGCCACGCGCACCGGCGATTCCAGCCCCGCGTGGTAGCCGGCCAGATCGCTGGCGCGCAGGAGCCCGCCCAGCCGCTCGGAGAACGCGCCGATGGTGGCCGCGACGTCACCCCGATAGAAGCGCTGACGCGCGGCGGCGATGCCGGCCTGGCGATGGTCGCACCCCTGCGCGTCGACCTCCATGAGCTTGCGTAGCGTGCCGGCCAGCGCCGGCTGCACGAACACCTCGCCCACCTCCGGCACGCGACCACCCGGATAGAACACGGCGGTGCCGCCGGGCGGATAGACGTCGAACTGACTGCGCGTCTCGGGGATGGCCAGCAGGCGGTGCATGTACTCGTACATCGGAAAGCCGCGCTCGGCATAGTGCAGGGCCGGCGCGAGCACCTCGCTGATCGTCTTCGTGCCGAGCGTCTCCAGCAGCGTGAGGTACGCATCCACCGCACCCGGGACCGTGAAGGAGAGATGCGCGTCGGCGCCCGGCCCGGTGGGGATGCGATCCAGTCCCCGCTTGCGGAAGAGCTCGATCGTCGCGAGGCCGGGTGCGGTCCCCTGCCCGCTGAGGGCCTGCGTCTCGCGGCGGCGGGCGTCATAGACGAGCGCCACGCACTCGCCGCAGAGCGTGTAGGACGCGGTCGGCTCCACGACGGCGGCGGCAAAGCCTGCGGCCACCGCGGCGTCGAACGCGTTGCCGCCGGCCAGCAGCATGCGCATGCCGGCCATCGACACGAGCGGATGCCCGGCCGCGATGACGCCCTGGGTGCCCGAGACGACGGGCCGGGTCGTCGCCCAGTCCGCCGCGTGATGCTCGATCTCATGGATGCGTCCCGCTGGTTTGCTCATGGTGAGGGCATCATCGCACAGGTTCTGGCTCGTCGCGGCGGGGCCAAACGGGTATGATGCGGCTCGTCCAGACAGGTTTATCATCGCGCGCGCCATTCGGCGCGCCGCTTTCGGAGGCCAGGCATGTACGATCTCGTGCTGAAGGGCGGCAGAGTCGTGGACC
>Ga0070672_100003108_pt1 | contig 10715 bp, 11 predicted proteins | sample KBSM13metaG_FD_66151 | JGI IMG/M metagenome (GOLD analysis project Ga0070672, IMG submission 66151) | Miscanthus rhizosphere microbial communities from Kellogg Biological Station, Michigan, USA - KBS M1-3 metaG | ecosystem: Host-associated > Plants > Roots > Rhizosphere > Soil ... | reverse complement strand
GGCACATGGTGGGCGTAGCTCAGTTGGCAGAGCGCCTGGTTGTGGTCCAGGAGGTCGCGGGTTCAACCCCCGTCGCTCACCCTCATGAAGGACGGCAGTGATTGTCCGACCTTTTCCAAAGGCCGCACCGGTTATCCGGTGCGGCCTTTGTTGTCTGTATTGGAAGGAATCGCAGTGAAGCGCAAGCTGTTTGAAGAAGACCACGAGATGTTCCGTGAGATGGCCGCCGAGTTCAACGCGCGCGCGGTCGCTCCCCACTACACCCAGTGGGACGAGGACCACATGATGCCGCGGGAACTGTGGTCCGCTGCCGGCGAGCAGGGCCTGCTGGGCCTGGCCGTGCCGGAAGAGTTCGGCGGCATGGGGATGTCCGACTACCGATTCCGGACAGTGCTGGACGAAGAATTCGCCAAGAGCAACCACCTCGCGGTCGGCCTGGCGTTCCACCTGCACGATGACATGGTCCTCCCCCACCTGCTGGCCTACGGCTCCGATGACCTCAAGGCCCGCTGGCTCCCGGGCATGGTCTCGGGCGAAAAGATCACCTCGGTTGCCTGGACCGAACCGGGGGCCGGCTCCGACCTGCGCGGCATCCGCACCAAGGCAGTCCGCGACGGCGACGACTGGCTGATCACTGGCCAGAAAACGTTTATCGGCAACGGCATCTCCGGCGATGCCTCCCTCGTCCTGGCCCGCACTGGCGGCGGCACCGGACGCGGAAACCGCGACTCGTTCTCGCTCTTCATGGTCCAGAAGGGTGAGGGCTACAACACCGGCAAGCAGCTGGACAAGATGGGCCTCAAGGCCTCCGACACGGCCGAGCTGTTCTTCGACAACGTCCGCGTCCCGCACGCCGACCTCGTCGGCGAGGAAGGCAAGGGCCTGCAGTACGCGGCCGAACAGCTCCCCCAGGGCCGGCTGGCGATCGCCGTGGCCAGCTCCGCCGTCGTGCGCGCCACCTACGAGGCGACTGTCCGCTACACGAAGGACCGCAACGCGTTCGGCGAGCGAATCATCGATTTCCAGAACAGCCGCTTCGAACTCGCCGACATCCTCACGGAGGTCGAGGTCACCGAAGCGTACGTGGACCAGGCCATCCTGGCGTTCAACGCCGGAGAGCTCGACGCCGCAGGCGCTGCCCGTGCCAAACTGTGGGCGTCCGAGCGCGCCAAGTCCGTCACGGACCGCTGCCTGCAGCTGCACGGCGGGTACGGCTACATCATGGAATACCCGGTGGCCCAGGCCTACCTCGCCGCCCGGCTGCTGACGATCTTCGGCGGCACCAACGAAATCATGCGCGACGTCGTCGGCCGCACCATCGCCGGCTGAGACGCCGCGACTCCACCTGCATCCAAGGAACTTTCCTGATATGACCGTCCTGCCCATCACGATCTGGGGCGAGCCCGTGCTGCACCGCCGGGCCGCGGAAGTCGAAGTCTTCGACGACGAGCTCCGCACCCTGATCGCCGACATGTTCGAGACCAACGACGCCGCCAACGGCGTCGGGCTGGCGGCCCCCCAGGTGGGGGTCGGCAAGCGGCTCTTCGTGTACAAGTACGACAACGACGACGGCGCCCCGGCCACCGGCGTCGTGGTCAATCCTGTCCTGACACTTTCGAAGATTTCCGGCGCCCTGCCGGACCCCGACGAGGAAGAGGAAGGCTGCCTGTCCTTCCCCGGCGGACAGTATCCGCTCAAGCGGGCCGAATGGGCGAGGGTCCAGGGCTTCGACGGTGACGGGAAGCCGGTGGAATTCGAGGCGACCGGCTGGTTCGCCCGGGTCATCCAGCACGAGTACGACCACCTCGACGGCAAGCTCTACGTCAACCGGCTCATTGACCGCTATGCCCGCCGGGCCATGAAGCAGGCCAAGCGCAGCGGCTGGGGCGTTCCCGGCCTGACCTGGATGCCGGGAGTAGACCCGGACCCGTTCGGCCACTGACGGCCGCAGTTAGGCGCTGCTGCACGCGGACTTTCCCCACGTTTGACGCCGATGCGCAGGAAATCGCCGGCGGTTTGGCGGGACGAGCCGGCGGCGGGTCCCAAAGGTGGGGAATTTCGGCGGGATTTCCCGGGTCAGCAGTGACCCGGCCGGCCAGTTCCTTTAGGTCCGGTCGACGGCGGCCAGGATCGCGGCTCCGAGCTCTGCCGGCCTGGTGAACTGCGGCCAGTGTCCTGTAGGCAGGTCCACGTAGTCGACCTGGCGGATCCGTCCGAGCTCCGCCACATACGGGTGGCCGCCGGCAACCATTTCCGTCAGCATCGCGGACGGGAATTCGCAGGCGATGACGGTGACCGGAACCTCGAAGCGGCGTTCATCCGAGAGCTGCTGCCGGTCCTGGGCCACGCCGCGGGGCTGCGGGATGGCACGGGCACGGAACATGGCGCGCAGCTCGTCGGTCAGGTCGGTGAGGTCCTCGTCCTCGAAGAGCTCCCACGGCGGCAGCGGCACCTCGTCGCCGTCGGCCGGCAAGTCGTCATTGATGACGCCGCCCTCCCCCAGCGGTCCGCTGTCCACGTAGATAGCCCGGGCCACCCGGTCCGGGCGGGCATCGACGGCGCCATGGATGATGGCCCCGCCGCCGGAGTGGCCCACCAGGACCACCGGCGCGTCGAAGGAATCGATCTTCGCCACAACGGCGTCGATGTGGGTGCGCAGGCCGATCCCGGCGCGCGGCGCATCGGCCGACTCCAAGCCCGGCAGGGTCAACGGGTGGACCTTGTGCCCGGCCGCGGTCAGCGGCGGGGTGACGTCAGCCCACGACGAGGCGTCCAACCAGAATCCGGGTACGAGGATGATGTCCATGCCGGTACCCTACCGGTCGAGTACCAGCTCCACCACCTGGTAGGGGTCCTCGCCCGGGACCAGATTGTGCATGGTGATGCGTCCGCCCGGGCCGTCCGCCGGGTGCAGGTGGATCTGCCAGCCCCAGTCCGGGCCGGCCGGCGCCGCATAGGAGCCGTTGAGCCGGAGGACACCGTCGCCGCCCACGGTCCCGGAGAACTGCATCAGCGCCTTGCCCGTGTGCCAGGAGTCCAGCCACACAGCGGTGGCGGGATCCGCGTCGGACGCGCCGCCGGCCAGGATCAGGAGGCCTTCCTGCGGGCTCTCACCGTCTGACCAGGTGTAGGCGACACTCGCGAAGTGTGCGGCGGTCACCGTCACCGTGGCGGTGGCCGCCGAAGCCTTGTAGTCGTCCGTGGGCATGAGCCGCAAGCGGTTTTGTCCATGCCAGGTGCCAAGGAAGGGTGTCACGTATTTCACAATGTCCATGCGGCAGTCTACTGAACCAATCGATCCTGCTCAGTCCGCGGCCGGCTTTTCGAATCTCGCCGCGAAGTCCGGGACATAGCGGAACAGTTCCCGCGGCGGGCGCGTGTAGTTGACGGCCTTCGGCCGTTCCGGCAGGGTCACCGGCTCGGTCCGTACTTCGGTGTAGTCGATGCTGGAGAGCAGGTGGGCGATGAGGTTGATCCGTGCCCGGCGTTTGTCTTCGGCTTCCACCACGTACCAGGGTGAATCCGCGGTGTCTGTCTGCACGAACATGTCGTCCTTGGCCCGCGAGTAGTCTTCCCAGCGCAGGATTGCCTCCCGGTCCATCGGCGAGAGCTTCCATTGCCGCATGGGATCATCCAGCCGGGATTTGAACCGCCGCTCCTGTTCCCCATGGCTGATCGAGAACCAGTACTTGAAGACCAGGATGCCGTCCTGGATGAGGAGCCGTTCAAAAACCGGGCACTGGGCCATGAAGCGTTTGTGCTCCGCCGGGGTGCAAAAGCCCATCACGTGTTCGACGCCGGCGCGGTTGTACCAGGAGCGGTCCATCAGGACGATTTCCCCGGCGGCGGGCAGATGCGCCACATAGCGCTGGAAGTACCATTCACCGCGTTCGCGCTCCGTCGGCGCCGGCAACGCGACTATCCGGGCAAACCGCGGATTCAGGTACTCGGTGACCCGCTTGATTGCACTCCCCTTACCGGCTGCATCCCGACCCTCGAAGATGATGAGGACCCGCGCCCCGGTGCTCCGGACCCACTCCTGGAGGGCAACCAGTTCTGCCTGGAGCCGCAGAAGTTCGGCCTTGTAGAGTCCGGCGTCGAGCCGGGCCGGCCGCCGTGCGGAGCCCTTCTTGTGGCCGGCGTGCCCCTTGCCTGAATTGTGCGTGCGATGTGCCATGGCTTCCGTTCCAGCATTTGGGGCGCGCGGTTTGTCCCGCCGCGCCCATTGTCGCCGGGCAGCAGATCGGCTGCAAGGGTCCTCCAGCCCGGAAACTGCGAAGGGCGCGTCAGCGCGGCACGATCGTCTGTTGCCCTGGGCACGAGGCCAGGATCCGTTTCATCGCCTCCTTCTCTGCCGCCGTGACCCACAGCCGGTAGGCCGCCTTGACCGAAATTTGGCGGGCGACGTAGTGGCAGCGGAAAGCCTTGTTTGGCGGCAGCCAGGTGGCGGCGTCGGAGGCACTCTTGTTCTGGTTGGCGGGACCGTCGACGGCGATCAGGTTGAGGGGATCGTTGGCCAGGTGTTCGCGCTGCTGCGCGGTGAGCTGCTGGGCGCCTTTTTGCCACGCGTCTCCCAGCGCCACGACGTGGTCGATCTGCACCGCAGCACTGGTTTCGGCGCCGCGCCGGAAAACGATCGTGCGGCCGGTGTACGGTTCCTGGAACGTGCCGCCGGCCACCTGGCAGCGGGAGCCACTGACGAATTCGGCGGCCGCCAGGTCGCGGCGGAGGATGTCGTTGCGCGTATCGCAGCCGTTGCGGTCGACGTCGAGCCACGCCTGGCCGAACGCGCCCCGGTCATAGTTGTTCTTCGCCGACCGTCCCTTGACCGCGAGGGTGTCGAGCAGTGCGGCAGCGTTTCCCTGCGGCACGGCCCGCACGGCGTCCACCGCGTTCATCCACCCTTGGGCAATGACGGGGGCCTCGCTGGGGCCGGCGATTTGCGGTTCCGCGGCGGCAAACTGGCCGGCCGTGAAGAACCAGACCAGGCCGCCCAGGACGGCCAGGCCGGCCGCGGCAAGGAGGATCCAGGCCTGGCGGGAGTGGCGGCGGGCGCGGCGGAAATCCATCCAGGTGGCGCTCATGTGGGCGGCCGCTCGCGGCGTTTTGGCTGCACGCCCTGAGCCTATGCGGACGCCACGCCAGCCGGGCGGTTGTCCACAGTGTTGGGGACCGGTGGCGGAACGCGGGGGCCTATTGCTCCCGTGTGACCCGTTTCAGGTCTTCGTTGGCCAGATCCAGCAGGCTCTGGAGCTGGGTCACCCGGTCGTCGTTGACTTCACCGGACTGGCGTTTGACGAGGGCGTCGTCCAGCAGCCGCTTCGCTTCTTTCGCGTTGCTCCGCGCGACGTCCAGCGCGTGTTCCAGGGTGGTCTCGTGTTCAACAGCCGGGTTCGGTTCCATGGCTCCATTGTGGTTCCCTTTCCCGGCCGATTCCAGTGCATCGGCCGGGAAAGGAGGAACATGTCCCCCGGGCAGGGACGTTCGCCCTGGCTAGACCTCGACGGGCAGCCCTGCGGCCTCGAGGATGGACGCAGCGTCCTTGGCGGGGAAGGACGGCGGGTTGACCCCGGCCATTTCCTCCATGACGCGGACCACCTGGCAGCTGTAGCCGAACTCGTTGTCGTACCAGACGTACAGGACGAGGTTCTTGTCGTTGGAGATGGTGGCCAGGCCGTCGACGATGCCTGCCCGGCGTGAGCCGACGAAGTCCGTGGAAACAACCTCGGGCGAATCGATGTAGTCGATCTGCTTGCGCAGCTCGGAGTGCAGCGACATTTCCCGCAGGTAGTCGTTGACCTCGTCCTTCGTGGTGCCGTTCTCCAGGTTCAGGTTCAGGATGGCCAGCGAGACGTCCGGGGTGGGGACGCGGATGGAGCTGCCCGTGAGCTTGCCGAGCAGTTCCGGCAGGGCCTTGGCCACGGCCTTGGCGGCACCGGTCTCGGTGATCACCATGTTCAGCGCGGCAGAGCGTCCACGGCGGTCGCCCTTGTGGAAGTTGTCGATCAGGTTCTGGTCGTTCGTGAAGGAGTGGACCGTCTCCACGTGGCCGTGCACCACGCCGTAGCGGTCGTTGATCGCCTTGAGCACAGGGGTGATGGCGTTCGTGGTGCAGGACGCCGCCGAGACGATCGTGTCCGAGTCGTCGATGGTGCCGTGGTTGATGCCGTGCACGATGTTCTTCAACTCGCCCTTGCCCGGTGCGGTGAGGAGAACGCGGGCAACACCCTTGCTCAACAGGTGCTGGGACAGGCCCTCGGCGTCGCGCCAGCGGCCCGTGTTGTCGACGACGAGCGCGTCGTGGATGCCGTAGGCGGTGTAGTCCACCGTGGAGGGGTTGTCCGAGTAGATGACCTGGATCTGGACGCCGTTGGCCGTGATGGTGTTGTTTTCGAGGTCAACCTTGATGGTGCCTTCGAAGGAGCCGTGGACGGAGTCGCGGCGCAGCAGGCTCGCGCGCTTGGCAAGGTCGTTGTCTGAACCGCGGCGGACCACGATGGCACGCAGGCGCAGGCCGTGGCCGCCGCCTGCCTTTTCGATCAGGAGCCGGGCCAGGAGCCGGCCGATGCGGCCGAAACCGTAGAGGACGACGTCGGTGCTGGTGCGGTCGTCGCCGCCGCGCTTGCCGACAACCTCGGCGAGTTCGGCGCGGAGGAACTCATCCAGGCTGGCGCCGTCGCCCTCGGCGCGGTATTTCTCGGTGAGGCGGGCAATGTCGATCGCCGCGGCGCCGAGGTCCAGCTTGGTCAGGGCCTCCAGCAGCGGGGCCGTCTCCTCGAGGCGCAGTTCTTCCTTGCTCATCCTGCGGGCGAAGCGGTGGGCCTTGAGGATATTCATGGTGGACTTGTTGATCAGGCTGCGTCCGTGGATGGAGGTCACCACGTTGTTCTCGCGGTACAGCCGGCCGATCACGGGGATCATCGCCTCGGCGAGTGCCTCACGGCCCATCCACGTATCAAGACAAGAATCTGACGTCTGGCTCACAGAACTACCTTCCTAGAATCCACCCCCTACGTCCTCGTAGGGGGAAGTCGGCCGCCGGAGGGTGTCCGGTACCGGGCACCGGCGGGGATTCGGTCCACCCCGGGCGCCTCATCGAGCGCAAAGAAAAACCGCCGGCTGCGAACGCAGACCCGGCGGCAGAACTTCTACGTTCACCATCAATTCTACGGGCGGCCAGGCAGGGTGGGGTGCCTGTTGCGCGTGAATTGACTCACACACTGTCTGGGGCCACGTCGAAGTCGGCAAAACCATCCGCGCCGGGCGTCAGCCCCGCTGCGTCCTCAAGGATCATGTCGACGGCCTTTTCCGCGATCATGATGGTGGGTGCCTGGGTGTTGGCACTGACCAGCCGGGGCATGATCGAGGAGTCAACGACCCGCAATCCCTCCAGCCCGTGGACCTTCAGCCGCGGGGAGACAACGGAATCGTCGGTGGTACCCATGGCGCAAGTGCCGACCGGGTGGTACGAGGTCCGTCCGTAGGAGCGCACGAAATTCACGTACTCGTCGCGGGTTGCCACCCGGGAGCCGTCGCCGATGTGCTCCTTCTGGATGAACGCCGCCATCGATGACTGTTCCATGATTTGCCGGCTCTGCTGCACGCCGGCGATCGTCATCTCCAGATCGTAGTCATCCGCCAGGAAATTCGGATCGATGAGCGGTGTCATTGTGGGATCCGAGGACGCGACGCGAACTGTCCCCCGGCTGCGGGGGCGCAGGAAGTACGAGTTGAGCGTCGCCCCGAATCCGGGCCGCAGCGACGCAATGCCCGGCTCCGACCTCGCCGCGGGCAGGAAGTGGAACTGCAGGTCCGGGGTCTTCTCATCTGTGTTGGCGTAGCTGAAGCCACCGGCCTCGACGAGGTTGGACGCGAACGGTCCCGTGCGGAAGGCCAGATACTCGAGGCCCGCCAGGACTGTCGCCGGGCGCACCCGATTGAACCGGTCCAGGCTGTGGTCATCGGTGAGTTCGTAGATGATGTCCAGGTCAAGGTGGTCCTGCAGGTTCTTCCCGACCCCGGGCAGGGCGTGGAGCACGTCGATGCCGGCGGCGGCAAGGTCTGCCGGGTCGCCGATGCCTGAAAGCTGCAGCAACTTGGGCGAGCCAAACGCGCCGCTGGCGATCAGCACCTCGCGCCGGGCACCGTAGGTTCGCGCGACTCCGCCTTCAATCGTCTGGATGCCGACGGCGCGGCCATTCTTGATGACCACCTTGGAGACGGTCACATTGACGCGGACAGTGAGATTGGGCCGCCTGCGCGCGGGTTTCAGATAGGCGACGGCTGCGCTGCACCGGCGCCCATTCCTGGTGGTGGTCTGGTAGAAGCCAACGCCGAGCTGCTTCGCCCCGTTAAAATCGTTGTTGTAGGGCAGCCCGAACTCCTGGCCCGCCTGCACGAATGCCGCCGAGAGCGTGTGCGGACGCCGGAGATCAGAGACGCCGAGCGGCCCTGTGGTTCCATGGTGGGGTCCTGAGAGCCTGGTGTTTGACTCCGAGCGAATGAAATACTTGGACACCTCGACGGCGGACCAGCCCTCGCATCCGTACTCCCCGGCCCACCCGTCGTAGTCCCCAGCCACGCCGCGGGTGAAGACCTGGGAGTTGATGGACCCGCCGCCGCCAAGCCCGCGGCCTTGAGGGAGCGGGATGCTGCGGCCGTTGCTGTGCTTTTGCGGAACACTGCTATACGCCCACTGATACGGGCCCCCCTTGAGTCTCGGGAAGCCCGCGGGCATGTGGATGAAGGGATGGCGGTCGGACCTGCCCGCCTCGAGCAGGAGCACGCGTATCGAAGGGTCTTCGCTAAGTCTGCCGGCCAGGACGCTGCCGCCGGTACCACCCCCGGCGATCACATAGTCGTACTCTGCATCGTCCGGCACCATGACTCCTCAACCATCGCCGAAACTACCGCTCCTTGAAGCGTTGATTGAAGTGTCGGGTCTCGCTGGGTTGGTGTCAAGCATGCCTCAAGGTTTTCCCAAGCTTGCAACCGTGCAGGCACGCCACCCCCGGCCAGCAGCCTGCGACGGCCGAATCCCGGGCAGGACAGGGGAAATACCGGTTTGGGTGGATGGGTTGACCGATACGCCGGGTTCTGTGTTCCCGCGCTGTTACCGGCACGGGAGTAGCGGCCATCCATCTACGGACGCCGTTGCCGACGCCCTCCAGCGGCCTACCCGAACACTCGGGCGAGCAGCCCTCAAACGTGTCCTGTCTGGCCTTGCTCCGGGTGGGGTTTACCTAGCCTTCCCGGTCACCCGGGAAGCTGGTGGTCTCTTACACCACCGTTTCACCCTTACCTGCCCTGCGGCCTGTGCAAGCACACGCCCCACGCAGGCGGTCTATTCTCTGTGGCACTGGCCTGCGGGTTACCCCGAGTGGGCGTTACCCACCACCCTGCTCTGCGGAGCCCGGACGTTCCTCGAGCCACTTGCGTGACGCGCGGCCGCCTGGTCAACCCATCCGCTGTCCAGTCTACGTTCTCCCGGCCGGCGCAGCCGCACCGCGGCCTTTCGGGGCCGCAGGTGGGAGAATTTAAGCAGGGTTCCTGCTAGTCAAGGAAGAGTGATCCCGGTGAACTGGACCGTCATCATCATCTGGCTGTTGGCCATCGTCCTGGTGGCTATTCTCGCCAAGATGTCGATCAAGATTGTGCGCCAGTACGAACAGGGCGTCCTGTTCCGCCTGGGCCGGGTGGTCGCGGTACGGATGCCCGGCCTGCGGTTCATCATCCCGGTGGTGGACCGGCTTCAGCTGGTGAGCCTGCGGATCGTGACAATGCCGATCCAGTCACAGGGCATCATCACCCAGGACAACGTCAGCGTCGATATCTCGGCAGTGGCGTACTACCGGGTGATCGACTCCGTGAAGTCCGTCGTGGCGATCGAAGACGTGGCCGCGGCCATCAACCAGATCGCCCAGACCACCCTGCGGAAAGTGGTCGGCCGCCACAGCCTGGACCAGACGCTGTCGGAGACTGAGCGCATCAACAGCGACATTCGGATAATCCTGGACGCGATGACCCTGGAATGGGGTGTCGAAGTGACGCTCGTCGAACTCAAGGACATCCAGCTCCCGGAGAGCATGAAGCGGGCGATGGCCCGGCAGGCGGAGGCCGAGCGGGAGAAGCGGGCGAAGATCATTTCGGCCGAAGGAGAGGCGATCGCCGCCGTGGCGCTCGGCGCGGCATCTGACACGATGATGGCCCACCCGGTAGCCCTGCAGTTGCGGAATCTTCAGTCCCTTGTCGAGATCGGGGTGGACAAGAACTCAACCGTCGTCTTCCCGGCGCCCCTGATGAGCACCATCGCCGAACTGGCCGCTTTCCTGGCACGCGAGGACCATGTGGCCAAGACGGCGATGACGGCGACGGCGGCGGCGGCGCCAGAGGCAACGACACCGGCGCCACCAATCAAGGCGGCGTAGCGTCCGCGTCAGGCCTACTATCGAGGAATGGACGAGCCTGCCCTGACCCGGCGCCGCCTGCTTGGGCTGGCAGGAATCGGTCTGGGCGCCTCCGCCCTCGCGGCGTGCACGGGCGGTATCCCGCCTCCCGACACCTCTGCGCCCATGCCAACCGGTACCCTGACAGCGCCGCCTGCTCCCCCGGCGCGGCTCAGAGTCCGGACGAACTCAGGTTCGTTCCTCTCGGCTTTCCGCCCCGGGATCTCCACCCGTTGGTCGCTGGCTGCACCCGAATTGCCGCCCGGCGGC
>Ga0070672_100003103_pt1 | contig 10723 bp, 10 predicted proteins | sample KBSM13metaG_FD_66151 | JGI IMG/M metagenome (GOLD analysis project Ga0070672, IMG submission 66151) | Miscanthus rhizosphere microbial communities from Kellogg Biological Station, Michigan, USA - KBS M1-3 metaG | ecosystem: Host-associated > Plants > Roots > Rhizosphere > Soil ... | reverse complement strand
CCTTTTTTCTTCGAGCCAGCCGCGACATCGAGTATGTGAAGCAGCATGGACGGCGGCTGTCCACTGCCTGCTTTAATTTACTCGTGTGCAGGACCACTGACGCGCAGACAAGCCGGGTCGGCATTGTCGTCGGCAGACGGTTCGGCATTGCGGTGCGTCGCAATCGTGTGAAACGTCTTTTCCGGGAACTGTCGCGGCAAGTCCGCAGTGAACTGGCTGCGGACCACACGCTGTTGGTCTTTCCGAAACGGGATGCCCTCATCCTTCCATTTGAAGAGGTGAAAAACCTCTGGCGGGCCACCCTCCGGCGACAGGGTTTACTGAACGCAGGGGAGAAATCGTAATGAGAATGCTGTGTGTGGCGATCATCAGGGCCTATCAATTCTGCGTTTCGCCCTGGCTTGGGCCGGCGTGCCGCTTTGAACCGACGTGCTCAGAATATGCCTGTCAGGCCATTGGGCATTTCGGCCTTGCCAAGGGGAGCGGATTGGCCCTCTGGCGCCTGCTGAAATGTCATCCGTTTCATCCGGGAGGATATGACCCTATAGGGGGCGTGAGCCGCAGGAGGGTCATGGAATAGCATGGAAAAGCGCGTTATTGTTTTTCTCGTCCTTTCCCTGGCACTGATTTTTGGCTATGACTTGCTGCTGAAGCAATTAGGATTGCTGCCGCCTCCCAGCACGGTACAAGAGCCGGCAGGCGAGGCGACAAGTACGCGCACGGGCGATACTGGAGGCCCTTCGTCCGTGACTTCCACGGACTCGCCCGGTTCCCCAAGAGCGGGCGCACCTGCGGCGCCGTCGCGAGAATCCCCCACCTCGGCACAAGCCCCAGCTCTCGAACGGACCGTGGTGATTGAGACCGATTTGCTCCGGGTGGGCTTGGATGCCCGTGGCGGTGTGATCTCCAGCTGGGAACTCAAGCGTTTTCACACCCAGTCTCCCGAAGAAACGCCCGTGCAACTCGTTCATCAGGGGGCAAAGTTCAAAGGGCCCTTATCGATCAGCACGTCCGATGCGGCTGCAGAAAAAGTGCTCAGCGAAGGACTTTATGCGATTGAGACCGACTTTACGAACCTTGATCACGCCCACCCCGTTGGACACGCAACCCTGCGGATGCGTGACGCGGGGTCTGGCCTCACGGTGCTCAAGCGCCTGACCTTCCACCAGGGAAGTTACCTGGTCGACATATCGATCACAGTCGAGGGCATCACTGGGTATGACGTCGTGCTCGGCACGAACTTCGGCATCGTCGAGTGGGGCGACGGCTTTATCGGGTTGATCGGTTCGGCCTCCATGGTGGACGGGAAAGTCGAAAAGGAAACACCTGACACGGAATTGGAACGAAAGGGCGCGGTCCAATGGGCCGCCCTTCAAGACAAGTATTTCCTTTCGGTCTTGATGCCGCAGGGTGCCAGCGCGGCGTTGGCCAAGAAAGAGGGAGAGAAGCTGGTTTCTGCCGGTGTACGCATGCCCTCCTCCGCCGGGCCAGCCACGACAACGACGTTGCAACTGTATGCAGGGCCGAAGGAATACGACACCCTGCGGTCGCTCAATGTGGGCTTGGAGGAAACCATCGATTTCGGGTGGTTTATCTTTGGCAGTTGGAGCGTCGTGAAAGCCGTCGCCAAGCCCATCTTCTATGTCCTGCGCTTCCTCAATGAATACACGCATAACTTTGGTGTCACGATCATCCTGTTGACGATGGGCATCAAGCTGCTCTTCGTCCCCCTGCAGTACAAGAGCTACAAATCCATGAAGCAGATGCAAATGATCCAGCCAAAAGTGCTGGCGTTGCAGGAAAAATACAAGGATGACCGGGACAAAGTGAACAAGGAGCTCATCAAGCTGTATCGTGATCACAAAGTGAACCCGGTGGGCGGCTGCCTTCCGATGGTCCTTCAAATGCCGGTGTTCGTGGCATTGTTCAACATTCTCTATATGACCATCGATCTGCGACAGGCGCCGTTTATCGGTTGGATCACGGATCTCTCGGTCCAGGATCCCTACTATGTGCTGCCGATCATCATGGGGGCAACGATGGTGATCCAGCAAAAGATCACCCCGACCACGATGGATCCGACCCAAGCGAAAATCATGCTGATCCTGCCCGTGTTCATGACGTTTCTCTTCATCAATTTTCCGGCCGGCCTTGTGCTCTATTGGCTCACCAATAATGTGCTGACCATAGGACAACAGGTATTGACCGACCGGGTGTACCGCAGTAGACCGTTTATCATCGAACCCGCGAAATGAGAGAAGGCGCTCATGTTGAGCGGAGCGCTCGACGACACGATCTGTGCGATCGCCACTCCTGCCGGTGAAGGCGGGATCGGCATCGTCCGGATCAGTGGCGCCCGGGCGGTAGCCGTTGCCGAAGGCATTGTGCGGTTGCGTTCCGGACGTCGGCTGGGGTCGCTCGCCTCTCATACCCTGCACCTTGCGGATGTGCGTCTGTCGTCGTCGTTGAATCCTCCACGAGGCCTGACCTGCACGACCGCGGAGGGACGAGGTGAGCTCTGCGACGAGGCACTCGTCGTCCACATGAAGGCCCCGCGCTCGTTTACGGGTGAGGATGTTGTCGAGATCCAGTCTCATGGCGGGTGGCTTGTCCTCTCCCTTGTCTGTCGGTCGTGTGTGGCCGCTGGAGCCCGTATGGCGGCTCCCGGCGAGTTCACGAAACGGGCCTTCCTCAACGGCCGTCTCGATTTATCGCAGGCCGAGGCGGTGCTTGATACGATTCGGGCCAAGTCGGCTGCGAGCCTGACGGCGGCCCGGCGACAACTGCGCGGGGACCTGGCGCAAGAGGTGGACGGGGCACGAGATGCCTTATTGCGCCTGCTTGCGCAACTCGAAGCCGGCATTGAATTCGCGGGTGAAGAGATCGAATTACTCGAAAAACAGGAGTTGCTCGAGACCATCGCCAGGGTGAGTGCGCTCGTACAGCGGTTGGAAGCCACTTCGCGGGAAGGGCGACTGCTGCGCGAAGGCGCCAAAGTTGTCATCACCGGCCGCCCTAACGTCGGAAAGTCCAGTTTGCTCAATCGGCTTCTGAGAGAAGATCGAGCGATTGTGACCGCGGTGCCTGGAACCACCCGGGATATCATCGAGGAGACGATTGATCTGGATGGCGTCATGATCCATCTGGTGGACACTGCGGGAATCCGTGCTACAGACGATCCGCTAGAACGTGAAGGGATTAAGCGCTCGCAATCGGCGCAAAAGGACGCCGACCTGCAGGTCGTCGTGATCGATGGAAGTGTTCCTCTGACTGAGGACGACAGGAAGCTGATCGAGCAGGCTGCAGGCGGTAGGCACGTGATCGCGATCAATAAGGTGGATCTTCCGCTCCGAATTGAACCGCCAAAGACGAGTGACGATACCGTGGCTGTGGCGATGTCGGCGAAAACCGGCGACGGAATCGATCTGCTTCGAACGGCGATTCGATCCCGCCTGATTGGAGCGGGCGCTGAGACGTCCGATGGAGTGATGGTGACGAACTTGCGGCATCAGGATGCGCTGGATCGCGCCCGCAAGTCACTCGGCCAGGCCATGGATTCCGTGGCCGCCGGAATGGCGGACGAACTGGTCGCCGTCGATGTTCGAGCCGCTGCGGACGCCCTCGGGGAGATTACCGGCGCCATTACGACGGATGAAATCTTGGAGCAGATCTTTTCCACATTTTGTATCGGAAAGTAGGGAGCGGCACGTGTCGCAGGTATTTGACGTCATCGTCGTTGGCGGGGGGCACGCGGGCTGCGAAGCTGCGTTAGCCGCGGCTCGAATGGGCGCCAACACGCTTTTGTTGACGATGGATCCGACCCGAGTCGCCCAGATGTCGTGCAATCCCGCAATCGGCGGCATTGCAAAGGGACACCTGGTGAAAGAGATCGATGCGCTGGGCGGTGAAATGGCTGTCAACACTGATCGCGCCGGCATTCAATTTCGATTTATCAATACGAGCAAAGGGCCCGCGGTTCGCGCGCTGCGCGCGCAATGCGACAAGGCGCTGTATCGCCGGGTCATGAGCGAAACGTTGCAGCGTCAAACGGGACTGACGATCGGAGAAGGAACGGTCGACCGCCTGCTTGTCACCGGCGGTAGCGTTACTGGAGTAGTGACCGACGGCGGGTGCCGGATTGCTGCCAAGGCGGTAATTCTGACATCAGGTACTTTCCTTAAGGGATTAATCCATATCGGCCTGAGTCATTTTCCAGCGGGCCGTGCGGGAGAGGTTTCGGCTGAACATCTGTCCGACTGTATGAGAGACCTTGGTTTTGAGATCGGGCGATTGAAGACGGGCACGCCGCCTCGCTTGGACCGGGACACGATCAATTTTTCGGTCATGACTCCTCAGCCGGGAGACGACCCTCCGCCGCCATTTTCGTATCGGACCGATCGGATCCAGACGCCTCAAATGGATTGCCATCTGACGTATTCCAATGAGATGACGCATGACATTATCCGAAGCAACCTCGACCGGTCGCCGCTCTACAGCGGCGTCATCGAGTCGGTGGGTCCTCGGTACTGTCCGTCAATCGAAGACAAGGTCGTTCGCTTTGCAGATAAATCCCGCCATCAGATTTTCGTGGAGCCGGAAGGGTTGGAGACGCCGGAGTTTTATCCCAATGGGATCTCCACAAGTCTTCCCGTCGACGTGCAGGCGGCCATGTTAAAAACGATACCCGGGCTCGAGCAGGCTCGTATGCTGAAGCCCGGATATGCGATCGAATATGACTATTTCCCACCTCGGCAACTGCACCAGACGCTGGAAACGAAGCTGGTTGAGGGGCTGTACCACGCAGGACAGATCAACGGGACATCTGGGTATGAGGAAGCTGCGGCCCAGGGACTGATGGCCGGGATCAATGCGGTGCTCAAGCTACGGAACAAGCCGCCTCTCATCCTTGACCGTTCGGAGGCCTACATTGGTGTCCTCGTTGACGATCTCATTACAAAAGACGCCAGAGAGCCTTATCGGATGTTTACCTCTCGCGCGGAGTACCGTCTTCTGCTGCGCCACGGTAATGCGGACCTTCGCTTGACGGACACCGCACGCGAGATCGGATTAATCCCCGACGACGTCTATGCGAAGTTCTGTGTGAAGCGCCGTCACATTGACGAGGAGATCCACAGACTCGAGGCGACGAGGCCGCGCCTGACGGAAGCAGTACGGCGTCGCCTGACTGCAGCAAATATCGATGACGTTGCCGGTCCTTGTTCGACGGCTCATCTCCTGAGACGTCAGGGTGTCACGTATGAGACATTGATGGATTGTCTGGAATTAGACCGATCTCAAGATAATGAAATTATTGAAGAAGTTGAAATACAAATCAAGTACGCCGGTTATATTAAGCGGCAGCTCCAACAAGTCACTCGCTTCAGGCAACTGGAGAGCCGTGGCATTCCCGCGGAGTTTCCTTACGACCACGTGATGGGGTTGTCCAATGAGGTACGAGAAAAACTGAAACGAGTCCGGCCTTCTTCCATCGGACAGGCTTCAAGGATATCCGGCATCACCCCGGCAGCCATCTCTGTCCTGCTTGTCGCTCTCGAAAGACATAAGAGGAAGTCGCTCCCTGGCGAGATGGTAAGCAGCCATTGACCTCAAACAGTCCTTGACCTCTTTTGTCATTTCACGTAATTGTTCCACGTGGAACATGAGCGTGCTCTGCGCGAGTTCCTTGTTACATCTACCAACGGACTCAGTATCAAACTCACCGAAGAGCAGATCGGGCAATTTCTCGTTTATCTCCTGCAGCTGGTTGAGTGGAATAAGACAATCAATCTCACGAGCATCACGGATCCCTATGAAATCATCAGCAAGCATTTCGTGGATTCGCTGACAGGCTTGAGTGCGTTTAAATTTCCATTTCAAAGCGTTGTGATCGATGTTGGTAGCGGGGCTGGATTCCCAGGAATTCCTTTGAAAATCGTTCAGCGTGACCTTCGCTTGGTGCTAGTCGAACCCTCACAGAAAAAATGCTCGTTTCTTCATTTCATTGTCGGTGCACTCAAGTTGGAACAGGTCTCTGTCTGTCCAGCAGAGTTGAAGGATTACGTGGCTCAAGAGCCGGATCTTCTCGCGGATGTGGTCGTGCTTCGCGCACTGCGGTTTGACGAAATTGCCGAGCCGGCAGCGCTGATATTGAAGCCAGATGGGCATCTCCTGCTGTATCGGACGGAGCAGGTTGAGGAGCGGCCTTCGCAGGCATTCCGAGTGGAATCCAGTTATCACTTTCGTTTGCCCATGAATCATGGCAGCCGTGTCGTGACCGTTTTAGCTAAGTCAGCATCTGCCTAAATCCACCGATGTTCCACGTGGAACATTCCTGCTGAGGAGTTCCATAAACTCATGGCCATGATCATTGCAGTCGCCAATCAAAAGGGGGGGGTCGGCAAGACCACGACTGCTGTGAATCTTGCTGCCGGCATTGCGTTGCAGGGGAAGCGCGTCCTGCTTGTGGATATGGATCCTCAAGGAAACACCACAGGCGGACTGGGTATCGATCCGAGATCTCTCGAAAAGACAGTTTATAACTGTTTGATAAATTACGTTAAATTTGATGAAGCCGTTCAGAAAACCGAAGTCAGCGGGTTATCGCTGTTGCCGGCGAACTCTGATCTGGCTGGTGCGGAGATCGAACTGGTGAACATCGAGGAGCGGGAAAAGCTCCTGCGGAATTTTCTCAAGAGTCTGGAATCGTCCTTCGACATCATTTTCCTCGACTGTCCTCCCGCTCTCGGGATTTTGACCGTCAATGCATTGGTGGCCGCTCGTTCGGTCCTCATTCCCGTGCAATGTGAATACTACGCCATGGAGGGTTTAAGCCGACTGATTGGGAGCATCGAACGGATTCAGCAATCGTTCAACCCAGGTCTCACGATCGAAGGCATCGTCTTGACAATGTTCGATGCGAGGAATACGTTGGCGCGCCAAGTTGCCGATCAGGTGCGTGGGCACTTTAAGGAACTGGTGTATCAGACAACCATCCCGCGCAATGTAACGCTTGCCGAGGCGCCCAGTTACGGCCGGCCGGTCCTCCTGTACAACATGGCCTCGGCCGGAGCCCAGTCCTACCTCTCTTTAGCAAAGGAGTTTCTCAGCCATGGAGAAAAGAGCGCTCGGTAGAGGACTCGACGCATTACTTCCCACGACGAAACCGGCGCCGATGCCGGAATTGCCCGAGGTCCAGCACCTGAGCGTGGACGCCATCGTTCCGAATCGATATCAACCTCGGCAAACATTTGCTCCGCAGGAACTGGCCGAACTGGCCGCATCCTTGAAGCAAAGCGGGTTGCTGCAGCCGGTGCTCGTGCGGCGCAAGGGCGACGGTATGTATGAATTAATTTCTGGAGAACGTCGTTGGCGCGCGGCCCGGGAGGCCGGCATGGAGACCATTCAAGCCGTCGTTCGTAACTGCAGTGACGAAGAATCGATCCTCCTTGCACTGGTGGAAAATCTTCAACGTGAAGACCTCAATCCGATGGAAATGTCCCGGGCATACCAACGCATGGTGAACGAATTTGGACTCACACAGGACATAATTGCGCAGCGCGTCGGTTGCGAGCGGTCCTCCGTGGCGAACGTGATCCGTCTCATGAATCTGCCAACCGACGTGCAGCATCTGATCGAAAATGGTCAACTCTCAGCCGGCCATGCGAAGGTGCTTTTGGGGGTGGCGAGTCCTGCCGAACAGGTGCGCGTCGCACAACTTGTCGTGGCCAGAAATCTTTCCGTGCGCGAGACGGAAAAAATTCTCGCTTCCAGCGTAATCGTCAGAAAACGCACTACAAAAGACGCGCGGCGCTCACCGCTCTTGGACGTAGAAGAGCGGCTGCAAAAACGGCTTGGGACGAAAGTTTCTCTGGTCAGCGGTAGACGCGGGGGCAAGGTCATCATCCATTATTTTTCGCCCGCGGAGCTCGACGGGATTCTCGAACAACTGCTTCAGTAGTTCCCCTCTACGTACCCCTCTCGTCGCTCGTGAAATAAACGGCATATTTGTTGCTAAATTGTGCAACCGGTGGCAGTGTTTGCTCGTACGGTTGAGCACTCGCGCGAACAAATGTTCGGATCACTGTCACGAGACATCTGGAGGATTGCTCATGTGGGGCCAGGAGAACACGAAGCGGACTGGTGAAGCAGCATCGGAAGAAGGAGCGCCGGCCGCAGCGGCGACCTCCGACGGCGCTGAAGATATCATCGCCTTTGTTGGAAAGGGCGTCGAGTTCAAGGGTGTGATTTCGTACAGCGGCACCGTGCGGATCGATGGATTCCTCGATGGCGAAATCCATACCGATGGGGTGCTGCTGGTCGGAGACGAAGCCGTCATTCAGGCCAAGGTGACCGCGGGCACCATCGTCTGTAAGGGCAAGATCACCGGGGACATTGCCGCCAAGGAACGCGTGAAACTCCGGGCACCAGCTGTCTTTAACGGAAGCATGAAAACACCCATGCTCTCCGTCGAAGATGGTGTCTTGTTCAACGGCGGCCTGGAGATGACGCAAGGCGTTCGTGACGGCGCCTCGCTGCATCCAGTGGCGATGGCGCCCATTCAGGGAGTGAAGCGCGCCAGCGGGGAATAGAGGTGTAATACTCAGGGTATTATACGTATACATTTCACCACGAAGCGGAGGGCAGCATGATGTGGGCACGCAAGGAACAGAGCGAACAGTCGTCCGAACCGGATTTCGAGAATTTTACGTTGCTGGCCAAGGACGTCGAGTTCAAAGGCGTCGTCAACTTTGACGGCACCGTGCGGGTCGACGGCCGCGTCGAGGGCGAAATCCACACCACTGGCACCCTCATTGTCGGTGAAAACGCGATTATCAAGGGTATCGTATCTGCCGGCGTGCTCATGAACAGCGGGAAAATCAACGGCACCATTACCGCCGTCGAAAAGATCCAGATTCTAAAACCCGGCGTGCTCGTCGGTGATATTCGCACTCCCTTGATTGCCATCGAAGAAGGGTCGCACTTCCATGGCATGTGCGACATGGGAGTCCGTGCCTTGTCGGAGCCCGCGACGGTCTCGATCGCTTCCTAGCTCGCGCAAGCCACCCTTCCGTTCCGCAACTGGCCTCTGGCCCTTTGCGGTTCTTGCCAGTACAATACCGGCCTATGAAGAAGCCTGCGGTCCTGCTTGGCATGAGCGGCGGTGTGGACAGCTCCGTCGCCGCGGCGCTCCTCGTCCGCGAGGGATATGACGTCCACGGCGTCACGCTGCAAGTCTGGGAACATGAAGACGAGGAAATTGCGGCCTCAAAAAAGTGGCAGGAGCGAGGCTGCTGTAAGATCGGCATCGCCAGGTATGTGGCCCAGCGCCTGAAGATCTCTTACGAGGTCATCGATCAGCGCCGGTTGTTCCGGCAAGCCGTGATCGATGATTTCATCCGTGGCTACGCCGGCGGGACCACGCCCAATCCCTGCGTACGCTGCAACGAACGGGTCAAGCTGCGGGGTCTTGTCGAACTCGCCGATCAACGCGGCATTCACTACGTGGCGACCGGGCATTACGTGCGGGTTGCTGAATCCAGTGGTCTGTGTGTACTTCGCCGGTCCGTCGACGAGAAGAAAGACCAGAGCTATTTCTTGTATCGTATCCAAGCCGACTGGCTACCGCGCCTGTTGTTTCCCGTCGGAGGGATGCACAAGGCGGAGGTATGGACGGAAGCCGAAGCGCTCGGTCTCCCGGTCGACGAACTCAAGGAAAGCCAGGAAATCTGTTTCGTCAGCCATGGCGACTACCGCACCTTTATCGAAACAGAAATGCCTGCGGCAAAGACGCCCGGCGCGTTCGTCGATGCGCAGGGTCGATACCTTGGCCAGCACGAGGGCATTGCCTTCTATACTCCTGGCCAGCGACGCGGCCTCGGCATTGCCGCCGGCCAGCGGCTGTATGTCCAGCAGGTACGACCCTCGACGAATACGGTCGTCCTGGGGTTTGAGGAAGGGCTGCTCAACTCCTCGTGCCTCGTGAAGGATCTCAATCTGTTCGACCGCTCGCTGCTGACAACGAAAAGCGAAGTTGCCGTGAAGGTTCGGTACGCCACTCCGGCCACGAAGGCGCTCGTCGAACCGGTTGACGGCGAAACGCTGCGCGTTTGTTTCCATGTTCCCCAGCGCGCCTTGAGCCCCGGACAATCCGCGGTCCTGTACCGCGGTGATCGGGTGATTGGGGGCGGCATCATTCACTCTGGTGAAAGCCCCCGCATCGGCACGTCTTATTGACAGTTCCCATCTGCCAATGCTACTTTTGCGCGCCAATTTTCGTGCCTCCCGCACGGAAGCATCCCGTTTGCCCTAAATTGCCAATGAGTGGATCAGGACAGTGATTAAGACGACAGTTGCGCGACGTTACGCTCTGGCGCTCTTCGAGCTTCTCGATCAATCGACCATCGAAGCGACGCGGGGTACCCTCAATGGCCTGGCAAAGGCGATGGAGGACTCCTTGTCCCTCCGGCATGTGGTCGCTTCACCAGTGTTCGGAGTTGAAGAGAAGATCGGCGTGCTGACAGAGCTCGCAGACCGTTTCGGCTGCCCGCCGAAGGGCAAGGCATTTCTCGGGCAACTGGTGAAGAAAAACCGTGTCGGATTTCTCCCGGAGATCGCCGAGGCATTCGCCAAACTGGTGGACCGGTCGAAAGGCACTCAGCAAGTGACGGTGTCTTCGGCAGGGGCGCTCTCGTCGAGCGAACAAGACCGCATTAAAACGCGCTTG
>Ga0070672_100003089_pt1 | contig 10743 bp, 8 predicted proteins | sample KBSM13metaG_FD_66151 | JGI IMG/M metagenome (GOLD analysis project Ga0070672, IMG submission 66151) | Miscanthus rhizosphere microbial communities from Kellogg Biological Station, Michigan, USA - KBS M1-3 metaG | ecosystem: Host-associated > Plants > Roots > Rhizosphere > Soil ... | reverse complement strand
CGCGACGTCTGCGCGACCAACGCGGACGTATTGGGCGAGGCGCTTGACGTGCTGATCGCCCGGTTGTCGGAGTTGCGTGCGGATCTGCGCGGCGGCGATGCGGTGACCCGCATCTTTACAGAGGCCGCGCGGTGGCGCGCCGAGTTGATGAGCAGCCGCGATTAGCGATGGAAGCAGGCAGCGCGCTGTGCGAGGAGCTTCCCTGGGATTCGAGCTTTTTCGGGCTCTCAATCGCGCGCGTGGTGCCGTCCAGACTCGACAAGGAGAGCTGCGATGCGGCGCTCGACTGGTGCCGCTCCAGGCGTGTCGATTGCCTCTACCTTCTCTGCGCGCTCGACGATACGAGCACGCAGGCGGTGGTGACGAACACAGGGTTTCACCTGGTCAGCGTCAAGGTCACATTGGCGCGGTCCTCGGAAGCAGGCAGGGGCGAGATACAGGGACACGTCCGTCGGGCAACGGACGCGGACGTCCCGCGTCTTCGTGACATCGCGTCGGCGTCACATCTCGACACCCGATTCCACTCGGATGGCAACTTCGATCCCGCGCGTTGCCGCGAGTTGTACGCCACGTGGATTGAAAACAGTGTTCATGGCTACGCAGATTACGTGATGGTCGCCGAGCGGGACAGCTCGGCTGTCGGTTACATTACCCTGCACGTCGACGGGAAGGAGTCTCCGGACGCGGGGACGCGGACCGCCCGCATCGGCCTGTTTGCGGTCGACGAGCGATGGAGAAATCGCGGAGTCGGCCGCGATCTGCTGCGACGGACGGCTGCGCTGTTGGGTGAGCTGAGAGTACAGGAGACGTCCGTCGTCGCGGCGGGGCGCAATGTCGCCGGACTGAAGCTGTATAAGAGCGAAGGATTTCACACGACCGATGTGGCCCTCTGGTACCATCGGTGGTTCCGCGACGGCAAACGATGACCTATCGGATTCCGTTTAACCGCCCGACCGCCGCACCGAAGGCGGCGAACAACGTCGCGCACGCCATCGCCAGCGGCCGCCTGTCCGGCAACGGCCCGTTCACGCATCTCTGCGAGTCGGCGCTCGAGCGTGAGACCAGTGCCCGTCGCGTCCTGCTCACGAACTCATGCACGGCGGCGCTGGACATGTCGGCCATCCTCCTGGACGGGCAGCCTGGCGACGAGGTGATCATCCCGTCGTTCACCTTCGTGTCGACGGCGAATGCGTTTGCCACGCATGGTTTCCGACCGGTGTTCGCTGACTGCCGCAGCGACACGCTGAACATCGACGAACGGCGTATCGAGCGCCTGATCACTCCGAGAACGCGTGCCATCGTGGCGATGCACTATGGCGGTGTTGCCTGCGAGATGGATGAGATCCTCGACATCGCCGCCCGGCACTCGCTGGCGGTCATCGAGGACAACGCCCATGGCCTGTTTGGAAAGTACAAAGGCCGGCCGCTTGGCACCTTTGGCGTCGTCGCGACCCAGAGCTTTCATGAAACGAAGAATCTGACCTGCGGTGAAGGTGGCGCCATCCTGGTAAACGACGGTTCGCTCATCGAGCGTGCCGAGATCGTCCGCGAAAAGGGCACCAACCGCAGTCGCTTCTTCCGCGGCCAGGTGGACAAGTACACGTGGGTCGATATGGGCTCCAATTACCTCTGCTCTGAGGTTCAGGCGGCGCTGCTCTCGGCGCAGTTGGATATCGCAGCGGACATCCAGGCCCGACGTCAGGCGATCTGGGGTCGATACGAATCAGAGCTGACGGACTGGGCGCACGCCAACGGGGTCCAGATGCCGGTGATTCCTGTCTCGGCCGAACACCCGTCGCATCTGTTCGCGCTGGTGATGCCGTCGGCCGCAGCGCGGAAGGCCTTCATCGACCATCTCGCGGGCCAGGGGATCCTCGCGGTGTTTCACTACATTCCACTGCACCTGTCGCCCGTCGGTCGGCGCCTTGGCGGCAGGCCAGGCGATTGCCCCGTGGCGGAGGATGTCAGCGAACGTGTCGTTCGCCTGCCGTTCTTTACAGACTTGACGGGCGACGAGCAAACCAGCGTGATCGAGACCGCCAGGTCGTTCGCTCCCGCCGCAGTGTAGCTATTGCTGCGGTGTGGCGGTGCGGACGATATAGGCCGGACGATCCATCGTTCGCATATGCATGCGCCCCAGGTACTCGCCGAGGATTCCCAACGCGAAGAGCTGGGCCCCCGAGAAGATCGCGATGATGGAGGCGAGGAACGGGAAACCGGCGACGGTTGTGCCGCTGAACAGGAACCTTCCGAGCACGTACGCCAGCACGGCAAGCCCGAACAGCGTGAATGCGAAGCCGACGAGCGTGGCCATTTGCAAAGGGATCAGGCTGAATCCAGTCATCAGATTCATCGCATGACGGGCGAGCGAGCGGAACCGGTAGTTTGAGCCACCAACTCGGCGCCGTTCCGTGCGGACCGGAATGGCCGCAAAGCTGGTGGTCGCCCACGTCAGAAGAACGTCGATCGAAAACAGCGGACTTCGATACTCCTCGAACGCGGGCTTGACCGTGCTCCGGAAGGCGCGGAACGCGCTGACCATTGGTGCCACCTCGCCGCCCGTGGCGGTCGCGAGTGCCGCCTTGGCGATTCGCGATCCAAGGTTGCGCCACATCCCATGCTGCTCGCGTTCCGGCCTTCCGTACACGACGTCGTAGCCGTCTCCGAGCTTCTCGAGCAGCCGCGGGATTTCTTCCGGGGGTTGCTGCAGATCGTCGTCCATTGTGACGATCACGGCATGCCGGCTCGCCCGGATCCCGCAGAGCAGCGCGTTGTGTTGACCGTAATTCCGCATCAGATCGATGCCGCGGATTTCCGGGTAGCGGCGCGTCAGCGATTCGATGGTTCCCCAGCTGTCGTCGCGGCTGCCGTCGTTGACCAGGATGATCTCGTAGGGCACGGCCGCCGCACGGATGACAGGCGCGAGCCGATCGATCAGTGCCGGCAGGGTGGCCGCGCCGTTGTAGACGGGAATGACGACGGAGAGCGACTGCGACACAGGGTTTAACAGGGCGCTCAACGGTAGCACGAGGAACCGCCCACTCAGCCGCGGGCGCGCGCGATCTCCGCCACGGCCTGCGGATTCTCGAGGGCTGACAGATCGCCCGGCGGGTCGCCAAGATAGGCCGCCCGTATGACACGGCGCATCACCTTGGCGTTCCGCGTCTTGGGAAGGTCGTTGACGAAGTGGATGCGCAGTGGCCGCAGCGGTTTGCCAAGTCTCGATGCCACGAACTCCTTCAGGAGGTTTTCCAGCGAGGGATCCGGCGCCGGGTCGCGCGGCACACAGAAGCACACCAGCGCCTGTCCTTTGAGCTCGTCGGGCACGCCGATCGCCGCGGCTTCCACGACGGCTGGGTGCTCGACCAGGACGGACTCGACTTCCGCGGGACCGAGCCGCTTGCCGGCAATCTTGATGGTGTCGTCCGATCGCCCGAGGATGTACCACTGGCCGGCCTCGTCGATCTCCGCCCAGTCGCCATGCAGCCAGACATCCGGAAAGCGTGACCAGTACGTCTCCTCGTACCGCTCCGGGTCCTTCCAGAACCCGCGCGTCATGCCGATCCACGGCGCGCGCACAACGAGCTCGCCGAGCTGATTGCGAATCGACCGTCCGTGATCGTCCACGACGTCCGCGGCGATACCAGGTGGTGGCCCCGCAAACGCCGCCGGCTTCAGCGGTGTCAGGACGTTGCCGGCGACCAGCCCGCCGGACACCTCAGTGCCGCCTGAGTAATTGATGATCGGCAGACGCGCTCCGCCGGCGACGTCGAAGAACCATCGCCATGGCTCCGGATTCCACGGCTCACCGGTGGAGCCAAGGATACGCAGAGACGACAACTCGTGCGCACGCACCGGATCCTCTCCATGCCGCATCAGCGAACGCACCAGCGTTGGCGAGACTCCGAGGATGTTGACGCCATGACGTTCGGCCAGGGACCACAGGCGGTCTGGGCCCGGGTAGTCGAGCGCACCATCGTAGATGACGAAGGTGCCGCCGAGCAGCGTCATCCCGAAGATCTCCCACGGACCCATCATCCAGCCGATGTCGCTGACCCAGTACATCGTCTCGCCTGGCTGGACGTCGAAGCAGTGGAGCATGTCCTGCGCTGTCTTGATCGGAAAGCCGCAATGCGTGTGCACGGCGCCCTTCGGGCGCCCAGTCGTTCCGGATGTATAGATCAACATCAGCGGATCGTCCGCGCCCGTCTGCTCATTCGCGCGCTCACCACGCGTCGCCATGACGTCGGCGAACGAGACGTCGCGCGCGTGCATCGGGATATCGAGGCCAAGACGCGGAACGACCACGACACGCTGCAGCGATGGCGCCGCGGCGACAGCCTCGTCCGCGACCGGCTTCATCCGTACCGGCGCGCCGCGCCGCAGGAACCCGTCGGCGGTCACGAGGGTGGTTGCCTCCGAGTCTCGAAGCCGCGTCGCCACCGCATCGGCACCATAGCCGGAGAAGAGGGGCAGCACGATGGCGCCCAGTCTGATCACCGCGAAGAACGAGATGATCAGCTCCGGGCACATCGGCATAAAGAGAGCGACGCGATCGCCTTTCCGGACACCGATCGCTTCGAGGCCCGCCGCGCACTGATTCACGCTCCGCCACAGTTCCGCGTAGGTCCAGGCGCCCGTCTGTCCATCCTCCGTTTCCCACCGGAAGGCATGCCGTTCAGCGACGGGAGTGCCCATCCAGCGATCGAGGCAGTTGTGGACGATGTTCAGGCGTCCGTCGACACACCAGCGTGCCCACGGGATTCCGCGTGAAGTGTCGAGGACTCTGGTGTACGGCTGGTAGAACTCGATGCCGAGCTCGTCGAGCACCGCTCGCCAGAACCACTCCGGATCGCTGGTGGAGCGCGAGAGGAGGTCGTCGTAATCGCGAAGGCCGTGGCGGTCGATGAAGGCTTTGAGCCGACTGCGGTTGACGTAGTCAGCGGTCGGGCGCCAGGCGAACTCCTCGCCGCTCACTGATCAGCGTTGTCGTCGATTCCGGAGCGCACCCGCACGGTCCCTTTGCTGTAGGCGACGATGCGACTCTTCTGCTTCAGGCGGAAGGCGATCTCGTACTCGCCGCCCTCGCGGAACGTGTGCTCGGCAGTGAATCGCCGCTGGATGGTGCTCTTGCCGGCCTCGTACGGCTCGCAGTCTTCGCTGCTGCCGGACGTGGTGCCGTCGGCCCAATCCCATTCGACGTTGGCGCAATAGAAGTCGGCGTAGTCGTTTGCGCCGCCTTTGAGATCCACGACGGCGCGCACCTTCAGCGGCGCAAATCCAAGTGGCGGCGTCGCCTTGAGTGCTACACTGGGTTTCTTGTTCTCGTCGGTGGAGCGCTGCCCGGCAATCACGGGGCCGCCCGCCGCCATACTGGTGGCCAGCACTGCGACAGTCAAACAGCCCGCGCGTGTCTTATGGGTCATGATCCGTCCCTCGGGGGCCTGGCTCAATCGATTCTAAGCCCGAACGCGTCACCCGTAAAACATTCACTCACTGCCAGACACACGGAATGCGAAGCGCCTTCAAGACGCCCGACGTTGCACTGAGCGCACGCCGGCCTGAGGAACTCGACGCTGATTTACTCGTCGTTCCCGTATTCGAGTCCGCCGGCGCCACTGATGTCGCGTGGCTCGACGAGGCGTGCGGCGGGGCTGTCGCCCGCGCCCGCGCCAGCGGAGAGTTCCGGGGCAGGCTGTACGACACGCTCATCACGACAGTGACTGCTCCCGCCTGGAGAGCACGCCGGGTGCTGCTGGTTGGTGCGGGGCGATCGTCGGAGTGGACCGCAGATCGATTGCGCAGGATCGCGATCACAGCCGGTCTTCACGCGCGGCAGCGGTTCATTGCTCGGCTTGCGTTTGTTCCGGTCCTGTCCGCCGGAGATTCCGCGCAGACGGACGGCTCGCAACTGGCGACCGCGGTTGCGGCGCAAGTCGTCGCCGAGGGTGTCTGCATCGCGAACTTCGACGGCGGCGCGTACAAGACGAACGACGATCGCTGGGGGTGGCTGGAGCAGGTTGTGATCAGCCTTCCCGACAGCCTGAAGGCACAGGCCGGCGTCGAACGCGGCCGCATTCTCGGCGAAGCGACGAACCAGGCGCGCACCTTCTCCAACGAACCTGGTAACGCGCTGACGCCGCGCGTGTTTGCTGCGCACGCCGAGACAATTGCGAAGGGGGCCGGCCTTGGCGTCGACGTTCTCGACGAGGCGCAGATCAGCGAGCTGAAGATGGGCCTGCTGCTCGGCGTGGCGCAGGGCAGCCAGGAGCCGCCGCGGCTGGTCGTGCTGCGCCATGATCCGGCAAACGCGGTCGCTGGCGTCGTCCTCGCGTTCGTCGGTAAGGGCATTACCTTCGACACCGGCGGTATCTCGATCAAGCCCGCGCAAGACATGGACCGAATGAAGGACGACATGTCCGGCGGCGCCGCAGCCATTTGCGCGCTGGCGGCGATTGCCCGTCTGAAGGTGCCGGTGAAGTGTCTGGGAATCGTTCCGATGACTGAGAACATGCCTGGCGGACGAGCGATGAAGCCCGGCGACGTATTGACGAGCGCGGAAGGAAAAACGGTTGAAGTTCTGAACACGGATGCCGAGGGACGCCTGGTCCTCGGCGACGCGCTGTGGTACGCGCGCCAGCTCGGCGCAACGCACCTGGTCGACCTCGCCACGCTCACCGGTGCCTGCGTCGTCGCGCTTGGCAAGACCACGAGCGGGCTCTTCGGCACGCCAGCGGCATGGGTCGAGCAGGTGCAGCGAGCCTCCGATCGCGCGGGCGACCGGTCATGGCCGATGCCGACCTTCGACGACTACAAGGACCTCTTCAAGAGCGAGATTGCCGACTTCTCGAACACCGGTGGACGTCCGGCCGGGTCGATCACGGCTGCGCTGTTTCTGAAGGAGTTCACCGGCGATGTCCCGTGGGCGCATCTGGACATTGCCGGCACGGCCTGGGCGGAGGACGTCAAGCCGTATCAACCGAAGGGCGCCACCGGCGTGGGTGTACGCACGCTGGTCGAGCTCGCGCTGGATGTAGAAACGTGGGGTAAGCTGAATTTACGACGCTGATTTCCATGCTCGCTCTACTGGCTCAGAAGCCGATCGTCGTCGACCTCGCGAGAGAACAGCCAACCAGCCACGACATCAGTATCGAGGTGGTGCTGGGCATGTTCGCAATGGCGGGAATCTTCCTGCTCGTTGCGCTGATAGGCTGCGTGATCGTCGCGGGGGGAATGATTCTCTACAAGCGGTGGCGCGACTCGTCAGCCCCGCCACCGAACGAGCCGCATACGCATATCCGGCTGCACATCTGATCAGCGACTGGTCAGACTGAACCGGACACGACGCTTACTCAGCCCTGGGCAAAACTTTCTTCAGCGAATTCTGATAACGCATGATCCCCGCCATCAGGGCTTCAGCGATCTGCTGCTTGTAGCGATCGGTCTTGAGCAGCGCAGCCTCGGCACTGTTGCTCATGAACGAGATTTCGGCGAGCACGCTTGGCATCGTCGCGCCGACGAGCACCATGAACGGCGCCTGTTTCACACCCAGGTTTTTCAACGTCCTGTTCGTTTTGCGGAGCTCCTGGTACAGCGTCGACTGCACGATCGCCGCAAAGTCGCGCGACTCGTCGATTTTGTTGTTGAGGGCAATGGCCTGCACGATGTCAGGCAAGTGCCGCATGCTCTTCGACGAGCTTGCATTCTCGCGCGCCGCAACGGCCTCGGCCTCGGGATTCGGCGCAAAGTTCAGAAAATAGGTCTCGATTCCGCGGGCGGCGGGAACTGTACTCGCGTTGGCGTGAATCGAGAGGAAGAGGTCAGCGGCGCTGCGGTTCGCCAGCGCGGTTCGCTCGTCGAGCGCCACGAACGTGTTCGTGCGCCGGGTGAGCACGACCTCGATGTGTTCGGCTTTCAGGAGCTCCTCGAGGCGCGTTGCGACGTCGAGCACCAGCGCGGCCTCCGAAATCCCGTTACCGCGTGCGCCGGGATCGTGGCCGCCGTGGCCCGGGTCAATCACGATCCGCGTGACGCCGAGCCCGAGTTGTCGCGCGAAGGAGAAACTGCCCGTCGTGTTGTGTGGAGGCGTCGATGGACCAGGACGAGCCTCGACGGGGGGCGGTTCTCGGACCGGCGCCGTGATCGCGGCGCGGGAGGTCTTGCTCGCGTTTGATGCGAGGACCAGAGGCGCGCGGGCAAGCGCCGAGCCGACTGGCGGTGTCTGTGTCGTCAGGATTGCGGGCGCGGCGGCGGGCAGTCGCTCGACGTCGATCACAATGCGATACGGGTTGTAGACCGCGTAGACGCTGTGCGATCCAGCGCCGTTCAGGTCGAGCACCACGCGCGTTCGCGTGTTCAACTGCCGCCCGATTCGCACCTGCTTCACCGGGCCATCGGGGAAGGGAATCGTCGCGTCCTTCAGGGTCTCGACCGCACGGGTGTTGGGCAGGTCGACGAATACGCGCGGCGGCCCATCAATGCGTTCGTCGTAGTAGGGCACCTCGCGATCCAGATCCAGAGTGACGCGCAGGGTGTCCTGGATCACCTCATGGCGAATCGCCCGCAGCATGACCGTCGAAGAGACGGTCGGTGCGGACGCCGGCCTGGCGTCCACTGCCGCTGCTGGTACGGGAGGCGCTGGCCTGGCTGCGGCCGTCGCGGGTGGCCTGGAACCCTCGAGCTGTTTCACACGCGCCGCGGCGTCTTTGACGAGCGGGCTCCTGGGGAACCGCCCCGGCAGAGATTTCAGGAGACGAAGAGCGGTGTCGCGGTCAGCGGTCTCCCCGAATGTGGCGAAGGCGTCGGCGGCAAGGGTCCCCGCGTGCGACAACGAGTCGTCGCCGCTGTCGCTGGAGGCGAACAGACGCGCCATGTCCTCGTAGGATCGGATGAGGACGTGGATGCGCTCGAGGATGGGACCGCCGGGGGAACCTGGTTTGATTGCCTCGAGCTCCTGTCGAAGCGAGGCCTCGCGCTTGAGCGCCTGCTGGTACAGAGCAGATGGATCCGACGACTGGCTGTGCAGCGTGACCACGAGTGCAGCGCTCAGGGCCCACGCCAGGACAGGAAGTCTACCGGAGCTGCGCATCCACTTCCTCGAAGTAGTTGCGGTCCACGAGCACCTCGCGCGGCTTGCCGCCGACGCCCTGCGAGACGAGCCCTTCCGCTTCCATCATGTCGACCAGACGGGCCGCACGGCTGAACCCGATCCGCATCTTGCGCTGGAGATACGAAATGGACGCCTGGCCGGTGCTGACGACGATCCGTGCGGCCTCGTCGTACAGCTCGTCCTTGTCGAACTCAAGACCGCCCGGCCCCGCCTTCTCGTCGTCCGCGGTAATCGTGTCGTTGAAGACCGGTTTTCCCTGCTTCCGCAGGAAGCTCGCGAGGCGCGCGCTCTCCTGTTCGCTGATATACGGCCCGTGAAGCCGGATACAGCGTGACGACGCGGGGGGCAGGAACAGCATGTCGCCTTTGCCGAGCAACTGCTCGGCGCCGTTCGAATCGAGAATCGTCCGTGAGTCGGTCTTTGACGAGACCCGGAACGAGATTCGTGAGGGCAGGTTTGCCTTGATCAAACCGGTGATGACATCGACCGACGGCCGCTGCGTCGCCAGAATGAGGTGGATGCCGACGGCCCGGGCCATCTGCGCGAGGCGGCAGATGGATTCTTCGACCTCGTTGCCCGCGACCATCATCAGGTCAGCGAGTTCGTCGATCACGACCACAATAAAGGGCAGCGGGCGAGGGCTGTCGGGGTCGTTCGAACCGGTCTCCGCCAGGATGTTGCGGATGTTGCGGTTGTACTGATCGATGTTCCGCACACCTTCGGCCGCCAGCGTCTTGTAGCGCTCCTCCATCTCGCGCACGGCCCATCGCAGAGCGTTTGCCGCCTTCTTGGGATCAACAACGACGGGCGTGAGCAGGTGCGGGATGTCGTCATACATCCCGAGCTCCAACCGCTTCGGGTCCACCATGATCATCCGCACATCGTCCGGCGTTGCGCGGTACAGCACGCTGGTCAGCATTCCGTTCAGCCCGACGGACTTGCCGGTGCCGGTCGATCCCGCGATGAGCAGGTGCGGCATCGTCGCCAGGTCGGCGACGTACGGCTCACCGTGAATGGTCTTGCCAAGCGCCAGGGTGAGCTTCGAGGTTGATCGCTGGTAGGCATCGGACTCGAGCAGATCGCGGAGAGAGATAGCTTCGCGGTTCGGGTTCGGGATCTGAATACCGACCGTCGACTTGCCGGGAATGCGATCGATCAGAACGGACTCCGCCTGCATCGCCAGGCAGAGGTCATCGGCGAGGCCGGTGATCTTGCTGTACTTCACGCCAGCGTCCGGCTTGAACTCGAACGTGGTAACGACAGGTCCGGGATGAATTTGTGCGACCTGACCTTCGACCGCGAACTCGCGGCACTTCTCCTCGAGCTGTCGCGACGACTCCATGAGCTCGCGCTCGTCGATCTTCCGTTCGCCCTTTGGCGCATCCAGCAGCGTCAGGGGAGGGAGCGTGTACTGGCCGCGCCGCTGGGCTGTCGTCTTCAGCGGCTCCGGCTCGGGTAACGGCAGCGGTGGCGCTTCGGGCCTTTTCCTGGCGACGACGGGCGGTACCGGTCTCGCGGCAGGCATCTCCGTCTCTTCGGCCATCTCGGGGCGAGCCGGTCGAACGGTTCGCGGCGATGATTCCTCGTTGCCGTTCGCTGCAGCGGGTTTCGCTGCCGCAGGCGCAGCTTTCTTG
>Ga0070672_100003088_pt1 | contig 10746 bp, 9 predicted proteins | sample KBSM13metaG_FD_66151 | JGI IMG/M metagenome (GOLD analysis project Ga0070672, IMG submission 66151) | Miscanthus rhizosphere microbial communities from Kellogg Biological Station, Michigan, USA - KBS M1-3 metaG | ecosystem: Host-associated > Plants > Roots > Rhizosphere > Soil ... | reverse complement strand
GGATCTGACGGCTCAGCGGCGGCTGCGACACGTGCAGCCGGGCCGCCGCGCGCCCCACGTTGCCTTCCTCGGCGACGGCGACGAAGTACTCCAGCTGCGCGAGGCTCACCGCGAGATCTTAACACCGCAACCAGATCAAAAAGGTATTGGATCGCCGGTCCCCTCGTCGCGCAGAGTCGAGTGATGGCGCTCGAGCTCCTCGGCTCCGCGGAGGCCGCGGCGATGCGGCGTGCGGGGCGTGCCGCGGCCGAGACGCTCGCGGCTGTGGCGGCGCGGATTGGGCCGGGCGTGTCGACGGGCGAGATCGATGCGTGGGTGCGCGCGGACACCCGGCGGCGCGGGGGTCGACCCAGCCAGCTCGGCTTCGAAGGATTCCCGGCGGCCGTGTGCACGAGCCGCAACGCCGTCGTCTGCCACGGCATCCCCAGCCCCCACGAACGCCTCGCCGACGGCGACATCATCAACATCGACGTGACGACGGAGCTGGACGGTTTTCACGGCGATACGTCGGCGACGATCTTCGTCGGCGCACCGAGCGCCGAGGCGCGACACGTCGTCGAGACGGCCCGCCGCTGCCGCGACGCCGGCATCGCGGCGGTGCGCGCGGGCGCGCGCCTGGGCGACATCGGCGCGGCGATCGAAGAGCTCGCCACGCGCGAGGGATGCAGCGTCGTGCGTGAGCTCGGCGGTCACGGCATCGGCCGCGCCATGCACCAGTTGCCGCATGTTCCGCATTTCGGACAACGCGGCGCGGGCCTGCGCTTGCGCGAGGGCATGGCCATCACGATCGAGCCCATGATCAACCTCGGCGGTCCCGGCGTGCGGCGGCTCGACGACGGCTGGACGATCGTCACCACCGACGGCTCGCTGTCCGCCCAGTTCGAGCACACCGTGCTGGTCACGCGCGACGGTTGCGAGATCCTGACGCTCGCCCCCGCGTCGTAGCCGGCGCTCAGCGAACGCAGCGGACGGCGTACTTGTTGGTGACGACCGATCCCGAGGCGCCGAAGCGAAGGCTGACGTACCAGCCGAATCCTGAAGCAGCCACGAAGTTCGTCGAGGTCCACAGTGCGGCATCCGTAGCGGTCGGGAACAGGTCGGTGTCGATGTAAGGCGGCGTCGCGCGGGCGTCGTCGACGATCGTCTGGAGCTCGGTGACGGTCGGCAGCCGCCAGTCGTCGAAGCCCCCGGTCACGGCGGCGTCGCAGTAGCTGCTGTCGCCGAACATGTACGTCGAGGGCGACACCTCCCGCTGCCACGTCAACCCGGTCTCGTTATCGCGAACAGTGCCGGCGGTCGTGCCCGCGCCGACCGTGTAATGATCCGGACGCACGTCGGCGCGCCCGCCCCGCACGCACCGCGAGGGCCCCACCGCCTCCGAGTAGGGCAGGGAGAGGGTGGTGGAGGCGTTCCCGAAGCTCACGCTCCAGTGGGCTTGCGCGCTGATGGGACCGGACCCAGACCAGTACCCGATGTTCCCGGTGTTGGGGAACGCGGTCGTGTCGATCGTCGGCGGGTTTCTGGTGTAGTCGACCAGCGAGATCAGCTCGACGCGGGACGGGAGTCGCCAGTCGCAGTACCCGCCGAGCACCAGCGACGCGCAGTAATCCGCGGCGCCCTGCCAGTCATAGTCCTGAAAGTTCGTCGACTGGTCTCGCTGCCACAGCAGCCCCGTCACGTTGTCCTGCACCATGGCGTCGCCCCCGACGGTCACCGGTGTGTAGCTCTGAGGATGGGGTAGACCGGCGCTGGGCGGGCTGGGCATCGGCCAGGTTGGCCATTGGGGAATCGGTCCACTGTCGCAGCCGGACGACGCGCCGCCGGTTCCGCCGCCACCGATCACGGCGGTGCCGCCGCCGCCGCCCGTTCCTCCGGTGCCACCGCCGGTTGCGCCCGCGGTGCTCCCGCCGGTGCCCGCGGCACTCCCGCCGGTGCCCGCGGTGCTTCCGTCTGTGCCCGCGGGACCGGCGCCAGCACCGCCGATGCCGGTCGTCCCCGCGTTGCCGCCGCCTGTTGAGCCGCTGGAGCCGCCGCTTCCCGCGGTTGCTCCAGCCGCGCCTCCACTGGTGCCGGCGGTTCCGCCGTCGCCGGCGGCCGATCGTTTCCCGCAGCCGACGCCGGCGAGGAACGCCAGAGCCAGCACGACGAGGGCGCGATCCGAGGCGCCTCTCGCTGCCGTCATCGGCGCGATCGACGACGCCGGCGACCGCCGAGGAGGACGAGGGCCGCGAGGCCGATCAGGAACGAAGCGCCGCGATCGCCGCCGGACCGCGCGACGGTGCAGCCTCCGGTGGCGTCTCCGGGCGTCGCGCCGGGACCGGTGTCCGCGGTTCCCGCGCCGCCGCCGGATCCCGTCGTGCCCGCGGCGCCCGAGACGCCGGCGCTGCCGGTCGTGCCCGCGCCGCCGCTCGCTCCGCCTCTGCCGGTCGTGCCGCCAACGCCGCTGGTGCCGCTCGTGCCGCCCCTGCCACCAGCGCCGCTGGTTCCTGCGCCGCCGTCGGCCGTCATCCCGGCGTCGCCGGTCGGGACGCCGCCGTCGCCGCTCGTTCCGTCATTGGCCGTGACGTGGAGGAAGCAAGCCGCGCAGCTCATCATGTACTTCGATCGGCTGGCGCTGTTTTGCTGTACGACCGACATGGAGGTGTCGGCGTTGACCACGTCGATGACGCCGACGTGTCCGGTGGTGGCGTCGGCGCCGCACGATCCGGGCGCCAGCACGATCAGGTCGCCGTGCACGGGCGTGGTCGCCTTGACCAGCCCGCTCGGCAGGGTCCCGTCGCACCAGACGCCGGCGTTCCCGTTCGGCACCGAGGTGACATTCCACCTGAAGTAGAGGTAGCGATGGGCGAGCTCCGTGCACTGGTAGCCGCCGCTGCCCTGGGTGCGCACCCACCCGGTGCCACCCGACGTCGTGCTGGTGTCGGTGCCGTTGTTCGAGTAGACGGCGCCCGTCATCGACCCCGCGCACTGCGCGTAAGCGGGGATCCCATCGATGAAGCGGTTGCTCGGAACGGTCTCGGCGCAGATGTCGGCCGCTCCCGCCGCCGCCGGCGCAGCGAGCGCCACGGCGACCCCGACGAAGGTCCGTATCAAACGCACACGATTCATGCGCCTGTCAGACCACAAGGTAACACGAACCTCAGGCCGCGGCGGGCGATCGTCGAACCAGCTTGGCGATGAAGTGCAGTCCCCGCCCGAACAGCAGGCTCGCGGGCCAGGGGTAGAGCGCGGGCTCTGGGATCCAGGCCGCGACGTCGAGGCGCAGATCCGCGAACGCCGCCCGCCACCGCTGCGTCGGCCAGTAGTTGTAGACGATGTCCACGCCGTGCCGCTCGTTCCCCACCCGATCCATGAATCTCAGGAGCGGACCGGAGAGCCGCCGGTCCATGGTGTGATCCTTGAGGACCACCTCCGACCGCGCCACGCGCCTCGCTTCGCGCAGCAACGTCGTCGGATCAGCCGTGTGGTGGAGGACATCGACCAGCAGCACGCTGTGAAAGCTGTCGTCCGGGAACGGGATCGTGAACCCGTCGAATTGAGTCACCTTGATGCGCGCGGTGGAGCGAACGAGCACGTCGATGCCGGTCACGTTCACATCCGGTCGACGGCGGTGAACCTCGGACGCGATCAGCCCGTCGCCACAGCCCACGTCGAGGACCGTGGCCCCCGGCGACAGGAAATCGCCGATGTGTTCGGCGAGCACTCTGACCCGTCGCGGGTGAACGTACCCACCGTGAAAGCGATCGAGCAGCGACATCGGAAGTGGTCGGCTACGTTTTTGGCCGCACCGCTGACGACAATGGTCCTGGCTGCGAGAGATGGCGATCGTCCACGAAGATCGTGTTGATCCACGTGGCGCCGCGCACCGAGTAGTGCTTCGACTCGAGCAGCTTCACGATCTCGACCTCGATGACGTCGGTGCCGAGGTGCAGCGTCTCGGCGCAGATGACGTCCGGACGAAAACGGTCGAAGTCCATGCTCTTGAGGATGTCCAGGTCCAGCCCCTCGGTGTCGATGGAGAGCAGATTCGGCGCGCCGCCGAGCTCGCGCTGCATGACGGTGTTGATGTTCTCGAGCGGGATTTGAATCACCTTCTCGATGAAGAAAGCGCCTCCGGCTCGGCCCTGGATCTCGTCCGCCTCCGCCTTCGAGAACGTGTTCAGCTCGCCGTCCATCGGACCGCCGATCAGGTAGTAGTCGGCCATCGTTCGCTCGGCGGCGGGTCCGATGCCGATGTTCAGCGTCTTATCCCGCGGCCGGACCCGTTCGAGCCGGCGGATCTTGGCCGGGTTCGGCTCCACGAGGATCCCGTGCCCGCCGGCCTTGTAGAAGAGATAGGTGTTGTTGTCGTAGATCGGATCGAAGGCGCCGATGTCGAGATAGACGATCGGCTTCTTGACGGCGAGCATCTCGAGGAGGTTCTCCATGATCAGATCCTCGCCCTGCTGCGCGTACGAGAAGTGGGTGTTCCCGCGACGATCGTACCAGGCGACGGAGCCGGCCCCGGCCGCCAGGCCGCCCACACCGCCGGCGATGAAGCTGCTGCTCACACTGTTGCGGAGCGCCGTCAGAAACCCTCGCCGATTCATTGCGTCTCCTCCAGAAGGCGGAAGCTCGACGTGGACACGCTGCTCGAGCGCTTCATACGGTATCACGAAGCGTTTCGCCGAAGCCCGCGGTTGCGGTGATAGGATCGCCTGCGTGTCGAGGGTGGCGGCCGCTCTGATAGGAATCGCATCGGCGGCCGGCCTGTTCGCCGCCGGTTGTTCATCATCCCCGGGACCCTGCGGGACGTGTCCGAACGCGGTCTTCGACCTGCATTCGCTGGACGCCAGCACCGTGACCTGGAGCGTCGGCGGCGCGCCGCCGGAGACAGTTGCCAGCCTCGTCCCGTATCCACCCTCGGCGGGTCAGTGCTCGTTCCGTTACAACAAGGGCCAGATCATCGACTACCCGGGCGCGAATAAGGAGCAAGTGATCGCCGGATACTTCAACGTCCAGTGCAACAGCGCGGGCGGGGGAGGTTTCGACATGGCCATCCGGGATCCAGGCGACTTCCGCAGTTGGCAAGCCAGCAGCTGGCAGATGGCCGCGGCCCAGGGAAGCGTCATCGCGGACGTCGGTCCGAGCGCCGGGCTCGGTTGCAACGGCCTCTACTTCGACGGGATGGCATTGACCGTCGCTGTCGAGACCGCGACCGGCGGCGCGGCGCCCTTTCCGCAGGTGGTGACCGGCGACTTCGCGCGGACCTTCCGCCTCGACTTCGACACGTCGACCGTGACGCCGGCGAACAGCCGCGGCGAGACCTGCGCCACCTCGGTCAGCGCGCAGGTGTCGGTCCACCTGACGCAGACCGCGGCCGACTACGTCGTTTTTCCGAACGCCTCGTGCGGGTGCGAGTGAGCGCGCCGGTCAGCGGGGCCGGGGGACGCGTGCAGCCGGAGCGCCAGGGCGGCCACGGCCACGGCCACCGCTTGTGGTAGCAGCATGACCAGTGCGAGCACCCGCGGATCGAGCGGCCAATCGAGCGGCCAGTAGACGTTGAGGGCCAGCGCAGCGGCCAAGGTCAGGAGCAGCGTCTTCGCCGTCGGAGGCTGGCGCGCCGCCAGCAGCGTGAGCAGCCACAGTGGTGGAAACGCGGCGTAAGCCTGAGGAAGGAAGGGGCTGCGCAACGTGGCCAGGATCAGGATCGCCAGCCACAGCGCCGGCTTGTCGGCGTCGGGCCAGGAGCGGCGGCTGACCGTCACGACGACGGCCAGCACCACCAGCGTGTACAGCCAGCCGACGATCTTGGACGCTCCGAACGACAGACCGCCAAGGCCGAACAACTTGAGCTTGAACACCAGGCCGGGGATCGAGAGATTGATGGCCACGGCGCCCGGGTTGCGGAAGGCCGGGAAGGCCTCCCCGCCCACGAGGCCGGGCAGGTGGTCGGCGAATGCGACGTACTGGCCGGCGCCGAGGATCGCGAGCGAGAGCACCACCAGCAGCGCGCCCATCGCCGCTGTCCAGGCCGCCGCCCGCCACTCGCGTCGGACGATCAGGTAGACCAGCAACAGACCGGGGAACAACTTGCTGACCGTCGCGAATGCGAGCAAGGCGCCACCGGCGGCGAAGCGGCGCCGCTCGAACAGCAGCATCGCCATCATCGCCAGCGCGACGATCATCAGCTGGACGTTGCCTTTCTGCAGAGCGCTCAGCGTCGGCAGCGCGATCCAGACCAGCGGCGCCAGCAGCAGCGCGCGTCTGGCGGTGGGGGAGGGTAGGGCTCGGGCCACGCGCACCATCACAAAGGCAACGACGACGCCGTTGAGGACGAACCAGAGCAGGCGGAAGCCGGGGAAGCCGGGCACGACCGCGCGCAGCGCACCCGGAAGCAGGAGGAACGGAGGCGGATATTCGTAGACGTCGATGCCGAAGCGGCCGAGCGCCAGCGGCTTGCGCACACCCCGGCCGTCGTCATCGGGCGCGGTGTAGAGCTCGTCGCGGTACACGCTGCGGCCTTCTCGAGCAGCACCGGCGGCGACGAAGTACGCGGACACGCAAGAGTGGCGCACCTCCCACCCGCTCGAAGGAAAAGCCGAGAATCTCGGTCGCGCATCGTCGGCCATGAACACCGTCAAGCGCCCCAGCACCAGCAGCGCGGCCAAGGTGGCCAGGCCAGACAGCACGAGCAGGGAACGCGCAGCAGCGGAAGAAGTCATGATGGAGGTAACGATAGTGGGGAGCTTCCTTCCTGCCTCGTGGGGTATTTTGACAGCACGGATGGCACCCTCGCCCGACGCCGAAGAGACACTCACAGCGTTCGACGGACTGAAGCTGCACGTCGAGACCTTCGACGCGACGGCACCGATGCGCGCGGCCGTGGTGATGATCCACGGCTTCTCGGCCCACTGCGGCCTGTTTCGCCACGTCCCCGCCGCGCTGGCCCGGGCAGGCTTCGCGGTCACCGCGTTCGATTGCCGCGGGCACGGGCGGTCGGAGGGACGGCACGGCTACGTCAAGCGCTTCTCCGACTACGCCGACGACCTCGGGCGCGTCATCGCCCGCGCACGTGAGCGCTCGCCCGGCCTGCCGCTCGCCGTCGCCGCTCACAGCCAGGGCGTGGCCGTCACGCTGGACTACCTCTTCCGCGGCGTGGGCACCTTCGACGCGCTTGTCGCGGCCGCGCCGTACCTCGATCTCAAGATGAAGGTCCCGCTCTACAAGCGGATGATCTCACCCGTGCTGGGCGTGCTGTGGCCGACGCTGACGATGTCGAACGAGATCGAGCTGGACCTGAGCTGCAGCAACCCCGAGGCGTGCGCCGCCATGGCGGCGGACCCGCTGATCCGTCACGTGGCAACGCCGCGCTGGTTCAACGAGGTGCGCGCCACCCAGGCGCGTCTGCGCGCATCGCCCACCGCGCTGAAGGTCCCCACCTTCATGCCCGTCGCCGGCAACGATCGCCTCGTCGACAGCGACGCAGCCATTGCGTTCGCGAAGGCCGCCGGCCCCATCGTCGACCTCAAGGTGTACGAGAAGCTTTTCCACGAGCTGTATCTCGAGACCGATCGCGACGTCGTGATCGCGGACGTCGTGGACTGGCTCCGCCGGCGATTCGCCGCGACGGCGTGAAGCTGGTTCACCAAATCGTATCGGCAGGTCTGCCGCCGGGGACACGCGACCGTCCGACAGGGCATAGGAGGATATCGGCCCCCAACGAAAGAGCGTCATGAACGACAGGTGGCGAATCCGTCTGATGTTGGCTTTGGTCCTGGTTGCCTCCTGTGGGCGGCGGACGCTGAGCGGCGACGGCGGCGCGGACGGATCCGGCGCGGCCGGGGTCCCGGGCGCCGGCGGCCGCGGCGGTGGTGGCGGTGCGGCGGGGCAGGCGGGCGCGTTCGGACCGGGTGCCGCGGGCGGTCCGGGTGCGGGCGGCGATGCCGGCGGCGGGGCCGCGGGCACCGGCGGGGCCGCGGGCGCCGGGGCGACGGGCGGCACCTTCGCGACGGGGGGCACAGGCGGTGGTGGCGGACGCGGCGGCACGTCGGCGACGGCTGGCACGGGCGGCGTCGGCGGCAGCGGCGGCGCCGCCGGCACGTCGGATGTTGCCGGCCGGGGCGGCGTTGCCGGCACGTCGGATGTCGCGGGCCGGGGCGGCGCCGGCGGGCGCGGCGGCAGCGGCGGCGTCGGCGGGCGCGGCGGCAGCGGCGGCAGCGGCGGCAGCGGCGGACGGGGCGGCACCGGGGGCGCCGACTGTTCGACCTGCCGGACGGCGATCCTGCCGATCGAGGCACGTGCGCTCGTTTACAGCGCCGCGCGAAACGAGATCTACGTCAGTGTCCAAGGCGACGCTGCGACGCACCCCAATTCGATCGTGGTCGTCGACCCGACCACGGCCGCGGTTCGATCGGCCATTCCGATCGGTTCGAATCCGGGGACGCTGGCGCTGTCCGACGACGGCTCGACGTTGTGGGCCGCCATCGAGGGCGCCCACGCCTTCCGCAAGGTGACGATGAGCGCGACGCCGCCGGTGGTCGGCCCGCTCATCCACCTACCGATGTCGCGTGCCACCAACTACTTCGATGCGGCCTCGATGGCCGTCCTCGCCGGCACGCCGCTGTCCGTGGTGATGGTGCTGTCCGACCGCGGCTACACGACCGAGGTCCGCGTGTTCGACGACGGCGTGCCGCGCGGGGCGGGCGTGACCGCCCGCAACGGAACGATCGTGACCGCCGGGCCGCCAGCGACCGCGTTCGGCGGCGACGTCGAGGCCCCCAATCTATACGTGTATGCGGTCACGCCGTCGGGCATCACGGCGACGACGCACAGCGTGCTCAAGTACAGCGTGGTCGACAGCCTCGTGTACGCCGGCGGTCGGGTGTTCTCCGGCGGCGGCGACACCCTCGACGTCACGAACCTCGCCGCGCCGTCCTGGGCGGGGCGTCTTCCGTACCAGGGCCCGATCGGCCGGCGCGACGCGGTGTCGATGATGATGTTGACCATCACCAGCACCACGCGTCCGTCGCTTCAAAGGGCCGACATCCGGATCTATTCGAACGATCAGCTCGCCGAAGTCGCGGCGGTGCCGCTCCCCGACAGCGTCGGACCCACCGGGGGCACGTACTCGCACCTCGTCCACGCGGGCGGTGACGCGGCGGCATTCATCCGGCGCGACTTCACATCGAACGCGAAGCCGGCCGTCGTGATCGTGCACGATCCCGCTTTCGGCGCGCCGGTCGGGGGCACCGGCGGCGCGAGCGGAACGGGTGGCGGTGGCGGCGGATCCGGCGGCGCAGGCGGAACGGGCGGCGCGCCCGATCCCTGCCCCGGCTGCAAGTTCACCACCGTCGAGGCCTACGGGCGCGACATGGTCCACGACCCGACCCGCAACCTCATCTACGTCGCCTCGCACGCAAGCGCGCCGGTGCACCCGAGCTCGATCATCGTCGTGGACGCGGCGACCGGGGCGGTGCTGTCGTCCGTCCCGGTCGGCAACGATCCGCAATCGCTGGCGCTGTCCGACGACGGCTCGGCGCTGTGGGTCGGCTTGCTGGGCGAAGGACGGGTGCGGCGGTTGACCCCGGGCGCAACCCTCGTCCCCGGCCCCGCCTATTCGCTACCGAAATTGCTGACCACGGGCGAGGCGTCCGCGCCGATCTCGGTCGCCGTGCTGCCGGGGGCACCGTCGTCGATCGCCGTCGGCGTGCAAGGGACCGGGAGCGCCGACTACTACGGCCGGCGCGCCGTGTTCATCCTCGACGACGGCCAGCCGCGCGCGAACTTCATCCAGCCGCCCGAGGTCGGCGCGAGCTTCCTCGTCAACGGCCCGCCCGGACGCCTGCTGGGCGTGGGCGACACCAGCAACCTCCTCGTCTTCCGATTGACCGCGGTGGGCGCGACGCTGGACTCGTTCGGCGGCCTCTTCGGCATCTTGAACAACACGTCCGACTTCATTTACAGCGCGGGCGCCGCCTACGCGAGCACGGGCGAGGTCGTCGACCTGACCAATCCGGACGCGCCGCTGCCGGCCGGGCTCTTCCCGCCCGGCGGCAGCTGCAAGCTGGCGCTTCGCAACGCCACCCGCGTGATGATGCTGTGCCCGGATTACGGCCCCGGCGGGATCCTGCACATGCTGGACAACACGACCTTCACCCGGGCCGGCTTCGTGGTGCTCCCCAACGAGCAGTACGCGGAGCAGTGGGTGAAGTTCCTTTACCTCGGGGGGGACGCGGTCGCGTTTCTCGGGTATTACGGGCCGCTGCGGATCATGCGGGCCCCGATGATCGGGTCGCCGCCGTGAGACCGGATTTGCGGCAATGTGCGAAGGGCGCGGCTGTCGAGCGCGGGGCCACATATTGCGCCATATCGCGCTGGCAAGGCCTGCTCGCCTGATTTTTCCAGCACATCTTGGGCGAATGATGTGCAATCGCGTCTTCGGTCTTTACGTGGGCCTGCGGGCGGGCATTTTGGCCGGGGCGCTTCTCGTCGCGGTGGGCGTCGCGTCTGTTCACGCGCAGACCAGCGGCCCGACCTCACCGCCGGCGAATACGGTTGATCCCGCTGATTCGACCTCGTCGTCGGACCACGTCAGAAAGCCGACCGAGCCGCCGCCCTTCGATTCGAGCAGGCCGCCCGCCCGCGCCGCGCGCGTGAAGGCCCTGCCACCCGCTGCTCCCGCGCCAGGCGACGATGCGGCGCAGCCCAAGGAACCGACGCGATCGGTACCGCCGGCGGCGCGAACGGCAGAACCAACGCGGCACG
>Ga0070672_100003085_pt1 | contig 10749 bp, 8 predicted proteins | sample KBSM13metaG_FD_66151 | JGI IMG/M metagenome (GOLD analysis project Ga0070672, IMG submission 66151) | Miscanthus rhizosphere microbial communities from Kellogg Biological Station, Michigan, USA - KBS M1-3 metaG | ecosystem: Host-associated > Plants > Roots > Rhizosphere > Soil ... | reverse complement strand
ATCACCGACATTACTGCGCTCCTCCATCGCTGCGCTTTTTTCCGGAACGCTCATGGGATCAGCGATCAGGCGCCGAGGTATTCGAGGACATTCAGTCCAGCATTCCAGTCCGTGACGTACATCAGGCCGTCCGTCGTCACGTAGACGTCGGCCGTCTTGGCGGCGAGCGCGACGTTCGGCCGCGGGTCAATGAGCTTCTTCGGCGTGGGCGGGATCCAGTAGGCGATCTCCTTCGGTGCGAACGCATCGCGGATGTCGAAGACACGCACGCCTGCGTTGTTGTAGGTCGCAAAGATGGTGTCTTCGCTGCGCATGCTGCCGGGCCGGTTCTCGTGCAGGTTGTGCGGGCCGAATGTGCCGTTCGCGCAGTAATCGCGGTCGCGGGGTGTCGGCAATGTGCCGATCGAAACCGGTGTATCGAGCACGCGCAGATCAAACAGCCACGTATAAAAGGTTCCCTTCGCGCACTTCTCGGCGTTGGCCTCGTCGGCGACGACGAGGAGATTGCGACCGGGAAGCGGCAGTGCCGTGTGCGTACCGCCTGGAAACGGCGGTGACCAGCTGGTGTGGGCGAGCAGCCGCGGCGTTGCCGGATCGGTGACGTCGTGAATCGTCAGGCCGCCGTCGCGCCATGCGCCAAATCCGAGTGTGTAGTGTCCGGCTTTAGCCGGACCTGAACCTTTAGCCGGACCTGATACTTCCGCCGTCAGCATGTGATGCAGCGCCACACGTCGTCCTGGCTCCAGCGTCGGCGTTTCGCCCGAGCCGCGGTTCATGCCCGGCATCCACCATCGCGACACGATCTGCGGCTTCGTGATCTCCTTCAGGTCAACGATGCAGAGGACGTGATCGGTAAAACCGTCGAAGTGCGCGGAGACGTAGGCATAGCGTCCGCCGGGCCACCACAGGCGGTTGATGCCGAGCCCCGGCATTTCGAGAAACGCGATCTCGCGCATCTCGGACGGTTTCGAGATGTCGTGGATGCTCAGGCCAGACCGGAACTTCTTCCGGTTCGTGATGCTGTCGGCGAGCGAATTCTCGAAGTAGCCGCGCAGGTTGTCGTACGACTGCATGGCGACGACGTTGGCACCGTTCGCCAGCAACAGCAGATCTTCGGCCACCTGCAGATGGTGGGTGCGCGTCTGATCGCCACCCGTAAAGAACCCGACCGGGCGTACGTGGCGCGGATCGCTGGCGTCAAGAATCGTGACGCCGTTGCTGAACATGTGGCCGATGTACAGGTGCCGGCGGTTCAGCATCACCTGAACGCTGTCGGGCCGCCCGCCGATGTCGCTGTAGGAGATGTGCCGGATGCGCTGGCCGATGCCGGTGGGCGGCACCGGCCGGTCGGGGGAACGACGCGCTGGCGTCTGAACGGGCTTGCCCGGCTGAGGCCGCGAGGCGAAGACGGGTGCAGCGGCCAGGCCGAGCATGGCGGTGAGATGTTCGCGCCTGGTCAATCGGAAACTCCCAATATCCAACTCCCAATTCCCAGAAAGAGGAACCACGAAGACCGCGAAGGTAGCGAAGACCGCGAAGAGAACAAAACCGGATGGCTCTAATAAGATACGAGCGTCCGAAGGGGATGGAACGCATGCGAAGAGTAATCCCTGTCGCCCTCGTCGTGTTGGTTTCGTTGGTTGCTACCGTTCAGGCCGCGCAACAGGCTCCGCCAGCCACGCAGCCCGCCCAGGATGCGGCCGGTCGCGGTCGCGGCGGACGCGGTACGCCACCGGGCCTGGAGCCGCGGATCGTGTCGTTCGAGGCGAAGCCGGCGACTGTGCGCGCCGGGGAGCCGGTCCTGCTGGTATGGGCGACGGAGAACCCCTCCGGCGGTGTGTCGATCGACCAGGACATCGGCGCCGTCAGCGCGCGGGGCAGTAAGACTGTCACGCCGAAGGCGACAACCAGCTTTACGTTGACCATGCGCGGCGGGCCGTCGCGAAGCGTCACCGTGACAGTCCAGGGGCCGCCACTGTTCAAAGACGGCCTCGGCCCGCAGCCGGTGGCGAGAGACTCGACACCCGGCAGGCTTAACGGCCATCCGGACTTCACCGGTGTGTACGGAAGTGCGGGCCTGCCGGCGGGGACGACGGCGCCACCGCTCAAGCCTGGAGCCGAGAAGTTCCGAATCGTACGAGGACCGGACGACATCCGCGGCCGCACCACGTTGACGACGGGCAATGACTGCAAGCCGCTCGGCATTCCGCAGACGTACATCACGCCATACCCGTTCCAGATCGTGCAGACGCCCAAGCTCGTGGTGATCATCTACGAGTATCCGAACGCCGTTCGCTGGATTCCCGTCGATGGCCGGAAGCAGGAGGCCGATCCGGATCCGACATGGATGGGAACATCAGTCGGACGATTCGACGGAGATACGCTCGTCGTTGACGCGATCGGCTTCAACGACAAGACCGAGGTGCATGGCTTCATGCATACCGACGCCCTCCACGTCGTCGAGCGTTTCCGGCTGCTTCCGGACGGGAATCTGCAGTACGACGTGACCGTCGAGGATCCCAACGTGTGGCAGACACCATGGGTGATTCCGGCGCGGACGTTTCAACGGCGCCAGGAGCTCGAGAACGTGGCGGAGTTCGTCTGCGAAAGTACCGTTGACTACCAGCGCCTGTTCAAGAAATAGATCACCACACACCGAGGCACCGGGTCACCGAGGATCAAGGAATGGCTGTGGCAATCATGTCGTCGCTGGTGGAGCGCGCGAAAGACGTTGCGGCATTAGCTGATAAACACGCCGACGAGGGAGACAAGAAGGGCGTTCTCTCGCAGCCTGTTGTCGATGCGCTCCTGCGTGAGCGGATCCTCGGGATGTGGACGCCGAAGGCGCTCGGTGGCAGCGAGCTCGATGTCCTGTCGTCGCTGCGCGTGCTCGAGAACCTCACCTACGGCGATCCGTCCACCGGCTGGGTCGCGATGGCGGCGTCGCTGGCCATCGGTACCGGTGCCGCCTATCTGAAGGACGAAGCCATCGACGAGTTATTCGGCGGAGGACGCTTCCCGGTGATCGCCGGTCAGGGCACACGGCCCGGCACGGCGGTTCCACGCGACGGAGGCTTTCTGCTGACCGGATCGTGGAGCTTTGCGTCGGGGATCAAGCACGCGACGCACATCCACACGCTCGGGATCATCGAAGGCACCGGCGAGCCGCGCATCTTTGTCGTGCCGGTGGACAAGGCGACGTTGATCGACAACTGGGACGTGCTCGGGCTTCGCGCCACCGGGAGCATCGACTACCGGATCGACAACGTCTTCGTGCCCGACGCCTATACGCACTTCGCAGTGACCGAAGAGCCGCGGCGCGGGGGCAATCTGTTTACGCTCGGCATCATCGGGCTGGCGATCATTGCCCACTCGGGCTGGGCGTGTGGAATCGGACGCCGCATGCTGGACGAGCTGGCGAACAAGGTTAAATCCGGCGTCGGGCGATCAGGGGCGCAGGCGTCCAGCGAATCATTCCACGAACAGTACGCGAAAGCAGAGGCGACGTATCGCTCAGCGCGGGCGCTGGTGTTCGAGTCGTGGGGCGACGTGAAGGACGCGCTCGATCGTGGCGAGCGCCCGAGCGTTCGGCAGCACTCGTTGATTCGACTGGCAATGGCCAACATCACCTGGGCCTGTCACGAGGTCTCTGAGTTCGTGTACAAGACGTCCGGAACGCTGGCACTGCGCTCGGGAACGATTCAGCGTCTCTTCCGCGACATGCATGCCGGCACGCAGCACATCACGTCGGCGCCGCCGGTCTTCCGCGCCGTCGGGCGTGAGCTCGGCGGTCTAGCCGACGGCAAGACCTGGGTGTTCCTGGAGCTGGTGGACCGCAAGTGACAACTTACAAGTGGCAAGTAACAAGTAAGTGAACAAGTGTTTGTATTCGTAGTGTCCGGCTTTGCCGGACCGGATCTGTAGTGTCCGGCTTCAGCCGGACCAGATATCAGGTGACAAGCAATGGCTGATACGGTGGCTCTCGATCCCGCAACCGGAGCGTTTCTCGAGGCGATGCGTGCATCTGGTGGAAAGCCGCTGGACGAGTCGTCCATCGAAGAAGTGCGTGGGAACATTCGCGCTGCGTCGGCGCAGCTTGCCCCGCCGCCCGCGGATGTCGCACGGGTCGAGGATCGACGCATCCCCACGGCCGGGGGCGACTTCGGCGTGCGGATTTATACGCCGCACGCTGGAACCCCGCGTCCGATCGTGGTGTATTTCCACGGCGGAGGGTGGGCGGCCGGCGATGTGAATACGCACGATGGGACGGCGCGATATCTGGCGGCGAACGCGAACGCGGTCGTCGTGTCCGTGGACTATCGGCAGCCGCCGGAGCACAAGTTTCCCGCCGCCGTGAACGATTCGTTCGCGGCCGTTGAATGGGCCGCTGCGCATGCACGCGAGATAGGGGGCGACGCGGCGCGGCTTGCGGTGGCCGGCGACAGCGCCGGCGGTAATCTGGCCACGGTCGTGTGTCAGCTGGCGAAACAGCGCGGCGCCCCTCGCATCGCGTACCAGGTGCTCCTCTACCCGACGGTGGACCTGCGCGATCCCGTCGATGACCCGGCGTATCCGTCGCGCCATCAATTCGGTGGCGGCGACCACTTTCTGTCGATGCGCGACATGGAATGGTTCCGGTCGCTGTATGTGACCGATCCCACACGCGAGTCGAGTGACGCGCGTCTGTCGCCGATTGCCGCGATGGATCTGGCCGGCCTCCCACCGGCGCTGGTGCTCACGGCCGGCTGTGACCCGCTGCGGGATGAAGGAAAGGCGTACGCCGATCGTCTCGCGGCAGCCGGCGTTCCCGCGGAGTATCGCTGCTACGACGGGACGATTCACGCCTTCATGTCGTTTGCCGGGGCGATCCCGCGGGGCCTGGAAGCGCTATCCTTTGTGGCGTCGCGTCTGAAGGCGGCGCTGGCAAACTAACTTGCAGTTGGCATTCATTGTCCGCGTTAGAGTAAAGGCAAGAGGAGAACATCGATGAACCGACGACTGATGGCATTGCTGGCGGTATGCGGCTGGCTGCTGACGACGGGGTCGCTGAGCGCCCATCATTCCACCGCGATGTACGACTCGCAGAATCCCGTCACCATTAGCGGGACTGTGAAGAGATTCGAATGGACCAACCCGCACGCGTTCGTCTACCTCGAGGTGAAGGACGAGAAGACGGGCAAGATGGTCGAGTGGGAAGTCGAGATGATGAGCCTGAATCACCTGCGCGGCTACGGCTGGACGAGCAAGACCGTCAAGCAGGGCGACACGCTCTCGGCCACCGGGGCGCCAGCCAAGAGCGGTGCACCGTCGATGATCGCCAACCGGATGAAGCTCGCGGACGGGCGGGAAATCCGTTCGTAGGCGTTCCGATCGCTCGGACCGCTCGAAACGTTCGAAACCTTCTGGGAGGGTGATGTGAGGCGATCGCTCGCGGTTGTCATCGGCGTGCTCATGGCAGCGATCACGGCTGTGGCCCAGGCGCCGCAGGGCGCTGGAGCACCCGCGGCTCCTGCGCAGGGTGCACCGCCTGCTGGTCGCGGACGCGGCGGCCCACCGGCGCGCATCGTCACGTTCGAGGCGAAGCCTTCGTCGATCAAGCCCGGCGAGTCGACTGTTCTCACCTGGCTCGTGGAGAATCCTGGCGCGCCGGCGATCGAGCCCGGCATCGGCCGCATCACGCCGCGTGGCAGCATGCGTGTGACGCCGTCGGCGACGACGACCTATACCCTGACGAATGGCGATCTCACGCGAACGGTCACGGTGACGGTGGCCGGCACCCAACCCGTGGCGGCAACAGCGGCTGCCGCGGGTCCCACGTCCAAAGGAATCACGCGGACCCCGGACGGCAAGCCGGACTTCTCGGGTGTGTTTGCGTTTGGCGGCGGCGGTGGGGGTGGGCGCGGCGCAGGAGGCGGACGTGGTGGCGGCGGCGCCGCTCCGGCAGGTCCGCAGCTGAAACCCGGCGCGGAGAAGTATCGCGTGCAGCGCGGCCCTCAGGATACCGGGCGCACGTCGGACTGCATGCCGCTGCCTCCGCCTGATGCGTTTGGCGTGCCGTATCAGTTCCAGATCATCCAGAACAAGGATTACCTGGTCATCTTCCACGAGTATCCGGGAACGTTCAGGATCGTCCCGCTCGACGGCGAGCCGCACCAGGTCGATCCGGATCCGGCCTGGCTCGGTGATTCCGTCGGCAAGTGGGACGGCGACACGCTCATCATCGACACCGTCGGCTACAACGAGAAGACCGAGATCGCCGGCTATCGGCATTCCGACGCCCTGCACACGGTAGAGCGTTTGAAGCGGAACGATGACGGGATCGACTACGAGATCACGATCGACGATCCGAACGTCTTCGTCGCGCCGTTCACGCAGACGCGCACGTTCCGGTTCAACGTGCCGCCGATGAAGCGGATCATGGAGTTCATCTGCGAGAACAACCGGGACTACCGGCCGCTGTTCGGAACGCAGAAATGAAGATTGTTGCGTTCTGCATTTTGAATGCTGTCTTTCTGCTGGCACCCTCGCTCGCGGCGCAGGAGGGCCACCCGCTCGTGGGCTCCTGGCACGGCGACCGTGGCACGGGCCCGAAAAATCGCACAGACGTCACACTCGTGATGGACTGGGACGGAACGCAGATCACCGGCGTCGTCAACCCGGGTTTCGAAGGGATGCCGTTGCAGAACGCGAAACTCGTTCCGAAGGACTGGTCGCTGCATTTTGAAATCGAGTCGAAGGACCGTGCCGGCAAAGTTGTCCGTTGTTCGGTCGACGGCAAAATCGATCGCCTTGGTTCGGATCGGCGGACGCTCGCTGGGACGTGGGTGTGTGCCGGTGCGAAGCAGGATTTCACGCTCACTCGGGACCGGGACTACTACTCGCGCTAGAGGAGTTGGCATGCGCAACGCGCGGTTCGCCGGTGGCATCGCGGTGGGCGTTCTCGTCACCGCGATGTGGATGCAGGACTTTGACGCACAGACACCGGCAACCGATGCGGCGCCGTTAGCGCGCGGCCAGGGCACTCGGGGCGACGGCGCCGGAACGCAGGGTGGGGCGAGAGGAGGCGGTGGCAGGCGTGGCCGCGGCGCTGCCCCCGCTGGACCCTCGAAGCCGACACCGCGCTGGCCCGACGGCCGCGTGAATCTCAGCCAGGCTCCAGGAGTAAAGGGCTTCTGGAACGTGATGACGGGAAGCCTGATTGCACCAGGCGGCCTGCCGGACAATCTCACGCTCGACCAGGTGCCGTTTCAGGATTGGTCCCGTGCGCTGTACGAATACCGGCAACGCCGTGGCGGGCTCGACGATCCGCATGCGAGATGTCAGCCGGCAGGTGGAATGCGATTCTTCACCGTCCCGAATGGGATGGAGTTCATCGATCAACCGGAACTCAACCGCATCTTCATCATCGGCGGCGAAAACCGCGACTGGCGGCGGATTGCGATGGAACCCGGACGCAAGCACCCGCCCGAGGACGAACTCGTTCCCAGCTACTTCGGCGACTCGATTGGCCGGTGGGAAGGCGACACGCTGGTTGTCGACACGGTGGGCTACAACGAGAAGTTCTGGTTCATCCGCGGGGGGCTGCCGCATACGCGTTTCATGCACCTGACCGAGCGCTTTACTCGCATCAACTTCGACACGCTTCGCTACCAGGTGACGATCGACGACAAAGGGGCATATACGCGGCCATGGAGCGGCGGCTGGGACATTTCGTGGCAATACACCAACTACGACGGCTCGCCCGGCGGCGAAATCCACGAATACTTCTGCATCGATAACGAGCGAGACGCCGTCGAGTTCGCGGGCAAATAGGTCGGGAACGCCTGCGCCTTGACAACCGCGAAGTAAGGTTCTAGGCTCACCGGCCGCGAGCGCGTTCGCTCTGTCCGCTTCGCAGAGGGAGAGTCTCATGCGCGTCATCGTCCGCAGCTTCGCTCTTCTGGCCCTGATTCTTCTGCTTCCTGCGCTGGCTCATGCGCAGGCGACACTTTCCGGCACCGTGCGCGACACCACCGGGGCGATACTGCCCGGGGTTACGGTCGAAGCCGCGAGCCCGGTGCTGATCGGCAAGATCCGCACAGCGGTGACCGACGGCAGCGGACAGTACCGCATTACAGAACTACCTCCAGGCACGTACGCGGTGACCTTTACGTTGTCCGGCTTCACGACGCTTCGCCGTGAGGCGCTGAACGTGTCCGGTTCAGGTGTGGTCCCGGTCTCAGTCGAACTTCGCGTTGGCGCTGTCGCGGAAACCATTACCGTCAGCGGCGAGTCCCCGCTGGTCGATACACAGACGACGCGCCGCGAGGTGGTCGTCAATGCCGAGACGCTCAGCTCACTGCCGATTACGCGCAGCTACGGTGCAGTGCTGTACGCGGTGCCAGGGTTGAACGTGGCTCCCGGCGTGAACGGCAACGACTATTCACCGAGCATGGCGCTGTTCACTGCCCACGGCGGCAATAGCACCGAAGGGCGGATGATGGTCAACGGTGTGCCGGTCGCGGGTTCGTTCTCGGGCAACAGCGTGGCGCAGTTCGGCTACGACGTAAACAATGCCGACGAGTTACAGGTGCTCGTGTCGGGAGGCCTGGGCGAATCGGAGACGGGCGGACCATTGGCGAATCTCGTTCCGAAATCGGGCGGGAACACATTTGCTGGCACGGCGTTCTACAGCGGCACGAGCTCGCGCTTTCAGTCAAATAACATCGACGACGCGCTGCGCAAGGTCAATATCACCGAGCCTGCAGCGATCCGCGGCAACTGGGACGGCAGCGGCAGCGGCGGCGGTCCGATCATGCGGGACCGCATCTGGTTGTTTGCCAATGCCAGGAGCTACGGCAACTCGCAAGTCGTGGAAGGGGCGCGTCCCAACCAGTATGCGGGTGATGCCGCACAGTGGATCTACCTCGCCAACCCGAACGTTGAAGTCCGCCGCATCGACGTGAAGTTGGACTTATCCACCCGGATCACGGCACAGGTCACTCCGAAGAACCGCTTTTCGCTCTCGTATCAGTGGCAGGACCGCTGCTTCGGCTCGTCGCTCACCGTGGGCGGTAACGCCTGCCGCACGCGTACCGACAGCTGGATAGGGATGGGAAGCGCCACGCAGTCGGGCGAGGGGGCTGCTTTTTACAGCGATGATCCGTCGAGTCTGATGCAGGCGACCTATACAGCAACGCTGTCGAACAAGCTGCTGATCGACAGCGCCATCTCTCGCTTCTCATATGGCATCGTCGGTAACGGCCAGGTCCCTGATGACGCGACGATGAATCTCATTGGCGTCACTGAATCGTCCTCGATCTATGGACGCGCCAACTACGCCTATCGCGCGCCGTTCACCATGGGCAAGTACAACAACATCCCGTGGAACTGGCGTGCGTCGATGGCCTACGTGACGGGCGCGCACAGCGTCAAGGTGGGCTATCAGGGCGCCTATTTCATGTATGACCGGCGCACGCTCGTCAACGAGCCGCAGCTGCGCTACACGTTCAACAGCAGCCGCAATGCGGCGGGCGAGGTCGTTCCCAACCCCACATCCGTGTCGTATTTTCTGACGCCGGGTTTCGACTTCAGCGACCGGACGGAGATGAATGCGATCTACGTGCAGGATCAATGGACGATGGGCCGACTGAGCCTGCAGGGCGCGCTGCGCTACGACCACGTGACGGCGTGGGCGCCGGGGGACAAGCAGGGGTCGGAACAGACGTCGCGCTTCAATCCTCAACCGATCCGGTTCGACACGACCGACAGCATCACCGGTTATCACGACCTCAACGCACGACTCGGGCTCGCCTATGACGTGTTCGGAACCGGCAGGACGGCGCTCAAGGCGAACTTCGGACGCTATCTGGCGGCCGCAACAACCGACGGCATCTACTCGGCCAACAATCCGGCACTGAAGCTCGTCACGAACGCCAGCCGCAACTGGACCGACAACGACAAGGACTTCGTGGTTGACTGCGATCTGCTGAATGTGGCGGCGCAGAGTCCGACGACAACGGGCTCGGTTGATACCTGCGCCGCTCCGACAGGTGCGAATCGCAATTTCGGCAACCTCGATACGTCGCTGGTGCAGATCGATCAGAACATTACGCACGGCTGGGGGGTGCGGCCATATAACTGGCAGTTCGGCGTCTCGGTGCAGCACGAAGTGTTACCGCGAGTGTCCGTCGATGTCGGCTACAACCGCCGCTGGTGGGGCAACTTCTTCGTCAATGTGAACACGCTGGTTGGTGCGGCCGATTACCAGACCTACACCGTTCCAATCCCGAGCAATCCCAATCTGCCGGGGGATGTCGGGACGGAGGCGTCATATGTGGCCATCACCAGCGAGGCCAACGCACGCGGATCGCAGACGCTGATGACGAAGGAAGAAAACATCGCGCCGGCGCGGACCGCGTACTGGCACGGATTCGACTATCAGGCAACGGCACGACTGGCCAATGGGTTGACGGTTCAGGGCGGCGGCAGCACCGGCCGCGGTGTGCGGAAATTCTGTGAGCTGTGGCGGGCGCGCCCGCAGTTGCAGGGGGCCAACCGCGCGGATGCGTGCGATGTCACCGAGCCGTGGTTATCGAGCGTTCGCGCCCTGGCGACGTATCGAGTGCCGAAGGTGGAGGTGCTGACCAGCCTCATTCTGCGGTCAAGTCGTACGACTGCCGGTGAAGTGGCGAGCAACGGCGCCACGCTCGACGCCAACTACCGGATCCCGAACACCGTCGTGCGCGATCAGTTGCTCGGGCGGCTGCC